>ERZ856578.1756-NODE-1756-length-39143-cov-131.617647_pt1 | contig 39143 bp, 32 predicted proteins | sample MGYA00514384_ERZ856578 | MGnify/ENA primary metagenome ERZ856578 (study PRJEB29103, sample SAMN06111958) | human gut metagenome | biome: human gut; feature: ankylosing spondylitis patient; material: healthy_person | host: Homo sapiens | place: China:Hangzhou...
ACGCACCCGACTTCGTTTCTTAGCATTGTGGCCGGGTCTATAGCCCATTTGTAACTGGATTTCCGATTGTTCCACGGTAATTTGATGGAACCTAAATTCTTTGCCGGGGAGGCAAGGATCGAATTGTTTCGATGCTTCCTTAACCTGTGCACTCTCCCGAACCATGAAGTTCGGGGAGTGCACCTACAGGTTTACGGCTTATCCAAGTTGGAGTCAATCACAAGATCTGGCTCTGGGGCATCTTCGTAATCGATTAAAGAGAATAGCTTCCAGGCACCATTACGGCCAAAATCACAGTAAGCCTTTTCAAGGGCATCGAGGAAGTCAAACCGATCCACCACCAGATTGATGGGGGGAGCGTAATCGCGTTTTGTCAACGAGCACATTCGGCGTAACCTGATCTGTTCCACGCGGTAACCGACGTCCCAGCTTTCGAGGACGGCAATAGAGCCCTCTTCATCTACCTTCCAATTGCCGTAGACAGCACCATCAACCTTGCTGTAGATGTAGGTATGTAAATCCGGAATAGGGTCGAAAACATGGCTGCAGGCGATTTCGAATTCGAAGCTGCGCCGTTTTTTATCACTATTTTCAGGCCACGCAACAACGCGATTATTTTCAAATTTTTCCTCTTTGACTTTGGCGCGAAGTATCCACCAACCATATTCCGGAACTTTGGTTTCGAAGGTCACGGAAGCTGGCATGACAGGAACGTTAGGGACGTCTGGTTCTTCGTTTTGTTGCATATGGATCTCGCATAATTTCTGAAGAGACCTTGCGATGGAGTCTCTTGGTGTCACTCTGCTTCGTCGGGATTCTGTGTTTACCTGTTCTGTTAGACTGACGACGTAGTCAGTGGGCCTACTATCGGTGTCAAGGCGGGCTAGTCGGTTGTCTGCGGCCGCGACCCCACTGGCGATAGATTCTCCTGCCCTCCGACAGGTTAACTCCACCGGGCGGGGTTTCTAACTCCTTCTGGAGCCATAACTCCGTATTTTCTTGAGCTTGCCCGTCTGTTGTTTTAAACCTGCTTGTTACGGTACCAGTTGGAAATTAGCCAACTTTTCTTCAAGTTTTCTTTGGCGTTCTCTCTCCGCGCAGAAATCTAGCCGACGAAAGTCGGAATAGCTGAGGGAAAAGTTTGAAAGCCGCGCGGCATGTATTTTTGGCAAAGGGACTGAGGCCTTCTTTTTTACGTCTTCAGAAGGTGCGGTTTTATTGACGCGTGTGCGGGGCGAAACCAACTCTTGGTTACTTTACTGTTGATTCAACGAGAAACGCGCCTGAATCTCACGAACGACGTATAAATATCTTTCGCGGATACTGCCGCGCGCATTCCACCTTCGCTCTCGGCCGATCCAGCTACCAGGACTGGGCACAACCAGTACGCGGAGTCAGATGCGTATAACTGCATGATACTGAACAGAAAGATTCAACACAACACGGGCGGCTTTTTTATGTTGAGTGACAATTTAAGCAGGAAAACGCAAGCTCGCTGAGTGAGGCCTGTTTAGGACCGAGTTCCGATGGAAGGTCACTAACATGTTGAGCCGTAGAAGCCAGAACCGAAATCTCAAACTGCTTGGGAAATGGTTATCTGAAAAAGAACACCCCCTTAAGTGCCTAAAAAACGAAATCTTTTCTGTGGAGTACCCCTAGGGCGAGAGACCATGCAAAGGTATGTCTACGGGGAAGTCGGTAGGCTGATGGTTGAAAACCAACGCCACTCGTAGCGTTGTGACGGGCAGTCAGATTGGGTACTTGAGGGTCTTCAAAATGAGAGCTACAGTTGGGTCAACCCCATAAGGGGCTGAGATACCGTTAAGGGATCCTGTTCAATGGTAGCCGTAGGACGCCGTTCCAATAACTTGAAGTACTCGGAGAACTGATGGCGCGGAACGGCGTTTTCTTTTTTGTCTGTTTATTTGGCAACTGCAGCCATCTTATGAAGAGATGATTGTAGGTGACGAATTTGATCCAGAAATTGTGCAGATGGTGGACGGGCAGACTCGAGACGTTGGTTAGGCTACTTTCTAGCACTTTGTATACAGAGCGCTAGCGTCTGGTTTTCTCACGTTCTAACAACTGTCGAAGACGATTTTTCAGAACTTCGAGATTGCTCAAGGTACAAAAATTGTCATCCTTGAAACAACGACGCGGAAAATCAAAAAGATCCAGATTTTCAACAATGTTATTAGATGCTTGTTCGGAAACAAAAAGATCTCCGCTTCTGGAATATAGCTGTTGCCCCAGCAGGGTGACTTTTTCAGTCAGATCTTTGCAGGGCACCAGCCAGATGCATTTCCAGTAAGAAACAAACTTTTCGGCGAATCGATGGATTTCGATTCCTGCTAGTTCTTCTGAAGAAGCGGGACAGGCGTCTTCCTCAATATCCAATCCTAGCCACCAGATTGATAACGCTTGAACCAGCAAAGAGACGTTTCGACCATCGAAAAAAAGGTCACAGTTTGGGTGGATGGCCGTCTGGAGTTCATCGTTAAAGACTAAGCTGAGAAGAAAATGTGCTTTCTTCAAAGTTTTATCGCAGGGGTAATGGATAAGCTGAATTTGGTTTTGTTTTTGCGCTAGACGTGCGTAGATCGGAAAGACTACCTCGGGATTTTGAAGATCAGCCTTGTAAGCGGCAGCTTCGCTGTAGAAGAGAAACGGATTGTCCGCGAAATTGAGCCCTCGGGCAACAGGAGTAACTCGGGAGTTACCTGTCTGCTCTTGTAGCCACAACCACTGGGCTGCATCAATTGCAGCGCTCTCACAAGCAAGTCTCCGGTTTTGATTAACCCAGACTGATTGTTGTCCTCGAAATAAACATTTGAAGCAGATGGAGGCTGTCTTTGGATCGAAAATATTGTCAAAGGCAATTGAAGCCGCATCTGCTACTGCTTGGGACGGTAGCCCCGCAACAGTAAGAAGCTCTTTAACCAAAAGGGAAAGCATGATCTTAAGGCTTGCATTTCCCTGTTCGTTTTTAAGCTCAGATGCGGGAACTCGGAAGTCGTAAAGAAAGTGGGCAATCTTGTCGCATACCCAACGAACTTTGGACTGAGTTTGTAATGGAAACATAAGGCCGGAAAATCCAAATAGATTTGGTTAAGTGCACGGCGAGGTCGACGAGTTGTTACATGTCAGAGAAGTAATCGCTAACATTTGTTCCCTTGTGGATGGGGAGACCGCAGTGCGGGCATTTCCAATCCGGTGGCAGACTCTCTGCGTCGAGACAACATCCGTACAAGATGTATTTACCAGCTTTCATTTCAGGAATGATTTCTGATGAAGGCATTCCAATCAGAACTTCGGTAAGAGGCTTGTAACCACATAGTGGGCAACAGACAGGTTTATAGCGTTTGGTTAACTGGATTGTTTGAGGAATGTCAAGTCTCTCGACGAGTTGCCGGATAGATTTAGGAGTGGGTTGAGAAAATTGATCAAAAAAGAGTTTTCCTAGCCCTCGGGGCCAATATAGTAACTGGTCAATGACATCATAGAAAAGCTTTTCTAACGGAATAGCCTTTAGGAAGGTACTTCGAAATTCAAAAGAAAAAAGGAGTCGATCATTATTTGAGGGCGGAATATGTTCGCAATCTTGACGGAAACTGTCGAAAAAATGTTCCCATTGCACGGCATCGCAATACGTTGGAGGGATGACGGTTGCACGGAACACATTTCTTACCAGTGGCAATGAAAGTTTCTTGCCATAGAGTAATTCGAGATACTCTTCGAGCTTTGTGCCGGCATCGACTCGAACGGAAAGGCAAGAACAGTCGGAGTTCTTGTTAGTCGCTTGTTGAAGATCGCAATAGCCTACCCACAGAATGTAGGCGAGGATAAAACGAGCAGGTCTAGAGAGGCCTTTGCCTAGGTTCATTAGCGTAGTCATGGTACTCCTGTTGCCTGTTGTGTAGTTGTTTTAGTTGATTTTCTTGATTCGTCCCGTAGTGTTGTCCATGCGGTAATGCATGATGTCGCCGGCCACGATGTGTTCGGCAACAGCAACAGCCGTCTCGCGATCAACCGCAAACCATTCCGATGGTTTGTAAGGCTTGCCTTTGGAGCTGATCAGAGTCATGTTGATTCGTTGCTTTGCAAGGAAGGCATGAATCAAGTGTTCCACCTTTTGCGGATTGAGGTTGTAGCAATCCAGAACAGCAAGAATGCGCACGGGGGCTTCCAAGTAGGTTGGATCGTCTTCGGCTCCCTTAATCCTTTCTTCCACACTTTGAGTGGAATAGCCAATTTTGACGAGCCTGCCTTGATGTTTGAGGTCGGCAAGCGCCGGGGACTTGGTTTCGCTTGCCAACACATAAATACATCCTGTTGCCTTGTCTTTATGGGTGATGCCCTGGGCCTTTTCGTAGAAGGCTTCTTCGGAAAGAAGAACGCGGCGACCGTTTGGATCTTTGTAGAGCGCGCGACTCAGGGACCGCTTGAGGATATTGGTTTCAATTCCGTTTTCGAAGACAACACGAAGACGCGGGTTGTCTCGAACATACTGCGCCCCAGATTCTTCAATGATGCTGTCTACTATACAAAGCAAGCCATTGAGGACAAAAAATTCACCGATCTCGATTTGCGATTCATTCTTAAAGCGTGCCGTTTTGGTTTTGTGGTTGAGAATGTCCTGTTGGGTGTCTTGAAAGAGCTTTTCAAACCTAAAGAAGTCCTCACACTTCTTGCGTGAAGCGATTTCATCCGGCAGGTTTCGCATGTCGGGTTCGGTTGTTTTGACGTGCTCCAGATTGAAGATGGAGCTGTCGATGTTTCCTAAAAGCCCAGAGGTGTCGTTTTGCAAAATGTCGGCAAGCGAACTGAATGATTTATTGGTTGCTTGTTCCTGGTTTTGCGGAACGCTCGGAACCTCTTTTAGTAGACCGAAGACATCCAGTTGCTCGACTTGTTTTTTGAGTTCATTTCGAGTCCTGTAGGAAGTAAGACGTGCGGCCAACTGCTTTTCGCGGAAGTTGGCTGCGTTCAAATCCGGAACCCGATGATGCTTTTCGTAGAACTCAACGATCTCCTGAAAATTTTGTTCAGCAGCAGAGCGTGGCTTGGTCTTTGGTGCTGAGGGTTTCACGTCGGACAAGAGGCCGAGAGGATCGCACGCACCAGATAGAAGATCTGCAAAAGTGGTTGGGGTGGGGAATTTAGACATGACTTAGTTCCCTTGTTTGGCTTGTTTTTCAGCTACTTTGCGGCAAACAAAGGCGAGAACTTCACCCAAACGTTTCTCATAGGGATCATTTGACATCGCTGAGGGTTTCACCTTGTGCGTATCATAAAATTCCTGTACGTTTGGCCAGAGCAGAACAGCCTCTTCCTCCGAAACGCTTGATCGGTTTGATATCACCATGTCTTGAATAGTTTTGAGCATGGGAGCGGTCACGGACTTGGAAAGGATTTCATACGCCCCATGGAACGGATTGATTGCAGAGATGAGATCAATGTTGAGCTTTTCGATATTGATGAATCGCTCGCCAACTTTGAGAAATTCGTTGCCCTTCTTGGACGGATCGCGTTCGGCTTCTTCCTCGTTGTTAGGGGTATCGGACGAGGAAGACTCATTTTCAGCGTCCGGTTCTACCACGACTCCAGGCGGCAAGTCATCTCTATTAACCAGACCGCCGTTGCCGTGAATCACCATCTGGGTGTGGGCGGCAGTAGCTACATACTTTGCTTCCTCAGGAGTGAGGTCTGGGTACAGGCGCGTGACGACTTTGGGCAGATCCTCTTCCGTGAAGAGCGGCGATTGCTCTTTCTGAACGATCATCGGAGCAATAGTCTTGGTGTCTTGAATGACGGCGGTGATGACATCGTTGATTCCGCCTTCTTGTAGAATCTTTTGTACGCGAGCGGACACGGGGTGTTCGATATCGTCGAGAATGATGGTTCCGGGCTTCACTTTTTCACCAGGCTCGATCAATGAGCGCGGTTTGAAGGTGATGTTGGGCGCAAGTACTTGCTCCATCAATAACGATACCGTGATCGCCTTGAGCATATTGTTGACGGAGGTTTTGACGTCATCGTCATCAGCATCCGGCTGCGCGATCAGATTGGTGAATTGTGCGTGTGTTTTGCCCTCGCAGTCACGTGTTGCGCGGCCGATAATCTGGATAATTTCGGTGAGCGACGACCGATAGCCAATGGTGAGAACATGTTCGCACCAGGGCCAGTCAAAGCCTTCCTTTGCCATGCCCAGAGCAATGATCACGTCCATCTGATTGGCGTTTTTGATGTTGCGCAGGTACGTGAGGACATTGCTTCGTTTAGCGTCATCCGTCACAAGGTCGGCCACAAAAATGACTTTTCCGCTGTGGGTTTTAACTCTGTAGATCCCGGTTTCGGGATCTTGAGACAGAACTGTTCCCAGGACATCCAGGATTCGATCCACTTCATCGAGCTTCATGCCAGTCGATTCCATGGAGTTGACGTTAGGGATGTGGACAATTGTTTTCTTATTTGTGTCAAGAACCTCTTTGAGAGCATCAAAGTACCGACCCTGATAGAAGTGGTAACCGATGCCGAGCGACTTGAGGTACTTGTATCCGTTGAGCTGTTCGTAGTAGGTGTAGGTGACCTGTGTGAATTTAGCTTCGTCTTCAGGGCGCAGAATAGGTACGGCGTCACCGCGAAAGTAGGAACCAGTCATAGCAACGATGTGAGCCGTGGAGTTTTGCATCAAGTCGTCAATGATGCTGCCCAAGATGTTTCCTTCTTCAGCAGAGGTGTGGTGAAACTCGTCAATCGCTATGAGAGCCTTGTCGAAAAGCTTTGCGTTGGCAAGTTTCTCGTAGGCAAACCGGAACGTAGCGTGCGTGCAGATGAGGTAGTGCTCGTCGGAATTGGTCATGAATTCCACAACACGATCCACTTTGCCAGCATCACCTCCCGTGCATAAGTTAAATTGTTCATCAACGTGCCAGTCGGCAAAGAAGCCGTGACTTGTTAGATCGGTATCCTTGAACGAACCGCCGATTGTTTTTTCTGGAACGGCGACGATGACCTTATCTAGACCTTGTTTGACGACTTTATCCAAGGCAAGAAACATCAATGCGCGGGACTTGCCACTGGCAGGAGGTGCTTTCAACAGAAGGTACTGTGCCTCGCGCTTTTCATAAGCACGGGCTTGCATTTCTCGCATACCCATGGTGTTTTGGCGAGTGCTGTTGCCTGTTTGGGCGTAGCGAACGGTAAGAATATCGGGCATGTGGAATTACTCCTCACTGGGGGCAGCGTCAGATTCTGCTTCGATTAACTTTTCGTAGCGCATGAAAAGATGACGCAATCTCGCTTCATCATCTGCAAACGGGGCGTTCCGATAGAGTTTGTCAACGGCAAGGTCAAGTTCAGTGTGTGCTTTTCTCAGATCATCTGGCATCTTGTCAGGATCGTAGAGTTCCGCAAGCGTCTTATCAGGATAAAGCTCACGAGTCATCAGAATGTTGCTTGCTAAATTTGAAATTAATTCGCGCTGATTTTCACTGACCTCAGGCCACGGGAAGGTGTTGTAGCAGAGATCGCGGGAATAGCGATAACGTGATTCAAGACGACCGCAAACTGTTCGCATCCAGGCCATATGCATGCGGGATTCGAGAATCCCAAAATGATATAAGGAAGCATTCGCAACAACTTGACACGAATCACCAATGATTTCTCCAGCAGGGATGAATCCCATCGGGATATACAAGCGGTTTTCTGATGAATGTCTAGGAATTAGCAAGCAAGAACAATTCATAGGCTGAGTAATCTGATGAAAGAGCAATGGTGGTGTTCCAACATAATGTTGGCGAAGTCGCCCAGTTTTGGGGTCTGTTCTTTCGGCCAAGATGCTTGTCTTAAGGTTTTCTATTCCAGGAATCTGATTTGCGACATCTTCAGGAACACCATAGAGCCATATGCAATATCTACGCGTGTTGTTCAAAAAGAATTTTGCTGTATGAAACTTCAAAACATACTTTGCAAGTGTAGGATTGGTAGATTTTAATTCTGCAAATTCTTCTTCACTTAATACCAATTTTTTTGATGCTGGCATATTGCCATAGCACATATTTGGCAAAGAACAGATACTAGAGCTCCTAGATTTAATGAAATCAACTGAAGAATGAATCAAATAGCCATTGATATAGTCAACAGTCTGTGTTGAAGGCTCCGAGTTTGGAGTTGGGTAGACGAAAAGCTCTTTTTTGTTTTTATTAATGAAAGAGAACCCGACAATAATACAAAACACCGCAGCATTATTTTTAGCCTCGTTTTTCCATTTAAATGATTGGTGCGCAAAGTTGATACATATCCCCTTCTGAAAAAGAGGATTCCACAGAGTTTCAACCTGTTCGCCTTGCGAAATCGAATTTGTTGCCACAAAGCCAATCGAGATGTTTTTATTTTGTTCTGCATAACGAGCAGCTAACTCAAACCAACAGGCAACATAGTCCAAATTGCCAACATTTCTCCCGTGAAAGACCAATGATATTTCTTCCTTTTGGGTTTTTGTAGTTGATTTGATTCCACCAAAGGGAGGATTCCCTAAAATGTAATTTAGTTCCTTAACAGGAACAATTTGATTCCAATCTGTTGTTAAGGCGTTAGCGCAGACAATATGAGCACTATCTCTTAACGGGATTGATGGAAACACAAGCCCAAGCTTTTCCCCAAACCTTAAGTGCATCACGTGTTCCATAAGCCACATAGATACACGCGCAATCTCTACAGGAAACTCTTCTATTTCAATACCATAAAATTGGTCTATTGATATTTTTGAAAAAATTTCCCAATTGACTAGAACATCACGAGTTTTATCTACAGACATATCTAGTTCAGCGGTAAGAGCTTTAAGCTCTAGGAACTTAATTTCTCGATATGTAACAACCAAAAAATTCCCACTTCCGCATGCCGGATCGAGAAAGCGCAATTGCGCTAATTTATTACGATAGGAATTTAGTCGTTTACGCTTTAAAGATGCATCTCTTATTGCCAAGATTTGATTTAGTTCATATTCGAGTTCATCAAGGAAAAGCGGGCGAATTACTTTGAATATGTTTTTTTCGCTAGTGTAATGCGCACTAAATTCATGTCGTTTCTCTGGATCCATAACAGACTGAAACATGGAACCGAAAATAACAGGCGAAATTTGATTCCATTCCAGTTTTCCGCATTCCAAGAGCAATGTTCTGGCCTTGGCGTTCATTATTGGGATCCGGCATTGTTCACGAAATAGCCCCCCGTTTACGTAAGGAAAAGAGGACATCACAGTGGTTTCCTTCTGCCGAATGTAATCCCCTGGTTTAGCATCAAGAATCCGGAAAAGTCGACTGAAGAAATCCGATAAGTCAGAGCCATCGGCGAGTGTAAGAGACTCAATAGCAGACGTCATTTGCCCCGGGTTGGGGAAAATTCCAGTGTCCTCTGCAAAAAAGCAAAAGAGAAGTCTTGTCAGGAAGACGTTGAGCTCGTGAAGGTTTGATGCGTCGTAGTGATTGAGCGTGCGAATGATGTCGTAAAGACGTCCCATCTTTTCGCAGGCTTTAACGTCTGCCGGATGAGATGTGTAGGCAAGGGGTTTCTCATACAGTCCCGTCAGCGGCAGGAAAAACTCGTAGTTTTCACGCAGATCTTCAAAGGCAAAAGATGTCCAGTCATCAACTCGCTTGTCGTATGCAACAACATCGACAAAGTTGGTCGTGAGAAAGAAGCGAATCTGGTGCTTTTGAAGAGCAGGAGAGTTGACCAAAGAGGTAATTGCTTGGCGGAGATCCTCGCCATTTTGAGCAGGATGAAAATAGATTTGTTTCGCTAAACCGTAGTCCCCTGGGGACATTGCAACATTGCGGTTGCCATTATGGGTCTGCAGACGCTTGATTGTCGCCGCAGGGAATTTAAGAGCCTTTAGAAAATCGAAGAAAAATTGTTCAGAATTTTTCTCTTCAACCAGTTTTTCAAAGCCTTTGATGATTGTTGAATGGTTGAGTGCAGCCATAGTTATGTGACGCTAAGAGCTATAAAAATTAAGTCTGTCGGCAAGTAAAAGAACAGCTTAGTTGCTGCTACGACAAATTATGTCGCGTGCAAAACGAGCATAGCCAATAGAGAGCCGTCAAAGCACAGCTGCCAATAAATCTCCTGGCAACTGTGGCCGAACGGAATTCCTTATCAAGAAAGGTCGCTTAGATCCAACTCATAGTTCTTGAGTTCATGTTGCAAACGATCAATTTCCTGTCGAATGGCAAGTTGTCGGTTGTGACGCTTCGTTTCTCTTTCGAGGGTTTCAGCGGTTGGCAGTCTCACTGGCAACATCTCAATGTCGGTCATCTTGATCATTGGAATGGCCACGCCCAGTGAGCGGGATTCAAAGTATTTTTGAACTTGCGACGATTTCAGATATCGGAACAAGTATTCTGGAGTCAGTTTGTTGGCTTTACTGGGCTTGATTCGCACCTTGACAAACGATTGGCCCGCAACCCATTTTTCCTTAGTTGTGGCTATCTCAGTCATGTCTGCCAATTCATTCTCGACAAAACCAATCTTGCCAACGCTGCCTTTGATCGCAATCAGGATGTCGCCTCGTTTCAGCCAAGCGTTGAATGCTCGGGTGGCACCGTGCCTGTCAACGTGAATGATTTTCTTTGGAGAGCGAATGATCCCCAGGTCGTCGATGTCAGAAGCCAGTACTTCCTTAAGTTCAATGCATGAGCTTGTGATAACTTTGGCAACCGGGATGCTTTGTGCTCTCGTAATGGAGACCAAATCCTTGAGCATTGCGTTGTCGCCCGAGGTCATGGCACGTAACTCTTTAGAATCTGCCATGAGGTGACGTTTGACATCAAGCAGATATTCTCCGTCAATCAGCTCCCGAACAGGAACAGGAACGGAAATGTCAGTCAATTTGTCAAAGGGGATCTGCCAGGGGGAGTCTTTTTTGACAACTTTTTCGTCTGAAAAATCGGCGAACAATACTTTGTCTGAACGTGCTTTTTTACTCACAGTGAGGGCGGCAAGCTGAACCATTGACACCCAAGTGCTGCCTTGAGGGAGCAACATAACGTTGTGCAGGACAACGCTATTTAAGAGTTCTTCTCGGAAATTTTGGTACGGCATTTTTTTCGACCACAAAATTTCGGCTGAGTGAACAATCAAACTACTTGTTGCCAATGCATCAACCGACTCTTGGTCAAGCATTGGTTCTAGAGAAATCGGGAAGCTGTAGAAACCAACGTCATAACCTCGAGGCAAGGCGTAGGTTCCGTTCGTGCGGTCACGGATTGCCAACATGCTTCCGCGAGATTCCAAATTCCTAATTGTTAAGTGGCCGGATCCGATTATCTGAGCCAGTTTTGCAACAAGGTCTTTTTCGGTCGGGTGCGGCATGAAAAGAAACCAATCAACGGACAACCCTTTCTGCAGAAGTGCGGCGACAACTGGAAAGGCGGAATAATCGCAACACAGAATCGGTAGTCCGGAAGGATTAGCAGCAACGGCTAGCTGTTCTGCACAACTTTGAGCCACACTCTTTCGGAGTACCGGTTGACCTCCTTTCTCATTTTCGAGGAGGGATTGAAGCAAGTCGATTGGTGACATTCCTGCTTCAAGTTGCTGTTTGATATCAAGAAAAGTACCGAAAGGCTCCATGAAATAATGTTCGCTTTTCAGATCCGCAATTGTTTCCGGAGCCAGGCCAACTACGGAGCCCCAGGAGTCCAGTAATGAGGCCCAGTTGTCAGATCCATTAGGCTTTTTCGACTCGTCCAACTTTGCCGGATGTGTATGGACAAGTGCCGTGAAGCAGGCGATATTGAATGTTTGGCGTGCAGTAATCATTTTTCCCAGTCCTTTTTCAGCAACGTCCTTCTTGAGCCTTTCTGGCTAAATTTGGGGAGAAGCTGTCTTTTCTGTAAACCGTAATCAGAGTTTTATTTCCTGTAACGACAACATAGCCTCCGGAACTCAGAATTTGTTTGAGTGCTTGCGATTCGTCTTCCAGACGTTCAAGAACCTTTCGGCAACTTTTTTTGTCGAGGACAATCTTGTCTCCCATTTCCTTTCCGTACGCGAGGGTGAGGTCAACGTATGCCTGTTTGATCCCACGCTGAGACATGCGTTGCCGAAAATGAGCAGATGTTGGTAGTTGTTACGAGGTAATCATGTTAGCCCTTTGAGTTTACGAGTACCGTGTGGTACTCATCTGACTAATTTTTCATGATCGCTATGTTAGCTACTTGGTCTGAAAAAAGTCAAGGAAATAATGCTAGTCAGGTAAAAATTAAACTAGGGCTTTCCCTTATATTGCTCGGATGACTAGATGGTTAAGAGATTTCTTGTTTGTGTTACGGACATATGTAGGTGCAAGAGACTCAAGCTAACTTATGAGGTTGCCGATTTAAGGAATGGTTTTCAGTGCCGGTACAGAGTAACACCTGTCTCTCGTGTGTCCTCAGCAATAGGAACATCAAGAGCGGTTTTTTTCATCTGCTTGATGGAACAATCGCTGGAGTTGTGTGTGATAGATCTCAATCTGGGGTGATTTTTTCCTAGCACGAAACGAGAAGAGTAAATTGCCTAGAAGACTGTTTTACCTGAAGAGCCTGGTATGAAGAAATTAATAACCTTTGCTTCTTTGATGGCCGTTGCTGGCTGGGCTTGTGCGTTTACCGGTACCGTCAACGTCGGAGGTCATACTCTCACGGCGGAGTGGTCTAAATCCACTGCTGACGGAAAGCAGCTGGGTGGCTACAGATCGACCGGTGTGTGGACGGGAAAGGATCAAACTTGGCTCTGCCTCAATTGTCTGGATTTTTCCAAAATCTACCCGGCTGGTCCGGTCGAGAGCGGGAAAGCTGTCGGGGAAGATCAAAGTGCTTACTTTTTCGTTCAATTGGACAAGCGCAATTCATCTGTAATCTGGAGCTACATGGTTGCCAAAAAAGGTAAGTGGCTGGTGGAATTACCGAAGAAAGAAGAGTCTGTGGCGTCCTGTCTGGAAGCCATAGAAGTTGACTGTCAGTCACGACGTATTCGAACCATTGAGTCCACTCTGTACAACGACTACCTAGATCGCCGTCGGGTAGTGCTCACGTCCAAAGATGTGGGTGAGTGGCGAAAGGTTGCGCCCAGAACCTTTGGTGACAATTTCGTTGAGCTTCGCTGTAACAATCCTTCCTGAATCACGCGTTTTCAACGATGTTCGTTGAGTGAGCAAGGGGTAGACGCAAGCAAAACTTTCCACTTTGTTTTGGTGCTACCTTGGTATGCTGCAGGATAACCTGAGATAAGTGACAACGCTCCATTGGTCACAGCGCTATTGCCCTGATCAATCATTGCGGCATCACCGAGCTAGGTGCCTGCAAAACCGTGCAAACAAATTGCTGTTGAATAGATCCTGCAGCAGAACGTGAAAAAACCTCCAGCAGCATCCTGCTGGAGGTTGAGATTTGGTGCCCCAAGACTGACTCGAACAGACGACCTACCGCTTACAAGGCGGTTGCTCTACCAACTGAGCTATTGAGGCAAGAAGAGCGCATTATACAGATGAAGGTCAGACTTTCGTAAAGACGGGGAAGTCCGTAGGTTCATCTTTTTTGACTTTCTTTTCAGGCGTCGGCGTCACAGGGAAGTAGGTCACCAGATTGGTGTCTTCCTTCGGATAAACGGCGGCCACTCGATTGAGCGGGATGTAGATGTTGCTGATGCTTTCGCCGAAGCGAGCCTGGAAGGAGACGGCCTCATCGTCAATCACGAAATTGTTCACGGCTTCTTCGGAAATGCAGAAAACCATGGTGTTGTCGGGATTGGCCAGATGGCGCGGCACGTCGCACGCATCATCGACTTCGACGAGCATGTAGGGCGTCTGTCCGCGGTTTTCACACCAATTGACAATGGCCTCAATCAAGTGTGGGCGGAAATCCGGACACTGCAGAGGCATGACGACCGTTTTGTTGTTCAGAGCCATGAGAGTCTCCTTGACGGAAATTAACGGCGCATCACTTTTTCAGAAGGCGTCATCGAGTCGATGAACGAATTGCGGGCAAACACCGTTTCGGCGTACTTCAGCAGCGGAGCGGCGGAGCTCGGCAGATCGATGCCGTACAGCCCAAGGCGCCAGAGCAACGGGGCCAGCGTGATATCGAGCATCGTGAATTCGTCGCCCATCAGGTACTTGTGCTTCGAAAGAATCGGAGAGAGCTGGATGAGCTGTTCGCGGATCTGTGCGCGGGCTATCATTTTGCGCTTTTCGTCGGCGTCGCGCTTTTCAAGCAGGCGTACGAAGCTGAAGAGTTCGCGTTCGAACGTGTAGATGAAAAGACGGGCGCGCGCACGCATAATGGGATCGGCCGGCATCAGCTGCGGATGCGGGAATCGTTCATCGATATACTCATTGATGATTGTGGACTGATACAGCGTCAGATCGCGTTCCATCAGGATGGGCAGTTCGCCGTAGGGATTGAGCTTGGTGATCTCGGCGGGCGGGTTGCTCGGATCAACGTCAATCACTTCAAAGTCGCCGCTTTTTTCATGAAGAACGAAACGGCAGCGGTGCGAAAAGGGGCAGGTGGCACCCGAATACAAAACCATCATAAGTATCTAAACACCAAAAGAACGAAAAGGGGAAAACTCAGCCTAGCTGAGGAACCGAGCTTTTCGGAAATCAAAGAAGGTTGAATTTTACCGAAATCGCTTGAAAATCGCGAGAAAAATCACGTAACATACTGAATTTAAATAAAAATCAGATCGAAAGAAGGAAGGAATAATGAAAAAGTTTCTGCAGGAATTTCAGACTTTCATTTCGCGGGGTAACGTGCTTGATTTGGCAGTTGCCGTGATCATTGGCGCGGCGTTTTCCGCCATTGTCAACAGTCTGGTCAAAGACCTGATCAATCCGCTTCTGGGCTTTCTGGTGGGCAAGCCCGACTTCACCGGTCTTTTTATCGTGTTATCGGAACCTGCGGGTTACACGGGACCGCGTACCTATGAGGCGCTGACTGCCGCAGGAGCAACGGTTTTTGGCTATGGTGCATTTCTTACGGCCGTTGTGCATTTCCTGCTTCTCGCTTTCGTGATCTTCTGGCTTATCAAAGTGGTTACGGGGTTGCGAGTCCGTCTGGAAGCCCTTGCCAAGGCCGACAAGGAAAAGGCAGAGGAGGAAGCGGCGGCCAAACCTCAAGTGACGCCCGAAGACATCGCGCTGCTGCGCGAAATTCGCGATCTATTGAAAGAGGCCTCTGCCAAGAAGTCCTGACAGAGGCTCAGAGAGGTTGTCTGCGTGTTGATCAAACGGGATTATCGATGTCGATGAATGTGACGTCTATGTCCGTTTCAGTGGCGATTCGTTCGCCCAGAGCGCGCACGCCGAAGCGTTCGGTAGCGTGGTGTCCGCAAGCAAAGTAGGTGATGCCGAGTTCCTTGGCCTGGTGGAAAGTGCGCTCGCTCACTTCTCCCGAAATGAAGCAGTCGCAGCCGATGGCGGCAGCCTCTTCAATCAAGTCCTGCGCTGCGCCCGTACACCAACCGATGCGTCGGATTTCACCCTGTTGCGGTCCCAAGACAAGCGGTTTGCGGTTTAAAAGAGTTTCAAGTCGGTCGGCGAGGTCCGGCACCGTTATCGCGCAGTCGCATGGTGCCGACCAGCCGTAATCGCCGAAGCGCATGTCGCCCGAAAGGCCCAGGGCTTTTCCGAGCAATGCGTTGTTGCCGATTTCTGGATGATCGTCAAGCGGCAGGTGGTAGCCAATGAGGTGCATACCGCTTTCGATCAGACGGGAGATGCGTTGGTACCGAATACCGGTGATCCGCGCTTCTTCGCCCTTCCAGAACCAGCCGTGGTGCACAAGAATGGCGTCGGCGCCTTGAGCGGCGGCCGCTTCGATGAGATCAAGCGAGGCGGTGACGCCGGTCACCAGACGTTTGACGTCGCGGCTGCCCTGCACCTGCAGGCCGTTGGGCGCGTAGTCGCGGTAAGAAGACGGATCGAGAATGCTGTCGAGCAGTTGAATCAGTTCACGAATGTGCATGTCGGGACGTGTGCCGCGAGCGATTGGCGTGAGGCCGAACGCTTGCGCGTGTTCATTCAAAGTTTGTGGAAGATGCGCTGAGCCGGCCAGCGTGACTTCGGGCGAGCAGCATTGTGGTCGTCGACAGCGCCGTATCCGAGCGCTACGGCGTACTGGGCGTGCATGCCCTTTTCGCGCAAGCCGAGAATTTCGTCAACCTTGTCGGCGTCCCAACCTTCGATCGGCGTGGAATGAATGCCGAGCGCGGCTGCGGTGTAGAGCAGGAAGCCCTGAGCAATGTAGGCCTGCTTACCGGCCCAACAGGCGATTTCGCCGGCATCGCGATATTTGCCGACGAAGAAGCGACGACGCTGACCATTGTCAACCTTGTAGGCGGGATCCTGGTAGCGGCCGTCGGCTTCTTCCTGATCGTCCAGATCCTGCATGTAGGTTTCATCCAGATCGGTGTGAATGGCGCAGACGATCAAACGATCGGAATCCGTCACGCGGCTATGGTTGAAGTCGGCGATGGCAGGCAGAAGCTTTTCTTTAGCTTCCTTCGTGTCGGCAATGAAGAACTCCCAGGGCTGAGAGTTGACGGAAGAAGGGGCCAGGCGCAGCGACTCCAACAGCAGATCGAAATCGGCGTCGCTGATTTTGCGGGAAGCGTCGTATTTTTTGGTGGTGTGACGCTCTTGGAGCAACTTCAAGATTTCCATTTTCGGTTCGTCCTTTCAAAAGAAGACGGCGTTGCGCGCCGCCAACGCCCGAAAACAGGGTTTTAGAGCGTGGCGCAGCAAAGCCGTGGATTGTCCCCGAGGTCGCGCACCGTACGCACGGACGCAAAGCCCGTCGACCGGAAAATTGCAGCGACCAATTCTCCTTGATTGTAGCCGTGCTCAACAATGATGCTGCCGTGTTCGCGGAGATGTTTGGGCGCATCAGCCGCCAGAATTCGAATGTCGTCCAGTCCGTCGGTGCCGGACGTGAGCGCGCTGATGGGTTCAAAGCGAAGTGCCTTGAGGTGTTCGTCGTTTTCTTCGATGTAAGGAGGGTTGGAGACGATGAGATCGAATTTCTCGTCGGCAAAGGCGCTAAACCAGTTGCTTTCGACAAACGTCACTTTGGCGCCGAATGCTTCGGCGTTGCCTTTGGCGACGATCAGGGCATCCTTGCTTTTGTCGCAGGCCCAGACTTGAGCCTTGGGACAGTCAAGCGCAATCGTCACGGCAATGCAGCCGCTTCCGGTGCCGAGATCAAGAACACGGGGCGCTTCAAGATTCTGGAGAAATGCCAGAGCCTCTTCGATGAGCGTTTCGGTGTCCGGACGCGGAATGAGCGTGGCGGGCGTGACGTGAAAGGGGCGTCCCCAGAACTCTTGCGTGCCCACAATGTAGGGAATGGGTTCTCCGGCCTGGGCGCGTTGCAGACAGGAGTCAAAAAGCGAGACTTCTTCGTCCGTGAGGGAATATTCCGGATGTGCGATGAGAAATTCTTTGGGTTTGCGGATGGTTGTTGCAAGCAGCAGTCGCGCTTCCGAACGGGAAACGCGTCCTACGGCCTGAAACAAGCCCTGCGCAACCGTCGTCACGCGTTTTCTCCCATCGCGGCGAGCAGTTCGGCGCGATGTTCGTTTTGAAGCGCGGTCAGAATTTCATCAAGGTCGCCGTCCATAATCGCACCGAGCTTGTAGAGCGTCAGATTGATGCGGTGGTCGGTGACGCGGCCCTGCGGGTAGTTGTAGGTGCGAATGCGTTCGCTGCGGTCGCCGCTGCCGATTAGGCTCTTGCGAGTGCTTGCTTCTTCACTGCGGCGCTTCTCAACTTCCATGGCGTAGAGGCGGCTGGCCAGAACGCTCATGGCGCGTTCCTTGTTTTGGCGCTGGCTACGTTCGTCCTGACATTCGACTACAAGCCCCGTGGGCAAGTGCGTGATGCGGACGGCAGAGTCTGTTTTCTGCACGTGCTGGCCGCCGGCGCCGGAAGCGCGGTATACGTCAATGCGCAGATCCTGCGGATTGATCTTGACGGCTTCTACTTCGTCGGCTTCGGGCATGACGGCAACCGTACAGGCCGAAGTGTGCACGCGGCCCTGAGCTTCTGTTTCCGGCACGCGCTGCACGCGGTGGCCGCCGGACTCGAATTTCAGTCGGCTGTATGCACCTTCACCGATGATTCGGCAGATGACTTCACGGTAGCCGCCGAGATCCGAGTCGCTCTTGCTGACGATTTCCACGCGCCAACCGCTGCGTTCCGCGTAGCGCATGTACATGCGCAGCAGGTCGCCCGCAAACAGTGCCGACTCTTCGCCTCCCGTGCCGGCACGGATTTCAAGGAAAGTGTTCTTATTGTCGTCCGGGTCGCGCGGCAGAAGCAGAATTTGCAGGTCCTGTTCGAGTTCTTCGAGCTTTTTCTTGCCGGCGAGCATTTCTTCGCGGGCAAATTCGGCGACTTCGGGATCCTTGGCCATTTCTTCGGCCGTAGCGATGTCCTCGAGCGTCTGTTCGTATTCCTTGGTCTTGAGAACAACCGGTTCGATTTCGGCGCGTTCGCGCGAAAGTTCCGTGAAGCGCTTCATGTCGTCTGCTGCATCAGGTGCTGCGAGCATGGCATCGAGTTCTTCAAGACGACGGCAAAGACCGAGAAGCTTGGCGCGGATGTTTTCTTTCATGGCACAAAAAAGAACGGCCGGGTATTTCAGACGGCCAGGGAAAATTCGTATGAGGAAATCGCTAAAGAAAGCGGACGCGACTGAAATTGTACGCGTCCGTTGCTTGTCTCTGAAAAAAGAGGAATTTTAGCGAGGTCCGAAGAAGTGGCCCACAATCATCGTCATATGCTCGCGCTCTTCACTGGTCAGACCTTCGGCATTACGCAAAAGCACGGTGGGATCATGCAGAAGCTTATGCATGAAGGCTTTGCCGAAGAGGTCAATCACGACGGCTGGGTCTGCGCCCTTTTCAATCTGCTTGATTGCTTTTTGCGTCAATTCTTCTCGGGCCTTTTCCGCGCGGTTGCGGATGCGGGCGATGGCGGGCACGGCTGCACGCATCTCAAGCCATTTTTCAAAAGCCTGCACGCGCATTGAGATGATCACTTCGGCTTTGACTACAGCGGCCTTGCGGCTTTCTTTGCCGGATTCGACGACGGCGCCGAGTTCATCCATGCTGTAGACGTAGACGTCGTCTAGACGGGAGACTTCAGCTTCCACGTCGCGCGGCACGGCCAAGTCAACGATGCAGATCGGACGATGGCGACGTTCTTTGACGGCGCGCTCAATCATGCCCAAGCCGATGATGGGAAGGGCGGAAGCCGTACACGACACAATGATGTCGAAGTTGCTGATCACCTGCGGCAGGTCTTGCAGCTTCATGGCTTTGCCGTTGTAACGTGCTGCGAGGTTCTGGCCGCGTTCGAGCGAACGGTTGGCCACGGTAATTGAGCGGGGCTGCTGTGCCGAGAAATGGGCGGCACAGAGTTCGATCATTTCGCCGGCGCCCACAAACAGCACGTTTGAGTCGGACAGGTTGCCGAACAGACGCAATGACAGACGCACGGCAGCTGCGGCAAGACTCACGGAGTTGGAGCCGATGGCCGTACTCGAGCGCACTTCTTTGGCAACGGTAAACGCATCCTGGAAGAGGTGGTTGAGCATCAAGCCCAAACCCTTGACGTCACGGGCTGTCGCCACGGCTTTTTTGAATTGGCCGACGATCTGCGTTTCGCCGAGTACCATCGAGTCGATGCCCGAAACCACACGAAAGACATGACGAGCCGCTTCGCACTGTTCGTAGACGTATACATGCGGTTGAAGATCGGTCGTGCGCACGCCCTTGAGTTCTTCGATGAGATCAAGAACGGAATCAGCGGCACGCTTGGTGTCGACTGCCGCGCAATAGATTTCCGTGCGGTTACAGGTCGACAGAATCATGGCTTCCGTGACACCGCCGGCATCCGCGGAAGCCAAGCGGGTTTTGATGAGAGCGACGGTTTCTCCGGTATCTTCAGGACCGAAGGCAACGCGCTCACGCACCGCAAGCGGAGCGGTCTTATGGTTAAGGCCGAGACAAAGCAACTGCATGGGGTCAATAACAACGAATTCGTCTGCCGATTGAGGTTTGTTGTTCTTCTTCCCCAAGGGCGCGGTTCTTCGTATACGTCTACTGGTTGATCTTAAGATAGCGCGGATTATGCTTCAGAAATGTTTTGAAAAACTTAAGGCGGAGAGAAATTTCAGCCGGGCACTTGCAAATTTCCAAATTAGCCTATATAGTTGCGCTTCTCTGTTGGCCAGGTAGCTCAGTTGGTAGAGCAGCGGATTGAAAATCCGCGTGTCGGCGGTTCGATTCCGTCCCTGGCCACCAGTTCTACTGAAGAACCACCCTCGCGGTGGTTTTTTCGTATCTGCCGCATGCTTTGTGCTTATGTGACAATTGATAAAACATAAGTATGTTTATTTGTCACCCATGTCGGCATCGAAAATTGAGGGTGATCAGACTTAGTGCCCTGATGACGCCATCATGATGCCCACGCCGGCTACGATCAATACGATTCCGGCAACCGAAGCCATTGGAAGTTTTTGTGCGAACAAAAAGTAGCCGACAATGGTTGTCAATACAATGCCCAGCCCTGACCAAATCGCATAGGCAACGCCCACGGGAATGCTTTTGAGTGTTACGGAAAGGAAGTAAAACGATGCGGCGTAACAACAAAGCGCACCTATCGTAAACAGTGGCTTCGTAAAACCTTCGCTGAGCTTAAGTCCGGCTGTTCCGACAACTTCTAGGAGAATGGCACAAAGAAGCCAAGCAAAAGCCTTCATGGCAATCACCATCTGGTTGGACGATGGCAAGGACGGTAGCAAAAATAGTCAAAAAATTGCCGAGACGCTGCGGGAAAATCCCGCGCAAGTTTTTGCAAATTGCAGAAAAAGTGGCAAACACCTGTTTCTTGGTGGCATCGGTACATTCCAAATCTTGAACTGCTCTTTCTTTCTATTGCGACTCCCCAAACAGTCCGGACTAACCGTTGATTGCGGTCAGCTTCGAATCAAGCTGTAAACTGAACCTGTTTTCATGTGTCATGGATGCTGATCCTGTGACTTCGATTGCTAAGGAGGACTCAAATGTCGAATCAACAGAAGACTGTTTTCATCACCGGGGGTTCTACGGGAATCGGAGCAGCATCTGTTCGTAAATTTGCACAATCCGGTTGGAATGTGGCTTTCATGGACATCAACGTGGAGGACGGGCAAGCTGTTGCTAATGAGACAGGCGCTTTTTTTGTCGAGGGAAACACCCGAAATCGTGAAGACATCGAGAAAGCAGTCGCGGCAGCAATTGAAAAGTACGGTGAATTGGATTGCGTTGTTGCCAATGCCGGGATACACCGTTGCAACACGATGCTCACAATCAGCGAAGAAGAGCTTGATTTGATGATTGACACCAACATCAAGGGTACGGTTCGTACGTTGCAAGTGGCCGTGCCGAGTATCTTGAGAAAGGGCGGCGGCTCAGTGGTCATCAACGCTTCGGATCAGAGCTATATCGGGAAGGCCAATAGTTTTGGCTATGGTCTGACGAAGGGGGCCCTCGGGCAAATCACAAAGAGTCTGGCAATTGACCTTGGACGGCAGAATGTCCGAGTCAATGCCGTTTGTGCCGCAACGATTCGTACACCGTTGGCCATCAATCTTTTCCAGAAATTTGCAGACATTTCGCATAACGGTGATGCGAGTGCCTACTGGAAAGCAGAGGCAGATCTCTACCCGCTTGGCAGAGTCGGTGAAGCGCCGGAAGTTGCCGAGCTTATCTATTTTTTGGCGTCCGATTCGGCCAGTTTTATTACCGGGGGCCTGTATCTGATTGATGGCGGGCTTGTTGCCGGCTAGTGAAGACTCCTTTGGCGAAGGACATCCTAATGTCAGTTTCTCTGCGCTTTAAAACGACCGTCTTTGCGACGGCGACCGTGCTTACCTGCGTTGCCGGTGCGGGGCAGCAAAAACCCACGATCTTCGTCTACGGTGATTCCAACACGTTCGGCTGGGTCTACGAACCCAAGACGCAGATTGTTTCACGTCTGCCCGTTGATGAAACCTGGCCCTATTTCATGAATCGGGAGCTTGGCAATAAATACCATTTGGAAGTCGACGCACTCGGCGGCCGCACGACGGATGTCGATGAGCCGGAAAGTCCGGGCAGCGGCAAAATTCCTGGCGAGACCTATAACGGACTGACTACGTTACCTGCCGCACTCTCGGCCAATATGCCCGTTGATCTGGTTATCGTTATGCTCGGCTCCAACGATCTGAAAGCAGGGCATCATCGCGGTCCGAAAGAGATCGCGCAGGGACTGGTCAATCTCACGAATTGCATCAAAAGCGGAGAGTGGCAGCGGCGTACCGCCTATAAGCCGCCTCGTGTTCTGATTGTTTTGCCGCCGGAACTCGACGGCGACAACACGCCCTACGGGGACTTCTTTGCCGGAGCCCTTGCCAAGACCAAAGCTTGGGGCCCTGTGATTGAAAAGGCAGTACGAGCTGCCGGCGCCGAGTATTTCGACGGCGGGGCTGTTGTGGGCATGCCTGATCAACCCGACAAGGTGCATTTGTCTGCACACGAGCACGAACTTCTCGGCAAAGCGGTGGCGGGCAAGGTCCGCGAAATGATGGCTCGCTGATTCGGCTGACAAAAAAGAAAACGCACGCTCACATTTTTATGACCGTGCGTTTTTTGTCTGAGACCAATAGTCTTTAGCTCGCGTCGGCCCAAACCTCACGGGCGATGTCACGCACAAGGCGCACCTTGGCCCATTGCTGCTCCTCGGTCATGATGTTGCCTTCTTCGGTCGACGAGAAGCCGCACTGCGGAGACAGGCACAGGCGTTCGAGCGGTACATATTTGGAAGCTTCCTGAATTCGTGCCTTGATGGCTTGTTTGTCCTCAAGTTCGGGGAATTTGCTCGTGATCAAGCCGAGTACAACCGTCTGATCTTTGATGAAGCGCAACGGTTCAAAACCGCCAGCGCGTTCCGTGTCGTATTCCAGGAAGAAACCGTCGACGCGGCAGTTGCCGAAGAGATTTTCGGCCACCGGCTCATAGCCGCCGGAGCTAAACCACGTGGAGCGGAAGTTGCCGCGGCAGATATGCATCGTCACGGTCATATCTTCAGGTTTGGCTTCAAGAATTTCGTTGATGCAGGCGACATACTTGCGGCCGACGGTGTCGACATCGATGCCGCGTGCGGCGTAGGCGGAGCGTTTTTCCTGCGAGCAAAACTCGCCCCAACTCGTGTCGTCAAACTGCAGATAACGGCAGCCTTTGGCGTAGAGCGCGAGCATGGCGTCCTTCCAGGTCTGGGCGATATCGGCAAAGAGTTTGTCGTCGTTGCCCTTGTAAAGATCAATGGCCTCATAGTTTTCTTCGCGCACGCAGCAAATCAGGTGCAGCATCGAAGGCGAAGGAATTGTGAACTTGATGGGCGCATCGCCGGCCAGAGCCTTCAGACGATCGAATGCCTCCAAAAACGGATGGTTTTCCGGAAAACGGATTCTGTCGGCAATCACGATGGTCTCGGCTTTGGGCTGATGACCTTCGAAATGCACCGACCAGGCCTCGGCTTTGACGTGACGAATACCGCCGAGAGACGCCAGAAAGTCCAAATGCCAGTATGCTCGGCGAAACTCGCCATCGGTGACGGCGCTCAAGCCGTTTTCACGTTCCTTGGCAATGAGCTTCTTGATTTCGGCGTCTTCAATGGCTGTGAGTTCTTCCTTGCTGATCTGACCGCAGGAGAATTTGACGCGGGCCTGCGCCACGGTTTTGGGACGCAGAAAGCTGCCGACGACATCGCAGCGATACGGCGGATTGACGTGAACCATAGTGGGAATCCTTCCAGAGTGAATATTGAACACAGTGCCCACATTCTGCCGAGAAAAAAGAAGGCTTGTCGCGGTAATACGACAAACCTTCTGCAGAAACTCACGCTCGATTTAGTCGACCGTGGTACCGGGTGTGACGGCTTTGCGTCCGAGAGCTTCGGCCTTTTGCGCCAGGCGGACAAATGCGTCCAGCGGCAGCGCCTCGGCTCGCGCACCCGGATCTACGTCGCAGGCGGCGATTTCTTCGGCCGAAAGAAGTGCCGAGAGCGCATTGCGAATTGTCTTGCGACGTTGCGAGAAGGCGTTGGCGACGACTGAACTGAAGAGTTCAAAATCGACGGAGGGCACCTCTTCCTTGGCCTTGGGAATCATGCGCACGACCGAGCTCATTACCTTCGGCGGCGGGTTGAATGCGCCCGGCGGCACGTCAAAGAGTTTTTGCATGCGATAGCGCCACTGCAGCATCACAGACAGACGTCCGTAGGTTTTGCTGCCGTGCTGGGCCACCATGCGGTCGACCACTTCCTTTTGCAGCATGAAGTGCTGATCCTTGACGTGATCGGCGGCTTCAAGAAGTTTGAAGAGCAGGGGTGAAGAGATGTTGTATGGAAGATTTCCGACCACGCGCAGGTTGTCGTTTTTGGCTACTTGCGTCCAGTCGAGCGTGAGCGCGTCGGCTTCGATCAGACTCAGAGACTCGGGGAACGTTTCCTTGAGCCATGCGGCGAGATCGCGGTCGATTTCTACGGCACGCACTTTGCCTGCACCCGCAATCAATTCGCGGGTCAATGCTGCCTGCCCCGGGCCGATTTCGACGATGTCGTCGCCTTCAGTGGCGTTGACGGCTTTGGCGATGCGCTCGATCCAATGGCGATCGTGCAGAAAGTTCTGCCCGAAGCGTTTGCGTGCGCGATGTCCCTGAAGTCCTTCACTGGCCATAAATGTGTTCTCTGAAAGTCGTGTTGTAGGTTAACCGAGCAGGCGCTGCAGCTCGCGGATTCTCTCGCGGCGTTCCGCCATATGGTGTGCGATGGAAAGAGCGGCAAGAAGGCTTCCTTCGTGAGCTTCGCCGCTGCCGGCAATGTCCAGTGCCGTGCCGTGATCGACCGATGTGCGTACCCAAGGCAGCCCAAGCGTGATGTTGATGCCGTGCCCGAAGCCCTCGCGCTTGAGAGCGGGCAGTCCCTGGTCATGGTACATGCACACGATGCAGTCGAAATTTTTGGAGTGAGCCGGCACGAAAATCGTGTCTGCCGGCCACGGACCTGAAAATTCGGCGGAATGAACCGTAGCCTTGGCGCGTTCAATCGCAGGCGCAATGCGTTCGATTTCTTCGCGGCCCATGTGGCCGGATTCTCCCGCGTGCGGGTTTAGGCCCGTGACGGCGATGCGCGGACGCTCAATGCCGAAGTCCTGATGCAACGCATGTGCGCAAATCGCAAGCGTCTTGTCGAGCGCTTCGTCGGTGATGGCCGCGGGAATCTGTTGCAGAGGTAAGTGCGTTGTCACCAGCGCCACGCGCAGAGCCTGCTGGCTTGTGCCCGATGTGAGCATCATGACCACGCGGTCAACGCCTGCAAACTGCTGGAAAAATTCGGTGTGTCCCGTAAACGGAATGCCTGCTTCTATGATGATGCTTTTTTGCACCGGAGCCGTTACCACAGCGCTGTAGGTGCCGTCCTGAGCGCCTTGTGCGGCGCGTCGCAGGGTTTCGACGACGTAGGGGGCGTTGGCAACGTCAAGCTGCCCTGGCACGGCAGGATGCGCAAGCGGCACGTGCTCGAACTTCACCCAGTCCGGAAAGATGGAGCCAAAGCCCAGTTTCTCGGACGTCTTGATCAAAAGCTTTTTGTCGCCGATGAGCGTGACGGGTGACTTGACGCGACCGGTAAAGACCGCTTTGACGCAGATTTCCGGACCGATGCCCGCAGGCTCTCCGGTAGTGATCGCAATGCTGGAGGACATTCTCAAACCGAGGACCAAAAGCAAACGCCTGTGGCTTTCTGCTGGCTTGTGTGTCAGCCGGAAGTCCGCAGGCGTTTTGGTTGTCAGGCGCTTGAAAGCGCCGAAAAATTAGTAATCGTTGGTGCGGATTTCGACGTAGGCGCGGTCGCGCAGCTCGCGCTGCCAGTTGTATACAGCTTCGGCAAGCTTCTTTTCACGCAATTGGTTGCGGGCGTTGATGCGGCTACGTTCGGCATTAGCTTCCGCAGTACGACGTTCAAGCACCTGAATCAGGTGATAGCCGTAGGGCGTACGCACCGGTTCGGAGACTTCGCCGGGTTGCAGACGATTCATCACTGTTTCGAATTCTGGCACTGTATCGCCCGGACTCACCCAGCCGATGTCGCCGCCGCGGGTGGCGGAGTTGTCAACGGAATTCAGACGAGCGAGTGTGGCAAAGTCTGCTTCACCCGTGGTGATGCGGTGGCGAATGTCGTTCAAGCGCGTGAGCACCTGGTCTTCCGGCGTGAGGTCGGAGACGAACATCAGGATGTGGCGCACGTGGGTCTGCTCGATGGGCGTGCCGGCGAGCTTGGCCTTGACGCCGTCGCGACTGTCTTCGAGGAAAACGATGTGAACGGCACCCGAAGAGCGCACCGTCGTGATGAAGTTGCGCTGCGTGCGGTTGTTTTCAATGGCCTTCCAGAAAATGGTCGGCAGACGAGAGGCATCGCGCCATCCCAGATCACCGCCCGACAGCGCGTCTTCGGCCTTGGAGTTGGCTGCAGCCAGCGAACTGAAGTCCTCTCCGTTGCGGACGCGTTCAACCAGAGCTTCTGCTTCACGTTCAACATCGCGCGCTTCAGAGTCGGAAGCGCCCGGCGGGATCGGCAGCAGAATGTGACGCACGTGGTATTCCTGCGTGTCATTGGTCGTAAAGCCCGTTTGTTCGGCAAGGAACGCATCGACTTCACTTTCCGGAATCGTGATCTTGCTGTCGACTTCTCGTTCGCGCAAACGTTGCGCCGTGATTTCGTCGCGCACCTGCGCGCGGAACGCGCCGAAGCTCACATCGTCGGCGCGAAGACGCTCGCGCAGCTCGTCGACGGTCATCTTGTTGTTGCGCGCGATCTGTTCGATCGAGGCGCTCACCATTTGCTCATCGACGCGAATGCCCAGTTCCTTGGCTCGCTGCTCGGTGGCCTTTTCGGTGATCATGCGCTCAAGCACCTGACGGCGCAGTTCCTGCATCGGGGGCAGATTGATGTTTTGCTGACGCAGATTGATGGCGGCCTGACGCACACGGTTTTGCAGTTCGTATTCCGTGATGACGTCGTTATTGACGACGGCGGCGATGCGGTCGGCGAACTTGGATGCACCGGTCTGTTGTTCGGTCAGAGCCTGGCCTTCGGCAGCGGCAACCGGCTGCGGCTCTTCGGCCGTCGTTTCGCGAATTTGACTGCTCTGTTGAGCAAAAGCGGGCAGCGCAGCCAGAACGAGGACGGCTGCCGTCAAAGTGATTCTTTTATTGGTAGTAGTCATAGGTACCGATGGAGGTGGGCACGGGGCTGCGGGTTTGATAGCCCGGGATGCTGCGTTGCAGTTCGGAGAGCGGACTCGACCCGACTGCGCCCAGACCGGTCAATTCTAACTGCAAGAAGAAGTTCGTTTCATCATTCTTGTCTTCATCGCGAGTGTAACGTTGTGCAACAGCGCGCAGCGTCCAGCAACCCGCGTGATATTCGACGCCGGCAAGACTTTCAATGAATTTATGGTCGTAGAGCGAATAGTTCTGGCGTAACAAGGCGTAGACCTTGTCGGACAAGGGCCACTGCAAAGCAAGGTCGATTTGATCGATGTAGTCTTTGCTGTTGCGGTCTTCCTGCCAGTTGTAGCGGTAATAGAGGCCGATCACGCTCTGAGGCTTGGGTTGCCAACGAACGCCCGCGACTGCCTTCTTAAAGCTCGAGCGCTCCCAGGACCACTGACCGAAGAGCGAAGCAGAGATGGTGCGTGTCAGGCGCGCGCCGATGCTTGCAAGAAAGTCGCTCTTTTGGTTTTCCATCGAGATGCGTTCGCCTTCGCTATTGACCGTGCGATCGTTGAAGTAGTAGCGCTGACCGATCGAGGCCTGTAGCCATTCCAGACCGCTGTCGGCGTCAATGAAGCGGCTCGTGACGCTTGCCGTCACCTGATTGGTTTCGGCGATGCGATCGTAACCGGCCCAGGTATTTTCGCTGTAGAGCTGAGCAAAGTTCAGATCGGCAACGCTCGAGTCAAAGAGCGGGATCTGGCTTTGGTCGCGATACGGCGTGTAGCTGTAGAAAATGCGCGGCTCTAGCGTCTGGAGCACATCACGGTTGGCCACATTGATGTCGCGCTCAAACGTAAGGCCCGAGTCGATCGAGAACATCGGCACGGTGTAGCCCGGTGACGAGTCCGTATAACGATCGGAGCTGTCGTGATCAAGGTCGTACTTGGTACTGATCAACTGTGCCTTGGGCGTAACGAACCACCCCGCGCCTCGAATCGGATAAGCGATCTGCTGATGGAAAACGAAGCGATCGCCGTCAATTTCGGTCGGGTGCACGAAGCGCGTGGCTTCCAAGTGCGTGGTGAGTTCAAAACCGGCGGCGTCAGCCACAAACGCATTCCAGGAGAACTGGGGCTCGCGCTCATAGGGCTTGTCGGTATCGTTGATCGTCTGGTTCTTCGTGACGCGAACGGCGGCATTCCAGTAGGTCGACGTGTAGTTCAGCCAGTAGTCCTGCGGCAGGATGTCATCCGTGTTGTCGCGCAGACTCGTCGAAAAGTCGTCGAAGTAGTCGTCGTCGGACACGCGGTTGTAGTTGATGCCGTAGCCGAAGTTGTTCCAGCTGCCGCGAATATTGGCGTGCACGCTGTAGCGCTTGTCACCGTAGTCGCTGTCGTGCGGCATGTATTCGCCGGAAATTTCGCCCTCAAGATGCTTGGTGAGGAAGCGGAATTCGTTGCCGATCATCACGCCGCGTTTGGTGATGATCTGCGGCGTGAGCGTATAGTCGTAATTCGGCGCGATGTTAAAGTAGTAGGGCACCGAAATATCAATGCCGCGCGAAGAGCTCATGCCGAACACAGGCGAGAGAAAGCCCGACTTGCGCTCGGCCGACAACGGGAACGTGAACCAGGGCGAACCCAGGACGGGCATACCGCCGAGCTTGAGAACGGCGCCCGTGCCGGTGCCCGACTGCTCGTATTCATCGAGCGTCAACTCGTCCATCTCAACCCACCAGGCCGGGTTGTCGCCTTCGCAACTCGTAAGCAGCACGTCCTTGAGTTCGGTTACGTCGGCCGAGGCAAAGCGCATGCAGCGGGCTTTGCCGCGAAGGCCGCGCGGCTTGTATTCGTAGTCGACGTTTTCGGCTTCGCCTGTGCCGTCGTCGAGCTGATAGGTTGCTTCAGGTGCGTTGAGTTCAACGCCTGCGCGCGAAACCTGCGCGTCGCCTTTGACCTGCACTTCCCCGGTCTGTTGCGTATAGACGATCGTCTCACCCTTGATGACGGTTCCGGCGCGGCGCAGCTCGGCGTCGCCTGTCATTGTGAGTTCCGTTTCCGGAGACCCTTCGATCGTGTAGGCGTAGCCAATGGCGGGGGCATCCTCCGGCTTCGCGCCGGGATCGGCGAGCGTTCCGGTCCATTGATCCAGATAAGCGGCTTGCGCATCGTTTTGCGCTGGCGACTGATGGGCGGCCGATTGGGAAGGTGTATGCGGCGGGGTGCGCACTTCGGCGCTGGCAATGTTAAGCCACTCCGTTGCAGGGGCGCGCGCGTGCGCGACCTGCGCACAAAGCGCGGCCGTCACGGCGGCGACCAGAGGGAGCAGTTGCGGCTGTGAGTTCCGGGGCATTTTCAATACAGTTCGCTGTTTGGTGTTCGGATTATAGAGAGAGACGTGTTACAACCGAGGCTCAAATGGCCGAGCAGTGCGAAAAAGGCGCAATTTTTCTCTTCTTTTGACGCCGATTTGACACTTGGAGCCGCTGGGATAGCCAATGTTGCGGTCCGAGCGGCTTCTTTTCAGAGCAGTTCTGCGCCTTTTCGGCCATAATCCGCCTCACAAGTTTTCCGTGACCGCTTTTGTAAGGATAAGAGTGATGCTGACTGCGCAGGACGAACGCCTGGAGGCTCTCAGCCGTTGGCTTGAAGGCCAGACGGCTGTGACCGGACTTGATCTGACAACCGTGACGCCGGCAAGCGCCGATGCGAGTTTCCGTCGCTACTTCCGCGTACAGGGCGAGGGGGCCACTTATATCGTGATGGATGCGCCGCCCGAAAAAGAACCGATCGATTCGTTTCTCAAGGTTGATGCGCTCATGAAGAATGCGGGCTTGAACGTGCCTGAGATTCTCGCAAGCGATGCCGAGCAGGGCTTCATTCTGATGAGCGATTTGGGGCGTCAGACCTATCTTGATGTTCTCAACGAAGATAACGCGGCTCGCTTGATGGATGCGGCTACCGATGCGCTTGTGAAGTGGCAGGCGGCATCCAAGCCCGGCGTGTTGCCCGAGTATGACTATGCCGTGCTGCGTCGCGAAATCGATCTTTTCCCAGAATGGTACGTTGGCCGTCATCGCGGCTACACGCTTACCGAAAAGCAAAGCGAAATCATTGAGGGTGTCTACGAGAAGATCATTGCCTCGTGTCTGGCACAGCCCAAGGTCTTCGTGCATCGCGACTTTATGCCCCGCAACCTGATGGTTTCCGACCCGATGCCGGGCGTGCTCGACTTCCAGGATGCGCTCTACGGTCCCGTCACTTACGACATCGCTAGCCTTATGCGTGACGCTTTCATCAGTTGGGGCGAAAGCTTTGTTCTCGACATCACGATCCGCTATTGGGACAAGGCACGCAAGGCCGGCATTCCCGTGCCGCAGGACTTCGGTGAATTCTGGCGTGAAGTCGAATGGATGGGCATACAGCGTCACCTCAAGGTGCTCGGCATCTTTGCCCGCATCAACTACCGCGACGGCCGTCCGAAGTACCTTGAGGACACGCCGCGCTTCCTGCACTATGTGCGCGAAACGGCCAACCGCTATAACGAACTCAAGCCCATCAACTGGCTGCTGGATCAGTTCGAAGAGCAAAAGACCAAGGTCGGTTGGACATACTGAAAAAGACGGAGACTCTACCGATGCGCGCGATGGTGCTTGCCGCCGGCCGAGGCTCTCGGCTGCGGCCTTTGACCGATACGACTCCAAAGCCACTGCTGCAGGTGGCCGACGGCGTGCGCCTGTGTGACTGGACGCTTGCCGGACTCAAGCGCGCCGGCATCACGGACATCGTGATGAACACGGCGCATTTGCCCGAGACGTTTGAGGCGTTGCCCCAGGAGCTTGCAGCCCGCGGCCTGCATCTGGAATTGTCTCGCGAGGCCAGGACGCACGATCAGTCGCTTGAAAGTCTCGGAGGCATCGTTCGTGCGCTGCCGCTGCTTACTGACGAAGGGCGAGACATGTCGCCTGTGGTGATCGTGGCCGGAGATGTGGTGCACAACTATGACTTTTCACGTCTTTTTGCGCGCGCTCGAGAAATTGAAGCGGGCGATTACGATGTCTTTCTGGTGGCCGTACCCAATCCAAACTTCAACAGTCAGGGTGACCTGACTGTCTATGCCGATGGCAGCGTTTTGCGTGGAGAACCGCCGCGCGGACACAGTTACGGCTGCATCATGGTGGTCAATCCCAAGATCTTCGATGGGTTGAAGCCCGTGTGGTGCAAACTTTTCCCTTGGATGTGGGACTTTGCCGACAAGGGGCGTATGCGCGCCGAAGTCTTTGAGGGGTTCTGGGACAACATCGGCACGATTGAGCAGCTGCAGGCGCTGCGGCGCAACACCGAGGCTCTGAAGTGGGCTTGTTTCTGATCTTAAGATAATGCCAAATGCAATCGATTGAAAACCAAATTCGCGAGCGCGTCGCCCGATTTTTGGAAGTGACGGGTGTGCGCCTTCCTCTGATGAACGCTCCGATGGCCGAAGTCGCAGGCTCCGCTTTGACCGCGGCAGTGTGCCGCGCGGGCGGCTTGGGGATTCTTGCAGGCGACGAACTTTCGCCTGAGGAGCTCGCCGAATCCATTGACGAAGTGCGTCGCCTTGTCGGAGTCAATGCGCGTTTTGCCGTGAATCTACGTGTTCCGCCTGCGAAATCGCCGACATCCGAAGATCGGGAGTGTCAGCGCAAGATGCTTTCGGCGCTCGAAGATCTGGCCGCTGACCTTGGGCTTGAAGCGGGCACACTCGAACCGTTGCCCGATTTTGACGCGCAGTTTGACGTGCTCTTGCAAAAACGAGTGCCGCTTGTGAGCGTCACCTTCGGCGGTTTGCGCGAAGAGTACGACGATCGTCTCAAGCAAGCCGGCATCGCCTGGATGGGCACGGCAGCGACCCTTCGCGAAGCCAAGGTGCTGCGCGCCGCCGGAGCAGATATGGTGGTGGTGCAGGGGGTTGAAGCCGGTGGCCCTCGTCTGAATTTCGAATCTTCGGAGGAGGAAGCAGCCATCGGTATGTCAGTTCTTGCGTCGCATGCAGCCCGCGCCACGCGTCTTCCTGTGATCGCCTCGGGCGGCATTGCCGAACCTCAGCAGGTTTATGCGGCTTTGGCAGCGGGAGCAAGTGCCGTGATGGTGGGCTCGGCTCTGTTGCGTACGCCCGAGAGCGCGGCAAGCGAATCCTTCAAGTCGGTTTTGCCATTGTTGTCGGACGTATCGATGCGTTTGACGAAGTGCTTCAACGGTCGCCTGACGCGTGTGTATCCGAGCGAGCTGGTACAGGCGCTCGACGAGGCTGGGCTTACTTACGCTCCGTATCCGTTGCAGCGTGAGGTTATGCGTCCGATTTTGAGAGCGGCCGTTCGGCAGGGGCGGGACGATTTGGCGTGCCTGCCTGCGGGTCAGTCCGCGATGCTTGCCCGTGAAGAACCTGTCGAAGCCGTTGTGCAACGACTGACAAGCTTTGTTCCGCTCTAAAAAATTTGTGAGAACCTCTTACAAACGGACTGCACAGGCCAAGTGCAAAAGTGCAGTCCTGTACAATGGCGGGGATCGTAAACGCTGGGTTTGCGACGCCGTCGGATGGCGTTGACTTTTTCTTTGTTTTCAGTGGGATGCAGATAGGGCCGTATCAGTTGGCAGGGAATTTGGTGCTCGCGCCCATGGCAGGCGTCACCGATGCGGCCTTCCGAGTGATCTGTCTCAGACATGGGGCGGCTTACGCTGTGGGTGAGATGGCCGCTTCCGGCTCGCACCTGCTTCACACCGAAATGACGCGACGCCGTTACACGTGCGACCCCCGCGAACGTTTTGCCGTGGTACAGATTTTGGGAGCCGATCCTGCTGAAATGGCAAATGCAGCGGCGCTTGCTCAGGAGTGCGGCGCGGCGATGGTTGACGTCAATTTCGGCTGTCCGGCGCGCGTGGTCTGCGGCAAAGCGTGCGGGTCGGCTGTGATGCGCGATCCGAAACTTGCCGGCGATATTCTGCGTGCGGTGGCTTCGGCAGTCACGATCCCTGTGTCGGTGAAAATGCGCACTGGGTGGGATGAGGACATGAAGACGTCCGTCGAGATTGCCAAAATGGCGCAGGATGCGGGATTTTGTCTGGTGACGGTGCACGGCAGAACGCGGGCGCAGCGCTTTACGGGAACGGTGAACCGAATCGACATTGCCGAGGTGGTGCGCGCCGTGCAGATACCGGTGATTGCCAACGGTGACGTGACAACCCCCGGAGAGGCGCTTGAAATGATGCGACAGACGCAGGCAGCCGGCGTGATGATCGGACGCGGCGCGTGCGGGAATCCGTGGCTCTTTTCGAGGGCTCAGGCGCTCATCGACGGAAAGCCCGATCCCGGAGCCCCGACGGCGCGGAACGTGCACGAGACGCTTGAGGCGCGCACCTTGCGGCGCTTTTTGACGGTGAAAATTTGGAAGAACCCGGCCGCGAACGCGCGCTTGTGAGGACATTTCGCAAGCACCTGCGGCATTATTTGGAAGGATTTTGCCTCCACGAGGAAGCATTGAGTGCGAAACTTGGACGGATGCTTCGAATGGAGACGCGTGAGGCGCTTTCTGGCGCCGCGACGGAATTTTTTGAAGAGGTGCCCGAGACGGCACATCGAGTCGACTAGCCATGAAGAACGCAACTGACAACACCAAGACGCAGGACCTTGAGAGCATTCTGCAGCCCGGGGTGACTGCCAACGATGCGTTCAATGAACTCGTGGTGTATCGCGTCGAAAGCTATCTGCGCGACCTTGAGGGAGTGCGCGGACTGCCGCTTTACGAAATGATTACGCAAGCCGCTGAACGTCCGTTGCTCGAATGGGCGATGCAAAGAACGAACGGCAATCAGCGCGCTGCCGCAACGCTTTTGGGAATTAACCGAAATACGCTGAGAAAGAAACTCGTCATGCACGGGTTTCCGGCCTCAGGACTTTGAAATTAGAGGAAAAACTATGCGCAAACAAGCATTGATCAGTGTTTCCGACAAAACGGGTGTCGTGGATTTTGCCAAGGGACTCGTGGCTGCGGGTTACCACATTCTGTCGACGGGCGGTACGGCCAAGCTTTTGGCAGAACAGGGCGTGCCCTGCCAGGAAGTGGCTGACTACACGGGCTTTCCGGAAATGCTCGACGGCCGCGTGAAGACGCTCGATCCGCACATCCACGCCGGCATTCTTGCTCGCCGTCCCGTGCCCGAACACATGAAGGCCATTGCCGATCACGGCATCGACCCGATCGACATCGTCTGCGTGAACCTCTACCCGTTCGAACAGACGATCGCCCGTCCGGACTGCACGTTTGAACTGGCTATCGAAAACATTGACATCGGCGGCCCGACGATGATCCGCGCCGCTGCGAAAAACCACGAATCTGTCGCCGTGATCGTCGATCCGACCGACTATGACCGCGTTCTGGCTGAAATCAACGAAAAGGGCGAAGTTTCCGCCGACACGCGTCTGGCGCTTGCCAAGAAGGTCTTCGCACACACCGCTCGCTACGACGGAGCCATCACCAACTACCTCACGAGCTTGGATGAGAATAAGGAACGCACCAAGGCCTTCCCGGACGTCTTCAACCGTCAGTGGATCAAGGCTCAGGACATGCGTTACGGCGAAAATCCGCACCAGAAGGCCGCCTTCTACCGCGAACACATCGTGGCTCCCGGTCTGCTTGCAGGTTTCCATCAGCATCAGGGCAAGGAGCTGTCCTACAACAACATCGCCGACTCGGACGCTGCCTGGGAAGCCGTTCGAAGCTTCGAGACGCCTGCCTGCGTGATCATCAAGCACGCCAATCCCTGCGGCGCTGCCATCGGCAGCAATGCCCTTGAAGCCTATCAGAAGGCCTTCCGCACCGATCCCAAGAGCGCCTTCGGCGGCATCATCGCCTTCAACCGTCCGGTTGATGAAGCCACGGCTCGCGCCATTACCGGCCAGTTCGCCGAAGTGGTGATCGCTCCCGAATTCACTCGCGAGGCTCTTGCCGTCTTTGAGGCCAAGAAGAACCTGCGCGTGCTTACGGTTGCTGCCGGCGACGCGCACAACGACTTTGAATTCAAGCGCGTGGGCGGCGGCCTTTTGGTCCAGACGCTCGATAATCGCATCTGTCCGGAATCCGCTCTGAAGGTCGTCACCAAGAAGCAGCCCACTTCGGCTCAGATCGCCGATATGATGTTCGCTTGGAACGTCGCTCGCTTCGTGAAGTCCAACACAATCGTCTATGCGCACGACGGTATGACGCTCGGCGTGGGCGCCGGCCAGATGAGCCGTGTCGACTCGGCCCGCATCGCCGCCATCAAGGCTGCCGAATCCGGTCTGTCTCTGGCGGGCAGTGCCGCAGCTTCCGACGCGTTCTTCCCGTTCCGCGACGGTCTTGACGTCATCGTCGATCAGGGTGCCACCTGCGTGATCCAGCCGGGCGGCTCGATCCGCGACGACGAAGTGATCGCTGCTGCTGACGAACGCGGCATCGTGATGGTCTTTACCGGCGAACGCCACTTCCGTCACTAAAAAACAGATTGCGGGAAAAGGGAGGCTGTTTCACTTTTTCCCGATCTTCAAAGAAGGCCGGGCTTGCTTGTAAAACAGCCGGCTCGGCCGGACGAAAAAACGAATAATGAACTCTGACGTTTCTTTTTCCAGAAGAAGTCTGATGGCTGCCGCAGTCGCTGCGGGCGGCCTTTCCTCGCTTCCTGCCTGGGCGCAACTGCGCATCGAAATCACGGGCGTGGGTGCTAACCGCATTCCGCTTGCGCTCGAACGCTTCAACGGGTCGGCCGAGACGGGCATAGATCTGATGCAGGTTGTCAGCGCCGATCTGGCACGCACGGGGGCCTTTCAAATCATCACCGATTCGGCTGCTGAGGCCTCGCTTGAAACGAGCCTGCGTCCGCAGTTTGAACGCTGGACGGAGAAAAAGGCCAACATTCTTGCCACGGGGTCTCTTGTGAAGCTCGCTGACGGACGCTGGGATATCCGCTTCCGTCTTTTTGACGTGGTGGCGGGCTCTCAGATCGACGAATGGTACGCTCTTGCGGGAGACCGTCAGCTTCGCATGGTGAGTCACCGCATTGCCGATCGCATATACGACAAGCTCACGGGCCTGGGCGGCTTGTTTGCTTCTCGCCTAGCGTACGTTGTGCAGCACTCCAAGCAGAGCTACGAGCTGATCGTTGCCGACAGCGACGGCGCCAACGCGCTGCCTGCCTTAAAGAGCAAGGAGCCGATCATTTCGCCCGCTTGGTCGCCTGACGGCAAGCAGCTTGCCTACGTGAGCTTTGAGGCGCGCAAACCTGTGGTGTACGTGCATACGGTTGCCACCGGTCAGCGCCGTGTCGTGGCCAATTTCCGCGGCAACAATTCGGCGCCGGCGTTCAGTCACGACGGTAAGAAACTTGCTGTGGCGCTTTCGCGCGACGGTTATACACAGATCTTCTTGATCAACACGGACGGTTCGGGAGTTCAGCGTTTCTCCAAGAGTCTGGCCATCGATACTGAACCCGTGTTCTCTCCCGACGGTCAGTATCTGTACTTTACGAGCGACCGAGGGGGCAGTCCGCAGATCTATCGTCAGCCTCTGGCAGGAGGCTCCGCGCAACGCGTGACCTTCAACGGCAACTATGCGGTGAGCCCCGCGCTCAATCCGCAGGGAACGGAAATCAGCTACGTGACCCGCTCCAACGGGCGCTTCCGCATTGCTATCATGGATTTGCAGACCGGTCAGGAACGCATTCTCACCGGAAACGAATTCGACGAAAGTCCGTGCTTCTCGCCAAACGGCCGCATCATCTGCTATGCGAGCGAACGCAACAAGAAGGGCGTGCTCGGCACCGTGAGCACCGACGGAGCCGTTTCGGCCTGGCTTACCGCATCGGCCGGCGACATCCGCGAACCGACGTGGGGGCCGTTGCTCGACTGATGAATTGTGAAGACGGACATTTTTTAGACACTTTTTTCGGAGACAAACGCATCATGCAGTTCTCTAAGATCGCCATCCGCGGTTGCGCCTTGGGTCTTGTTGCCGCCAGCATGCTTCTGGCAGGCTGTTCAAGTGTGCCTCTTGACGAATCCGCCAAGGCCGGTACCACACAGGACGATGCCGCCGCGAAGCATCGCTCGGCTTCCGGCGCCGCTCTCGACAGCAACGCCGTTTACTTTGACTTCGACAGTTACACCGTCAAGCCCGAATTCATGCCGGTGGTCGAAACCCACGCCCGCAACCTGATGGCCAATCCGTCGCGTCACGTGACGGTGGAAGGCAACACCGACAACCGCGGAAGCCGTGAATACAACCTCGCTCTCGGCCAGAAGCGCAGCGAAGCTGTCAAGCAGCGTTTGCAGCTCTTGGGCGTGCCCGCCTCGCGCATTGAAGCCGTGAGCTTCGGCCGTGAAAAGCCTCGCGCCCTGGGTGACACGGAAGAAGCTTGGGCGCAGAACCGTCGTGCCGACATCGTCTATCGTTAATCACCGACGGATCCGTTCATGCTGATGAAGAAAAATTGGTTGGCCTCTCTGGTGATTGCGCCGGTAATGCTCGCGGCCTCTTTGCCTGCGCACGCCTTGTTCGGCGATGATGAAGCCCGCAAGGCTATTCTTGATTTGCGCGAAAAGGTGGAGGCGGCTCAAAACGCGCAGTTGATGTTGCAAAACCAGATCGAAGCGCTACGCGAACAAAACGCTCGCTTGATCGGCCGCGTCGAAGAGCTCTCCAACCAGCTCACGCTGGAGCAGCGCTCCAATCGCGATCTGTACACCGATCTGGACAAGCGTATGGCCGAACTTGAACCCGCTGACGTGGAGCTCGACGGGCGTACCGTGCGCGTTTCGGCTGAGGAACGCCGTCTCTATACGCTTGCCGTATCGTCCTTTTCCCAAGGCAAGTATGAGGAAAGCGAGGCGCTTTTAAGAACGCTCACCGCCAATTATCCGCAGACCGGTTACATGCCCGCCGCGCTTTTCTGGCTTGGTAATTCGCTTTACGCTTCGGGTGAACTCAAGCAGGCGCTTGAAGTCGAAAACAAGCTTCTGAAAGAGTTTCCGAAGGATGCTCGCGTGCCGGATGCGTTGCTGACGAAGGCCGCGGCTGAAGTGGGCCTCGGGCAGCGCACCAACGCTTCCAAGACGCTTCAGAAAATCATCAAGGAGCATAAGGACGCGCCGGCAGCCAAAGTGGCCCAGGAGCGACTTAAGAGCCTTAACGCCAAAAAGAAGAAGTAAGGCAAGCCTCGATAGGAGACTCCGCCGATGGGTGCACGGGAGGAAGGTTCTCGTGCGCCCATTTGCTTTTCGTTGCGTTTCGGGCGCAGTGAGTCGGTATTTTCGCACCATAGCTGAGATACAATCGACAAAGGAGTCGGCAAAAATAGGCTTGAAAGGTTTTGCCGAGCTCTGTTTCTTGCCTGATTGAATTGCCGACTGCACAGGAATGGCGCCCTTCGGGCGCGGCTTTTTCCTGTCCTGAAGACGCCTTCAGATTTAAAACGAAAACCTCGAGCCTGAGAACAAAATGAACTACTGCAGTGATAGCGAAATGCGCGGCGTGAGTCTGTTGCGCAATCCTTGGTTTAACAAGTGCTCAACCTTCAGCGAAGAAGAACGCGACCGCTACGGTCTGCGCGGCCTGCTGCCCCCTCGCGTCTCGAGCGTTCAGGAACAGATCAGCCGCCTGGAGGAAGTGATTGCCTCCCAGCCGACGGCTCTGGGCAAGTACCTAATTTTGGACGGCATCCATTCGTCCGATGAAATCGCCTTCTTCCGTCTGGTGATCAAGAACATCGAAGAATACATGCCGCTCATCTACA
>ERZ856578.1765-NODE-1765-length-38900-cov-11.446926_pt1 | contig 38900 bp, 33 predicted proteins | sample MGYA00514384_ERZ856578 | MGnify/ENA primary metagenome ERZ856578 (study PRJEB29103, sample SAMN06111958) | human gut metagenome | biome: human gut; feature: ankylosing spondylitis patient; material: healthy_person | host: Homo sapiens | place: China:Hangzhou...
ATTATCGAGCATTTTGGCAACGCAGATGCCGTGCCGCAGCCGCCGGAGCGGTGCTTGAGCCGTCAGGCGGGAATTGTACGGTGTTGCCTTAAGCGTCAGCTTTTCTGTCGATAGGTCTTAGCAGACAGAAAGTTCTGGCGCTTTTTCTTTTGAACGGAGCATAACGATGATACGAGACCAACGCCTTATCCCCTTATTAGGCCCTGAGTTTTGAGGATACCGACCGCGAACATTATGCCTTCACCGCCCCCTACGTACTGATGCCCGACATTGAAAGCAGCGACATCACCGACCCGCTGACCGAGGAATCCAGCCATGTCATCGTGCCCATTGCCCAGGGCTTGATTGTGGGCAGCAACGGCAGCGTGACCGCTTTGCTGACGACCTCCGACGAGGCGTTCAGCAAAGCCGTCGGCTACGCCATGACCACCTACGAAAAAGAGGACGGTGACACCGACGGCCCGTTCACGCTGGCGGTGTCCATAACCGACAGCACGGCAGAGGGCAAGATCGTTTGGGTTGCCAGCGATTACCTGCTGGACGACACCTACAACTCCTACTCTTCCGGCGCCAACCTGGACTTGGCGATGAACGGCCTGTCGTGGATGATCGGCAAGAATGACGCCGTCTCCATCCGCGCAAAATCGCTGAACAACAGCTACCTGACCATCAGTTCGTCGTCGGCCACGGTGCTGAAAGTTGTTATGATCGGCGTCATCCCGGTATGCTTCCTGCTGCTGGGCATTGACGAAGTGCTGCGCAGGAGGAGAATGGTATGAAACGACAAAAAAATCTGCTGATTTTGGGCGGTGTGCTGGTGGCGCTGTGTGCGTTCATCGCCATCGTCAGCGGCGTGGAGAAGCACATCGACAAAATCACCACCGTCAGCAAAGATATTGTAAACGTCGACGCCGACAAACTGACGAAGATCAACTGGACGGCAGACAGCAAGACACTGACCTTTGTAAAGGGCGATAACGGCTGGGCCCAGAGCGGGGATGACTATTTCCCTGTTGACCAGGAGAAGATCAGCGACCTGCTGGAGCATTTTGCACCGCTGACCGCCAGCTTTATCATTGAGGACGTGGAAGATTACGGCCAGTACGGCCTGGACTCCACCGCCGACGGCGACACAACGCTGCAATTCGGCATCTACTCTACGATGGACAGCAAGCGGTATGTAACCTTGGGCGACGGCGTGGTATACCTGATCGATGACGACGTGGCCGAAGAGCTTTCCACCGACCACGACGACTTTATGCAGACCGACTCCGTACCGGAGTATGACACGATCGACAGCATTGTGGCCACCGGCGAGACCGCGTTTACGGCAGACTATCTGCCCGACGAGACCCACACCTACACCGACGACTACGACTACTACGCTGTGGATGGCGGCAGCTACACTGCACTGGCGACGAGCAAGATCAAAAGTTTTATTAGTAAGCTGAAAAACCTGGACTACAGTGACTACCTGACCTACCGTGCCTCCACCGCCGACCTGAGTGTTTACGGCATTGATGCTCCCACCGAGACCTTTACCGTGACCTACACTAAGGACAATGAGCAGGGCAGCTTTGCGCTGAGCTTTGCCAAGGGCAAGGACGATGGCAACTACTACTTCCGCATGGGCGACTCCGAGATCATCTGTAAGATGGACGAGGATGACTACAATGATATTGTGGCCACCACCGCCGACACCCTGCGTCCCGATGAAGCGCTGAAGCTGGATTGGGACAGCGTGACGAGCATTAACTTTACGCTGGACGACACGACTTACACCATCACCCACAAGGGCAGCAAGTACACGCTGGATGGCGAGGAAGTGGACTTTGACGATATCAAGTCCGCCGTGGATGGCCTGGATATTGCCGAATACAACACCGAGACGAGCGACAAGAAGCAGGAGATTGCCCTGACGGTACACCTCGACAACACCGACTACCCCACCCTGACGCTGTGTGCTTACCAGTACGATGGTGAGAATTGCCTGGTGACGCTGAATGATACCACTTTGGGTTTTGCCAAACGCAGCCTGGTGGTTGATTTGGAAGAAGCCGTTAATGCTGTGGTACTGGGCGTAGAGTCCTAAATTGTAACCAAATTTATAAGGAGAAAGCCAGCCAGTGCGTTAGAACCGGCTGGCTTTCTCCTTTTTACTCGCAACCATGCTGAATTCAAAGCATCAATTCAAAAATGTTTCCTGCTCAATCGTAACTCCATATTTCACAATTGCTCGGATGGAATCCGTAAATAGAGGATACTTTCCTGCCTCTCCGTCCTCTTTCAGCTTTGCAATATACTTGTCTGAGCGTGTGAGTCCGTTTTCATGGTACTGTTCCACAAAATATCCTTCCATCCGCATAGGCTGTACTTGCGGGAAAATCTCCTGCAAGTGCTCAAACATTTGGAAGCCGCCCCTATCAATATCCGCCCAAAATCGCACGATCGTATCTATCTGAAGGTTCCTTGCGAGTATTGAGAAAAGTTTTCTCTTTTGCGGGCTTAAAAGTCCTCCATGGTAGATAACGAGTTCATCCGTCTGTTTTTCTGCCAGCAGGTACTCATCATAATTTGTTTTATTTTCAACAAATGTAACACATCGTATTTTCTTTGTGTCGATTCCTGTAACAGCATTGACCAAGGTACTTGGGATCGCCAGGCCGTACGGTTCTGCCACCTCAAAGTCAATTTGTCCTTGCCGCGTCTGAACCGTGCAGGGGCCGGACAATTCGTAGAGTTCCGGTCGGGCATAGATGCCTAACAGCGCGAGCTGTTCCCGTTCGCTCAATATCGCTTCCTGACAAGCATTCGCAAGATTTTCGCAATAAGTTCTTGCAATCCGTAAAAATGTTTCACGCACATGGCGCTCAAAGTATTTTGTGTCGTGGAAGCATTGGTTGCTGAACGCACGCATTGTGATACCGCCGGGGAGATTTTCATATTGTTGGAAAACAAGAAGCAGGTCTACCAGAAGCTCATCATTTTCTTTGCAAAAAGATGGAACTTTCAGATGTTCTCTCGCTGCTTTGCACACCGCATCTCGCCATGCTACAATCCAAGGTGTGGAAACATCTTCTAGTTTCTGCGTCACCAGCTCTACAAAACGTTCAGCCTTTTCTCTTGGATGCTGCCTTTCTGCTTTCTCGTAACACAGCGCAACCTGTTCCAGGTTCAATATAATAGCGGAAAGAACTGTTTGCTCTCTGGCCCATTCCAGCCGAACGATTGCCTGCTGTTCCAGTTCTCTTGCTGCTGCGTTATAAGCATCTCGGGCAGGGGCACTCTCATAGTTGTATTCAGGCAGTTCTTTTTTATCGATTCTCAGCATAACACGGCGCGCGGAGGTATTGGGCGCGGAGAGGTGCTTACTGTTTTCAAACCTGTCAAGCAGTCTGTTTAGAATGACCTGTGTTTCCTTCATCCTGCGTTCTCCTTACCAAAGGGAATGATATGCATCCGGTATCCCGTTTTATCCACCAGCAGGGTGCGGTCCGCAATTGGCATAATATCCGCCACTTTATCTGGCGGTGTACATACGATTGCCTGCAGTCCCATCTTGCGCAGCAAACGGACGCTCTCCGTGATACGGTCACTGTCCATTTTGTTGAACGCTTCATCAAATACTACAAGGCGCACGGTGTTGCCAAAACTCGTCGCATCGCTGGTGCGATACAACTGCGCAAACGAGGCTAACACCGCAATGTAGAACGGTGTCTGGGTCTCACCGCCGGATTTTGTATTCAGCGTCTGGGAAAGCAGCTGCTTTGTACCATTTTGGTCGGTAGTCTCCAAATCAAAGCGGAGATAGGTTCTAAAATCCGTATATCGAACAATGTTTTCCTGCAGTTCGCTCTGCTTTCTGGCATTGAGCTGTGTATCATCCGCCGCCGTGATCTGGCTGAACAGCTTATCGATCAGCGGGCCGTATTTTTCTTGGAATATAGCCCCAAAAAGTCCCATATCTCCATTCATCAACTCCGGCGCCATGATCATATCATAGTAATCCGCATAATCCGGGTTTCGATCTACGCGGAATTGGTATTTATCTGTTCCGAACTGTGCCCACCTCAATGCTCGGTTCAGACTAGCCACCTGGCTTTTTACCTGGTCAATGCTGGACTTCAATTTGGCAAGGAAATCGTTCTGAAATTGCTCCAATGCGCTTTCTCTCGCCGCTTCAATCTTTTTGCGATACTTGGGAAGTTCACTTTCTTCCAGTACCTTCTGCTCTGCCTCAAATTCCTCATTGTCCATCACTTCGGTTTGGAAGGAACAGGGTTTAAAGGTCTCTACATAGTCTCTCCGAGCCTTAAAGAGTGCCGCTTTTGCTGTTTCACGCGCTTTTACGCTTTGTGCAAGGCTATCTCCAAAATTTTTGCGGATGGCATCCGCGCGCCGCAAGCGGGCGAACTCTTGTTGATAGCGCGGTATTCCTACGCTCTGCTGATAATCGACGGAGAACGTCTCATTTATGCTGTCCTCAATTCTGGTAAATTGCTGGCAGCAATCCGGCAAGGTCTCATATTCAAGCTGGTGAATGCGTTGAACCAATTCGCCTTTATGGGTGCCTTCGTCAACTTTCTTCTTGTCGAGTGCTTGGATTTCTTCCTTTAATTTCTCAATCGCCTTTCTCTGCTCGCAAAGCCACAGCAGATTCAGATGGGACATTTGTTCGTCAATTTCCGCCATTTCTTTTACAATATCCAGGCTGCGTGAATAATCTTCTCGTCTTTCTGCCACATCGGCCTCAACAAATCGCTGGGTGAAAAGTGGTTCTTCCTGGCCAGAAAGGTTTTCATATATTGGTTTCCAGTGCTTTTGCTCCTCTTCCAGCCGTTCCAATTCCGCTTGCAAGCGTTTGATGCGAAGTTCTACAGCGCGGTGGCCGATAAATACATCTTCCATCAGGTCCCGGCGCAATGCACGGGCGACATATCCCTGGTACAGCATGCCCTCGGATGTGATTGCTGTCTTGTAACTGCGCAGCTGCTCTACTTTATCACAGCATATAACCCGTCCCAAAAGGTAATCCACATAGCTGCGGGCCAATTCATTTTCTGTTTCAATCTTTTTTGCAAGGCTGTCATCGGCTGTGTGAATCATTTCTTTTTCCCGCAGTTTTCCAACATCGACCAACCCAAAAGCGCAGCATCCATGTTTCCTCTTCATCCTGTCATAAACGTGCAGGGCCTTCTGGTAATAGGCAGGTTCCACCAGAAAATAAAATTTTTGATTGTTCAGATACCCTTCTACCGCACCGCGCCAGCGCTCATCTGAAATTTCCAGTAAGTCTGCCAGAATGTAGACCTTGACCGGATTTCCTGTATTGCGATGCAGCTCTTCCTGAAGTTCTTCCCGAAACGGTATCAATCCTTTGGGGTAATCCTTAATATTTTTTCGCAGATTGGCAAGCGCCGCGCGTTTCTGGCCAGCCTGTTCTTTCAGCTCTTCAACTTGATCTTCGATTTTGTGCTTCGCTGTACGCCTCTCGGAAGAAAATGCCGCCACAGTCTTTTGCGCTGTTTCAAACAATACCATGGGTTGAGAAAACAGTGCACCCCTATTTTCAAATGGCGCATACGCTTTTTGTACAGCGTATGCCATTTCCTGTACAGGGCGGAGTATCTCCTCTGCCTCCCAATCCAATATCTTTCCGCAGAGTGTTATGAGCTTTTGGGATTCGCGCTTGATTTCCGCTTCCAATTTCTGCATTCCCCGCTGCAGCCTTGTCTGCTCCTCTTGCAAATGCTGTTTACTTGCAAGAAGCCGTTCTTCCTCTTTGTAAACATCACTTTGAACACAGGCAATCTCCAATTCCTGGCGGCGCGTATCCTTTTGCGCTATTTCTTCGCCCAGCGCTATGATCTTCTGCTCTGCTTTTTCAAGTTCGGCAGCACAACTTTTCTTTTCCAGCTCATGTCTGTCGATGTCCGCCTGTGCCAGTTCTTTTTCTGCCCACTGAACCAAAAACGATTGCACACACCAGCGCTCTATCGTCTGGTTCATTTCCTGGTACAGTCTGCCGATCTGCTTCAGCGCCGCCAGCTTTTCCTCCTGTCGCTGTGCCAGCTTTTCATGCCGCTTATAATCCCGGATGTTCTGCTGCATCAGCTCAATATTAGGCTTTTCTGGAATATCACAGATGTTCTCTGTAATAAATTTTTGAATATCTACGATAGGCTTGAAAGAAATGGCCTTTTTCATCATACGCAATGCCTGCTCATTATGGACGTTCCACTTTGCAAGCATATTGCGGCGGTATTCTTTTTGTGTATCATAAAATTCTACGTGCGAATAGTTTTCCTTCAGGAAGCGGCGCAGATCCGTGATTTCCATCGCTTCTCCCTGCTGAATATAGCAGTTTCTCGGAATCACGCCTGTATAGATGAAGAAAAAGTCTCTTCGGCTGCCATCACTGCGGCAATCAAACATCACTCCTGTAACAAAGCTGCTGCCCTCTGCGTCGTCCTGAAATTCGCAAACGATGTAAGTGGAGAAGTCTTTTCCCCGCCGGGAATAGGGGTTATTTTCATCCATATCAGCGCGCAGATAACTGTCAAGTGTTCTTTGCGACTTTTCACTTGCAGCCTGATTGAAATTGCGCGCGTTGGTCTCGCCCAGAAGAACGATTTGAAGTGCATCAATGACCGTGGATTTTCCGGCGCCGTTTTTTCCCGTCAGAAAGTTGACGTCACCTACTTCAATAAGCTCCTTGCTGAAGTACAGCCAGTTAATCAGTAGGATTTTCTTCAGTTTCTTCATCCGGCTCCTCCTTTCGTAAAACAGAAACCACAAGGTTTAGTTTATCAGCTGAAACCGCAGATAAAATTGTTGGCAAAATTGCGATTTGGCAATTGTTTTGGTTAAACTTCCCCTCAATGCGCTGCAGAATGGCGTGATTTTCCAACAGAGTCAACGCCCGCTTGACTTCTTCCATATTGGGTTTTGCAGGGAGTATCTGGTAGTCCGTCACCACCTTTTCCAGTACGTCTCGTACTGTGCAGATGGCGTCCTGCTCCAATCCCAGATTTTCCATATTTTCTTCATAAATCAGCCGTAAAGCCAATAAAATTGCTGTTTCCTTTTTAGAGAGGTTACAACGGTTAGCTTCATCTGTATTCAACACATAAAAGTATCCGTTCAGGTCATCTCTGCGAAGATCCCAATCCAGAAGGCTCAAATATTCCTGCACTGTCTCATAATGGCGGGATAAGAACAAATAATCCGGGTTATCTACCCGCCCTTTGCCCGGCTGGTAGGTAGTCCGCACAACATATGTTCGGCTAAGAAGTTGATTGCATACAGCCTTAAACTGTTCCAGTTCTTTTACTGTTGCCCCGGTAATGAAGTCGAAATTCATTGTTTTTTCTCCTTCCGGCAAATCTGCATCTGCGGGATCGAATAGCCGTTTTCAATAAAAGCTCCGCCCAGTTCCTTAATTGTATAGCTCGCAGATGGGCTTTTACTCCCCAGAATTGCCAGTAAGCTCATGACATAATCCTTATCTCCTTGAATAGGGAGATCTTCGCTGTAACAGGTTTCCGCTGTGCCCAGCCAGCCCTGCACATACGCCTCTACGGCAGCCCTTCCATACTCAGATTGCAGCAGCTGTGCAGCCCGAGTTGTGGACTCAGCGTCCGGCTGTATATCCTCTATAAAAACAGGAGCCGCCTTTGACCTCTTTCCAGGCCGTTTCCGATACCACAGACTTTTTTCTGATAAGAAAGATTGCTCGTACAGTTGGAATATAGGTTGTATCTGGTCCACCAATTCAGACGCTCGGCGATTTCTGGATAGCGCGGTAAGCAATGCGTTCAGGTTACCGCGCACACTCTGGTCTCGGTTGGTCAGGTTCTCAATTTTCTGTGTTGCTGCTCGGGTATAGCGCCGGACTTGTGCATCGATCTCATCCAGATAATCCTGCTCCAAATTGTCGTAACGTTCTTCGATCCAGAATATTTTTTGCAGCAAATCGGCACGGCAGTTTTCCAGCGTATCTGCCCGCTTATCCTGCAGGGAAGCATTGGACATGGCTAATAATAAGTCGTCATCTTCCTCCCATGATTTCAGAACGGTTTGAATCGGAACGCGATACTTTGGAACCGAGTCCTTAATTTTCAACGGCCGTATATAAGCCTCAACGACTTTCTGGCCAAAGTCATTAAAATGCGCGGCCAACACCTGATTGACATCCTGCATATCTAACTGCATCTGAAAGTAGTGCTTTACATTGTGGTAGACCATCTGTAACAAATTGATCAACGCCCGAGTGTTATCATAAGCGCTGTATATGGCCGCCATCTTGTCGTAAACACTTCCGCTTTCGTGCGCAACCTTTAAAGCCGAATACGTGCCGAACACATAGGAATATCCACGAGCGGGGCTGTCGTCCCGTAACTGATGAAATAGCTCCAGCAGGCGGCTGCTGTAACTTGGGACCGTGATGTACTCTTCAAAATCGTCCCCACGCTCCTTTTCGAACCAGCCCTTGCTGCAAAGCTTGCGTATCAAAAAGCGTGCACGCCCGGAGACATCACACAGTTCTTCCTCATCAATATCTTCACCTTCAAATGTCGCATCCGCCAGCTGTTGTTCCAATCTACTGCGAAGCATGGAATAAAGCGTGTCATCGCGTATTTTCAGGTTTTCCCTGTACGCTGTATACAGCACATCCAGCGCGTCAACGTATAGTTCCCTGTTGGGTGACGCCAAAGGAGAGAAAAGTTCACGGGGTACTATTTCGAAGAATTTCATGTGGAGCATCCTTTCTCTTGGCGATGAATAAAGGCCACGGTGCGTTGTATAAATTGTTTTCTTATTTTTCAACTAGCGCATGTATTTTTGTAGTCATTATACATTCTTCACAGTTATAAAGCAAGGGGCCGGCATTTGCCCCAGAATTGCAAAGTATTCCGTCTCCTGTTATAATATTTCAAAAAGAGAGGAGGCTGAGCCATGGATCGTATCGCGCAGTATCATCTGCCTGGGTTGTTTGAATTTTACGAGTTGTACCGCGTGTTTCTACCACTGTACTGTACACATCGCGATTGGTTTTACCCCTGGTGCGATATTGCCTCGCTTTACGGTTCGCCGGCCGATTGCCTGTGGGGCGGCGGACGTGTCGGCGGCGGGGATGTCCGCCCACAGGATGCGCTGGCACTGGCACAGGAATACGGCATCTCGGCCAGGTTGACGTTCAGCAATTCTCTACTGCAGCCGGAACATCTGGCCGACCCAACCTGCAATAAACTTTGCCGGTTATTTGCCGCATGCGACACACCACAAAGCGGCGTCATTGTCCACTCAGAACTGCTGCTGGACTATTTAAAACGAACGTACCCCAGTTTCTATTTTGTGTCGTCGACCACCAAGGTGCTTACGGAGTTTTCGCAGTTGGCACAGGAAACCGCGCGGAAGGATTTCCGCTATGTGGTGCCGGATTTCCGCCTGAATAAAGCCTTTGACCGGCTCGCCACCCTGCCCCAAGACCAGCGGGACAAGCTGGAATTTCTCTGCAACGAGTGCTGCTGGGTCGGCTGCCGCGACCGCAAAGTCTGCTACGAAGCCGTCAGCCGCCGCAACTTAGGCTTGGGCACCCCTGAACACCGCTGCACCGCCCCTGATGCTGCGCAGGGCTACCGCTTTTCCCGCGCCATGGAAAGCCCCAGTTTTATCAGTACCGAGGACATCCTGACGCGCTATCTTCCCCAGGGCTTCACCAATTTCAAAATCGAAGGCCGCGGCCTGGGCAGCGCCATCGTGCTGGAATTTTTGCTCTACTACCTCACCAAACCCGAATACCAGCTGCGTGTGCGGGAAGAAATCTATCTTGACAGTATGTTGGATTTATTTTGACTTTAGGCAATACCGCACAATTCCCACCTGACGGCTTAAGCACCGCTCCGGCGGCTGCGGCACGGCATCTGCGTTGCCAAAATGCTCGATAATACACAAAGTATTATCTGCGCTTTTGGCTTAGCAGCTGCCGCACCTCGCTCGCCGTATCGGCACTTAGAATTATGCGGTATTGCCTTAACTTCAAATCTGTATCGTATACATAAAAGAGGCTGTTGCACTTGGTTCTTTCCGCTGTGCAATAGCCCTTTCCGGCATGTTGCAATGCAACCGCACGATAGCAGTTCATTATTTTAAGAATTGTTTGAAGCAAAGCGGCAGTTTCCTGTCGTTTTTCCCTTATAGTGATGGTTTTACACTTTGCGCCTGTTCCACGATTTTTCGCACTTGATTTTCGCAAGTCTGCCAGTCACCGGCAGCGGCAGCAGCAGCTTTGGGCATCTGGGCACTGGCTATGCCGCGAGGCGTTCAAGCTGAACTACACCCTTTGCAAGGCAGGGCTGGAAAGTTCCAAGACCACCTACGCCCGCTATCTGCTGGCGAAAAACGGCGGCAAAATCATCTCGGACGACGAGCAAAAAACGGTTTTTCTGCTCTGCAATGCCGCCATCGAGGCTCGCGTGATCAGCCTGCCGGACCCCGCTATGAGCATCACCGGCATGATCTGCAACGGCGGCAAACAGAGCTGCACGATGAAGGGTGTTGTGGCCGTGGATGCAGCTTGGCAGGCTGTAGGTATGGCAATGCAGGACGTTTTCATATATAATGTACATGGGATCAACGGCGCGACGCCGGAGGAAACCATGCGCAACATGGGCCGCATCGCCTCCCCCGGCATGGTAGCACCGAAAAGACCATTGTGGACATTCTCAGAGACCAAAAGATGGAGTAAGGAGAAAAAGCCCTATGGATAAGAGCGGAAAGATTTATAAGACTTATGTTCAGACCCTGAAAGAAGAACTTATCCCTGCAATGGGCTGCACCGAGCCCATTGCCATCGCCTACGCTGCGGCCAAGGCCCGCGAGGTGCTGGGCTGTGAGCCGGACCTCGTGAAAATCGGCGTCAGCAACAACATCATCAAAAACGTCAAGAGCGTTGTCGTGCCCAATACGGACGGAATGAAAGGCATCGAGGCTGCCGCCGTGGCAGGCATCCTCGGCGGAAATGCTGCCAAAGAGCTGGAAGTCATCTCAGAGGTCACAGCAAACCAGAAAGCTGCCATGCGGCGTTTCCTGTCCAATGTTCCCATCTCGGTGGAGGCCATCGACAACGGCATTATCTTTGACATTATCATCGCCCTGTACTGCGGCACGGATTCTGCTGTCGTCCGCATCAGCCAGTACCACACCAACATTGTCTACATCAAGAAAAATGATGAGGTTCTGCTGGACAACACGGCTAGGCAGGCCTCGGCCGCCTGCATTACGGAGGCGGAAAGCGGCCTGACGGACCGCAGCCTGCTGACGATTGCCAATATCTACGACTTTGCCGAGACCTGCGACCTGGACGATGTGCGCCCGCTGCTGGACACCCAGATTTTGTACAACACCCAGATTTCCGAGGAAGGGCTGCTGGGGGACTACGGTGCAAATGTCGGCTCCACCTACCTGAAATTTTACGGCAACGATGTGCGCAACCGCGCTATTGCCAAGGCTGCGGCGGGTTCCGACGCGCGCATGAGCGGCTGTGAGCTGCCCGTCGTCATCAACTCCGGCAGCGGCAACCAGGGCATTACGGTGTCGGTCCCGGTCATTGAGTACGCCAAGGCGCTGGCCTGCCCCAAGGAGAGGCTGTACCGCGCGCTGGTGCTTTCGAACCTGATCGCCATCCATGAAAAGACGGGTATCGGACGTCTGTCCGCCTACTGCGGTGCGGTCAGCGCCGGGTGTGCCGCCGGGTGTGCCATTGCTTACTTACAGGGGGCGGATCTGAAAGCTGTCTCCCACACCCTCGTCAACGCGTTGGCCATCGTGTCCGGTATCATCTGCGACGGCGCCAAGCCCAGCTGCGCGGCCAAGATTGCCTCCAGCGTCGAGGCTGGGATTCTGGGCTACCACATGTACCAGAACGGCCAGCAGTTCCGCGGCGGCGACGGCATCGTCAGCAAGGGCGTGGAGAACACCATCCGCAACATCGGTATGCTGGGCCACGACGGCATGCGGGAAACCGATAAGGAGATCGTCAAGATCATGATGCAGAAGCCGTGAGGTGTCATTATGAAATTTACCAAAATGCATGGTCTGGGCAATGACTATATCTTCGTGGACTGCTTTGCGGAGACGGTCACAGACCCCAGCCGCACCGCGCAGCTGTTGAGCCCGGCGCATTTCGGCGTAGGGGCAGATGGCCTGATTTTAATCGAGCCGTCGGCAAAAGCCGACTGCCGTATGCGGATGTTCAACGCCGACGGCACCGAAGGGCGGATGTGCGGCAACGGTATCCGCTGCGTCGGCAAATATATGTATGACCACGGGCGGGCCGTCAAGGCGGAAATCACGGTGGAGACGCTGGACGGTATCAAGACGCTGCAAATCACCCCCGAAAACGACAAGGCCGCCAAAATCCGGGTGGACATGGGCGTGCCGGTGCTGGAATCCCCGCAGCCGGAAAAAATCACAGTAGCCGGGAGCGAGTGGGAATTTTCCGCCGTGGATGTCGGCAGCCCCCACGCCGTGTATCTGGTGCCCAACTGTGAGGAGGTGCCGCTGGAGAAGATTGGCGTCCTGTTCGAGCATGCCGCCCGCTTTCCGAATCGCGTCAACAGCGAATTTGTGCAGATCCTTGACCGTACTCACCTGCGGATGCGTGTCTGGGAGCGCGGCAGCGGAATCACTCTGGCCTGTGGGACCGGAGCCGTGGCAAGCGTTGTTGCCAGCCATGCGCGGGGCCTGACAGACGCTTCTGTGGAAGTGCAGATGGACGGCGGTGCCCTGCGCATTGAGATTGACGACACCACAGGACACACCTTCATGACTGGCCCGGCAGTTGAGGTATTTCAGGGTGAGACCACTCTTGTGGATTGAGAAAGGAGTTTGAACAGGATGCAGATTCGGACTGCTGTTCCCGCAGACTTGCAGGGAATCGTAAATATTGAGGCAGAATAACAATTCGTGTAAAACCGCTTGCCGTAATGCAGGCGGTTTTTTCTGTACAAAAGGGTCAGCCGCAGCAAAGGTGTTCTTCTTGTGCAGCATTGCTTTTTTCCAACATCCCCTGTACCTGAGTGATTTTTCTTACTTCGGATGACTGAATCGTATGCTTTTTTGCGCATATGATTTTTTATTCGCTGTAAAATCAGAGAAAAATTTGGGTCTTTTCTATTGACACGAGTAACCATCGTGTGTATGATAGTAACAACGGAGATGACAGGGCAGATTCCACCGAAAGCGGCACGGCCCAGAAACGTCCGGCAACGGCGAGACCTCACCGATGACGGCAGTTTCTGCAAGGCAGATCCTATACGATATCGACAGGGGGCAGAGGCAAGCGATGTATGCAATCAACGCGCAAAATAACGCACGGTCAACAGAATGTTTGACCTGCGCCCTGGATGCCGGTGAGCTGCTGCTGGCATACGGCGCCGAGGTCAGCCGGGTGGAGGATACCATCCAACGGCTTGAGCATGTGTGCGGCTTTGACCTGGTGGATGTTTTTACGATTACATCCAGCATTGTGGCAACCGTACGCTTGCCGGACGGCGGGAGCATCACCCAAAGCCGCCGTATCAAGGCACGTGTCACCAATTTGGGCCGGGTAGCCAAGATCAATGCCCTCTCCCGCCGGTTCTGCGCCGGGGCTCTTACGCTGGCTGAATTCCGCACAGCCTTGCAGGCCATCCGGGACGAGCGCCCGACTCCTGCCTGGCAAGAGCTTTTGCTCTACATGGTCATCTCGTTTTCGCTGTCCATCTTTTTCGGCGGCAATCTGGCCGATGGCATCGCGGCGTCCCTTTCCGGCATGGTGCTGTTTGCCATGATACGCATGAGCACCACCTTGCAGATGAACAGTCTGCTGCAGACCGCTATCTGCAGTGCGGTCACAGCGCTGGCGGTGCTGCTGTTGGTGAGGGCCGGCATCGGTGTCCACCCGGACAAGATCATGATCGGCAACATTATGCTGGTCATTCCCGGCATCCAGCTGACCACCTCGCTGCGGGATATGATCAATGGTGATACCATCAGCGGTCTTTTGAACCTGAGCGAGGCCGTTCTGAAAGCGATCTCGGTAGCACTGGGCTTTTCCCTTGTGCTGCTGGCGGGAGGTGTGTAAGGTTGCAGGCAGAAATTATCCAAACCGCCATGGGCGTAGTCGGGTCCCTCGGGTTCGCCCTGCTGTTTGGGATACGCGGCACAAAGCCGCTGGGCTGCATCGCCCTGGGCAGCGGCATCGGCTGGGTGGTTTATCTGGTCAGCGTGGCAGGCGGGCACGGAAAAGCCTTTGGCATGCTGGCTTCCAGTTTGGTCATTGCTATTTGCAGCGAAGTCACGGCCCGCCTTATCAAAACGCCGGTCATTCTGCTGTTGGTTCCGATGCTGATTCCGGAAATTCCCGGTGGTGACCTGTATTATACGATGTACAGCTTAATCGAGGGCGACTCCGCCAAATTTGCATCCCTGCTTCAGCTGGTGCTGGCCGAAGCCGGTGCCATTGCACTGGGCATTATCCTGGCCTCCTACGCGGCAGGCCTCATCAACAATATCTACCGGCATGTGCGCCCCTGTGCGCACAGCCCCCACAAGTAAGGAAAAGAGTATGGGCAAGAACGCAACCCGAAATGACGTAGCCAAGCTGGCGGGGGTCTCCCCTGCTGTGGTATCCTACGTCATCAATAAGACCAAGTTCGTCAGCGAGGAAAAGACCCAGGCTGTGCTGGACGCCATCAAGGAATTGAACTATCAGCCCAACCTGTATGCCCGCAGCCTGAAAACCAACCGCTCGATGCAGATCGCGTTTGTGTGCGACAACCTGCGCAACGACTGGCTGGAGATTGCCGAGAAAAAGCTGGACAAGTTGGGATACAATGTTTCCCACTGCTACAGCCGTGACGGCGACGATTTTATCCAATCGCTGATTTCCGGCCGGTATGATGCCGTGTTCATGCTGTCTAACCGCTACAAAGCCGTGCAGCTGAACCGCATTGCCGAGGCTGGCATCCCGGTGGTGCTGTACAAAACGCGGGAATACAGTCATCTGGAGCCAAATATCGTTGCGGTAGCGCCCAACCTGTACAGCGGCGTGGAAAAGACTGTCAACTATCTGGTGTTCCGCGGGCATCGGCGCATTTTGTTTGTGCCGCCGCTGCGCTACAATATGTATATCACCCGCGGCTACCGTGAGCGCGGCTACCGCGATGCGCTGGAAGTCAACGGCATCCCCTATGATGAGCGCTATGTCTGCACCAATGCGGACACGATGGAGGGTGTGCTGTCCCATGTGTTTGACATGGTTTTCAGCAAAAGCAAGGACGAGCGGGCGACCGCCGTGATTGCGGGCAACGATTTTATCGCCGCATCCATCATGCAGTATGTCAAAAAACTGGGCATGAAGATCCCTGACGACCTGGCTGTGGTGGGCGCCGACAATACCTTTATTGCCGAGATTGTCTCGCCGACGATGACGAGCATAGACTTCTCGAAAGAGGAATTCTCCCAAAAGCTGGTCGATACCCTGATGGCGCTGCTGCGCGGCGAAAAAGCAGTGGATCAGTACATCCCCGTATCCCTCTGCGTGCGCGAGAGCGCGTAGGGAGGCAGCGGACAACAACTTTACCCAATACCCCTCCTTCTTATAAATTTACGGACAGGCAGCAACCCCGGGACTTCAAGACGGTCACGGGGTTGCTGCCTGTTTTTGCGTTTGCTTCCGATTTTGTGATGCTGAAAATCAGAAATATGACACGTGTAACCGCAAAACCGGGTTGGAAACACTGCAAATTGCACAAAACATGTATTGCCGAGTTGTAAAAACAGCCAAATCTACGGAAATGGGGAAAAAAATAGCGAAAAGCTATTTACACGCGTAACTCGATGTGCTATCATACAGACAACAAAAACACAGACACCCCACCAGATAACAAAAAAGGAGGTACAGATTTTAAAGAATTGTTTAAACACTACCCCGAAAAAGTAAGAAAAGCTTTTTCCGAATAAAAGTTACACGAGACACTACAAAACACATGAAATAGACTGAATGAGGAAACAGTCCACGCTTGAAAGGAGCACAACACCATGGCTAAGAAAATCTACGAAGCTTGCCGCCGTCTTCTCACCACCTGTGCTAACTGCCAGCCCAATGAGAACATCTTGATCGTTACCGATACCGACAGCCTGGAGATCGGCATGGCCCTGTGGGATGCTGCCGAGGAGTTCCCCAAAAAGACGATGGTCATGATGGAACCCCGCAAGATGCACGGTGAAGAGCCCACCCCGCTGGTAGCCGCCGCTATGCTGAAAGCCGATGTCATCTTTCGCGCCACCAAGTTTAGCCTGTCCCACAGCCACGCACGCCGCGATGCATGCGCTGCCGGTGCACGCGATCTGAACTGCTGTGATTACAGCATTGAGATGCTGGAGCACGGCGGCCTGTACACCGACTTTGAGGCTGACCGCAAATACGTTGACCAGCTGTTGAAGTCCATGGCTGACGGCGACCAGGTCCACATCACCTCCGAGGCCGGCACTGACTACTACGCCAGCATCAAGGGCCACAAACTCTTCCCGCAGTACGGCATGGTCCGCAACCCCGGCGAGACCTGCTCTCCCCCGGACATTGAGATGGCCTCCGGCGCAATGCCCGGCACCGCCCACGGCAAGATCGTCGTTGACGGCAGCATCACCCACCCGGCTATGGGTGTTCTGAAAGAGCCCATCACCATCTACGTCGAGAACAGCTTCGTCACCAAGATCGAGGGCGGCGAAGAAGCCAAGCGCTTTGCTGAGGAGCTGGCCAAGGTCGGCGACCCCCGCATGTACCGCATCGGCGAGATTGGCATCGGCCTGAACCCGGATGCTTCCCTGTGCGGCCGTATGCTGGAGGACGAAGGCTGCAGCGGCTACGTACACTGCGCCTTGGGCAACAACGAGACTGACAACCAGGACTTCATCCTGCACATCGACATGATGTTCAAAGACCCGACCATCGAGCTGGATGGCAAGGTCATCTTCGATCACGGCGAAGTCGTTTTTGACTGATCCGCCCCGAACTACAACGAAATGAGGCAAAAAACATGAGCGAAATTAACGATATCATCAAGAACGGCCAGCTGATGCCGGCCGACCTGACCGCCCAGATCCGCGATAAATACTACCACGTGGACGTGGACCCCTTCACCAAGAGCAAGCGCCTGTTCTTTGATAACTCCGGCGGTTCCTTCCGCCTGAAGGACGCCAGCGAAGCTTTCCGCAATGTCGATGACCTGCCCAACTGCGGCGGCCACGGCGGTGCCGCTTCCGATTATCTGGACAGCCTGCGCACCCAGGCCTGCAAGGATATCTCCACGATGTTCAACGCCGAGGGCGGCTGCATCGCCACTTCGATGACCGCTTCCATCATCGTTTTCGATGTTTCCGAGGCCATCATCGCCAACGTGCCCGGCACCAACGTCGTCACCACCGAGCTGGAGCATCCCTCCGCTTTCGATGGCTGCGCCGTCCCCGCTGAGAAGTACGGTAAGGAACTGCGTGTTGCCAAGACCAACCCCCGCACCGGCACCATCGACCCGATGGATGTCGTCAAGCTGGTCGACAAGGACACTTGCCTGTTGAGCGTCATCATGACCTCAAACATCACCGGCGCCGTCCTGGATATCGAGACCATCGCCCGTGAAGCCCGTAAGATCAAGCCTGATCTGTTCATCATCTGCGATTCCGTCCAGCACACCCCCCACGGTCTGACCGATATGAAAGCCTGGGGCCTGGATTGCGTCAACTTCGCCCCCTACAAGTTCGGCGGTGCCCGCGGCTTGGGCGTTGGCTGGCTGAGCGACCGCGTTATGAACCTGCCCCACCGCAAGCTCATCCGCGAGAAGCAGAGCAACTGGGAAATGGGCGGCTGCGCCCCCGGTATGTACGCCATGCTGAGCGCCATCTTCAACTACGTCTGCTGGATTGGCGAGCACTTCACCGACTCCCAGGACCGCCGCACCCTCTATGTTGAGGGCATGAACCGCATCATGCTGCACGAGCGTGCCCTGCTGTACCGCCTGCTGCACGGCTCTGATGAGGTCAAGGGCCTGCTGGACCTCGAGGGCGTCAACGTCGCTGTTGAAATGCCCGACCTGACCCAGCGCGACCTGATCGTTCCCATTGTCTTTGACAAGCTCACCTGCGAGCAGGCATCCCGCGCTTATGAGAAAGCCGGTGTGGTTGTCCACGAGCGTACCGACGCCAGCCTCTACTCTGCACGTCAGGTCAACTCCATCAACCAGCACGGCATCGTTCGTATCTCCCCGCTGCACTGCCACACCTACGAGGACATCGACGAGTTCCTGAAGATCACTGCCGAGATCGCAAAATAACAGCTTGCGGTAACAACCCACGAGCAAACCCTTATCATTCGGAGGGGGCGTGCATGCAAGCATGCCCCCTCCTTTCTCTACAATGAAAGGATAGACTAACTATGAAAAAGACAATGGCTTGGATCATGGCCGCGGCCATGTGCCTTACCGCAACTGCCTGCGGCAGCACGGCTTCCTCCACTGCTTCTACTGCCGGTTCCACTGCTGCCAGTACTGTTGAATCTTCCAGCGTCGAAGGCGCTTTCAACCTGGGCCTGATCTGCCCGCTGTCCGGCTCCTCTGCCGTGTCCGGCCAGATCATGCAGAACGCTACCAAGATGGCCGTTGACGAGATCAACGCCGCTGGCGGCATCAATGGCACCATCCCCATCAACCTCGTTGCCGTCGATGATGAAGGTGTGCCTGCCACCTCCGTGACCGCCATGCAGAAGCTGGTGGAGCAGGACAAGGTCAACGTCGTTATCGGCGCGCAGGCTTCTTCCTGCACCCTGGCCAACATGGAGATCACCAAGGCCGCCAAGATTCCCCAGATCACCCCTGCTTCCTCCAACGTTGCTGTCACCCAGAGCGGCAACGACTACATCTACCAGCTGACCGCCACCGATGAGCTGCATATGCGCAACGTCATGGGCTACATGGTCGATGAAAACAACGCCAAGACTTTCGCCATCCTGTACGAGTCCTCCGACTTCGGCACCGGTGGTTTCAAGATTGCCAGCACCGTCTGCGATGACTTCGACCTGGAAATGGTAGACAGCGAAGTCTACAACTCCGGCGACACCGACTTCTCCGTGCCCCTGGGCAAGATCAAGCAGGCCAATCCTGACTTTGTTATCTTCTGGGGCTATCACACCGAGGTCGCTATGATCTGCCGCCAGATGCAGCAGTACGGCATCGACCTGCCCTGCATCGGCCAGGGCTACAACTCTCCCGAGCTGACCAACCTGGGCGGTGACGCTGTCAACGGCGTGATGATCTCCACCGCATTTGATGCTGCCAACCCCGATGAAAAGGTCCAGGAATTCGACAAGAAGTACAACGAGCTGTACGGCGGCGGCTACGACCAGAACGCCCCGCAGTCTTACGATGCTGTGTACATCATCAAGGATGCTGTCGAGCGCTGCATTGCTGACGGCAAGGACTACACCGATGGCGAGATCCTGAACAGCTACATCGGCAATACCCAGTGGCAGGGTGCCACCGGCCTGACCACCTTTGATGAGAACGGCCGTATGGACAAGGACCTGCTGGTCATCGCCATCGAGAACGGCGAGCATGTCATTGTGAAGAATTACAACTAATTTGGTAGAGCAGATTTTATAAGAGAAGCGCTGGCGGGCGCCAGCCGCCCAAACCAGCGCTTCTCTTTTTCTTATTAAAACGGAGGTAGCACAAGATGCTGTTTCAACAGATATTGAATGGTCTGACAAACGGCAGCCTGTATGCGCTGATGGCAGTCGGTGTCACGATGGTGTACAAATCCCTCGGCATGCTGAACTTCGCCCACGGCGACATTATGATGGTCGGCACGTTTATCACCCTTACTTTTATTACCAAACTGGGTCTCCCCTTTTATGTATCGGTGCCTCTGGGCATCATCTGCGCCGCAGGTCTCGGCTTCTTGCTGGAGCGCGTGATCCTGCGCAAGGTCAAATTTTCTTCGTTCGTCAACCTGCTGATCGCAACGGTCGGCGTTTCCTACGTGCTGCGCAATGCGTCCATGGTCATCTGGGGCACCAACCCGCAGCTGTTCCCCAGCATGTTCCCCTCGGAGCTGATCGAAATTGGCGAGTTCCGCATTACCCCGCAGTCTATCGGCATTATCATCATCTCGCTGGCTATCATCACCGGCCTGCATTTCTTCTTTACCAAAGTCAAGATCGGCAAGTGCATGCAGCTTGCCAACTCTGACCCTGAGGGCGCTGCCATGATGGGTGTCAACGTCACCTACATGCGCTTCCTCACTTTTGGTATCAGCGCGGCACTGGCCTGCATTGCCGGTGTCATGATTGCCCCGCTGACCTACGCCCGTGTTGACATGAGCGCCACCATCGGTATGAAAGCCTTCGCCGCTGCTATCCTGGGCGGCATCGGCAACCTGTGGGGTGCCTTGCTGGGCGGCATCATCCTGGGCATCGTCGAAGCCGTTGGCTCGGCCTACATCTCCACTGCCTACCGTGATGCATTCTCGTTCATCATCCTGTTCATCGTCCTGTTTGTCAAGCCCACCGGCCTGCTGAACAAGAAGATTGAAAACAAACTGTAAGGAGGGCTTTATCATGACGAGAACCAAGAAAAGCACTGCTCTCCTGAAAATTCTGGTGATCGCAGCGATTTTGATCCTGCTGCCGATCGTCACCCCAAACATGTACATCATGCAGATCATTAACATGATCGGTATCTATATCATCCTGGGCATTGGCATCAACGTGCTGACTGGCTACACCGGCCAGCTGTCCCTGGGCCAGGCCGCATTCTTCGGCATCGGCGCTTACACCGCCGCGTTGATGAACACCCGCGCCGGGCTGCAGTTTATCCCCTGCCTGCTGGGTTCTGTGGTCGTTACCGCGTTCTTCGGCGTGGTGCTGGCCATCCCCGCTCTGAAAGTCAAAGGTTCCTACCTGGCCCTGCTGACCATGGGCTTCGGCGAAGTGGTCCGCATTGTAATGATCAACTGGACCCCCGTCACCAACGGCACCGCCGGTGTGCTGGGTATCCAGAGCCCCGTCATCTTCGGCTTTTCCTTTGACACACTGAAGAAATACTACTTCCTCATCCTCCTGTTTGTGCTGCTGGGTCTGGCCTATGAGAGCATCATCATCCGCACCCGCACCGGCCGCGCTTTTATCGCCATCCGCGAAGATAACGAAGCGGCCGAGCTGACCGGCATCGACGTCACCGCTTACAAAATCAAGGCGTTCGTTCTTAGCGCTGTCTACTGCGGCGTCGCCGGCTGCCTGTACGCCATGATGATCAAGTACGTCAGCCCCGATACCTTCGTATCCAACACTTCCAGCGTTATCCTGTGGACTGCCATCGTCGGCGGCTTCGGCACCGTTATCGGCCCCGTCCTCGGTGGTATCATCATGCAGGTCCTGCCCGAAGCGCTGCGTTTCCTGGGTGACTGGCGTCTGGTCGTCTACGGTGTGATTTTGCTGGTCGTCATTCTGCGCTTCCCCGGCGGCCTGTATCCCTACATCAAGCGTTTTATCGTCAACCATAGTAAAAAACAGCCTCAAGCGGCTGAACAGAAAGAGGGGTGAGCAGAATGGCGATCCTGGAACTGAAAGACGTAACCAAAAAGTTCGGCGGCCTGACGGCTGTTGACGGCGTGAACCTGAAGGTGGAGGAAAACCAGATCTGCGCCCTGATCGGCCCCAACGGTGCCGGTAAAACCACTGTGTTCAACATGATCACCGGTGCATATCAGGTCACCAGCGGCGATGTGATCTTTAACGGCGAAAGCATCTGCGGTAAAAAACCGCACCAAATCGTGGAAAAGGGAATTGCCCGTACTTTCCAGAACATCCGCCTGTTCAAATCCGCCACTGTGCTGGAAAACGTTATGACCGGCTTCCACTGCAAGACCAAGACCGGCATGTTCAACGTCATCTTCAACTACCGCAAATGCATGCAGGAAGAAGCCGAGTGCCGCGAAAAGGCACTGGAAATCCTGCGGTTCTTAGGGCTGGAGGATGTCAAGAACCTGGAAGCCCGCAACATTCCCTACGGTCACCAGCGCCTGCTGGAGATCGGCCGCGCGCTGGCTACCTCGCCCAAGCTGCTGCTTCTGGACGAGCCTGCCGCCGGCATGAACTCGCAGGAGAAGAAAGAACTGGTCAACACCATCCGTAAAATCCGTGACACCTATCATCTGGCCGTTCTGCTGGTCGAGCATGATATGGAATTGGTCATGGGCATCTCTGAAAACATTACGGTCATCAACTTCGGCCGCCCCATTGCCTGCGGCACGGCCGAGGAGATCCAGAGCAACAACGATGTTATTGAAGCCTACTTGGGAAGGAGCGATGATGAATAATGGCTGAGAATATCATGAAGATCACCAACCTGTCTTCTTCCTACGGCAACATCAAAGCCCTGAAAAACATCGATATTGAAATCAATAAAGGCGAGATCGTCTCGCTGCTGGGTGCCAACGGCGCCGGCAAGTCCACCCTGATGAAATCCATCCTGGGCATGGTCCATATCGATGAGGGCAGCATCCTGTACAAAGGCCAGGAACTGGTTGGCAAAAAGAGCCACGAGATCGTACCCATGGGCATTTCTCTGGTGCCCGAGGGCCGCAAGATCTTTATTGAACTGTCGGTCGAGAAAAACCTGGAGATTGGCACCTTCTTCCGCAAACGTCCCCCGGAGCGGGATAAGGAACTGCTGGACATGGTCTACAAGGTGTTTCCCCGTCTGTACGAGCGTCGCAACCAGCTGGGCGGCACCCTCTCCGGCGGCGAGCAGCAGATGCTGGCCGTGGGCCGTGCCATCATGTCCGACCCCGAACTGCTGATGCTGGATGAACCCTCCATGGGCCTGGCCCCGCTGGTCATCGCCGAGGTATTCCAGGTCATCAAGAAAGTCAACGAGATGGGCATTACCGTCCTGCTGGTCGAGCAGAACGCCAAGCAGGCCTTGAAGATCAGTGACCGCGCTTACCTGATGAACACCGGCAAGATCGTCGTGGCCGGTACCGGCGACGACTTCCTGAAGGGCGATGTGCTGACCAGCGTTTACCTGGGCGGCAAAAAGGAGTGACCCGCTATGAAACTGGAAAATATCAAACTGAACCTGGACACCGAACTGGTGTTGAACGTGGGCGACCCCATTGGCAAGACCAATGCGCCCCGCTGCTACAATAAGCTGTTTGAGCGGTTGCATATGAACGCCATCATGCTGCCCTGCGAGATCAAGAAGGGCGAGCTGCCCAAGCTGTTGGATGCCTGCCGCCTGATGGGTATTCACTACCTCTGCCCCACAATGCCCCATAAGAGCGACTTCGTGGATCTGCTGGACGATGTGGACGAGACTTCCAAGCTGTTCCACTCGGTCAACGCCATCCGTCTGGATGAAAACGGCAGCCACGGTTCCGGCATGGACGGCAAGGGCGCTGTCAAGGCCATGGAGGAGGGCGGTGCCAAGCTGAACGGCATCAACGCCCTGCTCTACGGTGCAGGCGGTATCAGCGGCGTGACTGCTTTTGAACTGGCCCAGAGCGGCGTGAAGAAGCTGTATATTGCTAACCGCACTCCCGAAAAGGCGGAGAAGATTGCCCGCCTGGTCAACGAGCACACCGCTGCCACGGCAGAGGTCATTGGCACCGATGCAGCTGCACTGGACAAGGCTGCTGAAAGCTGCGAACTGTTCGCCAACCTGACCCCGCTGGGCATGAAGGGCTTTGACAAAAAGCACGATTACCTGGGCTTTATTGACCGCATGCCCAAGACGGCCACCGTCTTTGACTGCGTTATCAACCCGCCCCTGTCCGAGACCATCACCGCTGCCCGCACCGCTGGCCTGAATACCGTGCCCGGCATGCGGATGCTGGTGGCCCAGATGGATGTGATCTTCAAGTTCCTGTTCAACCAGACCGTCACCGGTGCGGACAAGCAGGCCTGCATTGAAGAACTGTGCAACTACCTGGGTGTGCCCTCGAACTTTTGATTGCTGATTCAGGAGGTTTATACGCTATGACTCTGGAAAACATCTCCAACATCGACGGGCTGTTCGCCGTCATCAATCAGTGCACCGGCAACGTGGAACTGATCTCTGACGAGGGCGACTGCATCAACCTGAAGTCCCGTCTGGCCCAGTACATGACCGTGGCCGGTGCTTTCTCCGATGGTTACATCCGCAGCCTACGCCTGCGCGTTGAGAAAGACGAGGACAAGGTCCGCATCTTTGACTTCATCCTCAGCGGTGAGGCCGAGAAGTAATTTTCGCCATTCTCTCCATACGTTCTATATCGCAAAGGCCGCCGCGTCCTGCTCCCCCAGCAGGCTGCGGCGGTCTTTGTTTTTTCTCGTAAAAAATGTATGGGGGCATAATTTGGTTTTTAAAAGTATATCACAGCGGATTTCTGCATTTTCCATTTCTTGTATGTCCAAATCGTTATTCTTTTAAATTTGCCTTTTGCGTCTGCGAGGGTGTATACTGGGGTTCGGAGAACCACAGGGGGGGTGTTGGGATGATTTTGCAGACAGGGTTTCGCACGGATATCCCGGCATTTTACAGTGAGTGGTTTGCCAACCGGCTGCGGGCCGGGTATGTGCTGGTACGCAACCCCTACAACCCCCAGGCTGTGACGCGGTACGAGCTGAACCCGGACATGGTGGATTTGATCGGCTTCTGCACCAAAAATCCCGCGCCGATGCTGCCGAAGATGGATCTGCTGCGTTCCTATGGGCAGTACTGGTTCGTCACCATCACACCCTATGGGCCTGAGATTGAGCCGCATGTGCCGCCGAAAGAGACCGTACTGTGTGATTTTGTTGCCTTATCCGAGATTGTCGGCCCGGACAGCATCGGCTGGCGGTATGACCCGATTTTTCTTTCCGACACCTATACGGTTGAACGCCACATTCAGGAGTTCACCCGCATGGCAGCAGTGCTGGCCGGGCACACCCACACCTGCGTTATCAGCTTTATTGATCTGTACGAGAAAGTGCGGCGCAATTTTCCGCAGGTGCAGGGTGTCTCCCGTGCCGACCGGCTCACGCTGGGCAAGGCTTTTGTGGAAACTGGGCGGCAGTACGGCCTTACGATACGTCCCTGTGCCGAGGGAGACGAACTGGCCCCTTATGGCGCGGATTGCGGCGGCTGCATGACCCAGCAGATTTTTGAAACCGCGCTGCATCGTCGCCTGCACCTGCCGCCGGGTAAAAACTCCCGCAAAGAGTGCGCCTGCTTTATGACCGCCGACATCGGCGCATACAACACCTGTGGCCACCTGTGCCGCTACTGCTACGCCAACTACAGCAAGGAGCTGGTGACGCAGAATATGCGGCAGCACGACCCGCAGTCCCCTTTTTTAATAGGGCACAGCCTGCCGGGCGATGTCATCCACCAGGCGCAGCAGGAAAGCTGGGTGGAGAATCAGCTTTCGCTGTTTGACCTTTTATAAAACCAGAGCGGAGAACAGGTTTCTGCATACACAGCAGCCATAGCCCATAGAGGACTGGAAATTTTGCGGCAAAAAGTATATACTTACGGTATGGAATGTCCGCAAAAATGTAAGGAGGAATTCTACCATGGATTTTGCACAGGTGATCAAAGACCGCTATTCCTGCAAAAAGTACGATGGCAAGCCTGTCACAGCAGAGCAACTGAGCAGCATTCTGGAGGCCGGCCGCCTGGCCCCCACCGCCAAGAACCTGCAAGAGCAGCATATTTATGTTGTCCAGTCCGCCGAGGGGCTGGCTAAAATTGACAAGCTCACTCCCTGCCGCTATGGCGCGCCCACAGTGCTGGTAGTGGCCTTTAACAAGGACAGCGTGTTCACCTACCCCGGCGGCAAGCATAGTTCCGGTGCTGAGGATGCCGCCATCGTGGCCACCCACCTGATGCTGGCCGCCACCAATGCCGCGGTAGATAGCTGCTGGATCAACTTCTTCGACCCCGAAGCTGCCGCCAAAACGCTGGGCCTGCCGGAGAATGAGGAAGTACTGATGCTGCTGGACCTGGGTCATGCCGCTGAGGATGGCAAGCCCCTGCCAAACCACAGTTCCCGCAAAGCGCTCACTGAGACCGTAAGTTACCTTTGATAGAAAGCGCCCATGAAACAGAAAAAGCCAGGGATTCTTGCCGCTATTCTGCTCTGCCTGCTGGCGGTTGGGGTGCTGTTTGGCGTGTATGTCGGTGACTATTACCATGCTGATGCTGCGGCGGAGGCCGCCTTGCTGTCCGACGACAGCGTGACCGTCACGCAGGAAAACGGTAGCTGGGTCTTTGCCCCGGATACGCCCACCGCCGGGCTGATCTTTTACCCCGGCGGCAAGGTGGAAAACACCGCCTACGCGCCCCTGCTCCACAAGCTAGCCGACAAGGGCATTTTGTGTGTGCTGGTAAAGATGCCCTGTAACCTGGCGGTATTGGACATGAATGCCGCCGATGGCATCCCCGAGGATTTTCCCGAAGTGAACAGCTGGTACATCGGCGGGCACTCCTTAGGCGGAGCAATGGCAGCAAGCTACGCCGCCAAGCATACCGATGAATTGGACGGTCTGGTTCTGCTAGCCGCTTACTCCACCGCCGACCTGACCGGCAGCCGCCTACGGGTCTATTCCACCTACGGCAGCGAGGACGGTGTAATGAACCGGGAGAAATATGAAGCTGACCGTTCCAACCTGCCAGCCAATACCACCGAAGTAGTTATTGATGGCGGCTGCCACGCCGGTTTTGGCAGCTACGGTCCCCAGGCAGGTGATGGAACACCCACGATTTCCGGCGAGGACCAGCAACAGCAGACAGCGGATGCGCTGGCAGCGTGGATGATACAATAAGCAAAAGTGATGCAGCTCTTCCTGGCCGCATCACTTTTTTATTACTTTATTCTTCTGTCATACCAATTAGGTCGAACTTTTCCTTGGAAATTGTCAGCGTGAAAGTATCTTTTTTCGGTTTAGGGAACTTCACCCAAACGCTTCTCTCTGTCAGGTCATAGTACCAACCGCTGTCTGCTACCTCCCAGTCATCTTGTATGATAAACTGTTTCAGCAGCGTATTATCTAAAGCCACCCAGTAAGCACCTTTATCTTTGCTGATAAGTTTTACTGTCAAACTTTGTACAGTAGATTGGTAGTTGCCTTGTGCAACAAAGCAAATCTTTGTCTGCTCCCCTGCTGTTACAGCGATGGCCGTTTTTGCGTAAACGCCATCTTTATACTGCTCACTGTGTCCGTCGTCATCGTACCAGACGAATGTGCTATCACTTTCGGCGGCTATCAGTATATCCAGGTGGCGCAGCGGGTCTTTCAAGATATGGTGGATATCCTCCGTCATTGTCACAACGGCAGTACCCCGCAGGAACATCGGCATACTGGCAAGATCAACCGGCAGTTCGATGGTCTGCCCGCCTGTGTAGGGGCGGAAGTCATCGTTCATATCATACCAGGTGCTGCCATTGGGCAGGTAAATGGTTCGGGTCTTAGCGTCTTTTTCCACAACGCTTGCCACCAGGATGCTGCTGCCCAGCATAAAGGTCAGACTTTGGTCTCCATAACATTGCGGGTCTTGGGAGAATTCCAGGAAAAGTGGCCGCCAGATTGGCATGCCGTCTTGGCTGCTCTCATAGAAAAGCGAATACAGGTAAGGCAGCATACGGTAGCGCAGCCGATACGCTGCCCGGATATGTGGCAGCATCTTTTCATACATCCAGGGCTGCGTTACAGTGTTATCGTTATTAGCCGAGTTCAAGCAGAAGCGCGGCTGGAGAACGCCGTTTTGTATCCACCGCAGCAGCAGTTCTTCTTCCGGCGCTGGCCCAGCAAATCCGCCGATGTCACACCCCATATTGGCACAGCCGGAAATGCCCATGCCCAGGATAGTAGCAATATTGAATTTCAATGTGCGCCAATCTGTCAGATTATCACCACCCCACACCTGCGCATAACGCTGGATACCGGCATACCCGGCGCGATTGATAATATAGGGGCGTTCACCGGGGTTGACCTCATGCAATGCCTGTTTGGCAGTGTAGGCCATCATATTGGAGTGCAGGATTTTCAGCTCTGTCATCGTGCCTTTCTGACCCTCGAAATCACACTGTGCCTCTCGGTCTTCTACACCATCCATCTCACAGTTATCGTTCCAGACGGTTTTTGTTCCCATTTCCAGGATATGCTTTTTCAACAGGGCCTTCCAAGCATCGCGCCCAGATGGGCTGGTGAAGTCCACAAATCGTCCTGGTCCGCCCCACCAACGGCCGTAGTAATCACCACTGCCGTCTGGTGTTTTTATAAAGGCGTTGTGTTCCTCAAGCCATTGCTTATAAGGATGCCGTGCCAGGATGCCCGGCTTGAGATTTACGATGACATTGATGCCTCGGGCATTCATCTCGTCAAAGAACTGTTTCGGCTCTGGGAAGCGTTTTTTATTCCAGTTGAACACATAGCGCAGGTTGTCCTCTTCCCCACTGGAATACCCAGATGCCAACCAAAAGTCATCGATAGGGATTTGCTCTTTTTCGTGCTTATCGATAACTTTATAAATTTCTTTATCGCAGTCCTTTTCCAATTCTGCATAATACATGGTGGAGGCACAATATCCCAGGGACTGCTTGGTGGGCAAGGCGGTTCGGCCGGTCAACTGGGTATAGCGGTCGATGACCTCAGATACCGTGGGACCGTTGAGCAGGAACAAATCTATATCGCCGCCATCGGTCTGATAGTAGCAGTAAGGTTCCCAATAGCCCGAGACTTCCTGTCCCATGTCAAACACACAATCGTAGGAATTGTGGTAGAAAAGGCCGACTGCATGCTGTTTGTCCTCGTGTATACGGACATAGAACGGGATATGCTTATACATCGGGTCACCGGTCTCAGGGTCATGGCCGATTGCATCCTTAGGGGACATGCGCATCCGACGGAACTTTTTATCCAGCACCAAAGCCAAAGAAATGATCTTTTGCACGATCCATGCAGGAATAATGGCTCAAACGCCCCAATTGGTCCCGCTCAAAGGCACGTTCTTTCAGATCTCGGTACAGCGGGTTGCCTTGTACATCGTACAGCGCAAAACTGAAAGGCTCCTTGCGCAGTACCAGTTTTACTGTTTTGGTGGCAAAAGTCAAGTCTTTTTCCGTTTCCGTATACGGCACCATCAGGGGCGTGATCCGGGTGCGTTCGTCTTTCAGCAGTTCATCCATGCGGTCCGGCCATGCGGTCATAACCAGCGTATAGGATTCTTCTTTCATGGTGGTCCTGCTGTCAAAGTGTACGCGAATACGGATTATATCATCCGTCATAAAAACCAACAGCACAGCGGCAACGTCCCCATGGATCAGGTAGCCATTGTCTGTCGCTTCGATAGACTCATACTTGCGAAGCAGCATAGCGTTACCTTTCTTGTTACATACCAATCAGGTCAAACTGTTCAAAGGATACAACCAGTGTGTAGTCCGGTCCGGGATTGGCGTACTTAATCTCCACCACGCGGCGGCTTTGGCTGTAGTACCAGCCCTCTGGCGCAGTCTTAAACTTTGCTCGGTTGAGATAGTGGGGCAGCTTTTTATCAGCAATCATTACCCAGTAAGGGCTTTTTTCTTTAGCGATCATCTCCATGCGGATGGTTTCCACTGAGTCAGGATAGCTGCCTTTCTGTGCGAAATGCAATGTCACCCGCTCTCCTGCCGCCATGGTGATGGTTGTTTTGCAATACACACCCTGCTTATAGTCATTGGATATGCCGTCATCATCATACAGCGTTGACATCACCCCATCCTTAGGGGCAACGACCAGATACAGTTTTTTCACCTGGTCGCCTTCCATCGTGTGCAGTTCGTTATCTGCCATGGCTACAACAGCGCCTTCGCGCAGGAACATCGGGATACTGGCCAGCGTGACGGGCACTTCAATCGTCTGGCCACCCTCATAGCAGCGCATTGAATCATTCCAGTCAAACCAGCGTGTACCGGCAGGCAAATAGACTTTGCGGGCTACTGCCCCAGGCTCCAGTACATTTGCCACCAAAATATCCCGGCCAAAAAGGAAGGTGAAGCTTTCCTCATACACATTCGGATCTTCCTGGAATTCATACACCAGCGGACGCATGATGGGCGTACCGCTGCAGCTGGCTTCATACTCAGCACTATACAGATACGGCGTAAAGCGATAGCGCAGCTTAATGGCTTCCCGAATCAGGTCGGTTGACTTGCTGTACATCCACGGCTCCGTGACGGTATTGTCGCTGCTGGCCGAATGGATAGAGAACCGCGGCTGAAAAATACCGTGCTGTACCCAGCGGATGAACAGTTCTTCCTCCGGGGCAGGCCCGGCAAACCCGCCTATATCTGCACCATCGTTAGGCTGGCCGGAAAGGCCCATGCTAAGGATCATCGGAATATTGAACTGCAGGGTACGCCAGCTGGTAGCATTATCGCCACACCAGGTTTGGGCGTAATGCTGGATGCCTGCGCTGCCGCTGCGGCAAACCATGTAGGGACGGGCGTTTGCGTCGTGTTCCTGCACGGCTTCGGCGCCGATTTTACACATCAAGGTACTCATCAGTGGTTTCAGCTGACCAATCGTGCCGCCTTTACCATCAAAATTGCAACGGCAATCTTTGTCCATCAGGCTGTCGTACTCGCAGTTATCGTTCCAGACAGAATCCGTACCCACATCAATGATGGCATCGGTCAGGTACTTTTTCCAAAGTGCGCGAGCCTGGGGGCTGGTAAAATCCCAAAATGCACCATCACCGCCCCACCATCGGCCAACGCCGTAGGTATCTTGGTCGTGGCTGTCCTGTACAAAGACACCAGCTCTTTCAAAATCCGCAAAATACGGGTGGCACAGCAGGATGCCTGGCTTGACGTTGGGCACGTTTTGGACATGCTGCTCTTTCATGGTGCGTAAATACTTTTGCGGGTCCTTGAAGCGGGTGGTGTTCCAGGTAAAAACGCAGCGCTTATTATTGTAGCTCGTATAGCCGCTGGAAAGGTGGAAACCGTCCAGCGGGAAATCATTTTCCCGAATGGTATCCACAAAATCATAAATCGCGTCATCGCAATCTTTTTCCAATTCAGGGTAGTACATGCTGGATGCCTGGTAGCCAAGGGCGCGCTTTGGCAGCAGGCAGGGGCGGCCCGTCAGCATTGTGTAATTATCAACAATGCGCGGGATGGTATCACCACCAATCAGGAAGCAGTCAATGTCACCACCGTCAGCCTGGAAGTAACTGTAACGATGCCAGTAGTTGCTTTTTTCGCAGCCCATGTTGAACACGGACTCGTAAAAATTGTGGTAAAACACCCCCACCGCCTTGTAGGTATCGCGGTCCAGGCGCAGATAGAACGGCACATGCTTATACAGCGTGTCGGTATATTCGGGGTCATAGCCCATGGCATCGGTAGCTCGCTCCCGCAGGAACTTTTTGTTTTTGTTCAGAAGTCCTGCTTTCTCGCCGAAGCCGTAGAAACAGTCGTCTTCTTTCATTTCACTGTAGGCGATTACCCGGCCATTGCTGTCCTTAACAAAGGGGCAACCGGACAAGGCACGGTAGAGGATATTGCCGTCTGCATCGCAGAGGGTGAAGTTCAGGGGGTCGCGGTCCACTCGCAGGGTCACTTCAGCGGTAGAGAAAAACACCGCGTCTTCGGTCTCTTTCAGCCCCGCCTTTACCGGGGTCAGGCGGGTGCGCTCACCCGCAAACAGCGGATCCAGGCGATCTTCCCACGCTGTGGTAAGCAGGATGTAAGATTCCTCGGCCAGGTCTTTGTCAAAAGAAGCTCGGATACGCACAATTTCATCGGTAACAAAGCAGAGCTTGATCAGCGCGTTATCGGTGTGCAGCAGGTAAAAGCCTTCCTGTGGCTCGATTGACTGTAATTTTGAGCAAATATCCATGGTAGCACCTTATCCTTTGACTGCACCGGCGATCATGCCCTTCATAAACTGCTTTTGGAACAGCAGGAAGATAACCAGCACAGGGATCATGGTCAACACCGACATAGCCAGCAGGCTGCCCCAGTCAACGGCATACTGACCGGAGAAGTTGGCCAGCGCCAGCTGCACCGTATATTTCTGCGTATCGCGGATAACGACCAGCGGCCACATATAGTCATTCCAGCGCCAGAGAAAGGAGAAGATAGCCAGAACGCTCATAATAGGCTTTGCCAGGGGAATCATCAGTTTCAGGAAGATGCGCGTCTCGCTGGCACCATCGATGCGGGCAGACTCCATCAGTTCGTTGGGGATGGTCAGGAAATACTGCCGCACCAGGAAAACACCTGCCGGGGTAGCTGCGCAGGGAATAATCAGGCCCCAGAAGTTGTTGTACATTTTAAATGTGCGGATAACCTGGAAAATGGGGATCATCAGCACTTCCAACGGCAGCATCATCGTTGCCAAGAAGAACATAAAGATGACCGTGCTGCCCTTGAACTTATACTTGGCAAAGGCATAACCTGCCATGGTGTTAATGACAACGGTCAGCAGCGTTGCCGATACAGCAACAATGGTCGTATTTTTAAAGTACAGGCTGAAATCGCCGCGATTCCAGGCATCAATGTAGTTTTCCAGCGTAAAACGGGAAGGCAGCAGCTTGGGCGGATAACTGAAAAGTTCGGTGCCCGATTTGAAAGAGGAAATCGTCATCCAGAGGATGGGCAAAATGTAAATCAGGGTAAAAATCACCAAGACGATATAAGTAAGGGTGTGATTTTCTTTGCGGCCAGCAATGCCTTTTACCTTTGATTCCTTTTTGGTGTTTTTCTGCAATGTGTTAGTCATTGACAGCACCTCCCTTATTTACCTTAAACTGAACCAGCGTCAAAACGGCCAGAATGACCAACAGCACCATGGACAAGGCGCTGGCGTAGCCGAGTTCGAACTTCTGGAATGCCCGCTCATAAATGTACTGAACAGCAAATTTCGTTGTACCTGCTGGACCTCCGTTCGTCAGCGTCAGGACCAGACCGTACTGCTTGAACAAATCGATAAAGCCCAGGATCATAACCAGGAATGTGGTGGGCTTGAGCAGCGGCAGCGTGATGGAGATAAACTGGCGCAGGTTCGAAGCACCATCCACCTCAGCAGCTTCATAATAAGTTTCGTCAATACTCATCAGACCAGAGATAAAGGTAACCATATAGAAACCAGAACGCGACCAGATCGATGCAATAATAACAACTGCCATGGCCAAGACACCATTGGTAAACCAATTGACGGATGTGCCACCCATTTGCGCAATAAGGTAGTTGATAACACCCGTGCTATCACCAAAAATAAACTGAAACAAAAGACCGACGACGATGTACGAAATCATGGACGGCCAATAAAATACAGCACGGAAGAAGCTACGGCCACGGATATTTTTGACCAGCATCGTGGCCAACAGCAGCGGGATTGCTACAATCATAGGCAGAGCAATGATGGCATAAATAAAAGTTTGCCGGATGGAAGTCCAAAAGTAGCTGTCATGGAACAGTTTTACATAGTTAGACAAGCCAATAAAGTTTAAGTTGCCTAAGCCACCCCAGTCAGTCAATGAATAGACAAAGCCGAAAACCGCAGGCACGGCAATAAAGATGGTGAATATAAACAGGTTTGGCAAGATCATCAGATACGGGAACACTTTCATCTCAGCTGATTGAATAGAGCCCTTTCTTTTGGCGTTTTTCACTACAGATACCCCTTTCTATTAAAACAGGTGGCGCAGATCACTTATCCGCGCCACCCGCCTTTTTCTACGCCATTCCAGCGCTTGTATCAGTTTTTTACTGGATGTAGCCCTTGTCCTTCATAAATTCGTTGGTATCAGCATCGATCTTGGCAGCCATGTCTTCGGGCGTGAGGGTTCCGGCTAGCACTTCAGGCCAGTAATCCTGCAGATCGGTAAAAGCAACCGCAGCGTAGCCTGCCATACCCAGATCAAAACCTGTTGCGGGGACCGTGTTGGCCAACTCGTTTGCAAAGACAGAGAATTCCTCTGCACGAACAGGGTACTCAATGTCGGCATTGTCCTTACGCGGAGAAACATACAGGCAATCTTTGCAATACTTTTCGTTCTGTTCCTTTGCAGTTACCCAGGTAATAAAGTCAACAGCTTCCTGCTCGCAGCCTGTACCTTTAAAAGCGGTAATGTTCTTACCGCCGGGGACGGAAGATCGAGTAGTTCCTTTAGGCATGTAGGTAACGCCCCACTCAAAGTCCTTAATGTTCTCGTCATAGTTCTGAATCATCCAAGTACCGGAGATATGCACAGCCACCTGACCAGAACGGAAGAGGTTGTTGGCGTCTTCTCCACTGAGCCAAATGCTGCTGACAGCCAAGCCATCATCAAACAAGCCTTTGGTAAAGTTGATTGCATTCATGCTCTCAGGACTGGAAAGGTTGCCGCCGTTTTCGTTAGCCAAGCTGCCACCGAATTCATACAGGATGGTGGCCCAGCGGTGAGAGGGGTTATCGATAACCATACCGTACTTGACAGCGCCACTGTCCACAACTTTCTGTAGGTCTTCCCTGAACTCGTCCCAGGTCCAAACATCGTCGGGACCGGTGGGGACTTCCACACCAGCAGCCTCAAAGGCAGTCTTATTGTAAATCATACCATTGGCGGTAACCTCGGTCGGAATTGCCACAACTTCGTTGTCGCTCTTATACAGGTAGTCAACAGATTCCAGATACTCGCTTTGCAGTGCATCGGTATCAATGTAATCGCTGAAGTCGACCATTGCATCGTGCAGCTTGCTGACGGTTCCCTCAGTGCCACGCGACATTGCAGGTGCCTCACCACCCGCAATGGACATCTGCAGTTTGGTGCTCAGGTCATCGAAGGCAATCTCCTGCAGGTTGATCTTGATGTTCGGATGCAACTGCTCATACTCATCAATCAAGCCTTGCATGACCTTGGTCTCGTTGCCGTCGGTCCACCAGATCAGGTCCATCGTGACCTGCTTGTCGGACGAGCTGGCGGCGGTGCTGGTGCTGCTGTCCCCTGCCGGTGCGGCACTGCTTGCGGATGAACCGCAGCCTACCAGTGTGGCTCCTGCCATACATGCTGCCATTACCAATGCCATTGTCTTTTTCATTTGTGTTTTCCTCCTTTTATGCTTCTATTGTGCTTGCCTCTCAAGCACTTTCGTTGTCTATATTCTATAAAATTTGCGACATTGGCAACAGTTATCAATTTTGAGTTTCAGGTGGTAATTTTTTGCACTTTTCGCGGTAATCAGCCGGTACCATGCCGCACTTTTTCTTGAATACCTGGCTGAAATAATGCGGATCACTAAAGCCCACTTCCTCGGCAATCTGGTAGGTTTTCATGGCGGTGCCTGCCAGCAATGCCTGGGCCTTTTCAATGCGTATCCGTACCAGATATTCGGAGAAATTTTCCTGCATTTCCTTTTTGAAAGTGCGACTTAAATAGCTGCTGTTTAATTGCAGCATATCTGCCATTCCCTCCAGGCTCAGGTCACGGTCACCGTAGTGTTCCTCCACATACAGGCACATGCGGCTGACCACACCGGCTTTCTTTTTGGCGTATTCGCAAACAGTCAGCACACCACGGATCAGGCAGTCGTACCGCGCGGCAAAGTTTTCGTTTTCATAGTAGTGTTGCCATAGATTCTCGGTGCTCATTTCCAGTTTAGCCGCACACAGGGCCGTTTCGCGAGAACATTCGCGGATCTTGGCAAGCGCCAACTGTTTATCTTTGCTAATCACAAGTCCCTGTTTCCAATCGTTCAGCAGCTTCCTTGCTTCCTCAGCCTGGGCGTGTTGGATGGCCGATGCCAACGCCTGGGTATTCATCCGGCGGGTATCTTTTTCGGCAGATACAGGGTTGGCAATGACACAGCTTTTCTCACAGAAATAGCCCGTGCGTACCATCGCTGAGGTATCCTCGTAGGCTTTTTGCAGCTTCTTCTCGTCGTTGTAAATTTCGCTGATGCAGAATACACCTGTTCCCAGTTCCGACGGCAGCTGACTTGCAAAGTTTTTCAGCACAGCGATCAGACGCTCCCGCGCTGTGACTTTATCAATACCCTGCAATACGGGGCAAAGCAAGATGATCTTTTCATCCGCACTGCCAAAAATCGGTTCGTAACCTGCTTCCTGCAAAGCGCGTCCTGTATAAGTTTGAGCCATTGCCAGCACCAGCGGAGCTTTCATCTTAGTATTGTAAAAGCTCCCCATAACAACTACGCTGTCCGCCTTTGTTTTTTCCTTGATCCAATCCATATCCGTAAAGTTAGCGCCGGACGTACCATAGCGGGCCAGATTGAACAAAAGGCTCGATGTAGCCAGTGTGCGGGTGTTCTCCATCTCAGCTTTTGCCTGCTCGGAATCGCGGCGGGTCGATTCCAGCTTGTCCAGTTCCGCCACCACTTTTTCGATGGTATCCTGTAGCTCGGTACGGCTGATGGGCTTTAGCAGATAGTTCACCGTGCCCGCCCGCATGGCGCTTTGGGCAAAGTTGAAGTCCGCATAAGCCGAAACGATGACCACCTTGGTCTGCGGTTCGCTCTGAGCGCAGTACTCGGCCAGTTGCAGCCCGGTAAGGCCCGGCATCTTAATGTCCGTAATCACAATGTTGGGGTGCAGCCGCTCAATCAAACGCTTGCCTTTATCCCCTGTTTTGGACGTACCGACGATATGGCAACCCAGCTTTTCCCAATCTATCAGGGTTTGCAAACTTTGCAAGATCAGTTCCTCATCGTCCAATATAACCACAGAGTATCTGCTCATGTTTTCTTCCTTCCTGCAGGCGCCCATACCCTCACACTGCCTGCATTTTCTTACTGGTTTACTTCTATAGGCAGCATAAGCGTAATGCTGGTACCCCATTCAGCATCACTTAAAACCGAGATTGAGCCACTTGCACCGTACACATAACGGATGCGGTCCACTACATTGCGGGTGCCAATGCCTAATTTCTTTTTATCTTCCTCGTTCGCTTTGCCCGCGATATATCGATTGACAGACTCCAATATCTCGCGGGAAAGCCCCACGCCATCATCAGATACTTGAATACACAAGTGGTCATCCTCCCTATAGATTTCCACCGTACAGGTACCCTGTCGGGCACTGGGGACGATGCCGTGTAAAACAGCATTTTCTACCAAAGGCTGTATGATCATACTGGGGATGCGCAGTCCTTCGCACTGCGGATCCACGATAATACTGTAATACAACTGTCCAACCTGCATCGTCTGATAAATTTGTAGGAAAGCATCTACACAAGCCCGTTCCTCTTCTACCGTTGTAAAAGTTGCGTCGCTTATACGGTTTTTCATCAGCTTGGCGAATGCGCCGGTGATGATGCGCACTTCCTCGGTACGGCCCATCTGGGACAGAGCGTTGATGCATTCCAGCGTGTTATATAAAAAGTGCGGCTTGATCTGGTGCTGCAGCTGGGTGATCTGCATTTCCTTGTAGGCCAGGTTGGCCTTCAGGTTTTGGTTGACCAGTTCGTCGATGCGGCGGGCCATAATGTTTAGATTATCGGCCAGAATTTCAATTTCATCTCCGGTGTGTACGTCCAGGGTAATGTCGTAATCCTCGTTCTGGATTTTTTTGACAGCATCCATGATATGGGCGATGGGCCCGGTGATGATTGTATGGTTCAGTGCGGTGATGCACAAAATCAGCAGAACCGCAATCAGCGCAAAGGACAGGATCATCAGCATCAGCAGGCTTTGCATCTCGTAAATATCATCGTTGGATACGGCACTCAGAAAGTACCAGCCATCGTTCATGACCTCATTGCTGCAAAGCAACATTTGCCCAATGCCGTCCACCGTTATGGTGATACCGCCTTGGGCATCCGATAAGTTCTGATCTGCCAGTGCCTGCAGATAGGCTTCTTTATCAATATTGTCGCAGCATATCAGCACATCATCCACACTGTCATACAGACCCAAGAAATTGTTGCTGTTGCCCGCAATAACATCCAGGCGTTCTTTCAGCACTCGATCATCGTACAGGAATGTGATGTAGCCAACGATTTTGCGGGTTTCTAAAGTGCGCACGGCTCGATTATACACAAGGTGGCCATCCAAAAATTCTGATGTTACCCGGCCATCCGGAGTAAAGCGGGAAATATCCGTAGTGTTCGGCAGGCGGTAGGCACCTTCCCGGTTGGGTGTTTTTTCCCATTTGGTAACCAAAGTACCGTTGATGTCATAGAGGTAAACACCGCTGATCGCATCCATCGCAATACTGCGCAGTGTTATTACACTGCGCAGCTCTTTGCGATTGGAATAGATCTCTGCCTGAGAACTGCCGCCTTTTTCCATAATGGCGGAAATTTCGCCGTCCAGAGTCACGAAGTCGATCTGATGAACGAACGCATCTGAGTTTTCGTTGAAACGGTCGCTCATTGCCTGGGCCAGTGTCTGGTTTGCTTTGACCGCGTTGCGGTACTCAATTTGCGACACCTGCCGAATAACAAAAGTGCCGATCACGACTAGCAGCAAGGTTATGATCGCCGTACTGCCCGCAACCATTTTCCAACGAAGTGACTTTCCAAGTTTCAAAGCGTTCCCCACCTATTCTTGGTAGAATTTGAGCAAGCTTTCCATTACTGTTCCAATTTTACACCTTTTGTTGCAATAACGTCTACCCCTGTGCCCGCCACATTTTCGGCCAAAACCTGGCCAATGGTTATGGGGGCGGGAACTTCCACGTCTTTTAGCGCGCGGACCACATCAAAAATCTTGCCTTTGGGGATGTCACTGCGGGTCTTGCAGCTGACCATGGCCAGGGTGCCGCCGGTCACGCGAACGGTGCTGGTCACGATGCGGGTGGGGGCCGTGACCTCCTTGCGGGCGTAGGCATCGCCCCGGGGGCAGGTGTTGCC
>ERZ856578.1769-NODE-1769-length-38766-cov-4.897904_pt1 | contig 38766 bp, 35 predicted proteins | sample MGYA00514384_ERZ856578 | MGnify/ENA primary metagenome ERZ856578 (study PRJEB29103, sample SAMN06111958) | human gut metagenome | biome: human gut; feature: ankylosing spondylitis patient; material: healthy_person | host: Homo sapiens | place: China:Hangzhou...
TGCCCTTCTCCTTCAGCACCTCGGCGGTGGGGCGGACCTTGCCGCCATCGATCAGGCGGCCCTCGCCCATATAGGTGATGGCGATGTAGGGCTGGAAGGATAGGCCGCCGACGGTGCCCTCGCAGGGGGCATAGGGATACAGGTCGGCGTTGAAATAGGTGCGGATCTGCTCCAGCATCTCCAGACTGACGGCGGAATAGCCCTTGCCGATGCTCATCAGTTGCATGAGCATCAGGGCACGGGCCTCCTCCTCGCTGAGGGCCCGGCCCACGGAGCAGCCGTGGCTGCGTAGGATGTTCTCCTGGAGCTGGACCATCTCGTCCTCGGTGATGCGATAGCGCACGTTGTCGCCAAAGCCGGTGTTCACGCCGTAGACCCCCACGCCGCTGGCGATGGTGGCCTCCAGAGACTTGCGGCTGGCGGTGACCCGGTCCCGATAGCCCTGGGAGAACTCCACCTTGGCGTGGTACCGGGCCACGGCCACAAATTCTTCAATAGTATTGCGGCAGTCATCCAGAACCACCGTATGGATGGTCTGGGCATCCTGTTTGATCAGCATAATGTGATACTCCTTTTTTTCGCTGCGCCGTTCCCGCTCTCCAGTGCCTGGCACGGAGAGCGGGAACGGCTTCGTTTTTGGCCGTTCAGTTTTTCAGGGGAGAGGCTCAGGCGCGGGCGATCTCCTTGGGCTGGGTGGCCAGAGAGACCACCACCAGCACGATGGCGCTGAGGATGCCGCTGAGCAGCTCGCCGCCGATGCCGGCGATGTTAAAGCCGGTGCTCAGGGCGAACATCACGAACACGCCGCCAGCCACAAGACCGGCGATGGCGCCCTGCTTGGTGGTCTTCTTCCAGAACACGCCGAAGACGATGGGGCAGAAGACGCCGGCGGTGAAGATGTAATAGGCGTTGAAGCAGGCGTCCAGGATAGAGGGGAGCATCATGGACACCACCACGGCGGCAACGCCGGCCACCACGGTGAAGATCTGAGACACGGTGACCAGCCGCTTGTCATTGGGGTCGGCGTCCTTGGCGAAGTACAGCAGATAGAAGTCCGTCATAAAGTGGGAAGAGGCGGCGGACAGGCAGGAGTCGGCGGTGGACAGGATGGCGGACAGGGAGGCCGCGATGATGATGCCCACGGCCCAGTTGGGCAGCACGGACATGGCCAGAATGGCGGAGCAGACAGAGGTCTGAAGGGCCACCTTGTGGCTCTTACAGGCGAACAGGCGCTGATAGATGTCCTGGCCGATCATCACATACATAAAGCCGGGGAGGATCATCCACAGCAGGGTCTTGAAGTGGGCGGGGGTCATGAACACGTTATAGTCGGTGGGCAGCTCGCTGGTCATGGACTGGAGGGCGGAATTCAGTCCGGCAAAGCCGCCCACGTCGCCCAGGGCCACCACGGTGACCCAGATGACGCCGATGATGACCAGGATGATCTGGAAGCCGTCAGTCACGGTGACGGCCTTCAGGCCGCCCATGGAGGTCAGGGCGATGATGACCACCATGGCCAGCACGGCGGCCAGCGTGGCGGCTACGACGCCAAGGTCGCGGCCAGCCAGCAGAAAGTCGTTGATGGTGGCGTTTTTCTTGCTGTAGAACAGACCGACGCCGAACAGAACGACCATGTAGATCACGAGTGCAACATAAATTGCTGTCATTTGGGGTCCCTCCACTTTTTTCTTTTTTGAGGTGAACGACACCCGGTTTCTCTTGCAGCGACGGCCAACGCAGATAGGGGAAAATTGGTGGTCCTTCATCTCTTCACAGCGTCAGTATATCAGCACAGCGTCAGTTCTCCGTCACCTGGAGCAGACCGGGCAGGGGGTCGGCGCTGCCCAGGTCCAGGCGGTGGAGCAGCTCCAGCTCGAACACCCCGGCCTTGCCCTTCAGGGCGCTGCGGCTCTGGGCGCAGTAGCTCTCGCAGGACTGGTCCAGATAGCGGTCCAGGGGGGCGGGGGGCTGGTCCATGCGGTCACACAGGCGGCGCAGCAGGCCCTTGACCAGATAGCGGTGGACCTTATACTGCATGGCGTGGAACTGGTCACCCCCCTGGTCATAGTGATAGGCGGTGAGGGCGTCCAGATCGGGCACCGAGGCGGGGGACAGGTCGGCCAGGGCCTGGGCGATGTTCAAATGGAGGATGCGGCGGCTGAGCGCGGGGATGCGGGAATAGGTCAGCTCCCGGAACTCCGCCTGGGCAAAGGCCAGGGACAGGGCCCCGCCGTCATACACCTCTGTGAGGATGGACCGGCGGCACAGCTCCTGGCAGACATACAGCAGGTCCAGAGTGGGCTTGCTGCTCACCCGCTCCAGCACGGGATAGGGGGCCCGGTCCGGGAACATGGCCACCAGGTTCAGCACCTGAAGCCCCTCGTCGGTGAGACCGGACAGGCGATAGGACAAAATCTCCTCCATGTTCCGGGGCAGGACGGTGGGCCGCCCGTTTTCCATGATGCTGCCAATGAGCTGGGTAAGGAGAAAGGCGTTGCCCTGGGTGTCCTGATAGATGCGCTCCTTGTCCGCCTGGGGCAGACTCTGGGCCCCATAGAGCTGGATGAACTCCATGGTCTCGTCCTTGGTGAAGGGGGAGAGGTGGCAGCAGCGGCACAGGCCGTCCTCCTCCAGCCCCCGCAGCAGGGGGGTGGACACCGGCCCGCTGGGCTGGCGGCAGGTGGCGGCGAACAGGATGCGGCTGGAGTCGGCCTTGTGCAGCAGCTGGTCCAGCAGGTCGGCGCTGATCTTGTCCATCCACTGGATATCCTCCAGCACCAGCAGCAGGGGGCGCTTCTCCGCCGCCAGCGACAGGATCATCAGCACGCTGTCGAAGGACATGACGCTGTCGATGAGCATGTGGGCCTTTTTCTCCACGCTGCCCTCTCCGCTGCCGAACACGGGGAACAGGGCGCTGACGGCCTGGCGATAGGCGGTGGGGATGGGGATGTCCTCCTTGCGGATGTAGCTGGCGATGGACAGCATCACCGCCTGCCAGGGGTAGAGATACTCCTCCTGCTTGGACTTAAAGCAGGAGGTGGTGACGATCTGGGCGTCGGACGCGCTGGTCCTCCGGGTCGGCCCGGGCGTTCCACTCCTCCATGATGGAGTAGTACAGGGCAGAGGTCTCTTTCAGGGGCGTGATGCCCAGCCAGTCGGACATGGCCTTGTGCAGGCTGCGATAGACCAGGGCTGCCCGGTTATAGTCCCGCCTAGCCCGATACAGCTCCATCAGAGAGACGGACACCGTCTCGCACAGGGACTCCTCCTGGAGATAGCGCTGCCAAAAACGCTCGGCGTCCGTCTCGCGGCCCTCGGCCAGGGCGGCCTTGGCCGCCGCGTCCAGCTGGAGGAGATATTCGTCCCGCAGGGCGGTGCGGGTCTTTTCCAGCCACTGGTCATATTCAAAGCTGCCCGGGACGGAGAAGGCGGGGAGAAAGCCGCCCACATAGTCCTCCAGACGGCGGCGGGACAGAAAGTCGTCCACGTCCAGCCGGAAGGTCACGTCCGGGTTCAGGGTCAGGCTGTCCCGGCCCACGGGGCGGATCAGCTCCACCGGGGCGGCCTTTTTCAGCTGATACAGGTTGTCCCGCAGGTGGCGGTGGGCCAGGCTGTCCTCCTCGCCGCCCTACAGCAGCCCGGCGGCCTCCTCCCGGGTGGCCTTTTTCTGCACCAGCAGATAGAACAGCAGGGCCTGGGCCTTCTTCAGTCGGATGTTCAGGGGCTTTCCGTCGCACTCCACCCGGGGTGTGCTGCAATAGCCAGGCGCGGACCAGGTGTTTTTCCATTGGTCGGTCCCTCCCACGATGATCTTTTCTCTATTATCTCCTATTATCATCACCTGTGCGTCACTTGTCAAAAATTTAAGTGACGCGGGGCTGAGAGGCCCCAAAAGACCGGGCAAGAGCGGGACCAGAGACAGCCCGTTTGAAGGGCGGACGGCGAAAAAGACATCGTCCCGCAATTGTGTTCAAACGGGGCAAAAGTGAAAGAAAAAATGCAAAACCGGGTTCAGAAAGTGACGAAGCGCGGTGGAGGGGATAAACGGAAACTTAACGCCGCCGATACTTTTTTTGTATATTTGACAAGAAAATTCGGCTTTTTTAATCTGGATACGCCCACATTCTTTAAAATACAAAGCGTAAATTTGCGGTAAAATCATTGCAGGATACAGGTCGGGGGAATATAATACTTTTTGACAAAATTCAGAGACGGCTGGCCGTCTCGGACAAGGAGCAGTATGAATTACACAGAAGCAAGAGTATATTTGGACGAGGTTTCCAAATACGGAAGTGTGCTTGGCTTGGAGAGCATGAGAGAACTGCTGGATCGCCTGGGCAACCCCCAGAACGAGTTGAAGTTCATTCACATTTCCGGAACCAACGGAAAGGGATCGGTCCTGGCGTATCTTTCCACCATTCTGACGGGCGCGGGCTATCGCACCGGACGCTACATCTCTCCCACGCTGTTTTCCTACCGGGAGCGCATCCAGGTGGATCAGGTGTACATCGAAAAGGAGTCCCTGGCCCGCCACGTGACGGCCATCGCCGCCGCCGCCGAGGATATGCAGAAGGCCGGTCTGCCCAGCCCCACCGTCTTCGAGGTGGAGACCGCCCTGGCATTCCTCTATTTTAAAGAGAAGCACTGCGACATCGTCACCCTGGAGGTGGGCTGCGGCGGTCTGCTGGACGCCACCAACGTCATCACCACCACCCTGCTGGAGGTCATCGCCTCCATCAGCATGGACCACATGGACGTGCTGGGGGACACCCTGGCCAAGATCGCCGCGCAGAAGGCGGGCATCATCAAGCCCAACACGTTAGTAGTCTCCGCCCACCAGGAGCCCGAGGCCGCCCAGGTCATCGAGGAGACCTGCCAGCGGCAGCACAGCGGCCTTCAGGTGGTGGACGAGAGCCAGATCCGGGACGTACACTACGGCGCGGACATGCAGACCTTCTCCTATAAGAACTGGGAGAACATGACCATCGCCCTGGCGGGCAGCTATCAGATCAAGAACGCCGCCCTGGCCCTGGAGGGAGTGGAGGCCCTGCGGAAGCTGGGCTTCCAGATCACCGACCACCAGGTGCGGGACGGACTGCTGCGCACCGCCTGGCGGGGCCGCTTTACCACCCTGCGCCACGACCCCGTGGTCATCATCGACGGGGCCCACAACCCCGGCGCCGCCCGGGAGCTGAAGCAGTCCCTGGAACTGTATTTCGCCGGGAAGAAGCTCTATTTCATCATGGGCATGTTCAAGGACAAGGACTATGACCAGGTCATCGGCATGACGGCCCCCCTGGCCCAGCACATCATCACCGTAGAGACCCCCAACAACCCCCGCGCCCTGCCCGCTGAAGAATTGGCGGCAGCGGTGGCCAAGGTGAACCCCTCGGTGGAGGCCGCCGACAGCATCGCTCAGGCGGTGGAAAAGGCCCTGGCCATGGCCAAGAAAGAGGACGCGATCATCATCTTCGGCTCTCTGTCCTTCCTGGGCGAGGCCGCTGACGCTTTGAATTAAAAGGAGGCGCACAACATGGATTCTGAGAAGATCAAAGAGGGCGTTCGCCTGATCCTCAGCGGGATCGGCGAGGACATCAATCGCGAGGGCCTGCTGGAGACCCCTGACCGCATCGCCCGGATGTATGAGGAGCTGGCCGGCGGCTATACCGACGACGCGGCCAAGCACCTGAAAAAGCGCTTCCACGTGGACAACAACGACATGGTCCTGGAGAAGGACATCCACTTCTATTCCTTCTGCGAGCACCACATGCTGCCCTTCTATGGCACGGCGGCCATCGCCTATATCCCAGACGGGGAAGTGGTGGGTCTGAGCAAGATGGCCCGGACGGTGGAGGTGTTCGCCAAGCGGTTCCAGCTGCAGGAGCGGCTCACCGCCCAGATCGCCGACGCCTTTATGGAGGAGCTGAAGCCCAAGGGCGTGATGGTCCTTATCCAGGCCGAGCACATGTGCATGACCATGCGGGGCATCAAAAAGCCGGGCACCAAAACGGTGACGGCGGTGACCCGGGGCGTGTTCAACGATGACGAGCGCCTGCGCACCGACTTCTATCGGATGCTGGAGCACCGCTGAGTTGGAGCGGGTCAATGCCATCTGCCGCCACCCCCTGTGGCGGGACAGCGTCCGTCAGATCGCTCACCTGGAGCGGGACAGGCAGTTCTGCCGCCACGATCTCGTTCACTTTCTGGACGTGGCCCGGCTGGCCTACATTGAAAATTTAGAGCGGGGGCTGGGCGTGGACAAAGAACTGATCTACGCCGCCGCCCTGCTCCACGACATCGGGCGGCATCTGCAATACACCCGGAATATCCCCCACGACCAGGCCAGCGCCCAGCTGGCGGAGGTCATTCTGGCCGACTGCGGCTTTTCCAAGGCTGAGCGAGCGGAGGTGGAGGACGCCATCCTCCAGCACCGGGGCCAGCAGGACCGGCAGCGGGAGGGCCTAGCCGGGCTGCTCTATGGGGCGGATAAAGCCTCCAGAGCCTGCCTGTTCTGCCCGGCGGAGCCGGAGTGCAACTGGAGCCCGGAAAAGAAAAACATGACGATTCAAAAGTGATGAGTTAGGAGGTAGGAGTGATGAGTGATCCGGTCAACTCCTACCTCCTAATTCCTAACTGCTAACTAGAATAAAGGAGCCGTTTTACTATGATGAGAATTGGAAACCATACCTTTGATGTGGAGCACGACTGCTCCATCATGGGCATTCTGAACGTGACCCCCGACTCCTTCTCCGACGGCGGGCGCTGGAACAACTTAGAGGCCGCCCGTCTCCACACCGCCGACATGATCGCCCAGGGCGCGGCCATCGTGGACGTGGGCGGCGAGTCCACCCGTCCCGGCCACGTGCAGATCAGCGTGCAGGAGGAAATCGACCGGGTGGTCCCCGTAATCGAGATGATCAAGAAGAACTTCGACACCCCCGTGTCCATCGACAGCTATAAGAGCGAGGTGGTAGAGGCCGCCCTGAAGGCGGGCGCGGACCTGGTCAACGACATCTGGGGCCTGAAATATGACCGGAAGGTGGCCGACCTGATCGCCCAGTACAAGGTGCCCTGCTGCCTGATGCACAACCGGGAGAAGGCGGAGTACAACAACTTCCTGGACGACTTCTGCCAGGACATGCGGGACAGCCTGGCCATCGCCAAGGAGGCCGGCATCGCCGACGAGCAGATCATCCTGGACCCCGGCGTGGGCTTCGGCAAGAACTACGAGCACAACCTGACCATCATCCACCACCTGGAGCGGCTGTGCGATATGGGCTATCCCGTGCTGCTGGCCACCTCCCGCAAGTCCTGCATCGGCCAGGCCCTGGACCTGCCCACCGACCAGCGGGTGGAGGGCACCATGGTCACCACCGTCATGGGCGTTTTGAAGGGTGCGGCCTTTGTCCGGGTCCACGACGTGAAGGAGAACCTGCGGGCCATCCGCATGACCCAGGCCATCCTGCGGGACGGGAAGGACTAAAGCCATGACGCTGCCTTATGACGAGATCCACGTAGAGGACCTGGAGGTCTTCGCCCACCACGGCGTGTTCCCCGAGGAGAACCGCCTGGGGCAGAAGTTCGTCATCTCCCTGGTCCTGTATGTGGACACCCGCCCGGCGGGGACGGCGGACCGCCTGGAGCAGTCCGTCCACTATGGGGAGGTCAGCGCCTTCCTCACCGACTATATGCACCAGAATACCTTTCAGCTCATCGAGACGGCGGCGGAGCACATGGCCGAGGAGGTCCTGCTCCACTATCCCCTGGTGAAGGGGCTGACGCTGGAGCTGAAAAAGCCCTGGGCCCCGGTGGGCCTGCCCCTTAAGACCGTGTCGGTGAAGATCACCCGCTTCTGGCACACCGCCTACATCGCCCTGGGCTCTAACCTGGGGGACAAGAAGGGCTATCTGGACGGGGCGGTGAAGGCGCTGGACGAAGTCCACGGCTGTAAAGTGGAATCGGTATCCAGTTACTTGAATACCAAGCCCTATGGCGGGGTGGAGCAGGACGACTTCCTCAACGCCTGTCTGAAGCTGAAGACCTTCCTGCCCCCCCACGAACTGCTGGACCGGCTCCACGACATCGAGCAGGCCGCCCACCGGGAGCGGCTGATCCACTGGGGCCCCCGGACCCTGGACCTGGACATCCTGCTGTATGATGACCTGGTCATGGACAGCGACGATCTGGTCATCCCCCACGTGGAGATGCACCTGCGGGACTTCGTGCTGCTGCCCCTGAAGGAGATCGCCCCCAACAAGCGCCACCCCATCCTCCACAAGACCGTCGCCCAACTGGCGGCGGAGGTGTGCGGGGATTGACCGCGTGATTGAAATAAAAAACCAGCCCCGCGCTGCCAGGTATCCGGCGGCGCGGGGCTGGTTTTGTTGTCAAAAGGGTGAAGGGCAGTCACTCCCCGGACGCCTCCAGGGCGCTGCGGATCATGGCGGTGATCATGGTCAGCTGCTTGGGGGTGGCCGTCCGGCACAGCTCCAGCAGCGCGTCCATGTCCTGAAGTCCCAGGTCGGGCAGTGCGTCGGCCAGCAGATAGGTGGGGGACACCCGCAGCGCCTGACACAGCAGCACGAACACCTGAAGGCTGGGGACCTTGGCCCCTGATTCGATCTGCCGGAGGTAGGTGGCATTGATGCCGCACGCCTCGGACAGGCGCTCACTGGTCAGGCCCCGCTCCTTCCGAGCGGTGTTGATGCGTTTTCCAAGCAGCGTTTTGTCCATATGCCCACCTCCGAATATAAGCTGATAGCATTAAAATTGTATGCTTATAGCTTACATATTCGTTGACAGGAAAAATAGCAGCTGTTAGAATACTAAATGTTAGCTATTAGACTACAGAAGGCGGCGAGAGAGATGAACACAGACCGCAGCTGCGCAGTATTTGGACAACATCCCCTGCGTTTTCCCTGGGGCTTTGACGAGGAGGCGGAGGGCTGCCGACGCATGAAGCTGGAACTGGCCCAGAGCATTCTGGAATTGCGTCAGCAGGGGGTGACAGAGTTCCAGGTGGCCTGTGACCCTGGGGTCGGTCTGTATGCAGGGGAGATCGTTCACGCATTGGCAGAACAGGAGAGAAATATCCGTCTTGTCTGTGTCATGCCACACGAGGGGCAGGCTACTAAGTGGACGCCCCAGCTGCGGGAGCGCTATTTCGATATGCTGGCCTGCTGTGACGAGGTCAGATGTCTGGCACCTCGGGCGCAGCCGGGAGGGCAGCTGTTGGCCTATCAAAAAATCGTTCGGGACACGAACATGACCTTGGCCGTGTATGCCCCGGAATTGGCCAATGGCAGCCCGGAGGACAAGGCCGCCGCCTACGCCATGGCGCTAAACAGGCCCATGCTGATGATACAGCCGGTCAGTCTGGTGCGCAGCTGGAACAACAGGCACTGAGATATGAGATAAGATCGGACAAAAAATAACCCCGCGCTGCCGAGAGGACCGGCGGCGCGGGGCTGGTTTGTCTGTTTGCAATAAAGAGGATGTAGGCGCAAAACGATAGAGTGATTACTTTTCAGACTATTTTATGATCCCAAAGCGTTTTGCCAATGCTTGATTGAGCACGATGATATCTATGTCCCAAATCTTCATCCAGCGCCGCAGGCGGTCCTCTAGGACCGATTTGATCGGGGATAGCCAATCGGTTTCAGCGGCTGGATTTGTGATGACCAGTGCAAAAACGATTTTTATCCCTGCCAAATCAGGGCGCTGCAGAGAGACTCCGATTTCCGAAGTATCTGGATATCTTTTCAGCAAGGCCGCCGTGTAAACACCCAACGAATCTATAAATTTATCGGGGACTTCCCGGAAAAACGTCTCGAACTTTTGGCGCTTTTCTGAGGAGTCGTCTTTGTTTTCTGGATTTGGGGCATTTGTTTTGGCTTCCACAAAAATAATGTTATTGTCTGCCTGTAAGACGAATTCTGTGGCCTTCAGCCCTTGCCCCAAATCCTGATATAGTTTCGACTGTTCGATATGGAACAGTTCTTCTTCTCTGTATGGACCGAAGTCCACACCGGACTCATGGATGGTTTTCATTTGAGGCTTACCCCAATCTCATCTTCATACAGCTTTCGGAATGTTTCCATGATGGTGTTGTGTTCCAGCAGCTTAAATTCAGATGCCTGCTCCACACAGATATGCTCTTTTCCGTCACCCTCTGCTGTTTTGTAGAACGAGTAATAACGTACAGTGTTTTTCGTGCTTTTCAGTACATCAAAATATTTTGCAAGGAAATAATCATGGGTCGAGACGAACACTTGAACGCCGTCTTCCTGCAGCATCAAAAGTATCTTTGCGATTTCCGGGATAAACTTTGGGTTGATGTTGGCTTCCGGCTCGTCCCAAAATAGGACTGCGCCTTTTTCAAGCGTTCCGTTTTTGATCAATTGCCAAAGCAGAGCGATTTTACGCAGACCCTCGGCAACTAAGTTAAATTCTAATTTTGCCCGGTTGCCCGGCCTCAGATAAAAATGCTCCTGCTGGACGGTCACGGTGCCTTTGCTGATCTTTTTCAGTTCGTCCAGATATTTCTTTTTGCGGCTGCTGTCTGCTTCTGTCGCCACGTTTACCTCGGCGGCGGCAATGATGTCCAGATAGGTATCATCAAAGATGATATTGCCCTGCCTCACGGCGTTGGAGAGATTCCACGCGTTGGAGAGGATCTCTTTGGCCGGAATGAACACGCTGCTCAGATCGGACAGCTGCTTCTCCCAACTGGCCTTCCCTGTAACGTCGGCGTCGTATTTTGTGGTCTTTTGGGAAAACTTCATGGCCATGCTGGCGTCATCAGAGCTCACCCGCACAGACGCACCGTTTGTGCTGTCTGCGTTTCGGTTTACAAGCCGACCAAGATTGGAGTCATCCGGGCGAAATACCATCACGGTCTTATAGGGAAAGGTCACTTCTGACTTTTTGGCCTGACATGCCGCATAAAGCAACTTCATAATGTGCGTCTTGCCAACGCCGTTCTCGCCCAGAAGAATATTCACACCGGGGTCAAATTCTACGGCTAATTCGTGAAAGACGGTTACATTATTTAACTCAATTTTTGTCAGCGGCATAGCAAGGACCCTCTCTTTGCGTTCATATAAACAGACTACATCATGCTTATTGTACCTTTTGTAGCAGCCTTTTACAAGCGATTTTTCTGACTTTAAAAGTTTTTCATTTTTATGTTCCTGCATTATCCGAGCAAGTTGCGAAGATTCTTCTTGTGCTGTTACGGGGAATCAAGTATAATGAAGAAACTAAACTAAATGCTACCAGCAGGCGAGGAGAGAATGGGCATGGAAGGACATGGACCGTTGACAGACCCGCTTTCGTCCCAACAACAGCACAGGCGCAAAACCGGGGGCTCCATCTGGAAACGGATGGCGGCTGCCGGGGCCTTAGCCTGTCTGCTGGCGGGCGTTTTGACCGGCTGCGGGGGCGTGGTGCCCCGGGCCAAGGCGGACGAGGACCGGCCCACCGTCACCGTGGGCTGCGACACCTATTCTCCCTTCAGCTATGTGGACGTAGACGGCAACCTGACGGGCATCGACATCGAACTGGCCAGCGAGGCCTTCTCCCGCATGGGCTATGAGCCGGAGTTCACCATCATCAACTGGGAGGAAAAGAAGGACCTGCTCCACAACGGGGACATCGACTGCGTCTGGAGCAGCTTCACCATGGACGGCCGGGAGGACGAGTACCGGTGGGCCGGGCCCTATATGCGCAGCCACCAGGTGGTGGCGGTGAATATAGACAGCGACATCTACACCCTTCAGGACCTGGAGGACAAGGTGATGGCCGTGCAGTCCTCCACCAAGCCGGAGGATATCATCCGCAGCCACGACGGCACCCTGCCCCAGCTGCGCAAGGTCATCTCCGTGCAGAAGCGGGACCTGCTCTTCGCCCTGCTGGGCAAGGGCTATGCCGACGCCCTGGCCGCCCACGACACTTCGGTGGAGCAGTTCATGGCCGAGAGCGGCCTGGAGTTCCGCATCCTGGATCAGCCCCTGCTCACCGTGGGCCTGGGGGTGGCCTTTGACAAGGACGACACCCGGGGCCTGAACACAAAGCTGGACGAGGTGCTGAAGGAGATGAAGGCGGACGGGACCACCCGGGCTGTTCTGAGCGAGTATATGTCCGAACCGGACCGGTATCTGGAGGGCGGAGATGAAAGCTAAAAAAGTCACCCTCCGCTGGCGGCAGCTCATCCCCGTGGAGATACTGGTTGGCATTCTGCTGATGACGGTGATGTTCGTCATCGCCTCTAACGACGACATCTCCACCGCGGAGCAGGAGCTGGTCAGCAAAGTGGAGTATATGAAGGAGCAGTGCAACAACAGCCAGCTCATCAACCTGGCCTCCGAGGCCAAGAGCCTGCTGCGCCTGACGGAGAGCGCGGAGCAGATCCGCTGGCGGATGAAATATGGCCCGGAGCTGAGCCGAGCGGCCACGGTGGACGACGCCCTGGCCACCCTGGCCAAGGACAGCTATCTGGACGGCCTGTTCCTGCTGGGGCCGGACGGCACGATCACGGCCCAGTATAACAGCGTGAATGTTCCGGCGGACCGGCTGATGCCCCGGCTGGACCTGAATTCTCTGCTGGACACCATGGACTTTCAAGAGAAGACCTATGTGGTCCGGGTGAATTTTGAAAACGGCTCCTTCATCGACGTGGCCGCCGTGGGGCGGGCGGACGAGAGGGGCGTGATCGTGGGCTATTACTACACCTCCGCCGGATATGCCAAGGTGTTCAACAACTCCATCCGCTCCCTCATTGCCAGCTATGCCCCGGAGCGGGACGGCACCGTCGTGGTCAGCGCGGGGACCCACGTGCTGGCCTCCAATGACAAGACGCTGGTGGACACGGAGATCGATGACACGCCCATTTTAAAGCGCATCATGGAGCGGGGCACCGGGAAAAAGCTGATCCACGCCAAGGACGGGCGCACCGTGCTGGGCCACGACTTCGGCCTGATGGAGAAGAGCCGGGACTATTACATCTACGCCTTTATGACCGAGCGCACCGTGTTCGCCACAACCCCCCAGGTGATGCTGTACACCCTGTTCGTCTACCTGATGCTGCTGGTGATGGTCCACATGCTGTGGTGGCGGACGGAGCGGGGCTATCACAAGGAGACCCTGCGGGTGCAGCGGGAGTATACCCAGGCCCTGGAGGCCAAAAACGCCCAGCTGCGGGAGGTGGCGACCCAGGCCCAAAAGGCCAACGAGGCCAAAAGCCGGTTCCTCTCCCGCATGAGCCACGACATCCGCACCCCCATCAACGGCATCATCGGCCTGCTGAACATCGACGAGGCCCACTTTGACGACCAGGCGCTGCTGCTGGCCAACCACCAGAAGATGAAGGTGTCCGCCGACCACCTGCTGTCCCTCATCAACGACGTGCTGCAGATGAGCAAGCTGGAGGACGGGAACACCGTTCTGACCCACGAGGTCATCAGTCTGGTGGACCTGACAAGGGACATCGTGACCATCGTCATTGACCGGGCCACAGAGCGGGGCCTGATCTGGGACTATGAAAAGGGAAAGTCCAACATCCCCTATCCCTATATCTATGGCAGCCCCGTCCATCTGCGGCAGATTTTTTTGAATATCTATGGCAACTGCATCAAGTATAACCGCCCCGGCGGCAGGATCACCACCATCGTGGACACGTTAGAGGAGCATGACAACATCTGCACCTATCGCTGGACCATCTCTGACACCGGCGTGGGCATGAGCCAGGAGTTTTTGCAGCGCATCTTCGAGCCCTTTGCCCAGGAGAAAAACGACGCCCGCAGCGTCTATCAGGGCACCGGCCTGGGCATGTCCATCGTGAAGAGCCTGGTGGACAAGATGGGCGGGACCGTTGAAGTGTCCAGCCAGGTGGGGGTGGGCTCCACCTTCGTCATCACCATCCCCTTTGAGATCGCCCCGGCCCCGGAGGAAAAGGCCGCCCCCGCCCCGACGCCAAGACCATCCCCATCCTGGCCATGACGGCCAACGCCTTTGACGAGGACGCGAAAAAGTGTCTGGAGGCGGGCATGAACGCCCACCTGGCCAAGCCCCTGGAAATGAAAAAGCTGATCGAGACCCTGTCCGGCTGCTGCGGGACAAAAGCATAACGGCATAACAAAACGCTCCCCCCGTGACCGGACTGGACCGGCCTGCGGGGGGAGCGTATTTTCTTAATAGAGCAGCTCGAAGAGACAGCCCCACACATAGTCCAGTTCTTCAAAAGCGATGTGCGGGGAGAGCTGGAAGCGGAGACCGTCCCCGTCCAGGCGGGTGCGGACACCGAAGCGCGTCTCCAGCTGCCGCCGAATATCATCGGCGTCGTGGCCAGGGAAGCGAGCACGGACTTGGCCGGTCTTTTGGTCGGCGGAGAGGAGCTCCGGCCCGCCGGGGCCGAAGTCCTGGAGCCGGGCGGCCAGGTGGCGGACCTGCCGGGCCAGATGCTCCGGGTCATAGCCCTGGGGGAGAGGAACTGTAAAGTCAATGTGCTTCATAGACGTGTCTCCATGGGGATGCGGATGAGATAGTGGTTGTTCTTCATCTGCCGCAGCAGGGTGGGCAGCACCCGGACGGCCCCGGGGTCGGCGTCCATGGTGAGATAGACAGTCTGGCGGTCCAGCCGGTCCAGGCGGCGCAGGGTGTTGGCGGAGAAGGTGTTCACCCCGGAGGACAGGGTGGGGGAGAGGGACAGGCTCTGCTGCCAGCACACCCAGCCCTGGGCGGAGAGGGCGGCGCGCTGCTCGTCCGGCACCATGGCCAGGGTGGTGCGGCTGTGGGCCGTGCCAGCCAGCAGCTCGCTGCCCCGCTCCAGCAGCCGCCGGGTCTGGTCGGCGGTGTCCCCCAGGGCCAGCAGGCCCACGCTGTGTCCCTCGCCCAACATGCGGCGGACCAGGTCGCCGTGCTCCTCCAGCACCTGGGGGGTGAGGAAGAAGACGGCGTAGGCTGCCTTGGCGTCCAATGCGTCCAGCAGATCGGCCAGGCTGTCCCCGTCGGTGCAGCGGAAGGCCAGATAGACGGACACGTCGCTTGCGGTGACGGGTTCCTCCACTGCCGGGTCGGTGCTGGGGGTGGAGGGCGTGTCGCTGCCGGGGTTCAGGCTGCGGTTATACTCCCGCAGGCGCATGTTCAGCAGATTCTCCGCCGCCTCGATGAATTTGGAGTCGGACAGGACCACCGCCTCGTTCTTGATGCGCAGCAGATAGCCCTGGCGGATGGAGTTATAGGAACGGCTGAGTCCGAAGAAGGTACACACGGTGTTCAGGGGCACATAGGGCCGCCCGTTGCGCATGACGGCCCGCACGTCGTAATAGGTGTCGGTGGCCAGGTCCCGGCAGGTCCCGGCGTTTAAGTCGAAGGCCAGGATCTGCCGCAGGTTATAGACGCTCACCGTGGCGGTGGATGGGTCATAGGTGCTGCTCAGCCCCAGGTCCACGCCGGTGGAGCCGCTGTCGAACACGGTGTATGGCACGTAGATCAGGCTTTTATACCAGATGGGCATGGTGTCCGCCGTGAGGGGCAGCACGTTGTCGTTCACGGCGGTAAAGCACACCTCCGCCGCAGCGGCGGGGGGCGGAATGAGCAGACCGAGGCACACCAGCAGGACCGCCAGCCGCCCCAAAAGCCAGGAATGGCGCTTGTTCAAATGATCTCCTCCCTGGAGAAGGGGCAGAGAAGCCCCTGAGATGGTCTCATTTTACCACAGGATGCCGCCGGGGGCAATGAAAAAAGCGCGCCCGGGCAGCTGGTCCGGGCGCGCGGATATTGCTTGATCGCCTTTACACGGGGATCAGGTCCAGGGGGCGCTCCCCCCGGTACATGGCCAGGGCATTCTCCACCGCCCGGCGGCGCAGGTCCAGCACCGACTCCTCCGAGGCGTAGGACACGTGGGGGGTGATGAGGATGCCGGGGACGGACAGCAGGGGGTCGTCCATGGCGATGGGCTCGTGGCAGACCACGTCCAGCACCGCGCCGCGAATGACGCCGGTCTTCACCGCTTCGATCAGGTCGGCCTCGTTCACCAGGGGCCCCCGGGCCACGTTGATGAGCACGGCGGAGGGCTTCATCTTACGCATCAGGTCCAGGTCAACAAGGCCGGTGGTCTCGGGCATCAGGCGCACGTGGACGGAGACGAAGTCCGCCCGGGCCAGGCCCTCGTCCAGGTCCACCTTCTCCGCGCCGAATTCCCGGGCGGCCTCGTCTGTGACGAAGGGGTCATAGGCCAGAACGGTCATGCCCAAGGCGTGGGCCCGCTGGGCGGTGATCTTGCCGATGTAGCCAAAGCCCATGAGCAGCAGGGTCTGCCGGCTCAGGCGGTGGACGGGCTGGCTGAGGGCGGTGACGCCCCACGCGCCGTTTTTCAGCTGGCCGTACAGGGCCTCGATGGGCTTGTAAAAGTGGAACATGGCGGCCAGGACATAGTCGGCGATGTCCTCGGTGCAATAGCCGTTCACGTTGGTCACGGGGATTCCGGCGGCCTTGGCGGCCTGCACGTCCACGTTGTTATAGCCGCTGCCGAAGACGGCGATGCCCTTGCAGTTTTTGAGCTTGGAAATGACGTCGGCGGTGACGTCGGCGGACACCTGGGCAAAGACCACGTCCGCCTGGGCGCCAAAGTCCTCCAGGTCCTGCTGAAAGGGGATTCCGGAATAGCGGATCTCGCAGTCGGGATAGGCGGCCTTCAGGGCGGCCTCCTCCACGGAGTAGTCGGGCCACTCGTCGTCGATGATCCAGAACAGGGGCTTTTCCATGAGAAATTCCTCCTAATGGTGGATTGGGCGGGTTTAGATGCGCAGGAAATTTTCCGACCAATCCAGGTGATTTTTCAAAACTTCGGTGAGCTTGTCCAGGTCCCGGCTGCGCAGGACCTTTAAGATCTCCAGGTGCTGGCGGACGCTCTCCTTGGTGTTGTTCAGCGCCTCGGCAGACAGGTCCAGATAGCGGCGCAGGTTGGAGTCGTTGCTGGCCACGATGGACTTGATATAGGGGTTGGTACAGTGGTCCACCAGCATGACGTGCAGCTCCCAGTCCAGGTTAGAGAACTCCCCGTGCTGGGGGTGCTCCCCCCGCTCGCAGGCGTCATACACCTCCTGGAACCGGCGCTCCATGTCGTCGATCTCCTGGTCGGTGATGCGATAGATGGAGGTCTTGATGGCCTGCATCTCCAACAGACAGCGGATCTCATACAGGTTCTCCATGTCCTTGGAGGACAGGGGCTTTACATAGGCCCCCACGCCGTTTTTGATCTCTAAAAACCCCTCGGAGGCCAGGGAACGCAGGGCCTCCCGCACGGGGGTGCGGCTCATGCCCAGGTCCTCGGCCAGGCGGCTCTCGCTGAGGATGTCGCCGGGGGCGATGCGCCCCTGGCAGATGGCATCTTTGATCTGGTTATAGGCCTGTTCAGACAGGTTGGTCTTTCGTTTTGTCTCAAACATGATAAAATTAGATCACCTCTTGCCTTTCTATGGGTCGTTTATGGGAAAAAAGAACGCACAGTCCACAATCTGTATACAGCCTGTGCGAAATAAAAATACGCCCTGAGCGCTTCTCGCTGAAGGGGCGAATATGCTACTATACGTATGATACCCCCGGAAGCGGGAAAATGCAACAAAAATTTTGCAGGGACCTGGAAAACTTTTTAGCGGCTTTTTTATCTTTTGGAAGAAAAGAGGGAGAGAAGTGCCCCGTCCCCTTGACAATCCCCGAAAACATGATACAATAACAACGCAAAATGTAACGACGAAGCAAAGCCCGGCCACGTGCCGCCAGCGAGAGGGGACAGTGAAAGCCCTTGCAGACGGACCGGGAACGCCACTTCACCAGCGGCCCGGGATGACCGGGACGGCCCATCCCCGTTACCGGATGACTTGAGACAGCGCCGTTTTCGGCGCTAATCAGGGTGGTACCGTGGAATTTTTCCGCCCCTGACATTTGGTCAGGGGCGGTTTTTTCGTTGCGGAAAAGCTGGCGCGGCTTTGCCCGATGGGGGGTGAACGAGGCATGAGACAATGGAGAAAGCGGGTCGGGGCCCTGGCCCTGGCCGTCACGGTGGTGCTGAGCCTGTTTTTGCTGGCCGGCTGCAAGGGGAAGCCCCTGCCCGAGGGCATGGACAAGGAGACCGTCCAGACCAAGGCGGAGGAGGTCCTGGCCCTGCTGGCCGATGGGGACTATACCCAGGTGGCCGAGCAGTTCCGCCAGGACGTGCGGGAGGAATACGGCGTCACGGCGGACACCATCACCCAGGCCATGGAGCAGGTAGCGGGCGCCGGGGCCTATGTCAAGCTCACCGACTCCACCGTGGTGGGCGGCGAGAACGAGAGCTTCGACGGCGAATACGCCGTGGCCGTGCTCTATTGCAAGCACGAGAAGAAAAAAGTGGTCTATCAGTTCTCCATCGATCCCAGCTATCAGCTCATCGGTTTTTCGGCACAGATCCGATAAAGAAGAAAGCAACAATAAACGGAGGTATTTTCCATGAAAGATCCCAAGCCCTTTGGGGTAAACGAACTGCGCGAGATGTTCCTGCACTTTTTTGAGACCAAGGGACATCTGCGTCTGCCCAGCTTCTCCCTGATCCCCCAGAACGACGCCAGCCTGCTGCTCATTAACAGCGGCATGGCCCCCATGAAGCCCTTCTTCACCGGGGAGCAGGAGCCCCCCCGTCACCGCGTGACCACCTGTCAGAAGTGCATCCGCACCGGCGACATCGAGAACATCGGCAAGACCGCCCGCCACGGCACCTATTTCGAGATGCTGGGCAACTTCTCCTTCGGCGACTACTTTAAGAACGAGGCCATCCACTGGGCCTGGGAGTTTTTGACCAGCCCGGAGTGGGTGGGTCTGGACCCCGACCGCCTGTTCCCCTCCGTCTTTGCCGGCAATGAGACCACCCCCGCCGACACCGAGGCCTTCCGCATCTGGAACGAGGAGATCGGCGTCCCCGCCGACCACATCTTCAAGTTCGGCAAGGAGGACAACTTCTGGGAGGACGGCTCCGGCCCCTGTGGTCCCTGCTCTGAGATCTACTATGACCGGGGCCCCAAGTATGGCTGCGGCAAGCCCGGCTGCACCGTGGGCTGCGACTGCGACCGGTATATGGAGGTCTGGAACGTGGTGTTCTCCCAGTTCGACAACGACGGCGAGGGCCACTATACCGAGCTGAAGCAGAAGAACATCGACACCGGCATGGGTCTGGAGCGTCTGGCCGTGGTGTGCCAGAACGTGGACTCCCTGTTCGACGTGGACACCGTGATGAACATCACCAACAAGGTCACCGAGATCACCGGGGCCAAGTATGGCCAGAGCCACGCCATCGACGTGTCCCTGCGGGTCATCACCGACCACATCCGCTCCGCCACCTTTATGATCTGCGACGGCGTGCTGCCCAGCAACGAGGGCCGGGGCTATGTGCTGCGCCGTCTGCTGCGCCGGGCCGCCCGCCACGGCAAGCTGCTGGGCGTGAACGAGCCCTTCCTGTACCGGGTGTGCGACACCGTCATCCATGAGAACGAGGGCCACTACCCCGAGCTGCGGGAGCGCCAGGACTATATCACCAAGGTCATCCGGGTGGAGGAGGAGAATTTCGCCAAGACCATCGACGGCGGCCTGAAGATCTTCAACGAGATGCTCGCCGGCCACAAGGCCAAGGGGGAGAAGACCTTCTCCGGCGGCGACGCCTTCAAGCTGTACGACACCTATGGCTTCCCCATCGACCTGACCCTGGAGATGGTGGAGGAGCAGGGCATGACCCTGGACGAGGAGGAGTTCCACAAGCAGATGGAGGAGCAGCGCCAGCGGGCCCGCAAGGCCCGTGAGGCCCTGGGCGATCTGGGCTGGGCCGGCGTGGAGTTCGGCAAGGACATCCCCGAGACCCAGTTTGTGGGCTATGATCACACCACTGTGGAGGGGGCCAAGGTGGTCGCCCTGGTGGTGGAGAATGAGCAGGCCGAGGAGCTGATGCCCGGCGTGGAGGCCATTGTGGTGCTGGATAAGACCCCCTTCTACGCCGAGATGGGCGGCCAGATCGGCGACCAGGGCACCCTCACCGCAGACGGCGTGACCTTCGCCGTCACCGACGTGCAGAAGAACAAGGGCGGCAAGTATATGCACTACGGCAAGCTGACCCAAGGCACCCTGAAGGTGGGCGACACCGTCACCGCCGCCCTGGACGTGGAGCGCCGCAAGGCCATCATGCGCGCCCACTCCGCCACCCACCTGCTGGACAAGGCCCTGCGCACCGTGCTGGGCGACCACGTCCATCAGGCCGGCTCTCTGGTGGAGCCCGACCGCCTGCGCTTTGACTTTACCCACTTCTCCGCCCTCACCGCCCAGGAGCTTGGCAAGGTGAACGCCATCGTCAACGAGGCCGTTCTGGAGGGCTATGACATCGTCACCCAGGAGCTGCCCATCGAGGAGGCCAAGAAGAAGGGCGCCATCGCCCTGTTCGGCGAGAAGTATGGCGACACCGTCCGTGTGGTGGATATGGGCAGCGGCTACTCCGTGGAGTTCTGCGGCGGCACCCACCTGGACAACACCGCCAAGGTGGGCGTGTTCCACATCTCCAGCGAGTTCTCCGTGGCCTCCGGCGTCCGCCGCATCGAGGCCACCACCGGCAAGGCCTCTCTGGCCGTGATGAACCGGAACCAGGAGATGCTGTTCCAGGCCGCCTCCGTCCTGAAGGCCAAGCCCGGCGAGCTGCGGGAGAAGGCCGAGGCCGTGATGGCCGAGGTCCGCCAGCTCAGCCAGTCCGTGGAGAAGTTCAAGGCCCGGGAGGCCGTCAGCGAGGCCGAGCGCTTCCTGTTCTCCGGCCACGATGTGGGCGGACTGAAGGTCCTCACCGCCACCGTGCCCGAGGCCGATGCCAACCGCCTGCGCAAGATGGGCGACTTCCTGCGGGACAAGGAGCCCAAGGTGGTGGCCGTGCTGGCTGCCGTCAACGGGGAGAAGATCACCTTCCTGGCCGTGTGCGGCAAGGATGCCGTGAAGGCCGGCGTGAAGGCCGGGGACATCATCAAGCAGGTGTCCGCCATCGCCGGCGGCTCCGGCGGCGGCAAGCCCGACTCCGCCATGGGCGGCGGCAAGGACCCCCTGATGGTGGACAACGCTCTGGCTATGGTGGACAACGTGGTGTCCATGAAGCTGGGTGTGTGAGATGCTGCCACAGGACCCTGCGATCCTGCTCAGCTATGTGAACACCAAGCTGCGGGACTGCTATCCCAGCCTGGCCGCCCTGTGCGACGACCTTCAGGCGGACGAGCAGGCCCTGGCGGACAAGCTGGCAGCCATCGACTATCACTATGACCCGGAGCGGAATCAGTTCGTCTGATTCGCTGAAGGCCCCTCTCCCGCCCGGAAGAGCGGGGGAGGGGAGATAGATCCCGATCCCCACCCCTGCGGGGGTGGGGACGCAAAAAGGGATATCAAAAACAGAAGGGAGCTGAATTTCATGTCTGATTGTCTGTTCTGCAAGATCAGCGCCGGGGAGATCCCCTCCAACAAGGTCTATGAGGACGAGCTGTGCTACGCCTTTTATGACATCGATCCCCAGGCGCCCACCCACTTCCTGGTCATCCCCAAGGCCCACATCGGCTCCGTGGCCGAGGTCAGCGGGGACAACAGCGCCGTGGTGGCCCACATCTTCGAGGTCATCGCCAAGGTGACGAAGGAGCTGGGCCTGGACAGCTACCGCGTGGTCTCCAACATCGGGGAGCAGGCGGGCCAGAGCGTCCACCACCTGCACTTCCACGTCCTGTCCGGCCGGGATATGACCTGGCCCCCGGGCTGAGAAAAGGGCATAGATAAAAATGAAAGGGACGTTCCCTGTGATGCTGCGATCACGGGGAACGTCCTTTCGATTTTCAATATACCACGCAGGTCATGCAGGCATTTCGTCACTGCGGCGGGTACGCTTCAGCCCGAGGAACGGAGGGACCACAGAGCGCGGTTGGCCCTGCTCGTGGGCTTTTTTCAACTGGTACTCATGGAGCGCGATGGAGTCCAGCAGATCGCGCTGGGTCTGAGAGGCGGAATAATAGGAGATACCATAGCGCTTGCAGACTACGCTGAGCTGCTCCAGCAGTTCCACGGCTTCTGGCGACATATTCTTGACTTCGATATCCATAAAATGACCTCCCGTTAAGAAAGATACGTGTTGAAGATAGAGATGGCGGCATGATCTGCGATCATCAGCATAATAGGACCGCCGGAGTATTTGGGGAAGATCCGAATGGCACCAAAATCCTGAATATAGTGCCGGGCCAATTCGGTTGTTTTAGCCTCAAACGTGACGACGCCATTTTTACCGGAATCAATGGAGAGCTGGATGCCGAACGCAACCATCATGCGGCCAATATTCAGATATTTCTTTTTTGGGGTAAGGGTGGGATTGCTGGCGGGGTGGCTTTCAATATACTGAATATAGACAAACATGCTGGACTCTGTTTCGCGGTAGGCGCCAAGGGCGATGATCTCGCCGGAAGCCGTCCGTGCGGTGTATTTTTCAAGAGACGGATCGCGGATGAATTCACTGGTCCAATCGGTCTGCCAGCCCTCTTTTGTGGCGGCAAGGTCGGCATCTGTTGCCCTGTCAATGTCCACGGGGATGCGTTTGCCGGTCTCCGATGAATTCACAAAGTATTGCAGGACCATATCAACTCACCCCTCTGTCCTAGTATAAACAATTATACTGGCAAAAGAGCGAAAAAACAAGGTCAACTCCGAAAAAGCCCCCGCCGTCTTTCCAATTGGGTCAGACGGCGGGGGTTCTTCAAATCACAGGTCAGCTCAACCGGCCACGAAGCCCAGGATGAGGTAGCCGATCACGGCGATGCCGCCGCAGATCAGGGCATAGGGCAGCTGGGTCTTGACGTGGTCCAGGTGGTCAGAGGCAGAGCCCATGGAGGACAGAATGGTGGTGTCGGACAGGGGGGAGCAGTGGTCGCCGAACACGCCGCCGCCGGCCACCGCAGCGAACACAGCCACCACGATGGGGTTCAGCTCGCCGCCGGACATGTTGAAGGCCAGGGGCAGGGCGATGGGCATGCAGATGGCGAAGGTGCCCCAGGAGGAGCCGGTGGCGAAGGCCATTACGGCGGCCACCAGGAAGATCACGGCGGGCAGCAGATGGGGGGTCAAAAAGCCCTCGGTGACGGAGATGATGAAGTTGGCGGTGCCCATGGACTTGGACAGGCCGTTGACGGAGTAGGCCAGGGCCAGCAGCACCACGGCGGGCAGCGCGCCCTTGATGCCGTTCATCATGGTGTCCATGACCTCTTTAAAGGGGATGCCCTGGATCATCATGCTGATGGTCATGAAGATGACCACCAGGGTGAAGGCCTCCATGGTCTTGGCGGAGTGATAGGCCACATAGGTGGACAGGGCGGTGACCACGATCATCAGCACGGGCAGCAGGAAGTTCAGGAACACCCGGGGGGTGAAGCCCTCGTACATCTCCATGCCGGTCAGCTCCTTGCCGATGAGGGGCTGGGCCCCGTCGGCCAGGACCTTGCCCGTCTCCATGGCCCGCTGCTCGGCCTTCTTCATGGGACCAAAGTCCTTGATGATGCCGGAGCCGATGAGCCCCACGAAGATGACGGCGGCCAGGGGATAGAAGTTAAAGGGGATGGCCTTGAGGAACAGGGCGGAACCGTCCTCGGCGGTGGCGATGCAGCCGATGCCCACAGCCAGACCGCTGAGATAGGCGGCCCAGCCGGTGATGGGCACCAGCACGCTCACGGGGGCGGAGGTGGAGTCGGCGATGTAGGCCAGCTTTTCCCGGGAGATGCGGGCCTTGTCGGTGATGCTGCGCATGGTGCAGCCCACGAACAGGGGGCTGAAGGAGTCGCTGAAATAGACGAACATGCCCAGCACCCAGGCGGTGAGCTGCGCCCCACGGCGGGACAGGTGCTTGTCGTGGACCCACTGGGAGAAGCCCTGAATGGCGCCGGTCTTCTGGAAATAGGCCACCAGGATACCGATGAGGGTGTTCAGCAGCATGACCCAGGAGAAGCTGGTGGTGCCCAGGTTTTCCTTCAGCAGGGTGGGAAAGCCCAGCAGCAGGGTGTCCACCAGACTGTCGCCCATGACGATGCCGGACATGGTGGTACCGGCGATGCAGGCCACGGCCAGGGCCACGATGGTGTTCTTGGTGGCGAAGGACAGGACGATGGCCAGAATGGCGGGGATGATGGAGATGATGCCCATGCTTGTCAATTCTTCCATGTGATTCTCTCTTTCCTATTAAATTTTAATCAAAAACAGCGTTGCTGTTTTTGATGGGGATATCTTACAGCTTCACCTGATCCAGGGGCAGGAAGTTGTCAGAGCGGGTGACGGTGGCGTGGGGGGCGGGGTCCAGCTGGCGGTCAGCGATGTGCAGGATGTCCTCGGGGCGGACCCAGGGGCGGTTTTGCAGGGCGCTGGTCTCCTCGTGGGTCAGATAGCCCTTATAGGCGGTGAGGGCGCGGCGCAGGAAGCCGTCCCGCGCACAGGCCTCGGCCACGCCGTTGTTCAGGATGGAGCGGAAGTGGCCGATGACAGAGGCGGCATAGGCGATGGAGGTGGAGTTGGCGATGGCGCCGGGGATGTTGCTGACGCAGTAGTGGACGATGCCCTCCTCGATGTAGCGGGGGTTCTCGTGGGTGGTCTCGTGGAAGGACTCGATGGCGCCGTTGTCGTCGTTGCTGATGTCCACGATGACGGAGCCCTTGCCCATCAGCTTGAGCATAGGCCGGTCAATGAGAAAGTCGTTGCAGCCCTTGGGCCACTTCACGCAGTTGAGGACCATGTCGGTCTGGGGCAGCAGGGCGGCGATGTTCTCCTTGGTGCACAGCAGGGTGTCCACCCGCTCCTGATACTGGCGCTTCAGGGTGCGCAGCAGGCCGATGTTGATGTCCATCACGGTGACCCGGGCACCCAGGGCATACAGCACGGACAGGGCCGCCTGGCCCACGGTGCCGCCGCCCAGGATCAGCACGTTCATGGCGGGGGAGCCGCCCAGACCGCTGACGAACTTGCCCTTGCCGCCGTTGATGGACAGCATGGACTCCAGGCCCATCAGCGCGCCCTGCTTACCGGCGGCCTCGCAGTTGGGGGAGCCGTAGCGGTGGCAGTCCTCGGCGGTAAAGGCGATGCACTTGCTGTCCAGAATGGCCTGGACCTCCTGGGGGTGTGCGGCGGGGTGGATGCAGGTGAAGATGATCTGGCCCTCCCGCAGCAGGGGGAACTCGCAGGGCTCCAGCTCCTTGACCTTGGTGACAAAGTCGGCCTGGGCATAGATCTCCTCCATGGTGTCCACCAGGCGGGCCCCGGCCTTCACATACTCCGCGTCCTCAAAACCGGCCTTCTCGCCCGCGCCCTTCTGGACCAGAACGGTGTGGCCGTCGGCGGCGATGGAAGCGATCTCGTTGGGGGTGGCGATGGTGCGATACTCGCCGTTTTTGATGTCCTTCAGCAGTCCGAATACCATGATACTTGACTCCTTCAAATAAAATTTTTCAATGCTCCTTACAAACAGAAAGCGCCGAAGCAAAAGCTCCGGCGCCGCGTGGGTGTCTGTCTTTCGCCCCATGTGATAAGCGCTCTCCCGGGGGCTGGCGGCCCCAGGGAACAGTCCTGTGCTTCTTCAGCCCAGGCCCAAGCGGCTTGGTGAAAACCGCTTTCGGCGGATTGCCCTTTCCCCACGGGTGGGTACTGTTGCGCTCCGCGCCTCTTTATCACACGATTCTTTATTTTAAAGAGTGCCCCCCGGTTTGTCAATCGTTCCCGGACAGTTCCCGCCCGATTCATCACTTCTCCCAATTTCCCGCCCAAAAGCAGATGGATTCCCGCCATATTTCAGGCGCTGAAGAGAAAAAACGCCCCCATTTTCCCCGGTGCAACCGCTGGTTGCCAAATTGAAAAGCCAGGTTGGTGGACAGAAGGGGCCGATTTTGCTATGATGGAACCACCAGAGAGAAGGAGTGTGGAGCCATGACGTTAGGACAGCGCATTTACCAGCTGCGGACGAAGATGCATCTATCCCAGGGGGACCTTGCAGATAAATTAGAGGTGTCCCGCCAGTCGGTGTCCAAGTGGGAGACGGACGCCTCGGTGCCCGAACTGGACAAGCTGGTGCGGCTGAGCCAGCTGTTCGGCGTGACATTAGATTCCCTGGTGATTGGGGCTGAGCCAACTCCACAGCCGGAGCCGACGGCCCAGCCCGCCCCGGAGCCGGAATCTGCCCCGGCCCGCCAGAGCGGGAGGAAGATAGCCGGTTGGGCGCTCATTGCCCTGGGCGTGGTGATCGTGGTGCTGTTTTTGGCCCTGACCGGCTCCCTGGTGGGGACCATCTTCAGCCTGCCCCTGTTCCTGTGCGGCCTGATCTGCCTGACCGTCCGGCGGCATCCGGGGCTGTGGTGCGCCTGGGTCCTGTTCCTGCTGACGGACGGCTATTGGCGCTATGCCACCGGGGTCACCTGGCATCTGATCTGGCTCACCCCCATCTTTGAGCCCAGCTGGAACTACGCCCGCCTGGCCCTGGGCTGGGGAGAGGCAATTTTGGCCTTGGCTCTGGCAGTGGGCACCGCCCTGTGCTTGGGGAGAAAGCCCCTGGCGGGCCAAAAGGCACTGCTGGCCCTGGCGGGAGCCTGGGTAGTCTTCGCCGCCGTGCGGTTCCTTCCCAACGGGCCCACGAGCGCGTTGATACGCACCGCCTTAGATTGGCTGGCCCTGTCCGCCCTGTCCGCCGCCCTGACCGTCACCCTGAGATGGGTCCGGGGGAGAAGGGCGGAGAAGCCGAAAGAGCAGTGACGCAGGCAGGTTGTGTTGCCCCTGGTTTTCCGGTATAATAGAGCCAAAGAAAGCCGATGAGGAGGGAAGCCCCATGATGCTGGACACAGACGCCATCGTCTCTATGGCAGAGGCCGAGGAGGATTTTTCCCGGGTGACGCGCATCGCCGACCAATATGGACAGGCGGTCATCTTCAAACACGATAAGCCGAGATATGTTGTAATCGATTTGGAGAAAGTCTCGCTGACAGACGACGAAAAGATCGATCTTGCCGCCGCAGAAATTTTGAAAAAATACAAGCCAGCTTTTCAGGAGTTGGCAAAATGAATCAAAGGGCCGGGTCCTGCGGGAACCGGCCCTTTGACTATGTAGAGTTATTCGTTCAGCATCTTCGTATACTTCTCCAGCACGTCCGCCACCGTCTCCTGAGGCAGGTGGTCCAGGGGGATGGGGACGGGCGGGGCGTCGGGGTAGTCGGATAGGGGCTTTTCATACCAGGCCACGTCCAGCCACTGGCCGTTTTTATAGCCGGAGTTGTGCTGGGTGCCCAGCAGACGGAAATCCAGGGCGGCGTGGAAGGCCTCGCTGGCGGGGTTGGGGTGGGAGACAACGCCATAGACGGTGCGCATCCCCTGCAGCCGCAGCAGCTCCATCAGGGCCAGATACAGGGGTCGCCCGGTCCCTTTCCCCGTGGCGGCGGGGGAGAGGTAGATGGACAGCTCCGCGCTCCACTGATAGGCGATGCGCTCGGCCAAGAGGTGGGCGTAGGCATAGCCGATGGGCTGACCGTCCTCCTCCAGAACTAGATAGGGGAAGCGGGCCTGCACGTCGGCGATGCGCCGGGCAAACTCCTCCCGGCTGGGCACCACATATTCAAAGGTGACGGTGGTGGACAGATAGGGGGCGTAAATGGCCAGCAGGGCGTCCACATCCCCGGGCCGGGCCAGTCGGATGGTTTTCATGGCGTTGCTCCTTATGCGTGATGCATGTGTTTGCGTTACAGGCGGATGCGCTCGATGCCCTCCACGGCGGCCTGGACCATGGCCTCGATGTCCAGCCCGGCCTCTGCCGCCTCGGCCTCCTCCACGGTGGGGCGCAGACGGGGGTGGCGGGGGGTGAACACGGTGCAGCAGTCCTCATAGGGCAGGATGGAGGTTTCGTAGGTGCCGATCTTCCGGGAGATCTGCACGATCTCCTCCTTGTCCATGCCCACCACGGGGCGCAGCACGGGGATGTCCACCACCTGGCCGGTGACGGTCATGGCGTCCATGGTTTGGCTGGCCACCTGGCCCAGGCTCTCGCCGGTGACCAAGGCCTTGGCCCCGCAGCGCTTGGCCACCCGCTGGGCGATGCGCATCATGAACCGGCGCATGACCAGGGTGAACATCTCCTCGGGGCAGGAGCGGCGCAGCTCCTCCTGAATGGCGGTGAAGGGGACCACGTGGACAGTGAGACGGCCACACCAGGGGGTGAGCAGCCGGGCCAGCTCCAGCACCTTCTCCTTGGCCTCGGGGGAGGTGTAGGGGTAGGAGAAGAAGTGGACCATATCCAGGGCCACGCCCCGCTTGGCGATCATATAGCTGGCCACGGGGGAGTCGATGCCGCCGGAGAGCAGGCTGACCGCCCGGCCATTGATGCCCACAGGCAGACCGCCCGCGCCGGGGTCGGGGTTGGCGTGGACAAAGGCGGCGTAGTCCCGGATCTCCACATAGACGGTGAGCTCCGGGTGGTGGACGTCCACCTGAAGGTTGGGGTAGAGCTCGTCCAGCTCGCCGCCCACATACTGGCTGAGCTGGATCGACGTCATGGGGAAGGTCTTGTCCGCCCGGCGGGTCTCCACCTTAAAGGTGCGGGCGGTGCGCAGCCGGTCATCCAGATACTCGTGGCAGGCCTTTAGAATGGCGTCCTTGTCCTTTTCACAGGCCCGGGCCCGGCTGAGACCCACCACGCCGAAGACCTTTTTCATGGCCTCCCAGGCGGCGTCCATGTCGCAGCTGTCCTCCATGGGCTCCACATAGGTGGTGGACTGGCGGGTGTACACCCGGAAGCGGCCCAGGCCGTTGAGACGGCGGTGGATGTTGGCCTGGAGCTTATCTTCAAAGCTGTGGCGGTTCAGGCCCTTCAGGACCATCTCCCCCAGCTTCAGCAGGATCATTTCATTCATGGGTATCTCTCCATTCAAGTGACAAAATATCTTGCGTTCTGAATTGGGCTGTCATTCCGAGGAGCGAAGCGACGTGGGAATCCGTAACCTTCGTCCCTTGGCCCCCTTGTGAAAGGGGGCTGGCATCGCTGCAGGCGATGACTGAGGGATTCCGTTTTCAGGATAGCTTTCCTGTGGTCGGAATCCTTTCGTCACGGGCTGCGCCCGTGCCACCTCCCTTTAACAAGGGAGGCTGCTGGACGCAAGAACGGATTGCCGCGTCGGGGCTGCGCCCCTCCTCGCAATGACAGGAAACAAATTTATTATAAGGGGAAGCGCCTCATTTGTCGAGAGGGGATTTACCGCCGCAGGTACTCCGGCGGGCGGAATTGCAGGGCCTCGGCCAGGTGGCCGGGGCGTATCGATTCGCTCTCCTCCAGATCGGCGATGGTCCGGGCCACCCGCAGGATGCGGTCATAGCTGCGGGCGGTGAGACCCATGCGGGCAAAAGCCCCCCGCATGAGATTCAGACAGTCCTCGTCCAGGGCGCAGAAGCGGTCCAGCTCACTGGGGCCCATGCGGGCGTTGCAGGTGGCTTCGGACCGGGTGCTCTGTAAAGTGCGGACCCTGTTCACCCGCTGGCGGATCTGGTCAGAGGACTCGCCGTTCTGCCGGGTGGACAGCTCCTCAAAGTCCAGGGCGTCCACCTGGACGAACAGATCGATGCGGTCCAGCAGGGGGCCGGACAGGCGGGAGAGATAGCGCTTGACCTCGGCGTCGGAGCAGTGGCAGCGGCCGGAGGGGTGGCCGTACCAGCCGCACTTGCAGGGGTTCATGGCGCACACCAGCATGAACCGGCTGGGATAGGCCACCGAGCCCGCCGCCCGGGATATCTGCACCTCCCCGTCCTCCAGGGGCTGGCGCAGCACCTCCAGCACTTCTTTGGGAAACTCGGGCAGCTCGTCCAGGAACAGCACCCCGTTGTGGGCCAGGGAGATCTCCCCGGGCCGGGGATTGGAGCCGCCCCCCGCCATGCCCATGGGGGAGATGGTGTGGTGGGGGGAGCGGAAGGGCCGGGTCTCCACCAGGGGGCAGCGGGAGGAGGTGAGACCCATGACGGAGTGGATCTGGGTGGTCTCCAACGACTCAGCCAGGGTCATGTCGGGCAGGATACCGGGCAGACGGCGGGCCAGCATGGACTTGCCCGAGCCGGGAGGGCCGGACATGAGCACGTTGTGGCCCCCGGCGGCGGCAATTTCTAAAGCCCGCTTCACCTGCTCCTGGCCCTTCACCTCGGCAAAGTCCGGGCCGGTGTGGACGGCCTCTCCAGGCTGCCAGGGCGGGGCGGGGGAGATGGGCTCCTCCCCGGTGAGATGCCGGGCCAGCTGGGCCACGTCCCGCAGGGGATAGACCGCCGGACCCTGGGCCAGGGTGGCCTCGGCGGCGTTCTCCTCTGGGACGAAGAGGGACTGGATGCCTGCCTCCTTGGCGGCCAGGGCCATGGGCAGCATCCCGGCGCAGGGGCGCAGCTGGCCGGACAGGGACAGCTCCCCCAGAAAAGCGCAGCCGGGCTCGGTCAGGCGGATCTGTCCCCCGGCGGCCAGAATGCCCACCAGAATGGGCAGGTCGTACAGGGTGCCCACCTTTTTCAGATGGGCGGGAGCCAGATTCACCGTGATGCGGCTAACGGGAAAGGCGAAGCCGCAGTTTTTGATGGCCGAGCGCACCCGCTCCCGGGCCTCGGTGACGGCGGCGTCGGGCAGACCGACAATGGTAAAGGCGGGCAGGCCGCCGGACAGGTCGCACTCAGCGGTGACGGGATAGCCGGACACTCCGTGCAGACCCAGCGAGGGGATCGAGCAGACCATAGGTGTTCCTCCCAAGCTGCGGGCCAGGCCCGCAGACAGCTTTTTACAGGACCATTGTACCTTTTTTTTCACAGAATTGCAACGGATGAACGAAAAGTTACCGAAAAAGAGGGAAAAGAAAGAAAGTGGCCGGGAATTGAGCAAAGTGACGGAAGGGGAAAGAACATAAAATAAAAAATTGTGCGCTTTTACCAGTGAAAAAGCACCAAAATCCCGGAGAAAGTTTCTTTTTTCAATTTACAAACAGGCGAAAAAGTGTTAAAATAGGGGCCGTTGAAAAACAAGTATCCGCTCTCCACCTTTGCCTGAGGGCGGCGCTGTCGTGTCTGCGGGCCGCCGAGGGGCGGCTGAGGGCAGGACGGATGTGGAGCGAACTTGGACAGACGGGCTTCCGTATGTCCAAACCCAAATTAGGAAGAAAGTAGGGAACTCTATGGCAAGAAAATTCAAAACCATGGACGGCAACAACGCCGCGGCATATGTCAGCTACGCCTTCACCGAGGTGGCGGGCATCTACCCCATCACGCCGTCCAGCCCCATGGCCGACTATGTGGACCAGTGGGCCGCCCAGGGCCAGAAGAACATCTTCGGCACCACCGTTAAGGTCATCGAGATGCAGTCTGAGGCCGGTGCTGCCGGTACCGTTCACGGCTCTCTGAACGCCGGCGCCCTGACCACCACCTACACCGCCTCTCAGGGCCTGCTGCTGATGATCCCCAACATGTACAAGATCGCCGGTGAGCTGCTGCCCGCCGTGTTCCATGTGTCCGCCCGTACCGTGGCCACCCACTCCCTGAACATTTTCGGCGACCACTCCGACGTGATGGCCTGCCGCCAGACCGGCTTTGCCATGCTGGCCGAGGGCAACGTGCAGGAGGTCATGGACCTGTCCCCCGTGGCCCACCTGGCCGCCATCAAGGGCCGCGTTCCCTTTATCAACTTCTTCGACGGCTTCCGCACCTCTCACGAGATTCAGAAGGTCGCCATCTGGGACTATAAGGATCTGGCTGAGATGGTGGACATGAAGTCTGTGGAGGACTTCCGCAAGCGCGCCCTGAACCCTGAGCACCCCACCATGCGCGGCTCTCACGAGAACGGCGACATCTTCTTCCAGCACCGCGAGGCCAGCAACACCTACTACGACGCTCTGCCCGAGATCGTGGAGGAGTACATGGACAAGGTCAACGCCAAGCTGGGCACCGACTATAAGCTGTTCAACTACTATGGCGCCCCCGACGCTGACCGCGTCATCATCGCCATGGGCTCCATCTGCGACGTGGCTGAGGAGGTCATTGACTATCTGAACGCCAACGGCCAGAAGGTCGGCCTGATCAAGGTCCGCCTGTATCGGCCCTTCCGCGCCGACAAGCTGGTGGCCGCCATCCCCGACACCGCCAAGAAGATCGCCGTGCTGGACCGCACCAAGGAGCCCGGCGCTCTGGGCGATCCCCTGTACATGGACGTGATCACCGCTCTGGCCGGCGCCGGGATCACCGACAAGGTGGTCGTGGGCGGCCGTTACGGTCTGGGCTCCAAGGACACCCCGCCCCGCAGCGTGTTCGCCGTGTATGACAACCTGGCCCAGGACAAGCCCAAGGACCACTTCACCATCGGCATCGTGGACGACGTGACCGGCTCCTCCCTGGAGGAGAAGACCTCCGCCAACACCGCCGCCGAGGGCACCATCGAGTGCAAGTTCTGGGGTCTGGGCGGCGACGGCACCGTGGGCGCCAACAAGAACTCCATCAAGATCATCGGCGACCACACCGACAAGTACGTGCAGGCCTACTTCCAGTATGACTCCAAGAAGACCGGCGGCGTGACCATCAGCCACCTGCGCTTTGGCGACAAGCCCATCCGCAGCCCCTATTACATCAACAAGGCCGACTTTGTGGCCTGCCACAACCCCTCTTACGTGACCAAGGACTTCCCCATGGTCCGCGACGTCAAGCCCGGCGGCGTGTTCATGATCAACTGCCAGTGGTCTGACGAGGAGGTGGCCCACCACCTGTCCGCCAACGCCAAGCGGTATATCGCCGAGAACAACATCCAGCTGTATACCATCAACGCCATCGACCTGGCCCGTGAGATCGGCATGGGCAAGCGCACCAACACCATCCTGCAGTCCGCCTTCTTCGCCCTGGCCAAGGTCATGCCCGAGGCGGAGGCCATCCAGTACATGAAGGACGCCGCCACTCACTCCTACCTGAAGAAGGGCCAGGACATCGTGGACATGAACCACAAGGCCATCGATGCCGGCGCCACCGCCTTTAAGAAGTACGACGTGCCCGCCGACTGGAAGAACGCCGTGGACGAGCCCAAGGAGAGCAAGCTGTCCGGCCCCGCCAAGCTGGTGAAGATGGTGGAGAGCATCCTGGAGCCCGTGGACCGCATGGACGGCGACAGCCTGCCCGTGTCCGCCTTTGTGGATCACGCCGACGGCACCTTCGAGCTGGGCGCTGCCGCCTATGAGAAGCGCGGCGTGGCCGTGTCCGTGCCCACCTGGGATTCCGCCAAGTGTATCCAGTGCAACCAGTGCGCCTATGTCTGCCCCCACGCCACCATCCGTCCCTTCGCTCTGACCGAGGAGGAGGCCGCCAAGGCTCCCGCCGCCGCCAAGATCGTGGACGTGAAGGCCGGTAAGGGCAAGGGCGTTTACAAGTACAGCATGGCCATCAGCCCCCTGGATTGTATGGGCTGCACCGTCTGCGCCAACATCTGCCCCACCAAGGCTCTGACCATGGTCAACCAGGAGGAGGAGCTGGCTCAGCAGGACGTGTTCAACTACATGGTGGAGAACGTCACCGTGAAGGAGGACGTGGCCGACCTGACCGTGAAGGGCAGCCAGTTCAAGAAGCCTCTGCTGGAGTTCTCCGGCTCCTGCGCCGGCTGCGCCGAGACCGCCTATGCCCGTCTCATCACCCAGCTGTTCGGCGACCGGATGTATGTGTCCAACGCCACCGGCTGTTCCTCCATCTGGGGCGGCCCCGCTGCTACCTCTCCCTACGCCACCGATGCCCAGGGCCACGGTCCCGCTTGGGCCAACTCCCTGTTCGAGGATAACGCCGAGCACGGCCTGGGCCTGTATCTGGGCCAGAAGTCCATCCGTGAGCGCCTGGCCGCCAAGACCCGTGCCCTGATCGCCGTGGAGTGGGCTCAGCCCGCCCTGAAGGAGGCCGCTCAGAAGTGGCTGGATACCATGGAGGACGGCGATGCCAACCAGAAGGCCGCCAAGGAGTATGTGGCCGCTCTGGAGCAGGGCATCTGCACCGTGGACGAGCTGGCCGCCATGCCCCAGATGAAGGATCACGCCGCTGAGCTGAAGGCCAAGGGCGAGAAGTTCTGCGACTGCGACGCCTGCAAGCTGGTCAAGGATATCCTGGGCGAGAAGGAATATCTGGGCAAGAAGTCCGTGTGGATCTTCGGCGGCGACGGCTGGGCCTATGACATCGGCTTCGGCGGCGTGGACCACGTGCTGGCCTCCGGCGAGGACGTGAACATCTTCGTCTTCGACACCGAGGTGTACTCCAACACCGGCGGACAGGCCTCTAAGGCCTCCAACATCGGCCAGGTGGCTCAGTTCGCCGCCGCCGGTAAGGTGATGCCCAAGAAGTCTCTGGCCGAGATCGCCATGACCTATGGCTATGTGTATGTGGCTCAGGTGTCCATGGGCGCCAACCCCAACCAGACCCTGAAGGCCATTGCCGAGGCCGAGGCCTATCACGGTCCCTCTCTGGTCATCGGCTACGCCCCCTGCGAGATGCACTCCATCAAGGGCGGCATGGCCAACTGCCAGGCCGAGATGAAGAAGGCTGTGGACTGCGGCTATTGGAACCTGTTCCGCTTCAACCCCGAGCTGAAGGCCCAGGGCAAGAACCCCTTCACCCTGGATTCCAAGGCTCCCGCCGGCGGCTATCAGGAGTTCCTGATGAACGAGGCCCGCTACTCCAGCCTGACCCGTTCCTTCCCCGAGCGCGCCAAGGAGCTCTTCGCCCTGAACGAGGAGACCGCCAAGAAGCGCTACGACAAGCTGACCCGCCTGGTCAAGATGTACGGCGAGGAGTAATTCCTGCCGCAGTAAATGTAAAGCAAGCCCCCGCTGGGAACCAGTTGGTTCCCGGCGGGGGCTTTTACAATGTCCGCCATTCAAAAATGCGAAAAGACGAATTTCCCGGAGGGGGTCAGGTCGTTGTCTGTCCAGTGGCGATTAGTTGGGGTGCCCGGTTTCAGGGCGGCGGAGGTCTCGTTTTTGTCGCAGAGGGACCAGCTGGCCCAGCTGATGCCGTTTTGGTGGAGGAAGTTCAGCCAGGTCTCGCTCTCCTGGGTGAACACGCCGCCGCTGCCGTCGGCCCGGCTGGCGCCCCACTCGCTGACGAACACCGCCAGCCCGCGCTTCTGGGCGTCGGCGATGCGCTGGCGCAGCCAGGCTCCGTGGGTGCCCGCGTAGAAGTGACAGGTGTACATCAGGTTGGTCCCCACAACGGGGTCCGCCGCCGGGTCCTGAAGGTCCTGGCTCCAGGTCCCGGAGCCGATCAGAATGATGCTGTCCGGGGCGTTGGAGCGGATGGTCTTCACCAGCGCCTGGGCATAGGGCTTGATGTTGTTCTTCCAGGTGACGCCGCCGTTGGGCTCGTTGCAGATCTCATAGAGTACCGCCGGGCTATCGGCGTACTGGGCGGAGACCTCCTGGAAGAACGCCTGGGCCTCCTTCAGATGAGTGAGGGGGTCGCCGTCGGACAGGATGTGCCAGTCGATGATGACATACATGTCGTTTTCGATGGCGGCGTCCATGGCGGCATAGGCCGCTTTCTTGATCTGAGCCGGGCTGGAGAGGTAGCCGCCCTCGCCTGTGTACATGGCGACGCGGAAGAGGTTTGCGCCGTAAGCGGCCGTGTTGGCGATGGCCTGTTTCGTGGTGTACTGGGGGAACCACTGGATGCCGTGGCTGCTCATGCCGTGCAGCTCCACCGCCGCGCCGTGCTCGTCGCAGAGCTGCGTCCCCTGCACGTGGAGTTTTCCGTGCTCAGACACGCCGCCGCCCGTTTTGACCGTGGGCGTGGGCGCGGGCGAGACTGCGGGTGTATCGGGCAGAGCCGGTGTTTCCTGGCCGGAGAGGACCTGGGCGCGGCGGATGATGGTGCAGGCCTCGGCCCGGGTCAGGCCGCTTTTGGGGTTAAAACGGCCCTGGTCGTCTCCTGCCACCACGCCGCAGCTGTAGGCCGCCAGGACCTTGTTGTAGTACCGCCCGTCCAGCGCGGAAAAGTCCGCCATTTTTGCCGACTCCGTGACATAGTCGCCGGTCTTGTCGGGCAGCAGGGCGCGCATGAGGATATTCACCGCCAGCTGGCGGGGGAGGGGAAGGTCATATTTTTCCCCTGTGGGGGGCAGCTCGTCCCAGTCATACCACCCCGCCTCCAGCGCCGCCTGCATGGTCCCGGCGGCCCAGTGGGAGGAGGACGAGGCCGCTGGTTCCAGCCCGCCGCACTGCCCCACGATGGAGACGAACTCCGCCGCGGTGATGGTGCGCCCGGGGCGGAAAGTACCGTCGGGATAGCCGCAGATTAGCCCCTCGGCGGTCATATCCCCCACGTCGGCGGCAAACCAGTCTGAGCTCTTCACGTCGGAAAACGCCGCCGCTATCGTTGCGGGGAGACAGAGCAGCAGAAGAAAGAGCAGGAGGAAAATATTCAGGTTTCGTTTCATGGGCGGGTCACCTCTGTATCCGTCGAAGTACTGATGTCGGCGGGGTCGTAGCTCATGATCAGCTGGTCCTGGCCGTCCACGGATCTGGAGTACATGACGCCCCTTTTGATGTCTGCCAGAACGTCCTCGTACATGGCGATGGTCTTGTCGATCTCCTCCTGGGTCCAGGTGAATTTGTGACCGTTGACCCGGTCAGTCTCGCCAAGGAGGCTTTGGAGCTGCACCTTTTCGTCCGCGAGCCACGCCTTGTACTCATCATACGTCCACCACTGGACGTTGGGCGTGGGGAAGCGGGCTTCGAATTCCTCGTCTGTCAGCGGCTCGAAGGTCGTGCCCTCGTCGAAGCTGTAATAGGTCTTGCCGTCGTCTGGATCTACATAGGACATAAGGGAAACCGAATCTACCTCAGTTTCAACGTCGTTCATATTCGCTTCCAAGTTGGCGGAGGTGGCAAAGACCGTCACCGTCCCGACGACAAGCGCCGCCGCTAGAAGCAGGGAGATGACCGTGATTTTTCTCGTTTTCATAATGGCTGTGATCCTTTCTTCCATCGCGTTTTTGCTGAAATGATTGCAGAGAGGGGCAAAACCGCTCCGTGTTTCCTCCATACGGATCAGAACTTTCGCATAAGAGGCTCTCGTCCCGCTGCCAAAATGGTGGACAACGGTTTCATCGCAGGATAACTCGATATCTCTGTTTGCGAGGACGTACATCACCCATACCAGCGGATCGAACCAATGCACACAGACTGCGGCGAGCAGCAAAAGTTTAAAAATGACATCGAAACGGCGGATATGAACAAATTCGTGTTCTAAAATATATTGCAGCCCTGTTTCATCTTCCCAGTCCATTCTTTTGGGCATCAAAATGACCGGGCGAAATATGCCGAACGTAAGCGGGGAAGAGATGCGGTCAGTCTGCCGGATAGAGATCCTGCGCCGCAGCGGGTGTGCCTGGAGCCACCGCCGGGATACCTCATTTTCCAGCGGCAGGGACATTTGAAATTCCTGATAGCATTTCCAGTAGGCCACGGCGAACACAGCCGCGCAGAGGACCATGCCCACCGCCCAAACGACGCCCCATACCGAGATCGTTATGCTTGCGGAAGAAGCGGGCTGCGGCACGGCAGAGATAGCCTGCCCTGTTGTAAAGGCAGGAAATACTGTGTCCGCTGTCAGTGGTGAAGTTTTTCGGCCCAATAAAGAATAGATGCTTATGCTGGAGGGCAGAGAAAACGGTATCAGCAGGCGCGCCAAAGCAGGAGAAACGTTTTCTTTGGCACGCGGTCCATTGCCAAAGCGCGGATGACTGTAATGACGAAGATCAGCACGGCCCCGGACAGACTCATTTGCAACAAGCTCATGCCGCGCACCTCATTCCAGGTCGCCGACGATCTGTTTTAGCTTTTCAATTTGTTCTGCGGAAAGTTTTTTCCTGCCGAGAAGCGCTGCAAACAGCTTGTCGGCAGAGCCGTCATAGACTTTGTCGATCAGTTCATTTGTTTCCGCCTCCTGGACCGCTGACTTAGGGATCAAAGCGTGACACATAAATCCCGGCTCGCTGCGCTCTATCGCGCCTTTCTTGATGCAGCGCTTGATGAGGGTATAGGTCGTGTTCACATTCCAGCCCAGTTCCTTTGTCAGATGCTTGGCAATGTCCTTGGCAGGGGCATCTCCCTCGTGCCAGAGAACGTCCATCACCTTCAGTTCAGAATCAAACAATTTGATGTCCATGCATAAACCTCCGTCTATAAGACTCTGGTAGTAGCTACACGTATATAATACCGCAGTCTTATGACGATGTCAATACTACTGGCGTCTTAAAATAATGCTTTTGTTGAGTACCTCGCAGACGAAGAATTCATTGAATAGAAAAGAGCTACCTGACTTCATTTGAAATCAGATAGCTCTTTTCTTGTGAATAAAGTTCAGTATTTATGGGCTTATTTTAGCCTCAGAATTATTCCCACTCAAGTCTTGGGCTTTGATTTAGGGTTATAAAATGCACTCTCGATACGCTTTTTGTCCAAATAATCCACGTATTTCGGGCTGTACATAGGTTCCTTACGAATTTTGTAGCCGTTTTGTAGCCAGCTATTTTATACGTACTAACCGTTCGCAACGACTTATTTTGAATGATTTGCAGCGGGTTTCGGTATGATTCCCGCCAATAATCACCCGGAATTGACCGCCTGACTCACCTCAAAAAACATCTTGGAGGTATGACCATGAGCAAACTTATATCCTGTCAATTCAACATAGACACAGCCTGCG
>ERZ856578.1773-NODE-1773-length-38676-cov-5.805565_pt1 | contig 38676 bp, 34 predicted proteins | sample MGYA00514384_ERZ856578 | MGnify/ENA primary metagenome ERZ856578 (study PRJEB29103, sample SAMN06111958) | human gut metagenome | biome: human gut; feature: ankylosing spondylitis patient; material: healthy_person | host: Homo sapiens | place: China:Hangzhou...
CGACACAATGCGCAAGTGCCGGATAGGAACGGCAAAATTTTTTACACTTCTATTACTTCTTTATCGCACATCAGTAAAATCCCAGGGCATGAAGCAGCTCATGGCCGGTGGCGGTGTGGCACTCATCGGTATCACGCTGGTACCTTTGCTTTCCGGACTTTTCGGGTAAGGAAGGGGTGTTAATCGTTGGACAGTGTACTCGAACAGATTGGTGAATGGTTAAAGGAACTGCTTGTTTCCGCAATCATGAATCAGCTGACGGGACTGTTTGATTCGGTAAACACTCAGGTTGGCGATATTGCGACACAGGTGGGGACGACTCCGGCGAACTTCTCGCCGGGCGTCTTCGCCATGATCCGGAATGTTTCCGAATCAGTGATTATCCCGATTGCAGGCCTGATCTTGACATTCATTGCCTGCTACGAACTGATTCAGATGATCATTGACCACAATAACCTTGCCAACTTTGAAACATGGATCTTCTTCAAGTGGGTCTTCAAGACCTTTGTAGCCGTAACTCTTATCACCAACACCTTCAATATCGTGATGGCTGTATTTGATGTGACGCAGCATGTGATCAATCATGCAGGAGGCCTCATTGCCGGGAGTACGGCTGTGGATGCATCTGCATTGGAGACCATGCAGGAAACGCTGGAGGCTATGGAGCTGGGGCCGCTGTTCGGGCTGTTCCTGCAGTGTATGGTCGTTCAGTTCACCATCAAGGCACTCAGTGTTCTGATCTTTGTGATCGTCTACGGACGAATGATCGAGATCTACCTGATGACCAGTATGGCACCGATCCCGTTCTCCACCTTTGGAAACCGCGAACAGAGTATGGTGGGACAGAATTATCTCCGCTCCCTGTTTGCTCTCGGGTTCCAGGGATTCCTGATCATGATCTGCGTCGGCATTTATGCGGTGCTGATCCAGAGCATTTCTGTTTCGGATGACATCATCGGATCCATCTGGGGCATTCTCGGATACACCGTGCTCCTGTGCTTCACGTTATTTAAGACCGGTGCACTTGCAAAGAGTGTATTCTCGGCACACTAAGGAAGGAGGTCCGGTTCGCAGTGGCAGCTTATATTCCTGTCCCCCGTGATCTTACGAGGGTCAAATCCAAAATCTTATTTAATTTGACAAAACGTCAACTTCTCTGCTTTGGGGCGGGTGCACTGATCGGTGTCCCGTCTTTCTTTTTGCTCAAGGCCGACGGCAATACCAGCATGGCATCCATCTGCATGATCCTCATCATGATGCCGTTTTTCTTTCTCGGTATGTATGAACGGGACGGTCAGCCTTTGGAAAAAATCGCAAAGCAGTTCATACAGGCCAAGTTTGTAAGGCCGAAGGTTCGCCCTTATCAGACGAACAATTACTATGCCGTCCTGGTCCGTCAGGCACAGGCAGAAATGGAGGTTAAAAACATTGTTTACGATGAAAAGTCTGTTCCGAAAGGCAGAAAAAAGAGATCTGAACATGCCGAAGAATCTGACGAAAGCGCAGGCACGGCAGGTGCAGGAGATCATCGAACGGGCGAAGCGGGATGACGGCATTCCCCGCACCGCGCAGCAGTCGATTCCCTTTCAGCGCATGTTTCCGGATGGCATCTGCCGTGTGAGCGATCGGTATTACACCAAGACCATTCAGTATCAGGATATCAACTACCAGCTGGCGCAGCAGGAGGACAAGACCGCGATCTTTGAAGAGTGGTGCTCCTTCCTGAATTTTTTCGACAGCTCTATCCACTTTGAGTTGTCCTTCATGAATATGGCAACGGATGCAGAGGTGTTTGAAAAGAACATCCGTATTCCCTTCAGAAATGACCACTTCAATAGCGTCCGCAATGAGTACAGCCAGATGCTGAAGACGCAGCTTGCGCAGGGCAATAACGGCCTGACCAAGACCAAATATATCACCTTCGGCATTGAAGCCGAGTCCATGCGTGAGGCAAAGCCCCGTCTGGATCACGTTCAGACCAATCTGATGAACAACTTCAAACGTCTGGGTGTGGTGGCAAAGGTTCTGAACGGCAAGGATCGCCTGCAGCTCATGCACGCCATGTTCCACATGGGGGACAAAGACCGCTTTTACTTCGACTGGAACTGGCTGGCAGGTTCCGGCCTTTCCGTGAAGGATTTTATCGCGCCCACATCCTTCTCCTTCCCCGGAGGAAGGACCTTTACCATGGGAAGCCTCCACGGAGCTATGAGCTACCTGCAGATCACGGCATCGGATCTTTCCGACCAGCTTCTGAAGGATTTTCTGGATATGGAGACCAGCGAGATCGTCACCATGCACATCCAGTCAGTGGACCAGACCGCTGCCATCAAGCAGATCAAGCACACCATTACCGAACTGGACCGCAGCAAGATCGAGGAGCAGAAGAAGGCCGTCCGTGCCGGATATGACATGGACATCATCCCTTCGGATCTGGCTACCTACGGCAAGGATGCGAAAGCTCTTCTGAAGGAGCTGCAGTCTCAGAACGAGCGCATGTTCCTGATCACCTTTCTCATCATGAACACCGGCAAGACGGAGCAGGAGCTTGAAAACAATGTATTTCAGGCCAGCTCCATCGCCCAGAAGCACAACTGCAATCTGAGAAGGCTGGACTTCCAGCAGGAGCAGGGCCTGATGAGCAGCCTCCCTCTTGCAAATAACCTGATCGAGATCCAGCGGGCGCTGACCACCAGCTCCACGGCGATCTTCATCCCTTTTACCACGCAGGAGCTGTTCCAGAACGGCGATGAAGCCCTGTATTACGGGCTGAATGCTCTCTCCAACAATCTGATCATGGTAGACCGAAAGAAGCTGAAGAACCCGAACGGGCTGATCCTCGGTACGCCCGGTTCCGGCAAGTCCTTCTCTGCAAAACGTGAGATCACCAACGCCTTTCTGGTCACCGATGATGATGTCATCATCTGCGATCCTGAGGCGGAGTATACCCCGCTGGTCAACTGCCTGGAAGGTCAGGTCATTAAGATCAGCCCGACCAGCACCCACTATATCAACCCCATGGATATCAATGAGTCCTACTCTGAGGATGACAATCCTCTGGCGCTGAAGGCTGACTTTATTCTTTCTCTTTGCGAGCTGATCGTCGGCGGCAAGGAGGGCCTGCAGCCCATTGAAAAGACGGTCATCGACCGCTGTGTGCATCAGATCTATCAGCACTACTTTGAGGATCCGAAGCCGGAAAATATGCCGCTGCTGGAGGATCTCTACCATGCGCTTCTGCAGCAGGAGGAAAAGGAAGCGCACCGTGTGGCAACGGCGCTTGAGATTTACGTCAAAGGCTCTCTGAATCTGTTCAATCACAGGACCAATGTGGACATCAACAACCGTTTTGTCTGCTATGACATCAAGGAGCTTGGAAAGCAGCTGAAGAAGATCGGCATGCTTATCGTGCAGGATCAGGTGTGGGGGCGCGTGACAGCCAACCGCAGCGCAGGCAAGACCACCCGCTACTATATGGATGAGTTTCACCTTCTGCTGAAGGAGGAGCAGACCGCCGCCTACTCCGTGGAGATTTGGAAGCGCTTCCGTAAATGGGGCGGCATTCCAACCGGCATCACGCAGAACGTCAAAGACCTGCTGTCCAGCCGCGAGGTGGAGAACATCTTTGAGAACTCTGACTTCGTGTATATGCTGAATCAGGCTGCCGGTGACCGCCAGATCCTGGCGCAGCAGCTGAACATTTCCCCTCATCAACTCTCTTATGTGACCCATTCCGGTGAGGGCGAAGGCCTGCTGTTCTACGGGAATGTCATCCTTCCCTTTGTGGATCACTTCCCGACGGATCTGGAGCTCTATCGGATCATGACCACGAAGCTCTCCGAGGTAGTAGATGTGAAGGAGGGGTGATGTATGGCGAGAAAAGCAACCAGGCTCCGGTTCACAGAAGATGAGCTTGCAAACCCTAAAATCAAAAAAGCTGCTTCAAAAGCGAAAAAAGCTGCCGATCAGGCAGACCATGCCGCAGCAAAAACGCCGAAGAAAAGAAAGCTGAAGCTGGATGCGGATAAAGCTGCCGGGCGGAAGGTACACCTCACCTTTGAAAAGCAGGAGATCCCTATGGGAGAACTGACTGGCAGGGGCAACCGTTTTACCCGGTCGGCAGCTCACTCCGCTGCGGCATCCGTATCCGGAAGCATTCACGGACAGGTGTCGGCCAACAATCAGGACGATAATACAGCGGTTCAGGCGGTGAACGCTTCTGCAGAAGCAGCGGAGGCCGGTGCGCATGCCGTTGACCATGCCATTTACAGCAAGAAGCTGAAGTCCTATGAAAAGGCAGAGCGTCTGCAGACCAAATCTGATGCGGCCAATGTGGAAGCCATTTATCAGCAGCGCATGGCGGAGCATCCGGAGGAGTTTTCAAACCCTGTTTCCAGATGGCAGCAGAAAAAAGCGATCCGAAAGGAATATGCGGCAGCAAGACGTGCTGAAGAAACCGCAGCAAACGCAAGCACGGCAGCCAAGGAGGGTGCTGCAGACGTAAAATCTCTGGGCCAGAGGCTGGCTGAATTCAAGGATAAGGCGCTGGAGTATGTGGCCGAGCATCCGCAGGCTTTCCTTGTGATCGGTGCGCTGGCGATCCTGCTCATTATCATTTCGTCTGCCCTTTCCTCCTGTTCTGCGTTCCTGCCGGGCGGCTCCGGTGCAGTCATCGCCACCACCTTTACGGCAAACGATGAGGATATCATCGGCGCAAACAATGACTACAAAGCATTGGAGGCAGCCCTTCAGCGCAGGATCGATAACATTGAGTCCAGCTATCCCGGCTATGACGAATACAACTACTATCTGGATGAGATCGGCCATGATCCGTATCAGCTCGCGGCCTATCTGACGGTTCTCTTCGAGGATTATACCAGAAGTGAGGTGCAGGCTACGCTGCATACGCTTTTTGAGCTTCAGTATGAGCTGAAGCTTGAGGAAAAGGTCGAGATCCGGTATCGGACGGAGACCCGAACCGGCACCAGGACTCATACAGACCAGGAGACCGGTGAGGTTACCGAAGAGGATTACGAATATGAGGTTGAGGTCCCCTATGAGTACTACATCCTGAATGTCACCCTGACCAATAAGAATCTGGGCCATGTAATCACAGAGTCCGGCGGGATGAATGAGGATCAGGCGGAACGCTATGCCATTCTGCTTCGAACCAAGGGCAACAAGGCATATCTCTTTGCAGATGACCCGTATGTCTCGACCAGCAATGAATACCTGAAGTATGACATTCCCGGTGAGGCTTTGACCGATGCGCGTTTTGCCAACATGATCCGCGAGGCGGAGAAATATCTGGGATACCCTTATGTCTGGGGCGGCTCTTCTCCCTCTACCAGCTTTGACTGCTCCGGATTTGTCAGCTATGTCATCAATCACTGCGGAAACGGCTGGAATGTGGGCCGCATGACAGCCAACGGATTGATGGATCACTGTGCAATCATCCGTCCAGGTGAAGCAAAGCCCGGTGACCTGATTTTCTTCCAGGGAACCTACAACACATCGGGGGCCAGCCATGTCGGCATTTATGTCGGCAACGGCATGATGATCCATTGCGGAAACCCGATTTCGTATGCATCGATCAACACGGCCTACTGGCAGCAGCATTTCTACTGCTACGGTCGGATCCCGGATTAAATGAAACGGAGGTAATGTATGACAAAGCTTGAAAAGATCGGCGCTGATCTGAAGCGTGCCCGCGTGAAGCAGGCCGAATGGACCCGGCGCGTAAAGGATCTGGAAAACCGTTATCGTGAAGAGGAAAACAGCGTGATCCATTCCATGGTTCATGCTGCCAATCTGACTCCGGAGCAGTTGGCTCAGATCATTGAACTGGCTGCGAAAGGCACGGTCGGCGTTTATCCTGAACAGGCAGACGAGCCTGAAAACTACAGCAAGGAGGATATGGAGAATGAATATTAAGAGAATGATGGCAGGCTTTACGGCAGCTGCCCTGATGCTGGGCACGCTGTCCACTACCTGCTTTGCAGCTTCGGCTGAAAACGATGATAGCAAAAAGGATCCTGCGGCAGTTACGGAAGGTGCAGCAACGGATACCGGGAAAACGGAGGAGGAACAGCTTCCCTATGAGGTGAACGTGGATGAGGACGGCAACTTTACCTTCACCTTTGGTGACTGGGAGTGGTCCACTGCAGACATGAAAACAGATGGAACGGATGCTGCGGTCAGCAGCAAGGTCAAAAGCTATCTGAACCTTCGCTCCGGTTCCGGCATGGAATACGAGATCATCGGTCACTTGCTTCCCGGCGAGAAGGTGCAGGTGGTCAGCGAGGACGGTGACTGGTATCAGGTCGTGATTCCGGAGCGAACCGGCTATGTGTACAAGGACTATGTGGATATGCTGAAGAAGGAAGAAGAGAGCGGAACCATTGATGAGGAATTCCTGTCGATGCTCCTTTTCCTGATGATGAACAGCATGGATCAGGCGGTAAACGCCACCCCTCTTACTCCGGATGGAAATCTGACGCTGGTGGATGATATTGGGTCTTCCTCCGGTGCCGGTCAGCAGTTTATCACGCTGGTTACCAAGTCCGGGAACTACTTCTATCTGATCATTGACCGTAATGACAAGGGCGAGGAAAACGTGCATTTTCTGAACATGGTGGACGAGGCAGACCTTTTTGCACTCATGGATGAAGAACAGATTAAGGCCTTCCAGACGGCGCAGGACGCTGCCAATGCCGAGAAGGAGGAGCCTGCAGCAACGCCTCAGGCGCCCTCTGAAACAGAGGAGCCTGAACAGCAGGAGCCCCCAAAGGCAGAAAAGAAGTCCGTTCCTGTGCTGCCGATCATCGGTGTGTTCATCATCCTGATCGCCTGCGGCGGTGGATATTTCATGATGCAGGCGAAAAAGAAAAAGGCCGCTGAACAGCCACCTGATCCGGATGCGGATTATACCGAGGAAGACGACGATGAGTACGAGATTCCGATGGATGAAAACAACGAAGATGAACTCGAGTATCTGGACGAGGACGATTCTGAAGCGGTTGAGGATTCTCAGGAATAATGAATAAGGGCATGGCCCGGGGTGGCGAAAGCTGCCCTTTTACATAACAAGCGATTGATATCTTGAACTGAAGCTTTTCAATATAGTATTTTATGTGATATAATGATATTTGGGTTATTAGGCATTATTCGACTAATTGATAGCCACGAACTGGTTCGAAAGGAATATAGCCATGAAAGATAATATTATCGAAAAAGCTAAGAAGGAAATTACATTCGAAAACGTTCTTGCTACAGCGATAAAAGCACCTGGAGTAAAAGTAAATCGTGCAAAGTTTCTTCAAAAAGAGCTTAAAAAATACTGCTCCGATGATGTGGTTTCTTCAGCTATCAAATCAAACCCGGCAAAAGCTGGTATTCCAAGAGAACTGATTGATAAGATCTCAAAGCAGATTGTCAACTATGAAGCAACAAAAGTGACGGGAATATCTGTGGCAGCAAGTATTCCCGGTGGAGCTGCAGCCGTCGGAGCTGCGGCGGCAGACATCACCTCTTATTTTGCTTTTGTATTAAGAACAGTTCAGGAACTGGCGTATCTTTATGGTTTTGAGCAATTTGATCTGAATGATGACGAAGTAGATGCGGAAACAATGAATACGGTTCTTCTGTTTATCGGTGTCATGTTTGGAGTAAAAGGTGCTGCTTCAACATTGCAGAAGTTTGCAAATGTTCTAGCAAAACATATTTCAAAGAAATTGGCTCAGAAAGCATTAACAAAAGGAACGCTCTATCCAATTGTAAAAAAGGTAGCAACTAGTGTCGGTATCCGTATGACAAAGCAGATATTTGCTGATACAGTAGCTTCGGCAATTCCAATTCTGGGCGGTGCCTTATCTGGTGGCTTAACATATGCAATGTTTAGACCTGGATGTATGAAACTCAGGAGAAATCTAAGATCCTATAATTTGTGCGATCCTGAGTTTTACAAGAATGCAAGTGAAGAACCGGATAAAGAAGTAATAGATGTAGAATTTGTAGAAACAGATTCTATGGATAACGAAATCGAATAATCCTTACATACCCCTCCCTTCCTAACGGATCGGAGGGGTTATTCTATGTAAGGAGGAAACCTACAATGAAACTCGTACTTGCCGAGAAGCCCTCGGTTGCCCAGTCTCTGGCCAAGGTGCTGGGGGCAAACAAACGCTGCGACGGATATCTGGAAGGCAACGGATATGTTGTCAGCTGGTGTGTCGGCCATCTGGTGGAGCTATCCCAGCCAGAAGCCTACAATGATGCCTATGCCAAATGGAGGCTTGAAGATCTTCCGATTCTGCCGACTGCATGGAAGTATCAGGTATCCGCTTCCACAAAGAAGCAGTTTGGCATCCTGAAGGACCTGATGAAGCGTGAAGATGTGAAAAGCCTTGTCTGTGCGACGGATGCCGGGCGTGAGGGAGAGTTGATCTTCCGTTTGGTCTATCATCAGGCGGACTGCAGGAAACCGTTTGAACGGCTCTGGATCTCCAGCATGGAGGATCAGGCCATCCGGGATGGATTTGCCCATCTGGAACCGTCAACCAAATATGATGCTTTGTATGAAGCAGCCCTTTGCCGGGAGCGTGCCGACTGGATCGTCGGAATGAACGCCACCCGGCTTTTTTCATGCCTGTATCATCAGACACTGAATGTGGGCCGCGTGATGACGCCGACGCTGGCCATGGTGGTTATGAGGGATGCAGAGATTGCAGCCTTTGTACCGAAGCCTTTTTACACCGTGCAGCTTGGTATGGACGGCATCACGGCAGCCAGCAGGCGTTTTGATAACAAGGAGGATGCGCAGGAGGTGCTTGCCCAATGCAAGGAGAGCATGAAAGCCATGGTTAAATCCATGGATCGAAAAGAGAAAACGGAGCATGCCCCGCTTCTCTATGATCTGACCAGCCTGCAGCGTGATGCGAACCGTATCCTCGGATTCACCGCACAGCAGACGCTGAATTACACCCAGGCGCTCTATGAAAAGAAGCTTGTGACCTATCCTCGTACTGACAGCAGATACCTGACAGAGGACATGAAGCCGATGCTCCCCGCCCTGATCACTCAGGTGGCCGAAAAAATCGGAGCCGATGCTTCCGTCTGGAAGGCCGACAACGGCACAGAACTTTCCGTGGATGGAATGTGTGACAGTCGAAAGGTCAGCGACCACCATGCCATTATTCCGACCGGAACCATGTGTGCGGCGGATCTGGCGGCCCTCCCTTCCGGAGAAAAGGCGATCCTGCAGCTGATCGCGGTGCGGCTTCTTTGCGCAGCTGCTCCGAATCATCGCTATGCGGAGGACATGATTGTTCTGGCTTGCGGTGGCGAAGAGTTTACGAAAAAGATCAGGACCGTGCTCTATGGCGGTTGGAAAAACATCTGGCAGCATTTCTACCCCTCCAAGGAGAAGGAGCAGGATCCCTACGGTGGTCCAATCCTTTATCCCAATGCCATGGTGCCTTTTTCTCAAGCGGAGATCAAGGAAGGAAAGACCACAGCACCCAAGCACTTCACGGAGGATACCCTGCTTTCCTCCATGGAAACTGCTGGTGCGGAAGATATTCCGGAGGATGCCGAGCGGAAGGGCCTGGGAACGCCCGCTACCCGCGCAGGCATTATTGAAAAGCTGGTGCAGAAGGGCTTTATGGAGCGCAAGGGCGATAAGAAAACGCGCTATCTGGTTTCTACAGATAAGGGCAATGCCCTGATTACGGTCATGCCCGAGCAGATCCAGTCCGCATCCATGACCGCAGACTGGGAACAGAAGCTTCTCCGCATGGAGCGCGGAGATTATGAGGCTGAGGATTTCATGAAGGAAATCACGGAGATGATTTCCGGGCTGGTTCAAAACTACGATGCTGTGAAAGGGGCCGACAAGGTGAATTTGTTCGGAGGACAAAGAGAAGGCGACCTGAGCCGGACATTTATGATGGACCATAAAAGAGTCGGAGTCTGCCCTTGCTGTCAGGCAGATGTGCTGGAAAAGCAGAAGGGCTGGTTCTGCAGCAATCAGGAATGTCGATTTGTTCTCTGGAAGGACAATGCGTTTTTTAAGAGCCTTGGAAAACGCCTCTCTCCCGGTATGGTTGAGAAGCTGCTTACAGATGGCCGCATTCACCTGAAGGACTGCAAGAGTCAGAAATCCGGAAAAAACTACAATGCCACTTTGCTTCTCTCCACGGAGGAGAACGGACGGGCCAACTTTCATCTGGAATTTGAGAACAGCCGCAGCGGAACCAAGGGAGGTGGGGAAAAATGATTTCCGATAAAAAGGAAGCACTGTACCTGATAGATAACGAGTCTTATCTGCACTTGAAGGAAATGGAGACGGGCTTTGCCTATGAAACCTTTGATAAGACTACCGGCGCTGCCCAGCACACTGGCCTGATCACCTATGAGGATATGCTGGAGAATCCAATTCGAAATCCTCTTGCCTGTGCCAGAGTGATGGCGATTCAGGAGATCGGCTTCAAGGGTGAAGTGGTTTCCGGAGTTGCTCTTTGCACCTTGGATCAGATCAAGGACGCCAGACGAGCCTATCGAAAGGCTCACCGGGAGGATCCTCATGACCACAGCATCCGCTTTATCACCAGCAACTACGATGAATTGTTCCGCATTCCTGACGGCGGAAAGGTAAAGATCGATTATCCGGATCGAAGCTTCGTTGCTCCCTGTGAGTATATCGACGATTACCACACCCGGATCGGCGGCGAGGTTTACCACATCTGTCAGTTTGCTGAGATTCTGGAGCGAGGCGACGGAAAAGCCAGTCCTGAACCGGAAATGCTGAAGGATCAGGCTGCATGGCAGGTTGGCCACCGGGAGTATCTCTCCATCCACGCCACCGATGACGGCTGGGACTACTCAATCTACGACAAAAGCTTTGCTGAAATAGATGGCGGTCAGATTGATCTGGCAAGCATCACGATTCAGGAATGCAGAGATATGATTTTGCAGGACCTCGGTTGGCAGCATAAAAACTTTGCCGAAATGGATTATGACATGGTTGAAGATCGAGCAGCTGATGTCGCAGAGGAAAAACTGAACTCTGTACTGGAGCAGCTCCATGAAAAACGCATGGCGAATGGTGTCAGGGCGTCTCATACGGATTCCCGCCCCAAGCTCGTTTCTGAAAAGAAGAAGTCGGAGGAATGCTTATGAGCACAGAACAGAAAACCTACCCTTCGCAATTCGAGAAGGTAAAGGCGATCACGGATCAGCTGGAGGCCGGAATACAGGCACTTTTTGAAAGCGACAAATTCAAGCAGTATCTGAAGACGCTTTCCAAATTCCACGATTATTCTCTGAATAATACGATCCTGATTGCCATGCAGAAACCGGATGCCACGCTGGTGGCCGGATACACCGCCTGGCAGAAACAGTTCGGCCGTCAGGTGCAGAAAGGTAAAAATGGCATTCGCATTCTCGCCCCTACTCCCTACAAAAAGAAAATGGAGGTTGAGAAAACAGATCCTGTCACCGGTGAGATCCTCACAAATCCGGATGGGACCAGTGTAAAGGAAACGAAGGAAGTCCTGATGCCTGCGTTCAAGGTGGTCAATGTTTTCGATGTCAGTCAGACCGACGGAAAGCCTTTGCCCACTCTCGGTGTAAATGAGCTGACCGGCGATGTGGCACAGTATGAAATGTTCTTCGAAGCATTGAAGAAGGCCTGTCCTGTACCGATGGATTTTGAGCAGATCGCAGGCGGCGCAAAGGGATATTTCCACACTGTCGAGAACCGCATCGCCATTCAGGAAGGCATGAGCCAGGTGCAGACTGTGAAAACAGCGATCCACGAAATGACCCACCAGAAGCTTCACTCCATTGACCCCACAATCAAGGTGGACCCTCTGGAGCCGAAGCTTACCAGAAATCACAAGGAGGTGGAGGCGGAATCGGTGGCCTTCACCGTATGTCAGCATTATGGAATTGATACCGGAGACTACAGCTTCGCCTATGTGGCAGGCTGGTCCCATGGGAAAGAAACTCCGGAACTGAAGGCCTCCCTGGATAAGATCCGTAAGACTGCTTCTGAGATGATCACGGAAATCGATGAACATCTGGCAGTGCTGCAGAAGGAATATGCCTGGGCTCACCTGACAGCAGATGACGTGAAGAACATCGAATGTATCGACTCGGAATATATGCCGCATTCCCGTATGGCAGAGCACACCTTTTCCTGTGAAATCGTTGGTGAACCTATGGTGTTGAAGCTTACGGTATCCCAGCACGATGACGGCGAAGGCTTTACCATTCATTCTGAGGGAAAAGATGTCTGGGACGCTATGCCGGAGAGTGAACTCCGGAAGTTGGAACCGGTTCTGTCATCAACGGCTGAACTTCACTACTGGACATCTCAAGTTGAAAAAGCAGGGTCACTGGGCGAGGTTAAAGAAGTCTGCTTTGGATTTCAGGAAACAGAAAATCTTGGTCTTTCACGAGAACAGTGCCAGAAATTCTGGGAGGCTGTGGAGCAGAAAGAAGCCGCGCTATCCCCTCCCTCCGCTCTGGCGGATCTGCAGGCAAAGAAAGAAAAATCTGAAAAGGAGAAGTCTTCAAAACCGAAAACAAAGACTGCTCGGAAGAAACAAAAGAAACAGAAAAAGGAGGAATCGCGATAATGTTTACCGTAGAAGAAATGAATCTGATTCAGACGATGAATCCCACTTGTCGAAGAATGGCGATTTTCGACATAAAAACCAGTATCCCGAATATTGAGGACCATGAACTAAAGGAACTCTGCGAGAAGACGCTGAAGAAAATGTCGGCCATGACCGATGCGGATTTTGACGCTATTGACTTTACTGTGTATGAGGAGGACGAGGAAAATGAGTGATTGGCATGATGAATTTACTGAGCCCATGCATGACACTCCGGCAGATAAGGATCCGCTGATTGCAGCGATGGAGGCAGCCGGTTATACCTATGACGGCCTTGAAAGTACAAACGATAATCTCCGTTTCTTTGGCGAAGGTGGTCAGGTCATTACCATGGGCGGCTGGCATGAATGCGAGGAGTGGCTGAATGGTGTTGTCTTCGATGATCCGCAGGTGATGAACCGCGTGGAGATCATTCTTCATCCGGAACGGTTTCCGGAAAGGGATCCCGGAAGAGCTGCCCTTCGTGCTGTGGAAGACGCGGTGGAGCAGAACGATAACAGCTTTGACGGCATCATCAATAACCTTCCGGAACCGGATCCGACGCTTCAGGCATGCAAATGTGCCGATGAGGAGGCAAAGCAGTCTGTGCTTGCAAAGCTGAAGGAGCAGCAGCTGCATGAACCGCCTCACAGACCGGAGCGTCCTTTCATTTTATGTGGTTCGGAGGAAAGAGTTCGTGAGTGAAAATAAACATCAGGAGGTGTCTCATGCAGGCAAGAGATAAATGGGTCCACTTCGTAATGTCTCAGGAAGAACTGGAGCGCATGCAGCAAAAGATGGATGAACTGGGTATCCGCAACAAGAGCTCCTACCTTCGAAAAATGGCGCTGGACGGCTACTGCGTCAATCTGGAACTGGATGATGTGAAGGAAATGGTTTCCCTCCTTCGCTATTGCAGCAACAATCTGAATCAGTATGCCAAGCGGGCCAACGAGACCGGCTCTATCTATGCGGAGGACATTCAGGATCTGCAGAACCGGCAGAATGAAATCTGGGATATTGCGAAAGAGATTCTGGCAAGACTGGCGACGATCCAGTAAAGAGACGGTGTGGCAGATTGCTGTCACACCGGATACATAATACATAAGCATACGAAGCACCGGAGTGCTGCGTAACTGCGTTACTCCCGCGCTCTGGCGAAGATGCGCAATCCGAGCTATCGCTCTTCTTGCTTATCTTCGTGCATTCGTCAAATGGATGCAGATATGCTCGTGCAAGCACGGCAATCTGATCCATCTGACTCATTGCTTCGTTGACATCCTTGACTTCGGAAAAATCGCTTTGTAGACTATACTCAAAAAACCAAAGGAGGACGCATTTATGTGGCTGATCAAACTCCCGTTTCGAATACTCGCGCTGCCGATTATGGCAATTGTTGCCGTGCTCTCTATCTTTTATTCCCTTGCCTTGAACCTTTCAGCGATAGTCGCCGGACTTGTATATCTGGTATTGGGTGTCTGCATTGTGATGCTTCTTTTTCAGCATGCCTGGATCTATGCGGCACTCATATTTGGATTTGCCGTTCTGGTTTTCCTGGCAATCATGTTTGCTGGGGCAGTCTCTCTCGGGCTGGAAGCATTGACCGGGAAATTGTCGAAATTTATCTTTTCGTGACGAATCATAACTTAACGGACCTGAGGAATTGATACGCCTCAGGTCTTTTCTTTTGCAAAAATTTGAGAAAGGAGCGGATGCCCATGGCAGCAACCAGACTGATTCCCATGCATGTGAATAAGGGGAAAACCATTGCCCAGAGCTTGGGCGACAGAACGGATTATGCAAAAAATCCGGAGAAGACGGACAAGGGCGAACTGGTCACCGGGTATCAGTGCGATCCCATGACCGTGGATGAAGAATTCCTGCTGTCCAAGCGTCAGTATGAGCAGATCACCGGTCGCCGTCAGAGGCATGAAGTGATTGCTTACCAGATTCGTCAGTCCTTCAAACCCGGTGAGATTACCCCGGAGGAAGCGAACCGATTGGGACAGGAGCTGGCACTCCGTTTTACAAAAGGTAAATATGCCTTCATTGTGGCAACTCATACCGATCGGGCTCATGTTCATAACCACATCGTATTCAATTCCACTTCCATTGACGGAACCAGAAAATTCAAAAACTTCTGGCTATCCAGTATCGCCCTGCAGAAAGTCAGCGATCTGGTCTGCTTGGAAAACGGCCTATCTGTAATTACCCCGAAGCCATACAGGGAGCGAGCAAAACGAACAGACTACCCTCGCAGAGTAAAAAACAGAGATGTCCTTTGTGAGGATATCGATGCTGTTCTGCAGAAGAAGCCGGAGTCCTTTGAAGCGTTTCTGCAGGAACTGCAGGCGCTGGATTATGAGATAAAATACGGAAAGCACATCTCTGTCAAAGGGAAAAATCAGGCCCGCTTCATTCGCCTCTCCTCTCTGGAGGAAGGCTATACCGAGGCGGATCTGCGAGCTTATTTCCTCGGACAGCAGGAACACAAGCCGAGAGAAAAACGTAACTACCACACAGATGCCCACCCCTTCAATCTTGTTATTGATATCCAGCGCAAGCTGCAGAACAAAGGTGCCGGATATCAGCGCTGGGCATCGGTTTATAACCTGAAGCAGATGTCGAAGACGCTGCTGTTTCTGCGGGATCATAAGATTGAAAGCATGGAGCAGCTGGATCAGCTTGTGCAGCAGCAGACGGCCAAAAGAGATGCCCTGCTCTCCTCTATTCAGCAGTCGGAAAAGCGATTGGCGGAGATCGGTACTCTGAAAAAGCATATTATCAACTATTCCAAGACACGTGCCACTTATGAGGAGTATCGCAAAGCCGGTTACAGCAAAAAGTTTCTGGAGGCACATCGGGAGGAGATTACGATTCATAAAGCTGCAAAGACGGCCTTCGATGAATTGGGCGTAAAGAAGCTTCCAAGAGTAAAGGATCTCAGCATTGAATATGCGGAGGTGCTTGCAGCAAAAAAACAAACCTACGCCGAATACAGACTGGCGAAAAATGATGCTCAGGAGCTTCTGATTGCTCAACAGAATATTGCTTCTCTCTATGATGCAGAGCGTAAGGAAGAAGATCAGAAACGCCGGAAGGATGAACAAAGTCATTAAGGCTGGCAAATCAAAAGGTCTGGGTAACAGTCATGGTACTGCTGCTCAGACCTTGCTTTTTTAGTGTTTCGAAGAAACGCGCAGCCATCACGAAGTGATGATCGATAAGGGCTTGGGAATATCCCAACAAGCAAGTTATCCCATTTCGGGATAACGATGTTTTCGCAGGACTTGGCCAAGAAAACATTGCTTGCAAATTAGTGAGGTGCGTAAAATATTGGGCAACAGGGGATGACAAATAGATTGATTTTCCGCGAGGTTTAGAGTACAATTATTTTGTCGAAGTATATCATCTTTTCGAATAAGAACGGAGAACTGTATGGGCTATTTATCAATTAGACAAACATCGGAAAAATGGAATCTCTCTGCTAGATGGATAAACGACCTTTGTGCTACTGGAAGAATTCCAGGTGCAATGAAAATTGGTTCATACTGGGCAATTCCAGAGGATGCAATAAGACCTGCGGATGCAAGAATTAAGTCTGGAAGATACGTAAAAAATAAGCAGTCATGCGAAGTATAGACCGTTGAAAGGATTTTGTATTATGGAAATATCTATCGGTAAATTTACATTAGAGTCCCTTACAACGGGAATGTATAACGAGCCTGAATCCTGCTTCCGTGAGTATATACAGAACGCAGTTGATGCAATTGATATGGCAGTTGAAGAAAAACTCCTTACTATCGAGGAGAGCCGTATTGAAATAATCATTGATGATGAGCGAAAAGTCATAAGCATTAAAGACAATGGAACTGGTATATGCGGAAGTAAAGCTAGAAAGACTCTTTTAGATATTGGTAATTCGAGCAAGCTTCATACTATTAATAGAGGTTTTCGCGGAATAGGTCGCTTAGGCGGTCTCTCGTATTGTAAACAACTTAGTTTCTGCACAACAGTCAAAGGTGAAGATATCAAAACGATAGTTACATTTGACTGTGAAAGATTACGAGAATTATTAATTCCTGGACAGGGCGATGAACATACGCTACAAAGTGTTATTGAAGCCGTCACCACTGTTAATGTTCTTGAGGAGCAGGAGTCAGAGCATTATTTCATTGTAAAAATGGAAGACGTTGATGATATTGCAAGTCTTTTAGATTTGGAAATGGTCAAAGATTACATATCTCAGGTAGCTCCACTTCCATATAAAAAGAATTTTTATTGGGGAAGTACCATTAAGCAGGATCTCGGCGCAAAAGGTGTTTTTATCGCTGAATATCCCATCTTTATTGGACGCTCTTTCGAGCATCTTGCTCAATTGTATAAACCTTACAAGTTGACTCTTGATGTTTCGTCAAGAACAGGTATCACAAAAGATGAGATTAATGGCATATCATTCTTTAATGTCGTTGATAACACAGGAATCGCTCTCGCATATGGTTGGTATGCGGATACTGATTTTTCAGGGACATTGGCAGATGATAGATTGTCTGGTATTAGAGTTCGACTTGGAAATATACTCATTGGTACTGCTAAAACACTATCTCCTTATTTTAAGGAATCTCGTTTTAATGGTTGGGTATTGGGAGAACTATATATCGAATCTCAAAACTTAATACCAAATGCGCGGCGCGATGATTTTGAACGGAACGATACATTTTCACAGTTTGAGAATGGTGTTCGAGTAACAGTGGGTTCTGAAGTATCCGATAAGATACGAGCTGCCTCAAAGGCTCGGAATAATCCTGCAGCCAAAACAATAAAAAAGGCAGAAAAGACAATCTCGCAGGCAGAAACAATACTAACTACCGGATTTAACTCTTCATTTGAGAAGGAACAAGTAGCTGAAGGTCTTGAAGCGATAAAAAAGGAATTGCGTACTATTCCAAAGTCTGCAGCTCCAGAAATGGTTCAACGGAAAGTCCAACTTATTCAAGCATTAGAGGAACTTAGCGAAACAGTAACACAGTCAACAAATTATCGTGCAAAAAAGGACATTACGTCCGACTTTTCAAAAGCTGAAAAGAAAATAATCCAAGCCATGTTAGAGGTACTGACACGCAATTTTGCCCGAGAAACTGTTGACAGTCTATATAAAGAATTTCTCAATGAGATTAAAGTAAAGGGTAAAAAGTAATGCAGATATATCCAGAAAAGTATGACAAGTTGGAACTATCAACAAGTGAACGTTCTTTTATTAGAACTATGGAAAGAGCCTTCTCTGGCGATGAATTGGCGTACTATGTTCTTCAGATTAACCCGAGAAAACGGGATGCTGGTCAAGGCAGAGCTGAACTCTTTAATATGTTAGTCATACCAGAAGGAATAATGTTGCTTCGATTTTTCGATGCGGATATTCCTCTGATTGCATCTACAACCATCAAGGCCCTGGGAAATCCCCTGGTATATTCTGTTTTAGAAAACGATATTAGATCAAAATTGGAAAAAAGCAATTATTTAGTAAGCGAAAGTGGAAATTTAAGATTCGCTCTAAATATCATCTTTATCTTTCCAAATATTGATTTTTCTCAAATGGAGTCTGAATTGTCAGAAGCAGAAAAAGAGTTTTGTTGCAAGCATGTTTTCTTCAAAAGTGACATTCATGTTCTGCGTAAAGAGGGAAAGAAGATCCTTTTAGAAAGATTGTCAACGGCTGATACGATCGAAGAGGAAAAAGTGAATAATATTTTCCAGCGATTGTGTCCAGAAATTACAATTCCCAGAAAGTTCATTTTGGATGATCATGCGACGATTTCGATTAAAGAAGCGGCATTATCGCAGATGGATCGTGCAGTTCAATCTTACCGACTTGATACTTGGCAGATTGATATTGTTAATAGGATTAATAGAGGTAACCAGTTAATTCTTGCTTGTGCAGGTAGCGGCAAAAGTGTATTGCTCATTTCCAAGTGCTTTAAACTTGCAAGTTTAAATCCATGTGAGAATTTTTTAATTACTTGCTATAACCGTAATCTCAATAATTATTATCAGTGGGCCATTTCACAAGCAGGATTTATTGACAGAAATGTAAAGTGTACTACTTTTTTTGGGCTTTGCAAACAGTTGCTGGAAAATAACGGGATTTCTCTCCCAACAAAATATCCACATCAACAAAATGATTACTATGATAGGCTATTTGAAAAAGCAAACGATTCATTAGCGGCTGGTCTTATAAAAGAACGATTTTACGGTGTTTTTATAGACGAGGTCCAAATTTTTAAGCCAGAATGGTATAGGTTTTGCTTTAACCTACTGAAAAGCAAGAATGATAGTGATCATTATTTTGTGATTGCTGGCGATAAATCTCAGGACATAAAGAACAACATTAAGCACGGAAAAGCCCCTTGGCAAGGTGGCGGAAGTGACTATCCGGAGTATCGAGGGAAAACTCTCCCAATTGAGACAAACTACAGAAACTCTAAACCGATTAACGATGCTATTGATAGATATGTAAGTTGCGCGAAGGCTATGGGGGCTAAAATTGGTGTTGACTTAACATCTGATCCAGAACTTTTTTTGCGCGGTACCGCCTATCGTCCTGGAAATAACCCCACATTATCTATGGTGAAAGAACTGAGCAATGAGGGCGAAGCCGAAGCCATTTGTTCCGCAATCAGAAATCTTCTTAAAAAGGGATACAGCGAAGTGGATATAGCAGTAATTGTTTATAATCGCCGCCAGCCATATACAACAAAGGGCTGGAAAGCGCATTACTATAATCTTCTCCCCTCAATTAAGCAGATATTTTATAAAGAGAATTGGGAAAATCCATCTATTCTAATTCCAGGGGAATCCGAAGGCGCAACATATGGTTCTCGACGTGGTGTGACAATAGCAACTATTGAGGGATCGCTTGGTTTGGACTTTAGAGCTGTGATTCTAGCTGGACTTAGGCCACTCGGTTCCCATGAGAAAGCACAGGTTCTTGAAGATTTTGAAGGTTTAACTGAGGAAAAATTGGGGGAAAAACAGGAGGCCTTCAAAAAAAATATTAATTTATTGTATACAGGGTGTACTCGTGCGAAAGATGAGCTGACTATTATTTTGTCAGCCCCTAAGGGTGAGTCAATATATATGGATTTGCTCCGTGACTCGATGGGAGAATAAATATGATACTGTATGATGATAAAACAAAAAATGCGATAAAAACCGGAAACCAATTGCTTTACCCTAACATCAATCAATCCGATGATGTCACCTTCAAGGCAAGCTATATTATTTCGGGAGATTTGCACTGTACTGGGAAAATATCTGCGCTCTTTGACTTGATCGTATTCGGTGATGTTATCGCCGAGGAAATGGATATTAAGGGGCGTTTTGTTTGTATGGGTCGGTGTGATATCTCGGGGACGATTATTGTTCAGAATGATATTTGGGCTGAGGACATTCAAGCAAATTCTGTCGTGTGCCACGATAGAATTGTGGCACAATCGATCGATGCAGATACGGTTATCGCAGATAGTAATATCATCATCGGAAAAACCCTGGCCATAGAGAAGAAAGCGCAAACATATCAAAATATTATTTGTGGTGAGACTGCATATGGCGCAGGGAAAATCGTAGCATCTAGCATTCTAACTGCAGAACCATTGGATTTGGATGATGGAGAAGATGCCTTGGAGAGTCCCTTTCAATATGCTCCGAAATCAAGCTCTAGTGGTAACACAGAACTTTCAAGAGAATCGGCTAAGTATGCCCTAAATAACGATTATTCTGGATTTCTTTCGAAACTAATGAAGATCCCAGATGAGTCAATGCAAGTCCGGTTTGGGCATTATCTTACCGTCTTGAAAGCGGTTGAAATGGCATATCCATCATCGATTTCTGAATTTAAGGATGCAGCATTATTGATATGGATGATAGAAATATCTCACAGTGATTATTTCAAAGATTGGCCTAAGGTGAAAGAATGGACAGAAGCAGTTCTTGCACATTTCAAAGATATGTCGGAAGGGAAAATTGCGGGATTACACGAAGCAAAGCCTGCGACAAAACTGGATAAAGGATATACCGTCTTGCATAGTAAATTTGGCAGAGGCATTGTACGCTCTATACTTCAGATGTCTTCCAAAGGAAAACTATCGCGTATGGCAGTTGTTGAGTTTGAGCTTTATGGAGAAAAAAAGTTTCCGTTACCAGATTCTCTTAAATTTTTCTCAATATTGAGTGAACATGAAGCACCTCCTGCAGATGAGGTAAAGTCGTCTATTCAATGCAATATCAACGGATATTCTGAATGGCTATCAGCTTTACAGTCAATACATATTCATAAAGAGTACCTTGGCACAAGCTTATATAATACGGTCTATAGCCTGTTGCTTTCCAAACTCGGACTGAAGCCCAAATTTGTTGAGGACCGTTTCAAGGAGAAGGGGTGGAATTGATGGCAAATAATAGAGAACTATTAGCAAGAGAAATCGTTGACCGATTCGTTGCTTCGATATCGGGTACAAAGGTTGATACAATTATAGGATATAACCCGAATGATCGAATTTATGTTGGTAAATTGTCTCCACAGAGTGAGTCTGACACTTTTTCATCTAGTGTTCTCATAAAACAAATTGGTGTGAATTTTCGAGTACCAAAGGCGAACATAGAAAACATTGAATTAGATATATTTCCACAAGGCAACTTTTTCTTCCGAATTATTCCGACATATGAGCAGCAAAAGCAAGCGTTTCTCAAAAATTTCTTGACTACATTTACGGAGCAAAAAATAGCTACATTTGAGGATCTGGTAGCACAGAAACAGGCTGGGAATCTAACCAAAGAAATGCTTGAGCATAAAGTGCAGCTTCTTCCTATTTACAAGAAAATTGCGATTGACAGAGACCAGATATTTCTTACCTTGAAAGTTGCAGATATTTATAATCCACAATTTGATTGTGGTAGTCTTGCGCCAGACTCTTCATTTAAGACCGCGTTGCATGAGATCGTTGAATCTTTGTGCGCTGAAGTAAAAGCATATCCAAGTGTTATGCCCTGTCAATTCCGGGATAGACTTACTATTGATAACCTCATGACAGAAGATGCGTGGGAAAAATATAAGAAGAAACAAGTTTCGCGCGAAGAGTTCGAAATGTTCTCTCGATTTGATTTTGATATTTCTGTCGATGTAAAAGGATCGGAAGACTGGTTGGATATTATCATCGCATTAAGCAATGAAACTGCATTTGACGATGAAACAAGCGATAAAAAAATGAAGGCAGCAAAGACCGATCCTTATCGGATTAATACATTGTTTAACTCCGGAATTAAGGTGAGAGTGCGAAATAGCGAATTAATTCCTGTCGAGTTGGACTATTTTGCTGATGATTATAAGTATGATAAGTATGTCTACGCGCTGGGTAACAATTGTAATGTAGAGTGTACAGAAAATAATACCGTAATCCAGACAGTACATGTACCGGTATTTATTCAAAATCGTCTTAAAACAAATGATTCTCTTGCGGTTAAATTTGAAGATTTGATCAGGGATCCTGTTAGCACGCTAAACACTATTCATGGGAAAATGTTGAAAGAATTAAAGGCGTGGGAAGATGATTTTGCGTCTAGGAGTGGACTCACATCAATTGGAAAGCGACAGTTTGAACAAGAAATCAATTCTTTCAGATTGGAGATTAAGCGCTTCAAGACCGGTATCGAACTGATCCAAAATTATCATATGGTGCGAACTGCTTTCCAATACATGAATCGCGCATTTAAACAATCAGCAAAAGGATATGATAGTTGGCGTCTTTTTCAGATTGTGTTTGTTGTTTCACTTATCCTTGATATTGTAGCAAACGAACCTGAATTAATTTTGGATGATGCGGTTAAAGGAAAAGCCAAGACAAACGATACAGATATTCTGTATTTCCCCACAGGCGGTGGTAAAACGGAAGCCTTTTTAGGTATTTTGGTTTTCAACCTCTTTTTTGACAGATTACGCGGGAAAGAATGCGGCGTGACTGCACTGCTTAAGTATCCTCTTAGGCTGCTCTCAGTTCAGCAGGTACAACGAGTATCGAACATTTTAGCAACGGCAGAACGAATCAGAGTCGATGAAAGACTTGGAGGCGAGACCTTCAGTTTAGGATATTTTGTCGGTGAAGGAAATACTCCAAATAAAATTGATAAGGAGTTAAGGAAAACACTTAATGAACTGTCAGCTGAGGAAATTGACGAAAAATACCGGTTGTTAGATGTGTGTCCGTTCTGCGGTTCACAAACTGTTCATGTAGTTTATGACGAAGAGGCAAATTCTTTACGACATGTTTGCATAAATGAAGGGTGTTCATCTGGCGGAAATCTACCACTCTTTATGGTAGATGACGACATTTATAGGTTTATTCCAAGCGTTATTATTTCTACCGTTGATAAAATGACAGCGATTGGTTTAAACATGCGCTTTCATAATCTTTTATGTGGAGCTTCGTATAAATGTCCGAAGCACGGATATACAGCTCGAACAAGATGTTTGGCAGATGGATGTAATTGCCCCCCTTCTGACTTTAAGCGTGTTCGAATGAAAGATCCCGCACCGACATTACTGATTCAGGATGAGCTGCATTTGATCAAGGAGTCTCTTGGCGCATATGATTCGCATTACGAGACACTCATTGAATACTTTATTCGGTATTTATCTGGTTGTAATAGAGGAATCAAGGTGATTGGAGCTACTGCGACTATTTCCGCTTATGCAGAACAGGCGAGACACCTTTATTGGAAGAATGCAATCCGGTTTCCTGCAGCCTCACCATATCTTGATCATAATTTTTACTCTTTTATCGACAAGAATGATTTGGGTCGTATCATTGTTGGCTATGCACCATTTGGAAAAGCTATCGTAAATAGCGTCGCTTACTCACTACAGTATCTTAAGCGCGTAGTTTATGAACTATATCAGGATCCAGAGCAAATCCTCAATATTCCGGGAATGAATTTTGAGGGTACAAAAGAAGAGAAAATTTCTGCGGCATTAAGGTTACTGGAGGATTATTGGATCATTCTTGAATACAACAATGTAAAAATGGAAAGCAATAGAGTTCTCCAAGCGTTAGAAGATCCTATTAACACGGAACTGATTGCAGAAGGGATTCAGCCATTGATAGCGAAAAAAATGACAGGTGATGATTCTTTCCAGGAGGTAAGAGCAACTCTATCTTCAATTGAGCACGCCAAAAGCGCCATCAATGATCTGGACTTCAATATGATTGCAGCTACAAGCATGATCTCTCATGGCGTTGATGCTGATCGATTCAATCTAATGCTGTTTTATGGTATACCAGGAAACACTGCGGAATATATTCAAGCTTATTCCCGCGTTGGACGAAAGCATGCTGGCGTAGTTATTGATATAATGCGACCGTCTCGTGAAAAAGATCAAAGCTACTTAAAGAATTTTGTTAAGTTTCACGAGTACAAAGATATTCTGGTTGATTCGGTTTCAATAAACCGTTGGGCTACTAAGGCGGTTGAGAACACTCTTCCTGGAATATTGTCGAGCCTTATTTTGAACTACTATGAGTATGAATTGCAATATAGCATCGGTGATGTTAGCAAATACGGCGACCTGAAAAGAGCTTTATGCAGTGGCGCGATTACAGCAGACATGCTGAAAAATCATGCATACCACATTTACAAGTGTTCGGATAATGATAGTTCTATTGGAAAACTGTATCGAATTACGATTGATAGGATTATCGATAACCTTGTGATGTCCTTGAAGAATGGATCAATTGAACCAAGAACTTATCTGACAGAGGCATTTGACCGGTGTTATTGTCACGTTATGAGCAGTTTACGCGATACGGACAAGCAAATCATTGTTGAGATGAGATAAAAGGGAGGGGTACATATATGGCAAATGACAAAAAAATGCGGCGAGGCGTTCAACAAGCCCTCTATAAGTATCTACCTGGTAGTTGGGTTGATTATACCCAAAGTGGCGGTGGAGTAACATACGCGGTTCATGTTGATACTTGGAATAGTATACAACTTCCCAATATTAACAATAAGCGATTGCTCCGAATTGTTAATCAACGCGTTCATGAATTCATTGCTCATAGTAGTGAAGGCGAAGCCGCTGTTGTTGATTTTGCTTCAAACATTGATGAAGAAACATATGAGGTACTTACCCCTAAAGTAAGCGATACAATTGGTGCAATTCATACTTCAGTCAAACCATGGGTTTTTGCGTGTAGTTCGTGTGGACGTGTAAGGCAGTATTATTCATATGACGAGTTTAAACGCCGAGAGCATCAGCCTTGTGAGAATTGTGGAAAACACATGACGCAAATACGAATGATTCGTTTTTGCAGATGTGGTTATGCAGACGGAATTTATGTTCCTAAATGTCAGAATCCAGATCATGGAACAAAGTATATGTACCGTCGAGGTAGCGGAACGGACTTTGTATGCAGTAAATGCGGTAAAAAAGCTGTTATGTCTCATGTTTGCCCTGATTGTCATAACCAGTTAGAGATACGTCCTGCGCTGGATTCTTCTCACTTTATTCCTGCTACAGTGACTTTAATAGACCTTCTTGATAAGAGAAAAGATATTTTCTTGGATAAGGAAACGGATTATCAAGGTGAAAAGGTTGTTATTTCTCAGTATCTTGGTTTGGTGTCTCCAGAGCAGTATGAAGATGTAGTGGCAAAAGGTAATATCACACGCGAAGATGATTTTGAGAAAGCTCTTCAAATTGAGGCTGATTCACTTCGTGCTGCTGGTCTTGATGATGCAACTATTGCAATGGTGATTGATGCCAAACGACGCAGTAATCCTAACAACCATATTTTTGAGGCTATTGCTCAAGTATCAAATGGCCTATCAGTGGGCACTCCGGAGGAATACACCCCTATTGCTGAGGCAATATTAGAATATGATGAGTTACTTCACGCAAAGGTGACTTTATCTCTTGAAGAAGCGGCAAATGATGCAGAGCTCATTAATGACGGTGTAAAACCGAGCTATAGAGAACTAGCAAGTAGATTTGGTTTTTCAAATGTTCAGGTGTGTTCTAGCGTTCCTATCGTCTCCTGCTCTTATGGTTACACAAGGAAGGAACAGTTCGGTGAACGCATCAAATTGAGGGGATTTCCTCGCGAAATGGAAAAGAGGAATATTTATGCTGCTCGTTTAGAGACAGAAGGAGTTCTCTTTGAAATAGACCGAAAGCGGATCATAGACTGGCTATTGGAAAACCAGCTTATTTCCGACTCAGATAAACCCAAGTCAGATAGCGAATATGATCTGAAGATGTGGTTCTTGGATAAAATTCAGACCGGATTGATTACGCCATTTGCAGAAATTGACGATACTAGCGACAAAGGAAAAATAACAAAAGCGGTATATTCGTTAGTTCATAGTATTTCTCACGCACTAATTCGCGAAGCTGCTGAAGTATGTGGTTTAGACAAAAGCTCATTATCAGAATACATACTGCCAAATATACCTGCGATTTTTATCTATTGTGCAAACTCACAGGGATTTAGTATGGGGGCTTTGTATAGTGCATTTCAGTCGCAGTTTGACAAGTGGCTTAAGCATGCAAAAGAAAACTCTAAAAAGTGTATTTTTGATCCGCTCTGCATTAACCATGACAAAGCTTGCGCAGGATGTTTGTTCTTAAATGAGGTCTCTTGCAAACACTTTAATAAGGATTTGGATCGAAGTTATCTATGTGGATACTTCGATGTACAGAAACAAGAAAAGCTCAAAGGCTTTTGGGAGTAATTAATTATGGCTATAATGCACCCGTCGGATATTACAAAAAGAAAACATGTCAAATCAGAAGAAGATTTCTTTAATGCATGCAGAGATCAACTAAGCGAGAAATATCATGTATTCTTCTCTGTCCGTTGGTATTCAGAAGAAAACGGAAAGAGAATAGATAGTGAATGTGATTTCTTAATTTTCAATCCTGATTATGGCTTTTTATGCGTTGAGTGTAAGGGCGGCAAAGGAATTTATGTAGATGATGACGATACGTGGTTTCTTGAAGAATATGACGAAGACCGAAAGTTAAGGTGCTCTCCATACAAACAGGCAGAAGAAAGCATGCGATTCTTCAAAAGATATTACGAAGATGAGTTGGAAACTGCATATCCTGGAATTTACGGTAATGCGGTGGCTTTCCCTAAATTTGCAGTTTCTTCACCAATCACTGTGGAGTCTCCTCTTGCCTTAACTATCGATATTGAGGATATGGGAAATCTACAAACAAGAATCATTGAGATTTTTAGGTATTTTAATGTAAAACGTGGTGGATACGCGTCATTTATGGCCCCTGATGCTCAAAAGAAGTTTATTAGCTTGATCAATAAGCGTGTAGCGCTTTCTGTTGCGGCAGGTGCACTCATCGAAGATAAAGAGAGAGAATTGGCAGAGATTAATCAAACTCAAGATGTTGTTATTGATTTACTAACGCATTACCCAAGAGCATTTATCATTGGTGGAGCGGGAACAGGGAAAACATGGATTGCTATTAAGAAAATAAAGCGATGTCTGCTATGTGGAAAGCATCCTCTTTTCCTTTGTTATAACTCAACTCTTGCGGCTAGAGTCAAAAGGAACATTGGAATGGCTGGAGCGGATGTTTATAGCATTGATGAATTTGCCGAAACGATTCTTGGAACGGCATGCGAAGCAGCACCATCAGTTAACGGGTGTAAAGAATATGCAAATTTATTGGAACAACTGCCGGATTTGCAACAATATGACCTGGTAATCGTTGATGAAGCGCAAGACTTTACTGAGGACTGGGCTTATTGCGCAAATCTGTTGGTAAAAGACAAAGGCTCATTGTATGTATTCTTTGACGAAAGTCAGAACCTTTTTTCTCGTGATTTTGGAGATAAGTTCTTTATTGATAGTGAACCATTTGTCCTCAGATATAATATTCGGAATACTTCCAATATTTATCAATACACCTTAGACAGAACGGCTTTAGGAACGGACACTTTAGTAAATCAGATTGAAGGTGTAGAACCTGATGTAAGAAAACTCACGAGAAAGCAAGCCGTGATTTCGTTTGTTGATTCAGTTGTTAATAAACTAGTCAATAAAGAAGGGGTGTCGCCCGAGAAGATTGTGATTTTGAGTAATCAGAGACTAGATCAATCGGTGCTCAATGATGTAAGCTACGTAGGAGGATATCCACTAACTTCATTAACTGACACAGTACCTGGTGGAGTCGTATTTGCATTAGTTGAAGATTTCAAGGGATTGGAGTCTGATATAATCATCTTCATTAACCATACTTATAAAGGCGAAGCCAATACCAAAGAAATTAGAGCTATTCAGTACACTGCATTAACGCGAGCTCGCTTTTATTTATATGTAATAGATTACGAAAGGACACTATAAACCACAAGTTATTTATACTTGTGTTTGGAGGAACCCGATGGCAGATATTTTATTACTCGAGCCGGGATACGCAAACAAGTATCCACCTATTGGCTTGATGAAAATTTCATATTTTCATAAATACATACATCATGATTATGTACGCTTTGCAAAAGGAAAACTTCCTGATGCATTTAATGGAAAGAAATGGGATAGAGTCTATGTGACTACACTGTTTACTTTTGAATGGCCCAAGACTAAAGAAGCTATTGAATATGCTCTTAGTGTGGTGAAAGATCCTTCTCAAGTATATACCGGCGGAATTTTGGCAACGTTGATGCCTGAATTGATAGCTGAGAATTTTCCGACAGTGAAAAACAATCCAGGGCTGCTAGACAAAAAAGGAACTCTGGGGCTTGAACATGAAGAATGCATTGACAGGCTAACGCTCGACTATGGTATCCTAGATGATATTGCCGACGAATACGTTTATCCTGCACACGATGCTTACTTCACATATATGACTCGCGGATGTGGCATGAAATGCGCTTTTTGTGCTGTTCAAACCCTTGAGCCTGAGTACTATCCCTATATTTCAATTACGGATACCATCAGGAGAGTCGATGAGCAATTCGGCCCCAAAAAGGATCTGTTGCTTATGGACAATAATGTTCTCAGATCTCCAAGGTTTGATGAAATCATTGATGAAATAAAGGCACTCGGGTTTGCAAAAGGTGCCACATACATTAATCCCAAAACCGGAAAGCGCGTGCAGCGGTACGTTGATTTCAACCAAGGGTTGGATGCTTTTCTCCTAACCCCTCATAAAGCAAAGAGGCTTGGGGAATTGGCGATTAGACCTGCCAGAATTGCTTTCGATCACATTGAGGATGCTGAAGCATATAAGAAAGCAATACGACTTTGTGCTGAAAATGGCATAACACATATGTCCAACTATTTGCTTTACAATGGAGTAGATTTTACTGGAAAAGGTCACAGTTATCATGCAGACACTCCCGAAGACTTATATGAGCGTATGCATATTTCTATGGATTTGCAGGAAGAATTGATTGAGAGCACCGGCCATAAAGTGGCCATTTTCTCGTTCCCCATGAGATATATTCCATTGGAAGATCTCAAAAGAGGATTTGTAGGAACCCATTGGAATCCAAAGTACCTTCGAGCCCTACAACGGATGCTGATTCCTACACAAGGAAAAGGAGTTTCCTCTAGATCATTCTTCGAGGCAGATTTCGGAAAGACCCCGGAGGAATTTGTCCGTGCCTTAGCAATGCCAGAAAGCCACCTCGGATGGCGCGGAGATTTTATACCTCGGAGAAATGAAACCCCAGGCGAAATAAAAGCAAGGAAAGCCGTATGGGACGAAAACCAACTTTATTTGAAAGAGTGGAACCGGTTATTTGATCTATTGGGAGACTCCAAAGACGCATTTATTTCTGCGATCGGCGACAACAATATTACAGTTGATAAGTTTATTTCTTTAACTGATTCTACACATAAAAAGTTACTCATTCATTATTTTACAACAACAACGATGCTTAAAGCCTTTTCTATGGAATCAGATGAGGATCGAGGAATCTACATTAACTATATTACAAATGAGTTTCCAATTATGTATCAACGGTTGATTCGCTATATTGCAAATAGCAAATTACCATACTCATCTTTGCAGGGCATATGTCTGATTATGGGAAAAAAGGCAATAGCAGATATTCTTAGTCATATAGACTATGAGTCGGAGGATCTTCCTTTTGTTATCCACAATCTGTCAAAGGTCCAGGCAATGACGAAGAAATCTTTCTTCGATTTTGAGCTTGTCAAATGCCTGTTCATGTATTCTCGATATGGGATCTTAAGTCGTAAAGAGAAGAACCGGATTATTAATTCAATTAAAATCTTAGATGAAAGGACAACTCGGGAGCTTCTTTTGAAGCATTTTAAAAGCTTTAAGAAAGCGGTAATAGAGACTGCCGTTGATGGTGAAGTTGGGACGGAATACATAATTAACGAACTGGATAAGCAGCTTACCAATGTTTACAAACAGCTCTCGATATTCGATATATAATTATGAACCATGAACTTGTGATAGGAAAATATACCTTAGAATCGCTTACTAATGGTATGTACGCTTCCCCTCTCGACCTTTATCGAGAATATATCCAAAATGCAGTGGATTCCATTGATGCTGCTATAGCGGAAAAACTTGAGAGGCCCGAATATTTCGAAATTGCAATAAATCTTGATCACGAAAAGAATATGCTCTCTATTTTCGATAATGGCCGAGGGCTCTGCAAAAAACAAGCAATATCAACGCTTATAGATATTGGTAATTCCAATAAACACAGAACTCAAAACAGAGGATTTCGTGGCATTGGACGTTTGGCCGGGTTAGGCTACTGCGACGAACTTATTTTTGTTACATCCTTCTCCGGTGAAGATTCCAAGACAATAATCCATTATGATGCAAAGCTATTAAGGGAGTTGTTGCTTGTTTCTAATGAAGATAATGTTAGCGTGCACGATGTCATGAACCAGATTATTTCTATCGAAGAATCTGGTGAAAAAGCTAGCCGACATTACTTCGAAGTGAAAATGCTTGGCGTAACAAGTAACAATGGCTTAATGGATGAGGACTTGGTGCGTGACTATTTAATTCAGCATTCCCCTCTTCCATTTGAAAAGGCCTTCAAATGGAGAAGTCCGATACAAGAAAAAGTGAGGATTGCTGGATATACTATTCCGACATATTGCATTTGCCTTAATGGAGAAGAGTTATTCAAGCCTTACTCCGATAGCTTTGTCTCGGATCGTGTAAAAAAGATCTCTGACAGCATTCAAGATATCCACGTGAAGAAATTTTACAGAGGCGAGATTCTGAGCGCCGTTCTCTGGTATGCTCATACTGCTTTTTATGGAACAATCAATGATAACACTGTAAAGGGCATTCGAGTTCGTCAGGGAAATATCTTGATAGGGGACAGATCGACCTGCAATTCCTATTTTAAGGAAGAACGCTTCAATGGCTGGATTATTGGTGAATTGCATGTTCTCGATCCTGACCTGATCGTTAATTCTCGTCGAGATGACTTTGAAAAGAATGAAGCGTACTATGCACTAATTGAGATGTTCAAGGAATGGGCATTTTCTATTTCAAAAGATATTCGTCGGATATCTTATGAGAGAAGTCTTTCAAGAGAAAAAAAGGCGGTCGTAGAAGCGCAATCTTTCGAAGATGTAAATGACCTTTGTTATGAGGATTATGGCTATGCAGAGGACACCACGGAAAGTGATTTCTTGGACAGCGGTGAGTCAGAAGTAGTCGCTGAAATGGATTATATGGATAAACTATCGTCATTAATTGACCAAAAGAAAGCTCAGACAAGATACCGCGCGTTGAATATCAATTTCAAGCTCACGATGGAGCAGCGAAAGGTTCTAGAGCGAGTTTTCGATCTGATTCAACAAGAATATGAATCTCAGGATGCAGAAAGATTTATAAATACGATTGCAAGAAATTTTTAGTATGTAACCCGTTTAGCTGAATTCAAATACTTGGTGATATTATGGAAAATGGCACAAAACTCAGAATCCTATATTTATATCAGCATCTGGTTCAGCATACCGATGCCGAGCACACTTTATCAACAGCCGAACTGATGAGGATCCTCAAAGAAGATTATTCGGTGAAGGTATCCCGCAATACCATCAGCGATGATCTTGCCATGCTTCATGACTGTGGTCTACATATTGAGCACTATGAGTCTACCCAGAACAAGTATTATTATGACGGCCACATTTATGAGCTTCCAGAGCTCAAGGTTCTTGTTGATGCTATTTCTTCTTCCAAATTCATCACGCAGCGAAAGAGCGATGAATTGATAGCGAAGCTTCTTACCTTGACCAATTCGCAGAATGCGGCAAAGCTCCGCCGTCATATTTACGTTGCCGGTCGTGCAAAATCGGACAATGAAAACGGATATTATATCGTCGATGCCATCAATGATGCGATCGATACCAAGAGAAAGATATCATTCCGCTACACGGATTTTGATGTGACAAAGCAGCGTTATATCGCAAATGATGGCGAACCCTACACGGTAAGTCCGTATACATTGATCTGGGACGGAGATTACTATTACATGCGCGGCTTCTGCGATGAGCGTCAGGAAATGCGGAATTTCCGCCTGGATCGCATCGCGGAGCAGCCGAAGATCCTTAACCAGATTGCGGTAATGCCCCCAGAAGATTATACTCCGGCAGACTACAGCAAACATGTCTTCCGTATGTATGATACCGATGAGCCGGTTTCCGTGCAGCTGTATTGCCATGTGTCGGTGATGAAGTATCTCATCGATAAGTTTGGCAGCGATTTCGAAACCATGGTTGTGGATGACGAACATTTCAAAGCAACGGTCAGTGTATGCCCCAGCACCACTTTCTACAGCTGGGTGTTCGGATTCAACGGAAAAATCAAAGTTGAAGGACCGCAGAATGTTGCTGAGACATACAAGGAAATGCTCGTCAATGCATTGAACGAGATGTAATTCGCACTACTGCACAAAATTCTGCGCACCTGCGTTCCATTAAACAAATCACCCCTTGCTTCCCGGAGCAAGGGGTATTATAATACAGTCAATGGAACGATTCGTTCCGTTATCGAGAGAAAGGAATTAAAACCATGAGAGCTATGAGCACAGAAACGATGCAAAACATCATTTCCTATGTTGATCAATACTTCTGCGACAAACATACCACACCCTCTGTAAATGAGATTGCTTTGGGTGTAGGTATTCCTAAAACGACTGTTTTTCGCTACCTGGTCGAAATGGACAACCGTGGAATGCTCGAATACGATGGTAAGTCTCGTACCATTCGTACTCCTATGATCAAGAAATTTGCTCCCGATTCTGCCCCCTGTCCTCTTGTTGGATCCATTCCCTGTGGTTCCGCGCAGACAGAGGAAGAAAACATTCGTGAATATGTCAGCCTTCCTGTTTCCCTTTTCGGGAATGGCCGGTACTATATTCTGGAGGCTTCCGGTGATTCCATGGTTGATGCGGGTATCGATAGCGGAGATCTGGTCGTTATCAGGACAGATTGCAATGCTGAGATTGGTGATATCGTTGTTGCCCTTACCGGCTACAGCGAAAGCACATTGAAGGTTTACGCCGGAATCGATGAAGATACTCAGGAAGCCATTCTTGAGTATCGGAATCAGGCAAAATATCCGGACGAAGAGATCCGCGTGAAGCAGCTGATCATCCAGGGCGTAGCCAAGCACGTAATCAAAGCATTATAACGAATATTGTTATCACCGGAGGTGAAGTACGAGATTATGAATACATATGACGTGAAATGCCCGGTATGCGGCGTAGTCAATCACAGCCTGTTTCTTGAAGAGACGGATGGCTGGATGGAATGCGAGCACTGCGGTCATACAGCAAAATACTGCTGGGAACCGCAGACAAAAAAGCAGATTCCGGTATTTGTAATCCGAAATCTGCAGGCGCAGGTCGTACCTGCCGATTGCGTACACACATGTAGATAAGAAGGGAGTTAAATAAGTGCCACATGAAAACTTTGTATGGCGCTCGAGAAAGATATACTGCCCCAACTGCCGCCAGTTAGTGATTGGCTATGAAGGCAAAGATGGCATAACCCGAATGACTTGCGACAGATGCGGAGCCGTGATGGTCAGCAAATCGATGGGACGCAGGCATGACCGCATTGACATATACGCCCCACGGGGTCAGGAGCGCATTTAACAATTGAATCAACTTGGCATAACGACGGAATGGTTGAGATGAAACAGGCTGCATAAATCCATCTCCAGGTCATATGCCGTAAGATCGGTCAGTTAAACCAGACATACATGAGAGGCTGCCGACAAGACGGGATTCCTACACAGTTAGGATCTCCGCCTTGCCGGTGGTCTCTTTTTTTATTCCGGCAAGGCTTTCGAAACTCAAACATCATATCGAAAGCCTGACATGCATTAAGGGCTGAGGATACATATATTGCTCACTTTCGAAAAATAAAAATTTTTCGTTTTTCGAAACAGCAGTATCGGTACCCTTACTTTAGTGCACCCATTTTTCCGGGACCGAGGTCAGGAACGTACTGTGGGCAATGGTATCCTTTGCTCTTCCGCAGCAGGCGGAAAGGAAAACAGTATGTACTTTGACGCAAATGATTTCTCGACCCGTTTACAGACTCTCCGTAAAGCCCAGGGAATGACGCAGGAGGAGCTTGCTGAGGCTCTGAATGTCAGCCTGGAGCATCTCAGCAAGATGGAGCGAGGTAAAAGAAAGCCGTCGATTGACCTGATTGTGGCTATGGCCTGCTACTTTCATGTGAGTACCGACTATCTGCTTATGGGGAAAGATCATGACAAGGTGGACAGCCGCACAAAACTTCTGGATGTGGTGGCTCAGCTGGCGGAAATCGCAAAAAGCCTGTAAGTCTAACGGCGATGCACGAAAAAGCAAGTTCAAGGCATCACTTGCAAAAAAATCTGTAAATCCGTACAACCAGGGCGGGCAACCCGTACTGCCGGTACCTAAAGAAATATCTCCCTATCCACTAAAATTGAACATGTAAGGAGCCAAGAAAACTCCGGACATGAACCTTGAAAACTGCATATCATTCTTCAGGTACGAACCTGTGATGAGGAGCCACATCAGCGGTGAAACGCACTGCCTGCCATCCGGCAGGCGAAGGCGTGAACCGGCCTGTAAGTATCGGATTGCTTCCGGTATACAGCATTGATCCATCACAGCACAATGATACTTCTGTACGCAGCTCGGTGAGAACCACGGAGGGGTTAGATTCCCATGGATCTGGTAGCAGCCAGACGCCTGAATGTATTCCCGGCAGGCCAGAGCGTCTGCCCGTTCCCAGGGGTGTCGAGGACAAATGTGGGGATAACATATTGATTGAGATTAAGCCTATTGTGGCTTTCTTGGGCAGGAAGCGATTCCTGCCCTTTTACATAAAACTGAGCAAGGAGGAAAATCATGCTTAAAAAAGATTGGAACTATCGGCGTGGTGACATTTATCTGGTTGATCTTGGCGAACATCGCGGCAACATTCAGGGCGGCGTTCGACCGGTCATCAATATTCAGAACAACAGTGGTAATTTCTTTGGCCCGACCCTGATCGTGGTGCCGCTTACGACGGAGCTGAAGAAGCTTGGTCAGCCTACGCATTACGTTATTGAGAAGCAACGAGGGCTGAATGAAACGTCCATGAGTGAGGCGGAACAGATCGTCACCATCAATAAGTGCCAGGTCCTCAAGCATCTGGGACGCACAAGCAAAAGACATATGGAACGCATCGATGACAGCATCCGCGTGAGCCTTCATCTGAATCCGGAGGATGTATTGCCCATCCCGGAGTGTGTGGAGTTTCCATGATATGGATATCAATGGAACAGAGCAATTTATGAACGGAAAGTGAGGAACGATACGATGGAAGCTATGGAAACCTTTGAATTACCGGCAGAGAATGCCATCGCTGTCACGGAAAAGCGCTGCTATACCGTGGAAGACCTGCAGATCATTCTCGGCATCAGTCGAGGTACTGTATACAAGCTCCTGGAGCAAAAGGAGTTCCGTTGGATGAGGATTGGAACTGCTTACCGAATTTCTAAAAAGAGCTTTGATGCGTGGCTGGATGAAAAGCTCTGATTTGTCAAGGATGTCAAGCCACCCGGTGACATCCTAACATTCAGAAATGATATCCGCTACGATGTAGCCAGGTCGAAAGACCTGGCTATCACTTTCTAAGGAGGGACCCAGAGATGGACAAGAAGAAAACTACAATGTCCGTTCCGGAGATGCGGCGGATGTTAGGGCTTCGTAAGACGGACTCCTACTGGCTTGTACATAAGCAATGCTTTGAAACGGTTATGGTTAAAGGAAAGATGAGAATCGTAATCGACAGCTTTGAACACTGGTATGCCAACCAGGTAAAGTACAAGAAGGTGGACGGTCCACCGCCCGGAGAAGAGCTCAGATCCTACTCCTATTCCCCGCAGGAACTGGCAGAGGAGTTGGGCGTGTCCGACAGCATTGTTTATGATCTGATCAAGCGATACGATATCGAAACTTTTGAGGTCGATTATTGGATGCGGATCCACAAGGACGTTTTTGCAGCGTGGTACAAGGCACAATCCAGGTACCGCACAAAGGCGGACCGTGACCGAGATGCCGAGTTAGAAGCTGCATCTATGACCATGCCGGAGATGGCCAGATTGCTCTTGATTTCCAGAAAAGAGGTGTACAATATCCTGCTCACGGGCAGAGATAAAGATCAATTTGACTTTGTATATATCGCGGATCGACGCCGCGTAACAAAGGAAAGCTTCGAGCGCTGGTACGCAGGTCAGAGCAAATATCGCAAGCTTTGTGACCGGTCACCGCAGGAGATTGCTGCGCTTGAGCGAAAACAGCAGGAAGCTGTAACGCCCCGTTTGAAGGTTGATGAAACCAAAGCCGCGTTCAATCTGCAGGAGGCAGCTGTGCTGCTGGATCTTACTTACAATGAGATCCGCAGGCTGATTCAGACAGGAGAACTTGAAGCCAGGAAATATGGAACCAAGTACATGATTTCCAAGGATGATATCAAATGGTTCCTGCTGCAGCAGAAACTCGAGCGAGAAAACGAAGGAGGGAGTCACTGAAAATGGCATCGATCGTACAACGAAACAATCGTTATAATGTCGTCTATCTCTACGACGATGAGGCAACCGGCAAGCGCAAGCAGAAATGGGAAAGCTTTAAGACCATGGCCGATGCAAAACGCCGAAAGGCCGAGATTGAATATCGGCAGGAATTAGGAACCATGGTCATTCATCAGTGTAAGACAGTGGATGAGCTGCTGAAGGAGTATGTTTCTCTTTATGGCAAGACAACATGGTCCATGTCTGCATATTCCGGCAATACCGCCCTGATTGAAAATTATATCTCACCGGTCATCGGCAATATGAAGCTGAGCGACGTAACTGCGCGTGTTCTGGAAAAGTATTATATGCAGCTTCTGAAAACGCCATCGGTTCACCGCATCACGCAAAAGGCGGGATCTAAGGATGTGGTTTTTGTCGCGCCCCCTACTGTAAGAAAAGTACATAACGTTCTTCGCAGCGCATTTCACCAGGCTGTAAAGTGGGAACTCATGGAGAAGAATCCGGCAATGTATGCAACGGTCCCGAAAGCGGAAACGAAAAAACGCGAGATCTGGGATGCGCCGACTCTGTTTCATGCTATCGAAGTATGTGAGGATGAGCGGCTGAAGCTGTCCATCAATCTGGCCTTTGCCTGTTCCCTTCGAATTGGAGAACTGCTGGGACTGACCTGGGATTGCGTAGATATCTCTCCGGAAAGCATTGCTGCCGGAAAAGCCTGCATCTATGTGAATAAGGAACTGCAGCGTGTGAGCAAGAGCGTTATGAAAACCCTGGAAAAGAAGGATGTTCTTCGTGTATTCCCGGAGCTGAGGGAAAGCAACAAGACGGTTCTTGTATTGAAGAAGCCCAAGACGGCTACCAGTACACGAAAGATCTTCCTTCCGAAGACGGTAGCAGAGATGCTGGTCGAATGGAAAAGAGACCAGGACTTCACGAAAGAAGCTCTGGGCAGTGAATACGCAGATTTCGATCTTGTCATGGCCAATGGCTTGGGTATGCCGACGGAGCAGTCGCGCATCACAGCTCTTTTTGCTGAGCTCATTGAAAAGAATGATCTGCCGAAGGTCGTTTTCCACAGTCTTCGCCATTCCAGTATCACTTATAAACTGAAGCTGAACGGCGGCGATATCAAATCGGTTCAGGGCGATTCCGGCCATGCACAAGCCCAGATGGTTACGGATCAGTATTCGCACATTCTGGACGATGACCGCAAAAACAACGCAGTACTGTTTGAGAAAGCCTTTTACAGCGGAAAGGGAGTCGAGAGCGTTGAGGCACCGGCAAAGCCGGAAAACAAGGGACCGGCTGCTCCTGCTGGCGTAGATCCTGAGCTGCTGGCAAAGATCCTCAGCAATCCGGAGATGGCTGCGCTGCTGACGAGCCTGGCCAAAAGCCTAAATTAAAAAAAGGGCCGGAGATCAATCCGGTCCTTCACTTACATAGAGAGTATTGTAAACTTGGATTTCATTTGAACCGGGGATGCAATACTCTCTTTTTTATCATCTTCCCCAGCAAATACTTTTCAGGGATTTGGATGAAAACATGTTTCGATTTTCAGTTCGATTGCGGTTGGATTTTCGCACTCAAAACTGCTAAAATTGGTGGTAGATGAAAATTGTTCTTCTTCCCTTTTTTAGCAAAATCTAAAAAACTGCTAATTTGAGCGGGTAAACATCTAACGACAACGGTGAACTTCGGTGAACAGGAAGTGATTCGGAATGCAAAAAAGCCTGATGATTACTGGCTTTTTTGAACACCGGTGAACATGTATGACAATTGTTCAATAGTTCTCCTAAGCGTGGGGTCGGAGGTTCAAATCCTCTCTGGGACGCCAGAAAGCACCGCTGCAAGCCTTTTTTCAGGGTTTGCAGCGTTTTTTTGTTCCTCCTTCTCCCGGTAATTTTGCTTCTGTTACCG
>ERZ856578.1781-NODE-1781-length-38565-cov-4.899189_pt1 | contig 38565 bp, 29 predicted proteins | sample MGYA00514384_ERZ856578 | MGnify/ENA primary metagenome ERZ856578 (study PRJEB29103, sample SAMN06111958) | human gut metagenome | biome: human gut; feature: ankylosing spondylitis patient; material: healthy_person | host: Homo sapiens | place: China:Hangzhou...
CAGATCGAGGAACAGCGCTATGCCGCGCCATTTACGAGCGAGGGCTATCCGGATGTGCGCAAATACGCAGTCAGCTTCTATAAAAAGGATTGCACGCTGCGAAAAGCAAATTAACAAACAAAAAGCAACGAGCCTGCGGGAGACCGCAGGCTTTAAATTTTGCTTGTCAAAATTAGGTATCTATGCTATACTGGCGATATGAAAAGTACATAAAAAGTTTGTGTTCTTTCGGTGAGCCGCTGCCGCCACAGGCTGCGAAGCTGCCGGGAGCTAAGATGGAAGCAGGTGAGAATCCTGCGCGGTCCCGCCACTGTAAGGAAGGAGCGTTTTCTGATCATGTGGGAATGTTATGCAAGGTGCAGGACATTTTCATAAAGCCACTGAGGACGCGGCAAATAAGCCGCAAAAGGTCGTAGCCCTTGGGAAGGTAAGAAAACGTGCTGAGCGCCGAGTCAGGAGACATGCACAAATCTGGACGCCGATTCCCGGTATCGCGAGAGTACAAGGGGAACAACCTATTGGTATCGGTGCAGTACGACGCTTGCCGTCTGCTTTGCACTGGTACATGATGCGTGAGGATCGTGAAAATAAACAGCGAAAACGGGCTGCTGTCAGCCGGCGACTTGCCGGGCATGACAGTAGTTTTTTTGTGTGCATTTTTCGTTATAACATTTTTTTAAGAAAGGAAGCAAAATGGAAAAAATCAAACACAATCGATTTTCCAAAGTCCTCGTCCTGCTCATGGCAGTGATGATGGTGCTGACCATGATGCCAAACGGCATGGGGGGGGGGTACCACACTAGCTTGGGCTGAGACGGAAATATCTATTACATTCACGTATGCAAAGGACAATGCATTGGTGTATGGACCGATAGAATTAAAGGTACATGCCGGACAAGCCGCTGAATATGGCATTGGTGAGAAAAGTACCAGCCCGACAGTGCTGGATGCTGTAGTAGCTGCACATAAAGAAAAATACGGTGAGGCATTCACTTCAGCAAACGCAGAGACTTATGTAAACAGTGGGTTAACAACTCTTTTTCAAAACACTGGGTATGGAGGACATATCTTAAACGGACATTACAGTTCGGATTATGTGTACCAAGCAGAACTGAAAAATGGAGATGTAGTAGATACATTTCTCTATCACACCGACTATGGTGATAACTATGTTGCTTTTTATGAAAATGAGAATATCGTAAGAGAAATTCAGACAACAACATCGGACATGATAGACTTGACGGCAAAATCGTTTAATGTCATGAGTGCTTACAATGGCGAAACATGGGAAATCCGACCGGCACTTTCCTTAGGAACCACCGATGGAAATGGTAACTTCACATCGAAGAATATTGCGACAGATGAAAGCGGTAATGCAAGGCTCTCTTTTGATAAAGAAGGAACCTATATTTTAACGGCAAATGGTGGGAGTACTTCGATTGTACCTCCCTGGTGTAAAATAACTGTGCTGAAAGGAATGACAGAGGATGAACAGAAACAACATGTTGCAAGCGATAAAGCAGCATTGACAGTTGCCTACACGGATGGAGACTCTGTCAACCTTCCGACAAGCGGAACAAGCGGAAAGACCTCGATAACTTGGACTTCAAGCAACGAACAAGTCGTGACGCCAAAAGGCGCTGTAATCAAAACGATAGAGGAAGAATCAGTAACGCTTACGGCAACAATTAAGTGCGGTTCAGTGACTGAAACAAAAGCGTTCGTCTTAAAGATCCCGGCTTTGGATGCAACAGGCATTACTGGAAGATTAGAAAAAGGAAAAGAAGCTCTTTTACAGGTAAAAGCTATGGATCCTGTGGAGTATACCGGTTTATCAGGCGGAAGCTATCCATATGAGTCCGAAATAAAGGACACAAATATCGTTGCAAAAGCGCAGGAATTAGTAACAGCGGCAGCACCCGGCGTTACTGTATCCATGGTTGCGGTTGTCAGTGGAACAACGGCCATTGCATCAGATGGGAGCATAATCTACGCTTCAAAAGAAGGGGCTGCAGAAGTTAAGTTTAAATTATCTCTTGGAAATCAGTCTAATGATGTTTCGGTAGCTGGAATCAAAGTGCCAAAGCACAAAGAGTCCAAAACAGAAGCAGTAAAAAAACTGATGGATGAGACAACGGAAGCAGTTGTTTTGAACGGACAGAAGGCAGAAGAAGTAAAAAGCACATTGAAGATGCCTGTCGGAAGTACGTATGGGCTGGCCATTACATGGACATCAGATAATGCTGCTATTGAAATCACAAGAGGAACAAGTAGCTCCACAGGGCAATTGCATAAGATAACAAGACCGGCAGTAGGAAAGCCGGATGCAAAAGTTACACTTACTGCGACTTTTGATTATGCGGACATGGCAAAAACTTATGGCATGTGTGATGGTGGACCGATGCCGGCAAACAACACCAAAACTTTCACAGTTACTGTTCCGGCATTGACACAGGATGAGGTTGCTGCTATCACCGAGGAAGTGAAGAAAGCTGTCGAATCTGTGCCAGAAAGCGGGATTACCGCATATGATGCAGCAGGCAAGACTGATAGCAAAATTCCGGCAGATTTAACAGGTGTAATTACAGATTTGCATTTGTATGATTTTGACTCTAAAAATGAATATCGAAAGAATGGCATAAGACTTTCTTGGACATCGACGAACGCGGCAATAACGGTAAATACGCTTCGCGCTAAGGTAACTAGACCGATTGGCAGTGAAAATGCAACCGGGAAGCTGACTGTTACTGCAAGCAAAGAAGGAATTACAGCAAGTAAGTCTTTTGACGTCACTGTGCTTGCAACAGAAAATGCTGCATTAAATGCAGACGCACGAATTGCAATAGAAAAAATTACAGACCGCTACGCAAAACAAAACAACGCGTGGTGGGGCGATACTTCCTATAAAAACGGAACATGGTGGCAAATTGTTACCATGGGAGCATACCGTGAGAACTATAATAAAGACAAGCTGAACAATCAACAAAAGCAGGCAATTGTTGATAAAACTATCGCTTCCTTGGCAAACGATATAGCGAAAATCGGAAGTTCAGAAGCGACAGAAAGCTCAACTATTAAAGTAATAGGGAATGGCGTTAATCTTTTAAGCGCTTTAGGGTATGATGTTGAAAATCTTACAACCATTAACCGATCGAAACTCAAGGCGGGAAGCGCACTTAAAAAAATGAATTTGGAGGGTGCAAAAAAAGGATTCTTTTCAACAATTGCACCGTACGCTTTAATTGCTTTACAGCAAGGGAATTATGGAAGTAAGGTGACTGAGGATAGCTTAATATCTTATTTGCTTTCCCTGCAAAACAGTGGAGGTGGCTGGGGATACAACGGCAGATTTGATGTTGACACAACTGCAATGATTCTTCAGGGTCTTGCAACGCAGCGTTCAAACCCAGAGGTTGAAAAAGCTGTACAAGCCGGAATTTCGCAGCTTGCGCAGAGTTTTGCAGCAAAAACAAAAAACACATATGGAAATGCGAACTCAGATGCAGTTGTTATTTTAGCTTTAGCAGCTTGTGGGATTGATCCGAGCAGAGATATGCGCTTCATGAAGAACGGCGTATCCTTAGTAGATGGAATGCTGACGTATTTGAATAGCAATAAGGATGCGTTTAAACTTGGACCAAAAGATAATGAAATGGCAACCGAGCAAGCAGTGCTTGCGTTGATTGCAGCCGACAAGATATGCGGCACGAACACTGCGGTGAATATTTTTGATTTTAAAACCACAGAAAAAATTCCAGCAGTAGCTGCAAGCACAGGGAGCATAACGACACCATCAACGCCAACCGGAGATGATATTACAGTAAAAATGTCAATCCAATCAGATACAGGAGTATTTTGGTTACAAAACAAATCTGTAACTGTTCCGGGCAATGGAGCCACCGTCTACCATGCATTTAAAAAGGCTTGTGATGAAGAGAAGATTACTTATGTCGGGGCTGAAACCGGATATGTCCGCTCGATGACGAAAGATGGTAAGACTTTGGCAGAGTTTACAAATGGTCAAAATTCCGGTTGGCTGTACAAAGTAAACAATATATTGCCAGATGTTGGACTTACTAGCTATAGCATCAAAGATGGAGACTCAATTCTTTGGTACTATACAAATGATTGGACAAAAGACCCGGATGCAGGAAAGCATTTTACTCCAACGGACACAAAGTCCGACGTCACCACCTCCGGCCCTTCCGGTTCTGCAACAACCACCGCGCCGACGGATGTCAAGGTCAGCGAAAAGACCAATGCGGATGGTACGAAGGAGACGGTCGCTGCGGTCAAGGTAGACAGCAAGCATCACGATGAGATCATCAAGCAGGCGGCGGAGAAAAAGTCCGCGGAGATTGTGCTGGAGGTCAGCAAGGCAGACAGCAAGGGTGCGGACAACGTACAGCTGACGCTGGATGTGACCTTCGTGAAGAATGTGGCTGACAAGACCAATGCCGATCTGACGGTCAACACCGAAAACGGCAAAGTAAGCCTCGATCAGGAAACACTCAAAACGGTTCTCGGCGAGGCAAAGAGTGCGACTATCACGCTGGAAATCAGCAAGGTGGCGAAGCCGACCGAGGCGCAGAAGAAGGCAGCGGGTGCAAACGGTCATGTCATCAGCTTGACGGTAAAATCCGGCAATCAGATCATCTCTGACTTCAACAAGGGTAAAGCGACCGTCATGGTTGAACTCGTTTCCAGGCTGATCGGCAAGAAAGTCGCAGCGATTCATATCGCAGATGACGGTACGATCGAGCAGCTGGCAGGCAAGGTACTGACAGTCGGCGGCAAGCAGTATTACGAATTCGCGACGCCACACTTCTCGACTTTCGCGATTGTGGATGCGGACGAAGTGGGTCTGGACGCCGCGGAGGAACCGACAGTTGATGCGAAAGCGCTTGTCTCCAAGCTGACACCGGCAGCACGTTCCGCAAAGACAGCGAAGAAGAACGTCAAGGTAACGACGAGCCTCGACAAGCAGGACAAGGAGATCATCAGCCAGCTCAAAGATGCAGGCTATACGGTGAAATACCGTTTCTATCGTTCGACGAAGAAAGCTGCAGGCTACAAAGCAGCAGTGACGAAAAAGGCGAGCACCTACACCAGCACAAGCGGTAAGAAAGGTACGAAGTACTTCTACAAGGTGCAGGTTCGCGTTTATGATGCAAGCGGTAAGCTGGCAGCCAAGACGGCGCTGAAGCAGTGTAGGTATGCGAGCCGCACCTGGAACAAGTAAAATGCTTGTTAAAATCGCTTGTGGCGTTGTTGGCTGATGTATGACATCGGTAGCATTTCCTGCGCAGGCGCGGGCGTGCGGTTTACAATGGGCTGCGGGGCACGAGATGCTCTGCAGCCTTTGTATATAGGGGCGCCGGTATATGGAGAAGCGCAAAGCAGTGCCTTGCCAAGGGCGCGAAAAATTGATATAATAAATAATTAAAACAAGTGGAGAGAAAGGGGAAACGGATGCAGGAGCAGGACAAGAAAGAGCTGATCAGCAGTATGCGCAGGAAGCGGCTCAAAAAATATGCTTTGACGGCGCTGGCGCTGGTCATCGTGGTTTCTGCCGCGGTCAGCTTCAAGCTGGAGGATCGCAATGCGAAGCTGCCGGACGGACAGGGAGAGATCGTGGTCAATACCGATCAGACCGGAGAAAATCCGGACGCGCAGGACGGCTCCGGCGGCGCGGCACAGGCTGACGGCAGTGGCGCAGACGCAAAGGGACAGGACGGCAGCGAAACGGCGGGCGGCGATACGGACAAGTCCGCAGACAAGGGCAAGAGCCAAGCAGGTACAGGCAAGGAGAAAACCAAACCGACAAAAAAATATACGGAAGCGGAGAAGAAGAAGCTGGATGCTAAGGATATCAAAGTGGACAACAAGGACGATTTCACCGCCTCCAATGACGGCAACCGCGCACTGAAGCCGGAGGTGCCGGAGAATGTGACGGTGACGCTCGAGATCCGCTGCGACACGCTTTCCCGGGACATGGACAGACTGGAGAATCCGGCTATCAAGGACTATATCCCGACGGACGGCGTGATCCTCAAGACGTCGACCTACAAGGGCACGACGGACAATACGGTGTTCGATGCGCTGAACACGCTGTGCAGGAACAACGATATTCAGCTGGATTTCAGCTACACGCCGATGTTTGAGTCGAATTACATCAAGGGCATCAACTATCTGTATGAGTTTGACGGCGGTCCGCAGAGCGGCTGGATGTACAAGGTCAACAACTGGTTCCCGAATTACGGCTGTTCCTCCTATTATCTTAGGGACGGTGACGTGATCGTCTGGTGCTACACCTGTGAGGGACTGGGTACGGACGTCGGCGCGGACGAGTGGATGGGCTGATACGGCAGCAGACTGCATGTGGCGCCTGTGCGTTTGTGCATGGAGCATGCAGCACGCAGTGCAATATTAGAAAGGGAAAATGGAGAAGAATATGAAATAAAGAGCAAGGAAATTTTTGAGTCTGCTGCTGGTTCTGGCAGTCAGCTTCACAATGTTATGCGGCAGTACGGGTGTCGCTGCAGCGGCTGCGGCGGCGGAGACGCAGGCTGCCTTTGTCAAGACCGGCGACTATCTCTATCGGACAACACCGCAGCCGACGTTCAGCTCGATCGGCGGAGAATGGGTCATCTACGGTCTTGCCAATGCGGGGTATGAGATGAGCGATGCTTATCTGGCAGCTTATCAAAAAGAAGTCGAGAAAGTTCTGACAACCGGTTATCGCGGGGTACCGGGAGAGTTCCACGACCGCGCGACGACCGATTACAGCCGGGTCATCATGGCTTATGCGGCTGCAGGGCTGGATGTGACCAATGTGGCAGGTGTCAACCTGTTGGACGCGTATGCGTGCAAGGAACGCGCGCTCTGGCAGAATATGAACGGTCCGATCTGGGTGCTGGCTTCGCTGGACGCGGGCAATTATGCAATCCCGCAGATCAAGGAGGGGCAGGAATTCGGCGGGAAACCGGCAACACAGAATACCAGACAGGCAGTTGTAGATTATATCGTTGAAAACCAGCGCAATGACGGCGGCTGGGATGTTGCGCCGAAGGACAGCGCCAACGTTTCTACCATCGATATGACGTGTATGGCTCTGTTCTCGCTGGCACCGTATGCAAAACAAGCAAAGGTCAAAAAAGCCATCGAACGCGGTCTGCAGAACGTGGCAGACTGCCAGACGGCAGACGGCGGTTTTCTATACACCAGCAGAGGCGGCAATTACACTTCAGAGAGCTGCGCCTGGGCGATCATGGCGCTGACGGCCTGCGGTATCAATCCGTATACCGATACACGCTTCATCAAAAACGGCAATACGGTGGTCGATGCACTGATGAGCTTCTACGATGAAAAGGTCGGCGGCTTCCGCCATGTCAATGAGTCGACGAGCGACGGCTATGATGCGACGGTCAACCAGATGTCGACCGAGCAGGCGTACTATGCGCTGGCACAGCTTTACAAGACTGTGCCGACGAAGACTGCGCTCTCCAAGGCAGCGAAGGCGGGCAGCGGTAAGATCAAGCTCAGCTGGAAAAAGGCTGCGGTCAATACCGATTATGTGACGAAAAAGAGCGGCAAGACAGCAGAGGTTTCCGGCTATCAGATCGTCTGCGCGACCGACAAAAAGTTCAGCAAAAACGTCAAGCGCGTGACGGTCAGCGGCTCCAAGACGCTGACCAGGACCGTGACCGACCTTAAAAAAGGCAAGACCTATTATGTCAAGGTCCGCGCTTACAAGACCGTCAACGGCAAGAAGCTCTACGGCGATTACAGCGCGGTCAAGCGTGTGCAGTGCTGAGTGAGCGCCGATCAGGCGGTGCACGAAGCTTCATAAAGAAAACGAAAAAGAAGCAGGACAAACGAGGGTGCCGCTTCGGTTGATGGATGCAATCAGCTGTGCCGCAAGGTGCCTTTGCCGTTATTTCGGAAATATCGTTCGGTGATATTTCCTGCAGAAAAAAACTGTGCAGAAGGAGCCGCCGGACAGGCGCATGGCCTCTGCACAGTTTTTTTGCTAAAATTCAGCATTGCGGCGGGGCGCGGGATATGGTAAGATGAAAAAAGGAATGCGGTGGCAGCCGGAGATTGCCGCCGCGGAACATGTGGGAGGGAGCAGAGATTTTTTATGACCAATATCGGCAATGACTGGGACGCGCTGCTTGCGGAGGAATTTGAAAAGGACTATTACCGGAAGCTAGAGGCGTTTCTGACAGAGGAATACGCAAACTATACGGTATATCCGCCGCGCGGGGATATTTTCAACGCGCTGCGTGCGGCATCCTATGCGGATACGAAGGTCGTAATCCTGGGGCAGGACCCTTACCACCAGCCGGGGCAGGCGCATGGTATGTGCTTTTCGGTCAACAAGGGTGTCAAGCTGCCGCCGTCGCTGGTCAATATCTACAAGGAGCTCGAAAGCGACCTCGGGATCCCGCCGGCGCCGCATGGCTATCTCAGACCTTGGGCGGAGCAGGGCGTTCTGCTGCTCAATACTTCCCTGACTGTCCGCGAAAGCATGCCGAACTCGCACAAGGACAAGGGCTGGGAGATTTTCACAGATCATATCATTGCCCTGCTGAACGAGCGGCAAAAGCCGATGGTGTTTATCCTGTGGGGCGCGAACGCCAAATCCAAGAAGGCGCTGATCACCAACGCGGACCATCTGATTTTGGAGGGGGCGCACCCAAGCCCGCTGTCTGCGTATAACGGATTTTTCGGAGGGAGATATTTCAGCATCGCCAATCGATTCCTGTCCCTGACCGGGCAGAGCGAGATCGACTGGCGGCTTGCTTAGATATAAAGATGAAACGATAGGAGGAGAAAAAATGTTGTTAATTGTTTTAGGAATTGTAATTTTATTGGTTATCATCTTCGTTGTCATGTACAACGGCTTCATTCGCCTGAAGAACAACTGCGATGAGGCGTTTGCGACGATGGATGTCTATCTCAAAAAGAGATATGACCTGATTCCGAATCTGGTAGAGACCGTCAAGGGCTATGCGGCGCATGAGAGCCAGACGCTCGAAAAGGTCATCGCGGCGAGAAATATGGCGCAGAACGCGACCAGCCCGGAGGCGAAGATCGCCGGAGAGAATGTGCTGCAAGGCACGCTCAAATCACTGTTTGCACTGACGGAAAGCTATCCGGATCTGAAAGCAAACCAGAACTTCCTGGAGCTGTCCGATCAGCTCAAGGCGATCGAGGACGATATCGCAAACTCCCGCAAGTACTACAATGCTGTGGTCAAACAGTTCAATACGAAATGTGAGGTTTTCCCGTCTAACTTGATCGCATCGATGTTCCACTTCGAGAAGAAGCCGATGTTCGAGGTCAACGCGGCAGAGGAACGCGAAAACGTGAAGGTCAGCTTCAGCTAGCAGGTGCGGTGCATGACGAACATGACAAGATGGAACAGGATTTTACTGCCTGCATTGCTGCTGGTGCTTTTGTGCGCGGAGACGGCGTTCGGCTATACGACGACTGCATACACCGTCGACGTGGAGGTCGGAGTAGACAACAGCTATTTGTTTACGGAAACCATCGAGGTGGATTATGACAAACCGCAGCATGGCATCTACCGTTATATCCCGCTTGCCGGGATGGAAGGGCAGAGAGCTCCGCATATCGATCGGCAATGGGTCGAGGACTGGCCGTATGAGACCTATGCGGAGGACGGCTGTGAGATTTTTCAGATTGGCGATGCGGACAGTACGGTGACCGGAGACCAGACCTTTACCTTCGGTTATCGCATGCGTATCGTTGATGACAAGGATACGACGAAGGACTTTATGTATCTGGATGTGCTGCCGACCAACTGGGAGACTGCAATCGAGCGCGCAGATATCACTGTACACCTGCCAAAGCCTGTCGATGCGGATGCGATCGAGGTCTACGCAGGCAGCTACGGCAGTGAAACGCTGCAAGGCGATGTTGGCTGGGATTATGACGAAACAACGCAGACGATGATCATCAGCGGACGGGATATGTCCAAAGGAGAGGGCATCACCATTTTCTGCGAATTGCCGGAGGGCTACTGGGAAGGGCAGATGAATTATGACTGGACCAAGACCGCGGTTCTGACGATCGTGCAGGCTTTGGCGATCCTGCTGCTGCTCTTGTGGTTTCTCTTCGGGCGTGATCCGCATATCGTCCCTACCGTGGAATTTTACCCGCCGCAGGGCATGACCCCGGCTGAGGTCGGCTATGTACTGGACGGTACGGCAGACAAGAAAGACCTGATCTCGCTGATTCTGTATTTCGCGGAGAAGGGTTATCTGACGATCGAGCAAACGAACAAAAAGAAATTTATCCTACATAAGCAATGTGACATTCCGCAGACCGAAAAGAAATTCGCACGGACGCTGTTTGACGGGCTCTTCGGGAAATACGGCGATGTGCAGCTTGAGGAGCTGGATGAGGAGTTCGGCGAGGCATATATGACGGCAAGCGAGCAGCTTGCGGGTCTTTACAGCCGCAAGCATGCGCAGATTAGTCTGCTTTCCACGCTGCTGCAGCTGCTCGGCTGCGCATTCTGCTTTTTGGTGCTGACTGTCGTGATCGTCTTCACAGGGCTGTACAACGGTCAATTTGCGCCGGGCGTAGTAGGCGGCATCTTAGGCGGTCTGCTCATGATTGCCAGTCTGCTGGTGCTGCTGTATTTCCAGCGTAAATCGCTCGCAGTCTCGCGCACGAAGTCTGTCAGCAGAAGAACTGCGCTGTGGATCGTGAACCTGATCGGCGCAGTGATCTGTGCGGTAGCCTTTGGGATGGAATTTTCCAGCGTGGTCGTCGGCGGCGTATGCCTGATCAGCATGGTGGTCGCAGAGTTCTGTACCGTCATGATGGAAAAGCGCACGAAGCAGAGTGCAGAGACCTTGGGTAAGGTGCTGGGACTTCGACAGTTCATCGAGAGCGCAGAGCTTGACCGGATCAATCAGCTGGTGGAACAGGATCCGGCGTATTTTTTCAATGTCCTGCCTTATGCCTATGTCATGGGCTTGACGGATAAGTGGGCGAAGAACTTCGAGAAGATCACGATCGTCCAGCCGGATTGGTATGTCGGCTATGAGGACAGCACACTGTTCAACGCGTGGATGTTCAACAGCATGATGCGTGACTGTTATCATGCAGCAGAGAGCCATATCGAGATCGCGATCCCGGATGGCGGCGACAGCGGCAGCGGCGGCGGATTTTCGAGCAGCGGCGGCGGATTTTCCGGCGGCGGCTTCGGCGGTGGCGGCGGTGGTTCCTGGTAGTTTTTGGATCAAAAAAACAAAAAAGTGATTTTTCAGTATGCTATATGACCTTTTGTTCCGAAGCTATTGCATTCCACTTTGCGATATAGTATAATTGGTTCTGATCGGAAAAAGGAAACAGAAGCTTCCGCGCATACGTTGCGGTCCGACGCGCCCTGTCCTTTGGCGAACGCGGGAGGGCAGAATACTTCACAAAAAACATGAAAAGATAGGAGAAAAAATCATGAAAAATCGTAAGTTAGGAATGTTATTATTACTCGCTTTGTTTGTTGCAATGGCTCTCTTTGCAACCGGCTGCGGCGGAGATGACGCAGGTACAGATGCGGATACGCCGTCAGAACCGACGATCGTAGGTAGCTGGAATGCAACACACATCATGCAGGATGGCGAAACCTCTGAATTGGAAAGCGGCGTAATCAGCGCAGTATTCAACGAAGATGGCACCTGCACACTGACTGTTGACGGGGATGACAGCGCTTGCACCTGGGAAGAAATCGATCCTGCCAGCTTAGGCGAAGATGCAGCACAGATTCAGGAGGATGGTTCCTGGACAGGCAAGGTAACCTTTGAGGACGGTTCCGTTCTGTACGCTTACGTGCTGGAAGACAACAGTGTACTGACACTGATGATAGACGAAGGCAACGGCTACGTTACCGACGTTGCCAACGAATTGGGCGTTACGAAGGTGACCATCCGCAAGGACATCAAGATTCTCGAAAGCAAAAAAATAATTCAAAACGATCTTTAATCAAAAAGCGCTTTCTCACCGCTGCGGCGATGGGAAAGCGCTTTTTGCATACGCAGGAAATAGCGTGGTGCGCTATTTCCAAAATCACGACAAAACACCTTGCAAAGCGGCGCACATGGACGAGCGCCATGTGCGCATAGAAACCCCTGCTTTCGTGCTGCGTCCTTTTGCCCGTACCGGTGCGCCCGGCAGCGCTGCATATGCGCAGCCTGTTTACACCTGATAGCAAAAATGCTCCAAATCCTCCGGGAGAATCAAATGCCGTTTGCTGTCTGCTTCCGTAATCGGGCGGATAGGCTTACAAGGGTTGCCGTACGCCAGAAAGCCGGAGGGAATATCCTTGGTGACCACGCTGCCTGCACCGATGACAACATTGTCGCCGATATGCACCCCGCCGATGATGACCGTATTACAAGCAATCCAGACATTGCTGCCGATATGGATTTCCTCCGCGTACTCTGCCATCGTGGTTTTGCCGTCTGCGTCCAGCCCCATGCGCTCTGCGGCAATCAGCGGATGATTGGTTGCCATAATGGAAACATTCGGACCAATCGCGACATTGTCGCCGATATAGACACGCGCATCATCCATGACGGTCAGATTGAAATTGGCAAAAAAATTTTCGCCGATGAAAAGATGGCTGCCGTAGTTGATTTGCACAGGCCCTTGGAAATAGCAGGTTTTGCCGACACCTCCAAGGATGTCACGAAGCAGCTGCTGTCTGGACGGGTCATATTCGTCCATGCCGTTGAATTTGCGGCAGGCTTCATGTGCGCGGTGTTTCAAATCCTTGAGTTCCGGCTTGCGTGGGTCGAACATCTTGCCGGAGAAAATTTTTTCTTCTTCTGTCATGAAGGCACCTCCTGATAAGATCGCGCATACATTCCTGTATGCATCTTTCTTGATTATGTAGGAACGGAACTATCGCACAGCGATAGTTCCGGAATATCGACAAAAGCACTCTGCAAAGCGTCACGCATGCGCGAGATGTGTACGTAGAAATCTATATTTCGTTGTGCGCACTTTTGTCCAACAGTTTGCTGTAGTAAGTCTTGGCGGTGTAAAGCGCGGCGGCCGGATTATGCCCGAGTACACGATCTTTGGTGATCAGCGTGGTTGTCGGAGCCTCCGCGTATTTGTAGAACAGGCTGTCGTGACCGACGCACAGTCCGACAACGACATTAAGCTCTGTACCGGCCTCATTGAGTTTTCGCGCCTGCAGAATCGGATTGCACATCGTCACGCCGACCGCTTCACATTCTGCGGGAATGCCGACCTCGGTCTTGGGAATCTGCCCGACTTTGCAGGCCATGCCGTAAACCTCGAAGTCGTGCTTTCGCAGAACTTCCGCAAAGATCTGGCTTTCTCGGATCAGCCCCACACAGGTGGCAATGCCGATCTTACGCGCGCCGATCTTGCGCGCGAACTCCAGGATCTCCTGGACTCTGGTAAGCTGTCCGTAGCCTTCAAACTCGACTTCAGCGGCAGCTTTCATAATCTGCGCGTTCTTTGCTTCGCTGTAAATTTTTAGAAGTTCCTCCTTCTGCTCACCGCGGATCTCCGGCGTTACGCAAAACTGCGGGAACCCCTCTCGCGAACCGCTGCGGTCCGGCCTTTTTTCACACTTCTGCACGTGACAGTCCACGCACGAAAATTCTGTCTCTTTGTTCGTCGTCATTTTATTTCTCCGTTTCACTCGAATAACTCAGGAAAATTTTTAATGCCCATCGATGCCAGCTCTTTGAGCATCTGCAGCAGAAAAGCCTTATTCTGCGGACTCAGACCGGAAAAGCTCCGGAAGATTTCCGGAAAACTCGTCTGCCATTCAGCACGCAGCTGTGCGAAGGTAGCGATGTTGTCCAGATCGATCAGGCCGTAAATGGTGTCGACCAGCTGAGCGCGTTCCTCCGCCGACATGGCGCGGATCCACTGATTCAGCGTCGCGTTGAGGTAGCGGGCATCTCCGGTCAGCTCTGAGCGGTAGCTAAAATCATCCCCGTTGATTTCCCACGAAAACGGATTGTGCTGCCAGATGCTGATGCTGCTGCTTTTGACGATTTTATAGTTTTCTTGGTGTTCCAGCAGCATGCCGATCATCGAAGACTGTGGCAGTGTTTTTTCGATTTTGGGGAGCACCTGACGGAAAGCCTCGCTTTGCAGCGCCTGTTCGAGGAAGCCCGGTCCATCGTGTGAAAAGACACGTGCCAGCCGCGCCGACACATCCGGCCGGCAGTTGGCGGCAGCGTAAACGGCCAGATTGCCGCCCTTGGAATGCCCGCCGACATACAGCTTACCGCGGCAGTGACGGGCGGCTTCGCTCAGATAGTCCGCGGCTTCCGCCTGTGACGGGACCGGATACTGGAACGCCATATTAAAATCTTCCTTCCAACCGACGATCGTGGCATCCGTTCCGCGGAACGCGATATATGACGAGCCGTCTGGCAGATCAAAGGTCATGGCGGCAAACTGTTTTTCAGCAGAGCGATCGCTCTGCTGAACATAGCCCTTTACGCGGATCTCACGGAAGCGGGGACTGGCAACCAGCGCGGTCAGCAGTTCCTTGCTTGCCGGCGCGTCGTAGACATGTTCAAAAATTGTATCGAAATCTTCCGCGTGAAAAAGCGCGGGCAGAGGAACGCCGTCCCAATCGCAGAGCGCAGGATTGGCGCGCGGAAAGTGCATATAAACGACGCAAGACAGAATCAGGCTGTCCACAGAATGGAAAGCCTGATCTTGAAATGGTTTCATATTTTGTGCGGCATAAGTTACAATGTTCATGTAAATAAAATCCTCATTTCATATTCGGCAGGAACCCTGCGGTACTGCACGCCCAGCGGGAAGCAGCTGCGCGCCTTCCCGCGCTTAATTCTTCAAACTCTGCATCGGAGCCGGAATCCTGCCGCCGCGGTGGATCATCTTGGCGGAGGACTGGGTGTGCAGCTTCATGACCGGACCATTGCCCAAAAGACCGCCGAAGTCCAGTTCTTCGCCCTCGGCGAGACCGATGGCAGGAATCACGCGGACCGCGGTCGTCTTGGAATTGACCATGCCGATCGCCGCCTCGTCCGCGATGATGGCAGAGATCGTCTCCGCAGGGGTCTCACCCGGAATGACAATCATATCCAGACCGACGGAGCAGACCGCAGTCATGGCTTCCAGCTTTTCGATCTCCAGACAGCCGCTTTTGGCCGCAGCGATCATGCCGGCATCTTCCGTCACCGGAATGAAAGCACCGGACAGGCCGCCGACAGAGGAGGATGCCATCACGCCGCCTTTTTTGACTGCGTCGTTGAGCATCGCCAGCGCGGCAGTCGTACCATGCGTACCGCATTGCTCAAGGCCGATTTCTTCGAGGATATACGCGACGGAGTCGCCGACAGCCGGGGTCGGCGCGAGCGAAAGGTCGATGATGCCGAAGGGGACACCGAGCATACGAGAGGCTTCGCTGCCGACAAGCTGCCCCATGCGGGTGATCTTAAAGGCTGTTTTTTTGATGAGCTCCGCGACTTCGTGCAGCGGCGCGTCCTCCGGCAGCTTAGTCAGGGCGGCGCGTACGACGCCAGGACCGGAGACGCCGACGTTGAGCACCACGTCCGGCTCACCGACACCATGAAACGCGCCTGCCATGAACGGGTTGTCCTCCGGCGCGTTGCAGAATACCACCAGCTTGGCAGCGCCGATGCACTGGCGGTCCTTGGTCAGTTCTGCGGCTTCGCGCACGACCTTGCCCATCATGGCGACGGCATCCATGTTGATGCCGGCCTTGGTGGAGCCGATGTTGACGGAGGAGCAGACGAAGTCCGTCTCCGCAAGCGCGCGCGGGATGGATTCGATCAGCGCGCGGTCTCCGGCGCTGAAGCCTTTCTGTACCAACGCACTGTAGCCGCCGATAAAGTTGACACCGACGTCCTTGGCGGCGCGGTCAAGCGTTTTGGCGTATTTGACCGGATCGCCGCCGCTGACGGCGGCCAGCATAGCGATCGGCGTGACGCTGATGCGCTTGTTGACGATCGGAATGCCGTATTTCTTCTCGATCTTTTCGCCGGTCGCGACCAGATCCTTTGCTTTTGTGTAAATCTTGTTGTAGACCTTTTCGCAGGCGCGGTCGATATCGCTGTCCGCGCAGTCGAGCAGGGAAATGCCCATCGTGATGGTCCGGATGTCGAGATTTTCTTCCTGGATCATCGTGATGGTTTCCATGATGTCGTTAAAATTCAGCATAGCGAGAAACCTCCGATCCTAAATTCTGTGCATGGAATTGAAGATATCTTCATGCATGACGTGAACGACCATATCCGGCACCGCAGCCTTGATATCTTGATGCAAGGCTTCGATTTCGCAGGTCATTTGACTGATGTCGATGACCATGACCATGCAGAAATAGCCGTCCAGAATGGACTGGGTAACTTCGAGTACGTTCGCGTTTTTTTGTGCGCAGGTCTGCGCGGTGCTGGCAAGGATACCGACGGTGTCTTTGCCGATGACAGTGACGACTGCTTTCATAATCTATATGTCTCCTTTATCTTTTGTGTACGGATTTTATCTCCTCATTATACCGCAGTTTGCGGCTGCAGGCAATCTTTTTTGCCTAAGTTTCGGACGGGGCAGCAGGCGTTACCCGATAAATTCCATCCGAAAGCGAATCATCGCAGGCATAGCGGATCGCAATGTTCGGATATTTCTCTGCGAAATACGCGCGGTTGCAGGCGCGGTGTCCGAAGAGATTATTGTAGGACCTTGTGTTTGCAGAGAAAACGACGGCGCGGCAGGGCTGCGGCAGGGCTGCGCTTGTCCGGACGGCAGATGGCGCGGCTGTGGATCGGTTCTGCAGGTCCGGCGCGGCAGGGCATGCGAGCAGGGCAGCAAGCTGCATCTCCAGACGGTCGCGGGCGATGCTTCCCTCGACGAGCTGTCGGAACGCCGGATGAAAGGCGGTCTCGCCCGCCATGATATCGCTGGATTTGAGACCGACGCGGATGATGTTGATCCCTGCGCTGTCTAAGATCTCGTACATCGCCTTGGTCCGTTCGACCGCTTCCGCCTCCGCAAGCGGCGTATAGGTCCCGGACCGGTAGGCGTCATAGAGCGCGGTATCGCGGAGCACGACCGTCGGATACAGGCGCGCGAGCTGCGGTGCGATTTTGACCGTTTCCTTTGCCGAGAAAATATCTTTCTCTAGGGTGTCGCCGGGCAGGCCGACCATCAGCTGGATGCCGAGGGTAAAGCCATAGTCCTTGATCAGCGCAGCGCTTTGATAGACGATATTGGCATGATGCCCGCGACCGGAAAGGCGCAGGACCTCCTCGTCGAACGACTGTACCCCGAGCTCGATGACATCGACGCCGTAAGTCTTGAGGTTGTCTAAAATTTGCGGGGAGATATAGTCGGGGCGCGTGGAAAGGTGAAGCTTGCCGATGCGTCCGGCATCTTTATAAGTCTTGGCGATCTGCAGGAAAGCGGTCTGTTCCTCGAGCGGGATCCCGGTAAAGGAGCCGCCGAAGAAGGCAAGCTCGATCTCTTGCGGCTCAAGGGTTCCGAGCGTTGTCAGCCAGGTTTCGACAGTTTTCGACACGTCGGCCGGTGTGACATCGCCCGCGCGCGCGGTGATTTTCTTCTGGTTGCAAAAGACGCAGTCGTTGGGACAGCCACGATGCGAAATGAAGATCGGAATGATGGCATGGGTTTTCATGAATCGCAGACACTCTTTGTTTTCTCAATTACGGATTTGTTTACGCTGATTTGCTTGCTTTCATAACATCATAACACAGAAGACCGCGCAGATAAACCCGTCTTCACACAAACTTCTCGATGTTTTTCGCAGAAATAAATTGAAAAAGCATTAAAAATTTTATATAATATTGCTAAAAGTGTATATGATAATGATAACAGTAAAAAGGAGATAGATAGATTATGGGATTCGCATCAGAAGTTGGGATAGATTTGGGTACAGCCAATGTGCTTGTATACATCAAAGGAAAGGGAATCGTTCTCAATGAGCCGTCTGTTGTCGCGATCAACAACGATACCGACGAGATTCTGGCAGTCGGGGAAGAGGCAAGACAGATGCTCGGCAGAACGCCTGCCAATATCGTTGCGGTCAGACCGCTGCGCGACGGCGTGATTTCCGATTACGATATTACCGAAAGAATGCTCAAATATTTTATCCGCAAGACCTGCGGCAGCGGTCGCTTCTTCAAGCCGAAGATCATGGTCTGCGTGCCGAGCGGTGTGACGGAAGTCGAGAAGCGTGCGGTCAGAGAAGCCGCGACGCAGGCAGGCGGCAAGGACGTGTATCTGATGGAAGAGCCGGTTGCGGCAGCCATCGGCGCGGGGATTGATATTGCAAAGCCGGACGGCGTCATGGTCATCGACATCGGCGGCGGTACGACCGACATCGCAGTCATCTCGCTGGGCGGCATCGTTGCCAGCACTTCGGTCAAGATGGCAGGCGACAAGTTTGACGAATCCATCATCAAGTATATGCGCAAGGTGCATAAGCTATATATCGGTGAACGAACTGCCGAGGATCTGAAGCTGACCATCGGCACCGCTTATCCGCGGGAGGAAACGATCAGCAGAGAATGCCGCGGCCGCGATCTGGTGACCGGGCTGCCGAAGAGCGTGGAGATCACCTCCGACGAAATGATGGAGGCGCTTGAGGAACCGCTGTTTACGATTTGTGAGGCAGTACACAACGTGCTTGAACGCACGCCGCCGGAGCTCGCTGCGGATATCAGCAATTCCGGCATCATCGTGACGGGCGGCGGTGCGCTGATGTACGGCATCGACAAACGGATCCAGGAGCGTACCGGCATCAAGGTCATCATCGCAGAGGACCCGAAGTCCTGCGTGGCTATCGGCACAGGAAAGTCACTGGATATTCTGGATAAGCTCGAGAGCAATGCGCTGAACCGCAGAGCACCGTACCTGTAAGCAGATTGCAGCGTCCCGTTTTGGGACGCTGTTCTTGTCAGCGCGGACAAAAGGCAGACGACGGGCAGCAGGAAAATGCGCAGCGGGAAAGGCGCGCGAACAAGCGCGCGTGCGCATCAGCGCCCCTGCGTACACAAACGGAGAGAAAGAGAGACAGAAGTACTATGAAATTAGAAATCATTGCAGCAACGACCTTCGGACTGGAAGCAGTGGCAAAGCGCGAGCTTGAGGCGCTCGGCTACAAGATTCTCCGATCGGAGGACGGCAAGATCACATTCCTGGGCGATGAGCGTGCGGTGGTACGCGCCAACCTTTGGCTGCGGACCGCAGATCGGGTGCAGATTAAAATGGCAGAGTTTGAAGCCTTGGAATTTGAGGATTTGTTCCAGCAGGTCAAGGCGATCGACTGGGAAACATGGATTCCACCGACAGGCAAATTCATTGTCAACGGCTCTTCCGTCAAATCCAAGCTTTCGAGCGTGCCGGCGTGTCAGTCCGTTGCCGAAAAAGCGATCATCGAGAAGCTGAAGGAATGCTACGGCATCGAGCATTTTGAAAAAAGCGGGGCGCTGTACGATATTAAGATCACATTACTTAAAAATCGCGTGACCGTAACCCTCGACACGACAGGACCGGGACTGCACAAGCGCGGCTATCGGCAGTCGAGCGTCGAGGCGCCGATCAAGGAGACGCTGGCGGCGGCAATGGTATTGCTTTCCTTTTGGAAAAAGGATCGGATCCTTGTCGACCCCTGCTGCGGCTCCGGCACGATTCCGATCGAGGCTGCGATGATCGGCCGCAATATCGCGCCGGGCATCAGCCGCAGCTTTGTGAGCGAGGAATGGGAAGCGATCCCGGCCGCACTCTGGAAAGAAGAACGCAAGGCAGCTTTCGCGGCGATCGATCAGAGCTGCAAGCTGATGATCTACGCATCGGACATCGATCCAAAGGCGGTCAAGGCAGCGGGTGAGAACGCGGAAGAAGCGGGCGTGGACGACTGTATCGTCTTTCGGAACGCGGACATCGCGGCGGCGCTTGCAGACAGCAATGCGTATACCCACAGCGAGAGTGGTGTTCTGGTGACGAATCCACCTTACGGCGAGCGGATCGGCGACCGCAGGAGCATCGACCGCATTTACGAGGTGTACCGGGCGTTTTTCACTGCACATCCGAGCTGGTCACTCTTTGCCATCACTGCGGATAAGACCATCGAAGCCAAGGCGTTTGGACGCCCCGCAGACCGCAGACGCAAACTGTATAACGGCAGGCTGGAGGTCTGCTATTATCAGTTCCATGGACAGAAGCTGCCGCGAAAACAGGAAACCCACAGAACGAAGTGAAATCCGGCGCTCAGCACAGCGAAGGGATGCGACAGGGGAAAGAAATGAAAACAGAGCAAACAAGCAAGATTCCGGTCTACCGCAGACTGGCGGATGAGATCAAAGCGGAGATCCTCTCCGGCAAGCGCGCGCCGGGCAGCGTGCTGCCCTCCGAACGCCTGATGGCAAAGCAGATGGGCGTACATCGCAATACTGTCGCAAAGGCATATAACGAACTCGAAGCAGAGGAGCTGATAGACGCGCGGCAGGGCATCGGTTATCTGGTGCACGCCGGAGAAACCGCGCAGCGGACGCAGATGGAGACGCGCCGCAGCGCCGCGAAGAAAGAACCCAAAAAGAAAAAGGTCAACTGGAAAGCGCGCATCAAGGACGAATACCAGGACATGGAGGTCACCTTTGACGACCTGTTTCAGCGCTTCGGTGACAAGCATGTCATCTCCATGGGCAGCGGCATCGCCAGTCCCGGCATTTACGACAAAGAAGAACTGGCGCGTGTCCTGTCCTCGCTGATTGCGGAGGAGGGCAGAACACAGTATTTTTACAGCCCGTTCAAGGGTGACCGCATGCTCCGTCAGAAGATCGTGTCTCTGCTCAGCACGAAAGGTGTGCGCGCCACGACCGGACAAATTCAAATTCTCACCGAGACCAATCAGGCGCTCGATTTCGTCGTCATGCTCCTGCTCAAGCCCGGTGATACGGTCATTATGGAAGAGCCGGTATCGCCGGACGCTTACCGCGCGATGGAGCTGGCAGGCGCACACATTATGACGGTGCCGGTTGACGAGGACGGCATGGATGTGGACGCGCTTGAGCGGCTGGTGACGACACATGAGCCGGAGCTGATCTACATCAACGCCAGCTTCCACGATCCGACAGGAAGCATCCTTTCCCTGGAACGCCGCAAAAAAGTAATCGAAATCTCCAATCGCCACCGGATCCCGATCGTCGAGGAGGACGCGGCTTCGGAGCTGGTTTACACAGGCGAAAAGCTGCCGCCGATTAAAGCGTTCGATACGGAGGATAATATCATCTACATTTACTCCTTTTCTCTGACCTTCATGCCGGGGCTGAGCCTCGCCTTTGTCGTGGCAGATCGCGGTCTGATCCAGAGTCTGTCCTATCTGGTTTCCGTCCGCATGATGTCCGTAGACTGGCTGGCGCAGAAGCTCATCGCGCACTATCTGAGCAACGGCAGATATTATGAGCTGCTGGAGGCGTTTCGGCAAAGCTATGCACGCAAGCAGGAGCTGGTTTGCCGGGCGCTCGATGAGATGGAGCCGCTGGGTGTCCGCTATCAAAGACCGCGCGGCGGCGTCTACATCTGGTGCCGCCTGCCGGACGGCATCGACAGCAAGGATTTTATCAACCGAGCCTATCAGAACGGGCTGGCGCTGCTGCCGGGCTATGTCTTTTATCCGTTCAAAAATGGCGGCAGAGACCATATTCGCATCAACTATTCCTTTGAATCGGAGGAACGCCTCTGCGAGGGACTTGCGATTTTGAAAAGTTTACTCGCCGCGGAAAGCAAAAAAACAACTGGCACACAAAATACAGTGGTTACTGGCACTTTCAAAAACAAAACAGTATAGTACAATTTGAAGTAGGACTACCGTAATCCCACTGGCTTTAGACGGTGGGTTAAGGCAGCCGAAAATGTAAATAGGGCAGGGACTGTCCGAATTAACGCCTGTGGAGATAGTAGATTGCGAGGTTTATGAAGCAGGAAGCCCATTGGCTTTAGATCATGGGTAGTTCACGTATAGAAGCAAGCGAACACGCGCAAACTAACATGGAATGCTGCATGAAGCAGAATGAAAAGGAAAAGGAAAAGGAGAGACAAAAATGGCAGTAAATTTAAAAGGAAGAAGTTTCTTAACCCTCATGGATTTCACACCGGAAGAAATCAGATACATGCTGGATCTCGCGCATGACTTAAAGGCAAAGAAGAGAGCCGGCATCCACAACGAAGTGCTCAAGGGCAAGAACATTGTTCTGCTGTTTGAAAAAACATCGACCAGAACCAGATGCGCATTTGAGGTTGCAGCGCTTGACGAAGGCGCGCACGTGACTTTCCTGGACAGCAAGAGCTCCCAGATGGGTAAGAAAGAAACCATCGCGGATACCGCAAAGGTTCTCGGCAGATTCTATGACGGCATCGAATACAGAGGCTTCAAGCAGTCTGTGGTAGAAGAGCTGGCAAACAATGCAGGCGTACCGGTATGGAACGGTCTGACTGACGTTGACCATCCGACCCAGATTCTGGCTGACCTCTTAACCATCGAAGAACATATCGCAAAGCCGCTGAACAAGGTGAAAGTGGTATTCTGCGGCGATATCAGAAACAATATGGCTTACGCATGGATGTACGGCTGTGCGAAGATGGGTATGCACTTCGTTGCTTACGGTCCGAAAGAGCTGGCTGACCAGATCGACCACGACGTGATCGCAAGAGCAAGAGAAGTTGCGGAATACACCGGCGCAACCATCGAAGTATCCTCCGACGAGGCTTGCCTGAAGGGTGCAGATGTACTGTACACCGACATCTGGGCTTCCATGGGTGAAGAGGATCAGATTCCGGAAAGAGTCCGCATGCTGACTCCGTTCAAGGTAACCAAGGAAATGCTCGACAAGACCGAAAACGGCGATGTCATCTTCATGCACTGCCTGCCGTCCTTCCACGATTTCGACACCACCATGGCAAAGGAACAGATGGATCTCGGCTACGACATCCGCGAAGTCACCGACGAAGTATTCCTGTCCAGACACTCCAAAGTCTTCGACGAAGCAGAGAACAGAATGCACACCATCAAAGCGGTTATGGTTGCAACCATGGGCTAATCGAGATCTGAAGAACGGAAGATTCGCAGAACTGCAGATTGGAAGATCTGCAGTTCTGATAAGCTGATGAGCTGACGGGCCTCAGACGCAGGAGGCTCAAGTAAAGAAGGGAGGAGCACAATGCATCCTGGAATTCATAATTTTTCCGAAATCGGGAAATTGAACAAGGTTCTGCTTCACAGACCGGGAAGAGAACTGGAAAAGTTAACTCCGAACAACTTCGAAAGACTGTTATTTGACGATATTCCATTCTTAAAAGTTGCACAGACCGAGCATGACAGATTTGCGGAAGTATTAAGAGAAAACGGCGTGGAAGTCATCTACTATCAGACAGAAACCGCCAAAGCACTCAAAGATGAAAAAATCAAATATAACTTTGTCAGAGAGTTCGTAGAGCTTTCTGAGATCTACTCCGAAGGTCGCAAGGAAGCAATCATCGAGTATCTGCTCTCCAAGAACGCCGAGGAGCTGGTCGAAAGCTGCATTGCGGGTATCTTTGCCGATGAGATCGCGCATATCAAGACAAATTCACTCTATGATGTGGCGGTCAGCGAGGAACCGTTTGCCAGCGACCCGATGCCGAATCTGTATTTTACCAGAGACCCGGGCGCTTGCGTCGGCAACGGCATCAATATTCACCATATGTCGACACCGGCAAGAAGAAGAGAAGCGCTGCTGCTCAAATATATGCTCAAGTACAATCGTGATTTTGCCCTCGAGGACACGCCGCAGTGGTATGACGTCTACGGCAGCTACTCCATCGAAGGCGGTGACGTGCTCGTGCTTTCCAAGGATATCGTAGCGATCGGTTATTCGCAGAGAACGACCATCGCAGGTATCGAGGCTTTCGCGGAGAATCTTCTGAAGAATTCTTCCTTCAAGAAAGTGCTCGTTTTCGATATTCCAAAATGCAGAGCGTTCATGCACCTCGATACGGTATTTACGATGGTCGACTATGACAAATTTACGATCCATCCGGAAATCGAAGGTCCTTTGGGCGTTTACGAGATCACGCTCGGCGAAAACGGCGAGATGAAATACAATGCCATGAAAGACGAACTTTCCAAGGTATTGGCGCTGGAGCTGAACCTGCCTGCAGTCGATCTGATCCGTTGCGGCGGTGGCGATCTGATTGCGGCACAGAGAGAGCAGTGGAACGATGGTTCCAACACCCTCTGCATCGCGCCGGGTACGGTCGTGACTTACGAAAGAAACTATGTAACCAATGATCTCTTAGACAAGAAGGGCATTAAGGTCCTGTCGATTCCGTCCGCGGAATTATCCAGAGGCAGAGGCGGTCCTAGATGTATGTCCTGCCCGGTCAACAGAGACGATTTATAATCAACAAGGTGAAGGAGAACACAAAATGGCAGAAAAGATTGTTGTTGCACTCGGCGGCAATGCCCTGCAGTCCGGCAAGGCAGAACCGACCGCCGAAGCTCAATTAGCAGTTGTAAAAGAAACCTGTGAAAGAATCGCAGACTTATCCGAAAAAGGCTACGAAGTTGCTGTTGTTCACGGAAACGGACCGCAGGTCGGCAGAATCCTGCTCGCCTCCGAAACCGCAAAAAACGTGACTCCGGCGATGCCGTTCGATGTTTGCGGCGCGATGTCCCAGGGATATATCGGATACCACCTGCAGCAGGCACTGAAATTTGCGCTGAAAAAACGCGGCAAGGAGATTCCGGTTGCGACGATTTTGACGCAGATGGTTGTTGACGCGCAAGATCCGGGCTTCAAGAATCCGACCAAGCCAATCGGACCGTTCTACAGCGAAGAAGAAGCGAAAGCGCTCGTTGCGGAAAAAGGCTACACCGTAAAAGAAGATGCGGGTCGTGGCTGGAGAAGAGTGGTCGCATCCCCGATTCCGACAGAAATCGTGGAGCTGGATTCCGTAAAGAGATTATTTGATTCCACCATCGTGATTACCTGCGGAGGCGGCGGTATTCCGGTCGTTCGCAAGGAAGACGGTGATTTGGAAGGTGTCGCAGCGGTTATCGATAAGGACTTTGCGGCAGAGCTGCTCGCAGAAAACATCGGTGCGGATGCGCTGATGATCCTGACCGAGGTCGAAAAGGTTGCCATCAACTTCAATAAACCGAATCAGGAGAATCTGGGACATCTGACCTACGCAGAAGCTGAAAAGTACTGCGAAGAGGGGCAGTTCGCACCTGGCTCTATGTTACCGAAGGTACAGGCTGCGATGAAGTTCGTCAAGGCAAATCCGGGCAAGAAAGCGATCATCACGTCCTTAGCAAAAGCAATCGATGCACTGGAGGGCAAGACCGGAACGGTCATCACTTTCGCATAGAAGCAAGGGAGCGTGCTTGTATGCGGCAAGCATACAGCTGATCCACAGACGGTTTCAAACTGTCGGTGCTGCCGACAGATAGAGAATAGCATTCAAAAAAAGCCCCGCGGGGTATCGGCGAGAAAGCCGATGCCCGCGGGGCTTTCGCTTGTTATGCCGGAAATATCGCCATACAATATTTCCGGCATAACGACAAAAGCACCTTACGAAGCGGCACGCATGGATGAGCGCCATGTGCGCATAGAAATCTCAGATTTCGTTAGGCGCATTTTTATCCATGAGGCAGTGCCGATCTGCATTACGCGATCGGCAGCACCAGTCTGGAGCAGTAGCGGTTCGGGTCGATCTCGCGGCCGCTGTAAGGCGCGACGATCCCCAGCACGCGCGGATGCCCGGCAGGCGTGAGACCACGCGCCTTTACCTCGCTGCCCAGCGCGAGCCATGCCGCATCGACTCCGCTGTAATTGCCGAAATAAAGAACGGACAGTGCCTTGCATGCCGGGAAGCATACCGCGTCCTGCGGTGCGTTTTTTGCATCGACCGGAATGCACACCTGGAAAGGATAGGGTGCATCTGTCAGTTGACCATGCAGGTAATCTGTCCGCGCATTGACCGTAAACAGCGGCTCCCTGCCGAGCGTCAAGCCCCGCTGCACACAGTCGTGATAAAAACTGTACATCGCATCGTATTTCTGCGCGACCGTCATACCCTGATGCGTGCGCGTGCAGCAGACAAACTCCGGCAAGTCGATGATGTCGACAGACAGATGCGGACTGTCTCCGGCACGCAGGCGCATTTCCTCCACACTTCGCTGCAGCAGCGCAAGCTTCTTTTCCAGTATTGTCAGCAGGTCCGTCGCCTCCCCGCTGTGCAAAAAATATGAGAGAATTTCTTCCTTGTCAAACCCCATATACTTAAGATTTTCGATCTGCAGGATTCGCGCGATATTGTGATTGTCATAGTATCTGCGCCCGCTCTCCGGCTCGATATAGGCAGGCGTCAACAGTCCGCTCTCCTCCATGCGCAGGATCGTACTTCGCGAAAGCCCGCGGGCATTGGCAGCCTGTGCGATGCGAAACAGCCCCGTTCTCTCTGCTTGACTCATAAAAACCACCTTTCTTTCAAAAAACCTAAAAAAACACTTGACTCGTTCATAGGTGAACGAGTTATAATATGTAAAAAGTATAGTAGAAATTAGGGAAATTTGTCAATAGGAAAATACGTCTGTGCAGACAGCATCCGCAAGGCTTGAGAAACTGTCGGCGCAGACTTTTGATGAGAAAAGGAGGAAGCACAAGATGAAAACAAACAAAAGCCGAAAGAGACTCTGCAGCGCACTGCTCTGCCTCATCCTAGCCGTCAGCATGCTGCCGATTACGGGGTATGCAGGAGAGGGAGAGATTGCAATTAATGAGACGAACTTTCCGGATGAAAACTTTAGAACACATATTAAAAAATATGATACAGATAAGAATGAGCATTTCAGCCAAACAGAGCTAGATGCTGTGACATTAATTTGGTATCAAATGGAGAATGCGAAGGACTTTACAGGTATTGGTCACTTTAAGAAACTGAAAAAATTGGAGTGCTATAAGCACAAATTGACTACGCTTGACCTCAGTCAAAACAGTGCTTTGGAAGAAGTGGGATGTACCTCTAATCAATTAACATCTCTCGCTCTTGGTGCTAATAAAGCATTAAAAGAACTTCATTGCGGGGAAAATAAATTGACTTCGCTGGATGTTAGTCAGAATACGGGGTTAATCAATTTCACCTGCTCAAGAAATAAATTACGTGCATTAACTTTTGGTAAGAATACGGCATTGAAAACATTGAAATGTTCCGGCAATGAACTGAAAGCATTAGACCTCACAGCACTTACAGCACTGACAACACTGGAGTGCTACGACAATGAATTGGAATCGCTGAATATCAGCGGACTTACAAAGCTAACAGAAGTCAACTGCGGTGAAAATCTGTTTCTGCAGTCCCTTGACATCAGCAGCAATACCGCGTTGGAAAATCTAAATTGTAGCAATATGATGCATCAAGGAATGTTATCCGATTTAGTTTTGGGAGATAATGGGGCACTGAAGAGCTTGGACTGCAGCAATAACAGTTTGACTTCACTGGAACTCAGCAAGCTTACAGGACTTACGGTGCTTAGATGCGGCAATAATGATATAGAAGCGTTGGATGTCAGTGCCCTTACCAAGCTTGCGACCTTGGATTGCTCTGGGGATAGTTACGGCTGGAACAAAGGCAGTTTGAGATCATTGATCATTGACCAAAATAACAAATTAGAAGACTTAGATTGCAGCAACAATCAGTTGACATCATTGGACGTCAGCGGACTTGCAAACTTAAACTGGCTGAGCTGTGATGGTAACGAGTATACGATTCAGGTTGGAAGAGATGGGAAATTTGATCTTTCTAATTTGCCGACAGGTTTTGATGTAAATAGGGTGACACAATGGACCAATGCTTCGGTCGAACAAAAAGATGGTAGAAATATGCTGAAGGTTGATGATAACGCATCGGAAGTCACTTACACATATAACTGTAGCGGAGAGACTAATGGAAATCCTAAATTTACAGCAACCTTCACCTTGCTTGTGGAGAAAGAGCAGACTTATGCAATCAATGTTGAGAACGACGGCAACGGCACAGCCTCTGCAAATCCTGTATCTGCCGCAAAAGACGAGGTAGTTACTCTGACGGCAGCGCCAAACGAGGGTTACGAATTCAAGGAGTGGCAGGTTGTTTCCGGTAATATCACCATTAACGATAATAAGTTCACCATGCCTGCAAATCCTGTGACAGTGAAAGCGATTTTTGAGCAGAAAAAATATGCAGTCACAGTGCAAACTGATGGCAACGGCACAGCATCTGCAAGTGTTGCGTCTGTCGAGGTTACATCTGCCGCAAAGGACGAAGTAGTTACTCTGACGGCAGCGCCAAACGAGGGCTATGAACTTGACCATTGGGTTGTTACACCAGACAATATTACATTGACCACAGGAAGTGGTGGAACGACCACTTTCACCATGCCTGCAAATCCTGTGACAGTGAAAGCGATTTTTGAGCAGAAAAAATATGCAATCACAGTGCAAACCGACGGTAACGGCACAGCATCTGCAAATCCTGTATCTGCCGCAAAAGACGAGGTAGTTACTCTGACGGCAGCGCCAAACGAGGGTTACGAGTTCGACAAGTGGGTCGTGGCGGACAACAAGGTCATACTGGCGAATCCAAACAGTCCAACGACTACATTTACCATGCCTGCAAGTGAGGTAACGGTCAAGGCAAGCTTCAAGAAGAAGGTTGCGTCCGGTGGTTCGTCCGGCGGCGGTGCTTATGTGCCGAGTACACCGCCTGCGCCGTCTAATCCGAAGCCGTCCGGCTCAGCGGTCACCAGTGATGTATCCGGCAGTACGAGCAGGAAAGACGGTGAAACCAGCACAAAGGTCGACCAGAGTACCGCCGACAAGCTGGTGGACGCAGCGATAGACAATAAGTCCACCGACATCGTGATTGATACTGCGTCAAAAACAGAAAATGGGGGGGTGCCAAACGTCAAAGCTTCTGAGGTCACGCTGCCGACGGAAACGATCAAGAACATCGCCGAAAAGACCGATGCGAGCCTCACCATCAAGACGGATGTCGGCGAGATCAAGCTGGATAACAAGGCGGCGGCGTCCGTTTCCAAGCAGGGGGAAAATATCGGCGCGCCGGGCGAGCAGGAAACCATCAGTATCATCGCCAAAAAAGTCAAAGAGGATACCGAGGAAGTGCGCTATGAGCTGGAGATCAAGAACTCCGGCGGCAAGACGATCTCTGACTTCCGGGGTGGCACAGCCACGATCACTGTGCCGGTTCCAAGCGGACTGCAGGGAGAAAGCCTCATCTGCGTCTATATCGACAAAAAAGGGCATTATAACAAAGTGAAAGGAAAATGGACGGCAGACGGCAGATATGCGTTCAGCACCGGACATTTCTCGACCTACGCAATGATGCGTGAAACCACTGCGGATACAGTCATTGCCAAGCAAAAGGCGGCAGTTCGCAAAATGACGATGGAAGTTCGCACGAAGATCATCAAGACGAAGTCCGGCAAGCAGGCAATCCGCGTGACGTGGACAAGTGGCGGCAAGATCATACCGGACGGTGTGCAGATCTACCGATCCACGAAGAAAGGCGGCAGCTTCGGCAAGAAACCGATTTTCACGACCGAAAAAACGCGATACCTCAACACCGCAGTCAAGACCGGACAGCGCTATTACTACAAAGTGCGCGGCTATGTGACCATCGACGGCGAAACCGTTTACACCAAGCTTTCCGGCAAAGACAACCGCAAGCTCCCGGAAACGGTATAGGTCCGGCATAAAAACGCTTTAACACCCAAATTGCAAATAGATCGCAAAAGCGAGAAACAAATAATCTGGAAAATCATAAGCAAAGCCCCGCGGGTGCATATACATGCGCATACCGCGGGGCTTTCGCGTACATTTTTGTATAAAATAATTACTGTAAAAATATATAAATAAAATGCTTGAATGAAATGTGAAAATGTGGTATATTAGAAAAAACGTACTTGAAAATAAAGTAAAAAAAGGAGTAATATACAATGAAGCAAAACGACTTGAAACAAAGCAGTCAGCAAGACACTTTCCAGTCGGAAACCAACAATGAAGGCAGTAACATAAAGCTGCAGAGGCGTATGGGCGAAAAACCGCAGCGCAATCACAAGGACTCCACCTTTTGTCTGCTCTTTTCCGAGCCGCAAAGAGCCATTGAATTGTACAATGCTGTCACCGGAGAGAATCTGCCGCCGGATACCGAGCTGACCTACACGACCCTCAAAAATGCCCTCTATATCGACCGCAATAATGACCTCAGCTTTGTTATCAAAGACCGTTATCTGGTGATGTCGGAATGTCAGAGCACGATCAATATGAACATTCCGATGCGCTGCCTCGGTTATGTCAACCGCACCTTAGAGAACCTAGCTGGCAAAGAAGGACTTTACGGGCGGAATTTAGTCAAATTCCCGGCACCTGAGTTTTACATGTTCTATGTGGGCAGGGAGGCATGGTCGCGCAAGACCCTGCGTTTGTCAGAAAGTTTTCTGGCCGAGCCCAAAGAAAATTCGCTCGAGCTGGTTGTCAATCTCATTAACTTAAACTATAATAAGGATAGCGAAATCTTGCAGAGAAGTCCGTCGCTTTTAGGCTACAGTAAGCTGTTGTACCATATCCAAGAGGAACTGGGTGCAAACGGCGGTGATCTGAAACAAGCCATCGATACGGCGGTGAAAGCGTGCATGGACGAGGGCTTGATTACGGACTTCCTGCATAAACATAGCAAAGAGGTGACAGGTATGCTGTTCAAGGAAATCACAGTAGAAGAATTTGCGGAAATCCGGGCACGCGAAGCATACGCGGATGGCGAGAAAGCCGGCTATGATAAAGGCGAGAAAGTCGGGCGCGAGGAGGGTGAAAAGACCGGGCTTGCACGCGGTGCGGCGCAGGAAAAACGTGAGATCGCAAAAAAATTCAAAGATTCTGGCATTTCAATTGAAGTGATCGCGAGGAATACCGGACTGACACCGGAGGAGATCGAATCACTTTGACAGAGCATTACAAAAGCCCCGCGGGTGCATATACATGCACGCACCGCGGGGCTTTCGCATACAGATTGGAATCAGTTTCGGTTCATCGTTTTTGCATGCACCGGACATTGCATCGCGTGTCAGATGTGTGGTGCGCGATGCGCGTTTTACGCGGCACGCGGCATCGGGGCGTTAAGCGCTCTGCTCTGCACCGCCTGTCTTGTCTGCCATGGACTGCAGGATGCTGCGCAGCACCTTGAGCGTGGATTTCAGTGAGTCATAGCCATCGAACAGCGGCTGACAGGTCTCCTGCAGCTTGGCGGCGGCGGAGACGGTGTAGGAGCCGGAGGTTGTCAGGACGGACATCAGATCGCCGGTGACGCGTGACGTTTTATTGCTGATCAAGCGGCAGATATGCAGGGTAGCATCGGTCAGTGCTATCTTCTGCGATGGTGCGTCGAAATGCGAGACGAGCACCAGTCCGTCGCAGAAAGCAGCCAGATGCGCCATCGAGGATGCGCAGGCGCTTAAAAATTCTGAGGCGAAAGCCGTATCACAGACAGCGACCTGTACGTCAGCAGAAACAGCCTCCTCATCGACCAGCGTGCGTTTTTCACAGTCCGCAAAACGAGCCTTGTCCTGTGTCAGGCTGTCCGCCAATGCAAGAAACGTCATTGGGTCCTGACCCGGCAGCATTTCCTTTGGCAGCACTGCCAGCGATTGGAGTGCAGCGATCAGCTGATCCAGGCAGCCGTAGAGCGCCTGAATCGCCTCTTTCTGGTAGAGACGCAGGGCGCGCGCGGTGTGGATCGCAGGATCACGCTCTAACTGGAGCTTCTGCGCGATTTCTCCGATGCGGCGTGTCAGCAGCTTCTGCACAGCGGTCTGGATATTGTGATCCTCTGCCGTAAAATGCAGTCTGCCCGCTTCCGCGTCCCAAAGGATTTCCTGCAGATGTACGACAATGCTGTCGCATTCGTCTTCGGTCAGCTTGCCCTCTGCAGCTAATTTTTTGACATGTGCAATGCTGCAGAGAATATCTTCTTTCCAGAGTCTCTGATCGAACCCGATCGACGCACAGAATTCGTCTGCAACTAAATCTTCTTCATCTAAATATTTACCGTTCCAAAGCTTCATCATTGTTCTGTTCCCCCTCGTTTTTGTGGTTTCCTGTTTCCTGTATGAGATGCCGCGTCTGTGCTGATTTGCCCCTCCGGTGCATCATACAAGAGACATATTTTCCGGTGATACGAATATTTATTAAAACTAGTGTATAATTCCTGCCTCGTATGCACTCATTATAAATGAATAATTATGAAAAATCAAGAGAAAAAATAAATAAATTTGTGGAAAACAGACAATTTATTTGCTGAGAGCCCATTTCTTCATGAATATTTGTGCAATGCCGGCGAGGGGTACCGCCAGCAGCATGCCGATGATGCCGAAAAAGGACCCGAAGATGGAGACCGAGAGCAGGACAAAGAGCGGATGCAGTCCGGTACTGCCGCCGACGACTTTCGGATAAATATAATTGGCGTCTATCTGCTGCACGACGAAGAGCCCGGCGACAGCCAGTGCGCCGTGCAGAGGACCGTCGGTGACGGCGGCAACTGCGAAGGCGGGGATCATGCCGAAGAATGGTCCGAAGTAGGGAATGACGTTGAGGACGCCGTCCAGTAGTCCGATGATGACGGCATAATCGACTTGGAGTACGGTCAGCACTGCGGAGGAGAGAAACGCGATCATGAGGCTGTCAATCATTGCCCCTTTGACAAAGGTCGAAAGCACCTGGTTGATTTCCGAGAGGCTTTCGTTCAGCAGTCCATGTACTCGTTGTCCGAGCAGCAAGGAGAGGAAGCACTCCCAAAGGCGCAAGAAAAATTCCCGATCCTTGAGCAGGTAAACGGAAGCGACCAAGCCGATCAGGAAGTTGAGTAATGCGTCGCCGATATCGCTTAAAACTGTGACTGCAGCTTCGACTGAGAAATGGCGTTCCAAACGTTCCGCGAGGCTTGCGAGTCCTGCTGCAATCGGAGAGGGCGTGCCGGAGGGGAAAAGGTCGGAGAGAAAGGCATCTGCCGCTTGGTAAGCGTTCTCAAAGTAGGCAAGGATTTGTGCGCTGATTTCGCGTGGGCTGCCCTGTGGGAGTGCGCCGAGGATCAAAATGACAAAGCCGCAGATGAGCGCACCCAGAAACACAGCGGTCGATAGATATGTCAAGAAAATGGCACAGCCGCGGTGGTGGATTTTACGCGTTAGCCAATTGACCATCGGATGCAGGAGATAAGCGATGACCAGTCCGATCAGCAGCGGCGTCAGAACGGACAAAAGCTGCGAGAGCATCCAGCCGATGCTCTGCAGGACATACTGCAGGATATTTTCGTTCATGTGCGGTCCTTTCAAAATTTGAACAGAAAGGCAGACCCTTGCAAGGTGGAAACGGATTTTGGCGTGCCTGCCGCGGACGAGGAAGCGGCGCAGCCTTTCCTGTTATGTAGGAAATATCGCGTAGCGATGCTTCAGAATATCGAGAAAAGCAGCTTGTAAAGCGATGCTCACGCATGCGCACGATATGCGCGGAGGACTCTCGGATTTCGTCATGCGTACGGTTTCCTGCTGTTAGTATGGCTAAGATCGCTGAAAAATATGAGCCGGACAGGAGAAAAGTGCGCGGTGAGAACAGCGGATTTTCACGCGCATGCGTTTGCCGTGCGCCAGCGCTGCGCATGGATTGCTTGTTATTCCGGAAATATCGCTGTGCGATATTTCCGGAATAACGACAAGAGCACCTTGTGCAGCGGCACGCAAAAATGAGCGCCATATGCGCATAGAAATCTCAGATGTCGTTATGCGCATTTTTGTCCCGCGGTTCCCTTGCGCAGCTGCGGCTCTGCCAAACGTGTTTGTCGCCGCACGTGTCAGCTAATTTGCGCCTCTGCTGCGCCTGAAACTTGCATGGACGCTTGGGCTGCTTGGATTTTGTTTGTTTGGCAAGAAGCAGTTTGCGTCTCTGATGCGCAGGCGCCGCATGCCGGTCGCGGGTACGGAAAAAAGAACAGGAAACACAAGCGAAAATATTTGACACATACTGTATACAAGATGTACAATAAAGACAGCAGAACATGATGATTCTGATTCTGCGGTTATGTAAAATGTAAACGAAAAGGGGCGTCCTGCATGGGCGCCTGTTTTCGTTTAGGGGGGGCGCCGGAGGGCAAAGCCACCGGCTGCGCTTGCCGGAGACGGTGATTTTGCCCCGGCGATATTTTGCGCCGCAAAGGCGGCGCACAGAAAGATTACAGCAAGACTTCTTTGCGCAAAGGAGTCACACAGAAAAGCGCAGGCTAGATGGATGGCGCACAGAAAAGGTTATAGCAAGGCTTCCTTGCGCAAAGGCGGCGCAAAGAAAGGGGGCGAGCAACGTACGCTGTCTACCGGCACTTTATGCGCAAAGGAGGCACACAGAAAAACGCAGGCTAGATGGATGGCACACAGAAAGGCTACGGCAAGGCTTCTTTGCGCAAAAGCGGCGCACAGAAAAGGTTAAGCGCAACTACGCTGTTCACCGGTACCTCATGCACAAAAGGTTTCGATAAACGTGCGTGCTATGCACGAACGGCATCTGCATAAGGCGGCGCTTTCCCGCCGGGGCGGGATAAAAGTGTACATAACGAAATACAGATTTCTATATGCACATGGCGCGCATCTGCGAGCGCCGCTCCGCAAGGTACTTTTGTCGTTATTCCGGAAATATCGCATAGCAATATTTAGATCATCAAAAAGCCGCCGGCAGGGCCGACGGCTTTGATAATCTTGTAAGCGATAGGATAAGCTGATTATGCTTCGAGAGCCTTTAATGCAGCTTTCTTTTCTTCTTCTCTTTCCTCTAAGATCTTTGCATATTCTTCTTCTGTCAGCTTCGTCATGGTGATGCCGGTGTAGCCGAAGAATACGGAGACTACCGGGTTCATCCAGTTCAGAATCGCATATGGAATGTAGCTGGAGTCGATACCGAGGAAGTTTCTCATGGTAGCGCCGCAGGTGTTCCACGCGAAGAAGTTAGAGGTAATGGTACCGGAGTCTTCCAGACATCTGGAGAGGTTTTCCGGACGCAGTCTCATATCTTCGAAGGATTCCTTGAACATTCTGCCCGGGAGTACCAGAGATAAGTACTGGTCGCAGCATACCGCGTTTGTGATGATGCACATTAACTCGGTGGAGAGAACCAGACCGCCTCTGCCTTTTGCAACCTTCAGGAAGATCGATGCGAAGGAAGCCATCATGCCGGTGCAGTCTAAGATACCGCCGAAGCACATTGCTGACAGAATGATGGAGATCGTCCACATCATGCCCTGTACACTGGAGGAGGACAGCAGGCTGCTGAGTTCCTCAATAATAGGAGAAGCGCCCTCCGGAACGACACCTAAGGAGATACCGTTGTTCATGATGTAGAATACATTGTCGATTACCTTGTTGCTTACCTCGGCGTCGAGAACGGCTTCGATCGCTGCATGATTCATGAACATGAACGGAACTGCGATCACAGCACCGCCTACCAGAGACGGGATCGCCGGAAGCTTTAATGCGACTGCGCAGATAACGAACAGCGGCGGAACCAGTGTTAAAACGCTGATATTGGATGACTGCTGAATGAAGCTCAAGATTTCGTCGATGACGGATAAATCCGGCTCATTGCTCGATGCATGCATGAAGCCCATGATTGCGTAAACAACCAAAGCGATGATCATGGAAGTACCGGTGGTGTAAACCATGTGCTTGATGTGTCCGAACAGTGTCGCGCCTGCCATCGCCGGAGCGAGGTTGGTCGTGTCGGATAACGGGGACATCTTGTCACCGAAGTAAGCACCAGATACAACCGCACCTGCTGTCATGGCCGGTGGGAATCCGAGCGCTGCACCGACGCCCATCAGAGCGACGCCCATGGAACCCGCGGTCGACCAGGACGAACCTGTCGCCAAAGATACGATGGAGCAAAGGATACAAGCGGTTACGAGGAATACCTTCGGGCTGATGATCTTAATTCCATAATACATCATGGAAGGAATTGTACCTGCTGCCATCCAAGAAGCGATGATCGCGCCGAGGATCGCAAGGATCAGGATTGCCTGCATGGACCGGTTGATCGATGCGAGGATACCCTGTTCCAGGTAAGCCCATTTCCAGCCGTTTAAGCAAGCAACGATGCCCGCGAAAGATGCTGCGAGGATAAGTGCGATGTGCGGCTCTCCACCCGTGTCTTTGACGATGGACCAGACTAACAAGCCGATCATCACGAGCATAACCAGAATGGTTTGCCACAAAGGAATCTTTTTACCCATAATAAAGTCCTCCTTAATCATATGAAGTTAAATAAATAAAGAATGAGTGTCTTGTATGACACTAAAAACATTATAAGCTGTGGTTAAAACTTTGTCAACTAAACCTTTAGCAAATGTGAAGAATTTTTGAAGAAGTTTTGAAGATTTCGACATAAAGAAGGGGCTTGAATCCGCAAAAAAAGCTAGATTCAAGCCCTTGCTAATACATTGTTAAGAAATACCACGTTCTGCGATCTTCAGCATGATCGCGCACTCCATGCGCTTGCGGAAGAGCTCGCAGCCGTATTCGTAAACGCCATTGATGTCGCCGGACGCGTGGTAAGCGTTCGCCGCGCAGCCGCCGGAGCAGTAGAGCCTTGCCCAGCAGTCATCACACTCCCTGCGGGAATAGACATTGCACTGGCGGAACTTGTCCTGCATGTCGGTATTGGTCACGCCGTCCCAGATATTGCCCATCCGGTAGGCCTCGTCGCCGACGAACTGATGACAGGGATAGAGCTCGCCCTGCGGCGTGACGGCGAAGTATTCCGTACCGGAGCCGCAGCCCGCGATGCGCTTATAAATGCAAGGACCGTGGTTGAGGTCGATCATATAATGATAGAAGGTGATCGGACGACCTTCCTTTTGGCGTGCGAGCATCGCCTCTGCCAGCTTTTCATACTGCGAAAACAGGATCGGCAGGTCCTCCGCGGTCAGCGCAGACGGGTCGCTTGGGTCGCAGACGACCGGTTCCATCGAAAGCTTCGTGAAGCCGAGGTCCGCGAGGTGCAGGATGTCGTTGGTGAAATCCGGGTTGGCGTGGGTGTAAGTGCCGCGGACGTAATAATCACGTTCGCCGCGGCGTCTTGCGAACTCCTGAAACTTCGGGATGATCGTATCATAGCTGCCGCGCCCCTGATAGTCTACGCGGAAGCGATCGTGCACTTCCTTGCGGCCGTCGATGCTCATGACGACGTTCTGCATCTCGCGGTTGGAGAATTCGATCACATCGTCGTCAACATTGACGCCGTTGGTGGTCAGCGTGAAGCGGAAACGCTTATGATGCGGCGCTTCCAGACTGCGGCCGTAGCGGACGAGTTCTTTGACGACCTCCCAGTTCATCAGCGGCTCGCCGCCGAAGAAGTCCACCTCCAGATTGGTGTGGCTGCCGGAGTTTTCTACTAAAAAGTCCAGCGCTCGTTTGCCGACTTCCAGCGGCATGAGCGCGCTTTCGCCGCGGTATTTGCCCTGCCCGGCGAAGCAGTAGCTGCAGTTGAGGTTGCAGCTGTGGGCGACGTGCAGGCAGAGCGCCTTGATGTCGCGTGAATTATTTTTGAACTGCCCGGCGATGTCCGCATAGACATCCGGCGCGAACAGTTTTTTGTCATCTTTCAGTTTTTGAATCTCTGCATAGCATTCCCGCAGGTCTGTCTCGCTGACGGTCTCGCCGTCTGCTGTCTGCCTCCCGCCGTATTTGGCGAGCAGCGCGGAGATGATTTCGCCTTCTGTTTTATCTTCGAACATCGCGATCATGTCATAGGCAATCTCGTCCACGACATGAATGGCGCTGGAATAGGTGTCCAGCACAATGTTGTAACCGTTTAGCTGATATTGATGAATCAATGAAATTGTTCCTTTCCTGATCTGCTTGATATGTTTTTTGATATGCTTTGCCAAAAAAATACCCGCCTGCGCCGTTTCCGGACAGGCGGACAGGGTCATGCGCCCATACTATTTTTCATCGTTTTCGCAAGCCTGATTTGCCACGCCGCAGGATGTCTTGCATGCGGACTGACAGGAAGTCTGGCATTCGCCGCAGCCGCCGGTCACAGCGCTCTTTGCGAGGTCACGCGTCTCAATCGTTTCGATGTGTTTCATGGGAATAGCCTCCTTTCACGAATGGATAACTGCGTTTTGCATACCCAATCATTATACCTTCCTTTTGCCTTGCCGTCAATGCCGGGCAGAGAAATTTTCGCGGGAAAATCCAAAAGATCGGGACGACCTGGGGCTTTTGGGGAATGCGGCAGACCTTGAGAAAATGTTTTCTTGGGGGAAATGCGCGCGGGGATGGGCTGCCTGCGGAGACGTCAAAAAAAGGGCTTGACAGAAAACTCGGAAGTTTGACACCTCCGTCCTTAAAAAATCTCTCTAAGCGTTGTAAACGCTTAATTTTTTTGTCAATTTCTTAAA
>ERZ856578.1784-NODE-1784-length-38473-cov-10.440853_pt1 | contig 38473 bp, 37 predicted proteins | sample MGYA00514384_ERZ856578 | MGnify/ENA primary metagenome ERZ856578 (study PRJEB29103, sample SAMN06111958) | human gut metagenome | biome: human gut; feature: ankylosing spondylitis patient; material: healthy_person | host: Homo sapiens | place: China:Hangzhou...
TTCCACAAGTTTCAGTTTTGTTCAATTTTCAAGGTCCTGCTGCGCTGTCCTTACGGGGTGTCCCGCCGGACAGCTTGTATATAATACCACCGCCGCAAGCGTTTGTCAACACCTTTTTCCAAATTTCAACAAAATTGAATTCTAAGCTTATATGTGGTGGATATTCTCATGAAATCATACTATTTGCGGTGGTTTTGTTTTGACGTTCATCATTTATTCACAACATTAGTACATATTTTGCCTGCTGTTCCCGCAAATGATCTGGTTTACACGGCGGATTTCTGCTTTATAATGGGGATATACCTATTATAAAGGAGTGCCGCCAAGATGACACGTGAGAAACTGCTGAACCAAATTGCCGCCTATATACCTTATAATGAGCAGGAGGCCGCCGACAGGGAACTGATCCTGCATTGGATACAGGACCACGATGACGCCTTTACGCGGCAGAATCAGGTGGCACACATAACTGCCTCGGCCTGGGTGGTGAACCGGGACCGTCGCAAGGTGCTGTTGGTGTACCACAACATATACAATTCCTGGTCCTGGCTGGGCGGGCACGCGGACGGCGAGACAGACCTGCTGGCGGTAGCCTTGCGGGAAGTCAAAGAGGAAGCTGGTATTGCCAATGTGCGTCCTGTATCACCGGACATCTATTCGCTGGAATCCCTCACTGTGGACGGGCATGTCAAAAAGGGGCAGTATGTATCCAGCCATCTGCATTTAAATGTCACTTACCTATTGGAGGCCGACTCCGATGAGGCCGTATCTATAAAGGAAGACGAAAACAGCGGCGTGGCCTGGTTCACGCCTGAAGAAGCGTTGGCAAAGTCCACCGAGCCATGGTTTGTCACCCACGTTTATGCAAAGCTGATCGATAAACTAAAAAGCAGTGATCTGTAAAACGCGCTGCCCTTTCGCCATCCATAAAATATCTGTATAACAAAGTGCGCCCTGCTGTCGGGTAGTTTTACCGGACAACAGGGTGCGTTTTTGTATTTGGTTTCGGGGATGTCTGTTACTTACCCCAGACTTCCTCAGCAATCTCTTTCACCAGTTTGAGCTTGTTCCACTGCTCGAGGTCGGTCAGCTTGTTGCCGATCTCGCAGGAGGCAAAGCCGCACTGCGGGCTGAGGCAGAGGCGATCCAGCGGGATGTACTTTTCGGCTTCGTGGATGCGGGCGATGACGGCAGCCTTATCCTCCAGCCGCGGGGACTTGGTGGTGATAAGGCCTAGCACGACTTTTTTGCCCTCGGCCACGTACTGCAGCGGCTCAAAGTTGCCGGAGCGCTCGTCGTCGAACTCCAGGTAGAAGGCGTCCACGTTCTCGTGGGCAAACAGGATGGGTGCAATGGGAGTGTAGCCGCCACGGCTTGCCCAGGTGGAGTGATAGTTGCCGCGGCAGACGTGGGTGGTCAGAGCCAAGTCAGCAGGGCGGCCCTCCAAAGCCAGATTGTTCAGGCGCAGGTACTCGTTGGCCTGGTCTTCCAGCTTGACGCCTGCCTGGGCGATAAAGGCCTGATAGTTGGGGTCGCAGAACATGCCCCAAGTGCAGTCGTCGAACTGGATACTGCGGCAGCCTGCATTGTACAGGTCATGGATGACCGTGCGGTAGGCGGCGGCAATGTCCTGCAGCAGCTGCTCATGGTCGGGGTAAACAGCGTCGGTGTTTTTGCCATTATCCTCGCGGTAAAGCTCGGCCAGCAGCTGGGCGGGAGCAGGCATCGTCTGTCGGGCGATGCAGTTCTCGTCCTCGAACTGTTTAACGAACTTGTAATGCTCGACAAAAGGATGATTTTCGCCGCTGATTTTGCCGCTGACGCGGATGGAACCATGGGTGGTTTCCTCTCCCTGGAAGTAGTAGCCGTGGTCCAGCTCGATCTCGTCGATACCGGCAAAGCCCCACATAAAGTCCAGGTGCCAATAGCTGCGGCGGAATTCGCCATCGGTGATGGCGTGGTAGCCGGCGCGCTTTTGCTTTTCGATGAGCAGGGTGATTTGTTCATTTTCCACAGCGGTCAGCTGCTCGTGGGTGATCTCGCCAGCCTTGAACTCGGCGCGGGCGGTCTTGATAGCCTGCGGACGCAGGAAGCTGCCCACAAAATCGTAACGGAACGGGGATCGCAGTGTAGCCATAGTTATGTACCTCTCTATGCGAAATTTTATTGTATTCGTCGATAGGTACAGTATACAGCACGATGCGCTTGTTGTAAAATATCGGCTTTTGTGGGTTTGATATAGGTTAAAACTATACCACGGTTTATTGCGCTGTGTGCTTTTGCAAAATCTCAATATACCGTTTGCCAAACAGCCCCGGCTGGACCTGCTTGTGGGTCAGGTAGCCGATCTGCATGGCATCGTCCACCAGCAGGGGCACGGCCACGATATTGGGACCGTTCAATGACTCACTGATGACGCCGCTGCAGATGGTATAGCCGTTCAGGCCGATGAGCAGGTTGAACAGCGTGGCGCGGTCGCTGACGAGGATGTCTTTTTTGCTGTCCCGGGTGCTTAAAATTTCTTCGGAAAAATAAAAGGCGTTGTGCTCGCCCTGCTCATAGGAAAGGCGCGGGTATGGGGCCAGGTCGTCCAGCGTGACGGCGGGCTTGGCCGCCAGCGGGCTGGACGCGCTGACAAATACATGCGGCTTGGCCGTAAACAGAGGCGTAAACTGCAGGTCATGCTCCCGGATGACCTTGCGCAGGACGGTCTCGTTATCCTTATTTAAGTAAAGCACGCCGACCTCGCTGCGCAATAGGGCCACATCCTCGATCAGCTCGTAGGTCTGGGTCTCGCGGATGCGGAAGTCGTACTCCGGGCCGCCGTACTCCCGCAGCAGCTCCACAAAGGCTTCCACTGCAAAGGAGTAGTGCTGGGTGGACACACAGAATTGATGCTTGACCGGCGCCGCGCCCAGGTACTTTTCTTCCATTAAGTCCATCTGGGCCAGCACCTGCCGCGCGTAGCCTAGGAACTCCTCACCTTCCGGCGTCAGCACCGCACCGCGGTTGGTGCGGCGGAAGATCGTCAGGCCCAGCTCCTCCTCCAGTTCCCGCAGCGAGGCCGTCAGGCTGGGCTGGGCAATATAAAAGCGGCGGGCAGCTTCGCTTAAAGTGCCGGTCTCTGCAATGGCAGTCACGTACCGCAGCTGCTGTAAGGTCATGGTCACACTCTCCTTATTATGATAAATGCATGATTTGGTTTTTAGTATAGCACACTTTTGTTGGGGTGTGCAGTTATGCAAATTTTGTATGTCAGTTATGCGCATAATACATTTTACACAGGTACCTACCCCCGCTATAATAGTCCTTGGACCTGAAAAGGTAGAGGAGTGGGAAAAATGCGTTATACGGAGTTAACGAAGAAAGAATTGCAGCGGGAATACACCAAGCTGACCCGGCGCTATACCGATTTTGTGCGGGAGCCGCTGGAGCTGGATATGACCGCCGAGGATATCTTTGGCAAAAGCGAAAGCCGCCGCGCGGCACGGCATTTCGGCACGGTGCTGGGCAAAGAGCTCAGCGATACCGGCGCTGCACAGCCCGCCCCGGTAGAGGATGCGGTTGCCGCCCTGGCCACCATGCCGGGCTGCGCCTCCCGTACTGTAGAGCTTTGCCGCCAGGCAGGTGTCCGGTTCGATGCCATCGACCACAGCACCGTATTGGCGCGTATCATTCCTGCGGACGCGCGGTCAGAAGAGTTGACCCACGCCGCCAGTGTATTTGCCATCAGCGCACGCCTTGCAGCCCTGGAAAGCCTGCAGAGCGTGTTGCGTTCCTAACCCTGTTACCCCCAAAAAACAAGGAAAGCCAACCGCGCCTGTATCGTGTGCACAGCGATGCAGGCGCGGCTGGCTTTTTGTTTACTTTTGCTTGTTTTTCTCTGATTCCAACAGCTGGTGGCGGAACTCCCGCGCGGCGGTATTCAGCGGGCGGCGGGGGTCGTAGACCAGGCAAACCGAGCGGGACGGGATAGCCTCCTGCAAATTCATCTGCAAAATGCGCTTGCGATGCAGATTGCCGCGGGCCATCGGCTCCGGCACAAAGGCCAGGCCCAGGTCACTGCGCACCAGTGTCAGCATTTGGTCGGTGGTGCCGGCTTCGATGTCGGGTTTCAGCTCGGCGTTATGCTCTAAGAAAAACTGGCGATAGAAGATGCGGCTCATACTTCCGTTTTCCAGCATGATGAGCGGGTAGGCGATCAACTCCTGCAGGGCGAGGGTGCGCCCGGCCAGCTCAGCAAAGCTGGGGCCGCCGACCAAAATCTCGTTGAAGGGCATCAGCGCGACCCGTTTCAAGTCACTGCCGGTCTCGGCAGGGGTGGTAACGACGGCAAAGTCTACCTCGCCGTTTTTTACCGCCTGCACGGCCTGCAGGGTGGAGTGGTTCGTGATGCGCAGCCGGATGCCGGGGTACTGGGCGTGAAAGCCCCGCAGCTGCTCCGACAGATAGATGTTCAACGCGGTCTCGGTAGCGCTGATGCTGATCGCGCCGTGGGAAAGGCTGGCGCTGGCGCTCAACTCCTCCTCGGCATCCTGGATCTGCACAGCGGCGGAGGAGATGCGGGCGTAAAGGTTCTCGCCCTCCGGCGTCAGCGTGACGCCCCGATTGGAGCGGATGAACAGCACGCAATGCAGCTGGTCTTCCAACTTGTTCATCGTATGGGTGATGTTGGGCTGGTTGCTGCCCAGCACGCGGGCAGCCTTGGTAAAGTTTTGGTACTTAGCCACGTAGTAAAAGATTTTGTAGTAGTCCCAATCCACATACATGACGGTGTCCCCTCCCCTGTTGTTTCTTACTGCCAGCCGCGGGCCTTGGGGTCCAACATTTCGGCAGCCTGATAAAGCAGCGCATTGCAGATGGCCGCCGCCACGTTGCTGCCGCCCTTGCGTCCCATAGCCACAATGGCCGGGACACCGTACTGCCCGCATGTGGCAAACAGCCGTTCCTTGCTTTCCACCACATTGACAAAGCCAACGGGCACACCAATGACCAGCGCGGGACACAGACCGTTTTCGATTTCCTCGGCAATGGCCAGCAGGGCCGTGGGGGCGTTGCCCACGGCCAGCACCGCGCGTGGGTATTCCTGCGCGGCCTTGTGCATGGCGGCTACGGCGCGGGTGGTGCCAGCTTCTTTGGCGGCGGCCGCCACGGCGGGGTCGGCCATAAAGCACACGGCCTGCCCGCCCAGCTTGGCAAGGCCCGGCTTGGTGATGCCCGCCAGCGCCATGTTGGTATCGGTGATGATGGTCACGCCCTCGTGCATGGCGGCAATGCCTGCTGCCACCGCAGCGGGGGTAAAGTGCAGGTTTTGCGCGTAGTCGAAATCGGCCGTAGTATGGATGACCCGCTTGACGACCGCCGCATTCTCCGGCGGGACCTCCAGCCTACGCTGGGCCAGTTCCTCGGTGATGATGCGCATGCTGGTGCGCTCAATATCGGCGGGCAGGTGATGCTGCGGGGTCATGTGCGTTCCTCCTTTGGGCCGGTCAGCCCCATGGCGGCGTAGACGGCGGGCATGTCCAGGGCATGGCGCACACCGTCGGCCAGCAGATCAAACTGCTGTTCGCGGTAGGCCTGCATCGTGATGGGCGCAGCGCTTTCCATGGCAATGCCCTTGCGGCGGCAAAGCAGTTCGGCCAGCCGCTCGGTCAGCTCGCCGCTGTCAAACAGGCCGTGCAGGTAGGTGCCGAACACATTGCCCTGCACGCAGCCCTCGGGCGTGCCGTCCGCCAGGGTGCAAAAGGGTGCGCCCTGCTCCTGTATAGATGTACGGCCGGTGTGGATCTCGTAGCCGGTGAGTTCCGCCCCTGCAAAGGGGGCGGCGGTTGTGGCTGTGGATTGAGTGCGGCGTTTTTCGTTGGTGAAAACCGTCCGGGTCGGCAGCAGGCCCAGGCCGCGCAGAGTCTGGGGATCGCCGCTCTCGGTGCCAGTGGAATCATCCAGCGTTTCCCCCAACATCTGGTAGCCGCCGCAGACGCCCAGCACCGGCGTGCCGCCCGCCGCCAGCTTTTGCACAGCGGCTTCCAGCCCGGATTGCCGCAGCCAGAGCAGGTCGTCCACAGTGTTTTTGGTGCCGGGCAGAATCACTAGGTCCGGCGCGCCCAGCTCCCGCGTGGTCTGCACGTAGCGCACGCCCAGCAGGGGGTGCTGTTCCAGCGGCATAAAATCGGTAAAGTTGGAGATATGGGGCAGGCGCAAAATCGCCACATCCAGCGGCTTGACGGCGTTTTTCTGCTGTAGGCGGTCAGAGAGGGAGTCCTCGTCCTCAATATCCACCTTTAAATAAGGCACCACGCCCACCACGGGCAGGTGTGTCTTTTCTTCCAGCATCGACAAGCCTGGGCGCAAAATTTCCACGTCCCCACGGAATTTGTTGATGACAAGCCCTTGTATGCGTGCCCGCTCCTCCGGCTCCAGCAGTTCCACCGTGCCGTACAGCTGGGCAAACACGCCGCCGCGGTCGATGTCGCCGGCCAACAGCACCGGCGCGTCCACCAGCTTGGCCAGGCCCATATTGACGATGTCATCAGCTTTCAGGTTGATCTCGGCCGGGCTACCTGCGCCCTCGATAACAATGATGTCGAACTCCTCGGCCAGGCTGTTGTAGGCCTGCAAAATGTCGGGGATCAGGGCACGCTTGTGGCGGAAATACTCCTTGGCAGGCATGTTGCCCCGCACCTCGCCATTAACGATGACCTGGCTGCCGATGTCGCTGCTGGGCTTGAGCAGGATAGGGTTCATCCGCACGTCCGGCTCCACGCCCGCGGCCTGGGCCTGCACCACCTGGGCACGGCCCATTTCCAGGCCATCCCGGGTGACAAAACTGTTCAGCGCCATGTTCTGGCTTTTGAAGGGGGCAGTTTTGTAGCCGTCCTGGGCAAAAATATGGCAGAGCGCCGCGCACAACAGGCTCTTGCCCGCACCGCTCATCGTGCCCTGCACCATGATACATTTTGCGCTGCTCATGCCAGCACCTCCCCCATGATTTGCAGCAGTTGGTCATTCTCAGCCGCCGTGCGCACAGCGGTGCGGTACCAGGCAGCGTCCAGCCCCGGATAATTAGCGCAGCTGCGCACTACTGCGCCGTGCTGGCGCAGAGCTTCGCCAAAATCAGCCGGGGCCTTAAACAGCAGATAGTTGGCCTGCCCATCGATGACATACAGCCCCAGCGCCCGCAGGCCTGCCGCCATTTTGGGGCGTTGGTCAGCAATCAAGGCACGGACGGCATCGGCGTAAGCGGTCTCCTGCAACGCTGCAATGCCCGCGGCCTGGGCCAGGCTGGACACAGCCCAAGGCTGGCCCGCCGCCTGCATTTTGGCTAACAGATCGGCGTTGCTGCACAGTGTATAGCCCAAACGGACGCCCGCCATGGCGTAGAGTTTGGTAAAAGCTTTTAAGATGATAAGATTCGGTGCCCCGTGTAAAAATGTTTTTGCAGTCAAAGTGTCCCGGTCGGGCAAAAAGTCCAAAAAGCATTCATCCACTACCAGAGCGGCCCCGCAGGCGGCACAGCGGTGCAGCAGCTTTTCTACCAGTGCGGGCGGCGTTACCTGCCCCGTGGGGTTGTTAGGCTGGCAGAGAAACGCTATGTCTGTTTCCGGCGTTACAGCGTTGATAAAGGCATCCGTCACTGCGAAATCGTTGGCGGCATCCAGCGTAAACCGCGTAACTTCACAGCCGACCGTATCCAGCGCCGCCGCGTACTCGGCAAAGGTGGGCGCAGGCAGCAGGGCGCGGCGCGGGCGGACAGCCAAAGCAAGGCGGAAGATCAAATCCGCCGCGCCGTTGCCGCACAACAGCCAATCGGCGGGCACATCCTCGGCCACGGCCAGCTTGGCCCGCAGTTCCCGGCAAAGGGGGTCTGGGTAGCGGTCCGCCGTGGGCAGTGCCGCCGCGATGGCCGCCGCCACCCCCGCAGGCAGCCCCAGCGGGCTGACGTTGGCCGAAAAATCCAGCGCGTCCCGGCCAAACTCAGCCCGGTAGCCGGCCCAATCGCCGCCATGTACCAGTTTCATCTGCATTCCCTCACAAAACAAAAAGCAGCCGCACCGCCAGCCCCAGTGCCAGGGCCAGCAGGCTTTCGGCGTACATCATGCGGTTGGCCCGCACGATATCCTGCGGCTCAATGGGCCGCAGCGGGTCGCCGATCGTCGGCTTATTGTAATATTCGCCAAAATAGTAGGCCGGGCCTGCCAGCTGCACACCCAGCGCCCCGGCGCAGGCACTCTCAGTCTGGGCGCTGTTGGGGCTGGCGTGGTTGCGTCGGTCCCGGCGCCAAATTTTCCACGCACCGGCGGCGCTGCCACCGGTCAGGGCCGCAGCGGCCACCCACAACAGCCCGGCCAGGCGGCTGGGCTGCCAGTTGGCCACGTCGTCCAGTTTAGCGGCACAGCGTCCAAAATAGAGATACTTCTCGTTTTTATAGCCCAGCATGCTGTCCATCGTATTGATGGCTTTGTAGGTCAGCGCCAGCGGTGCGCCGCCGATCAGCATGTAGAACAGCGGAGCAATGACGCCGTCGCTGGCGTTCTCGGCCACAGTCTCCACCGCCGCTTTGGTCACGCCTTCGGCAGTCAGGCTTTGGGTATCGCGTCCCACGATGCGGGCCACCGCCTTGCGGGCAGCAGGCAGGTCGCCTTTTTGCAGTTCCTTATACACGTTCATGCTTTCCTGCTTAAGGCCTTTGGCCGCAAGGGCCTGCCCGCACCAAAACATTTGCAGGGCCAGCCCCAGCGCCGGGTGCAGTTTGGCCGCCAGCCAGCAGGCCGCGCCGGTGACCAGTAGAGTGCCCAGCGGCAGCACAGCAGCCACGATACCCCCGCCCAGCAGCTCACCCTGCGGTGTTGTGGGCAGGGCGGCGCGCAGGCGTTTTTCCAGTGCCGAGATGCACCGGCCCATCAGCACCACCGGGTGAGGCAGCCAGGCCGGGTCCGCAAAAATGGCATCCAGCACAAAACCGCCCAGCACCGCCCAAAATATCAGCATATACTCTCCTTGGTGTACTGCACGGTCTTGACCAGGTGCAGTACGTGCTGCGCGGCCCAATCGCGTGCATCCAGCACATAGCCGCCCGCGTTGGGGCCGCACCACTTGTAGTAGCTTCGTTGGGGCAGGGCGTAACGCTCCAGCGCGGCCATCTGGGTACCGCCATGGGCCAAAATCACCAGCATGTCCTCACCGTCCGCCAGTGCCTTATCCACCAGCGCCGCAAAAGTCTTGCAGATACGGTCCGAGAATTCATCCTTGCGCTCACCGTCCGGGCAGGAGCTTTCGCAGTTGGCGGCGACCCAGGCCTGATAGTCAGGATCGTGCTCCATCTCCACGTAATTGCGCCCCTCAAAACTGCCGAAGCACATTTCTTTCAGCCCGTCCACCGGCACAAGCTTTGCCTTGGGGAACAGTACCTTCGCCGTCTGGGCTGTGCGCTGCAGCGTGGAAATATAGACGACCTTCGGGTCAATATCGGCGCGGCGCAGCTGGGCCAGGCCCTCGGGCGAAAGCGGGATGTCCCGCTGGCCCTGGTAGCGCTTTTGGGCGTTGTACTCGGTCAGGCCGTGGCGCAGTAAATAAATCAACATTTCGGCAGTTCTCCTTTCAATACCGTGGGCAGGCCGCAGAACATTTCCACCACGCAGCTTGCCCGCGCGGCCAGCAGGCAGGCCAGACGGCCGGCGGCTTCCCGCGCGGCGCGCTCGGCCGGGTCGATGGGCACGATGCCACCGCCAATTTCGGTGGCGATGACCACATCATAGGCGGTCAGTTCGTCGGCCAGTTTTTCTAGATCCGTGGCGTTGGCGGCAAGATTTTGCACATCACAAATCTGCCGTCCGCCGAACTTTTGGGAAAACGCGCGTTTACCGCTGTAAAGGGGTCCGGTAACAAAAAGCATTTACAGCACCCCCAGCCATTGGCAGGCGGCCAACACCGCCAGCATCCAGATCTCACATTTTTGCAAAAACCACCCGGCCAGGTCACCCGTAGTGCCGCCGAACTGGTTTTTGGCTGCGTGGTAGTACCGTACAAACACGGCACAGGCCGCCAGCACCAGTGCCCAGCCGCCCAAAGCGACGAGGGCCGCGCCCAGCAGCACACAGAGCACCGTCAACACGCGGCGCACGTTGGTTTTATCCGCCGCCGTGGCAAAAGTATGGGCCAGGCCGGTGTTTTTTGCCATGGGGAACGCTGCCACCGCCAGCCCGGAGAGCGCCCGCTCCCCCACCAGTGCTAATGTCCACAACACACCCACGCGCGGGGTAAACTGCACGCAGACACACAGAGCCAAGTAGGCTATAAAGTAACTGCACAGCCGGATAACAGCGAACGCACCGCAGTGGGGGTCCTTTAAAATTTCCAGCTTTTTGGCGGTGTCGCCGTAGCTGGAAAGGGCATCGCAGGTGTCGGCGTAGCCGTCCAGATGGATGCCGCCCGTGACCCACACCGGCATCAGGCAGAGCCCTGCCGCGCGGGCAAAATCCGGCAAAGGCAGGGCACCGCACAGGCACCACAGCGCGCCGATCACCACGCCGATGAGCGGAAATGCGCAGAGAGCGTACCGCATGTTTTTCTCGTTCCAGGCAAACTGCGGCATCGGCAGCGCCGAAAACATGGCGAACGCCACCGCGATCGTCTGCAAAGCTGTCATGGGTTTAGCCCCCTTTATAATAACGTGGGATGCCGCATACAACCCGCACCACGGCGTCGGCACGGGTAGCGGTTGCGTTGTTGATCTGCGCCAGCGCCAGCAGGTAGCGGTCGGTATCGCCGGCATAGTCGGCCCCGCTGCGAAAGACCTCGTTGGATACAACAATCAAATTATCGCACTGCGCGGCCAGTTTTGCAAGGCCGTTTACAACGGCGTCTGCCGTTTTCTCCCCTGCGCCGTCGGGGGCGTAGAGTTCGTTGGCCGTCAAATTGCCCAGGTCCTCCAGCAGCACTGTACCGCGCCGGGGCAAAATCAGCCGATCAAGATGCAGTGGGCACTCCACCGTGTCAAACTGTTTTTGCGCCCGCATGGCGCGGTGCCGGGCCACACGGGCAGCACACTCAGCGTCCCACACCTGCATGGTAGCCAGGTAGGTGCGCGGCAGGGGGCTTTGCAGGCAGAGCGACTCTGCAAAGGCGCTTTTCCCGCTGGCCGAGCCGCCGATGACCAGCGTCAGCATTGCGGGGTGTACGGCGTGATGCCGCCCTCGGCAAACGAATAGCAGCCGTTGTAGACCGCAAGGGCCATATCCCACAGCGGTAGGCTGGCCACTGCGCCTGTGCCTTCGCCCAGGTGCAGATTGGCGGTGATAAGCGGTTTTTTATCGAGTTCTTCCAGTACCAGGCGGGCGGCCGGCTCGCTGGAAACATGGCTGGCAAACACAGCCTTGGCCGCAGCCGGGCACAGCCGCACAGCGCACAGCGCCGCCACGCCGCTGATGAAGCCATCCATGAGGATAGGTACATTTTCCAGTGCACCGCCTAAAAATACACCGCACAATCCGGCGATGTCAAAGCCACCCAAGGCCGCCAACACGCCCAGCGGGTCGGCCGCATCGGGACGGTTAACGACAATGCCGCGCCGGATAGCATCGATCTTGCGGCGCAGGCCTTCGTCGGAAAGTCCCGCACCACGGCCGGTCATCTCCTGCACAGGGCGGCCCAACAGTACGCTGGCCACGGCGCTGGAGGTGGTGGTGTTGCCGATGCCCATCTCACCGGTGGCCAACATCTGTACGCCCTGGCGTTTTTGCGCCTGTACCAGCTCGATACCGCAGGCGATGGCCTGCACAGCCTGAGCGCGGGACATGGCCGGGCCTTGGGTGAAGTCCGCCGTGCCGAGGGCGACGCGGCAGTTGATGACCCCGGCCACCGGTGTTCCGGCAATGCCCATATCCACAGGCACAACGGCGCAGTGGGCGGCCGCTGCCATACGGCAAACGCTGGTACGACGGGCGGCAAGATTTTCCAGTACCGCGCGGGTCACGCTGGCGTCTGTCTGGCTGACACCCTGGGCCACCACGCCGTTATCGGCGCACAGCACCAGCACGGCACGGTTGGCAAGATCCGGCGTCTCTGTCCCCATCAGGGCGGCGGCATCCTCCACCATCGTTTCCAGCCGGCCCAGACCGCCCAGGGGTTTGGCAAGTGCGGCCCAGTGGGCGTGCGCGGCGGCACGGGCGGCTTTATTAGGCGGCGTCACCGTTTTTAATAAGGTTTTCAGTTCGTTTTCGGTCATGGTTCTTCCTTTATATAGCGGCAGGCCGCGGTCACAAAGCGTTGCGGCAAGGGTGTGCCCGCCCAGTACAGGTGCGGAAATCCCGCATACAAATGTGCGTTGGCGAAGCCGCAGGCCCAGCTGCGACCGTTGGTTTTGACAGCGGTAAAGTCAGTGCCGTTGGCAGTCGAATCCCAGTGGTGGAACTCGTGGATCGGCAGGGTCGCCCCTGCCGCAAACAACATGCTGTCGGCGTTGGAGGTCAGTGCGGCATAGCCGAACCGCACCAGATGGCCAATTTTGACGCCTTGCCCGGGTAGAACACCCGCCATGGGGTAGGTTTTGCCGTCCGCGCCCTCCAGCGTTTGGCCCAGGTAGAGGAACCCGCCGCACTCAGCCACCGTAGGCAGGCCGCTTTCCACAGCCGTTTTTACGGCGCTGCGCATGGCGGTGTTGGTTGCCAGCTGGGCAGCATACAGTTCCGGGTAGCCGCCCGGCAGGTACAGGCCGCCGATATTGGGGGGCAGTGCCGTATCCTCCAGGGGGCTGAAAAAGCACAGCTCCGCGCCTTTTTCCTGCAAAGCTTCCAGTGTTTCGGCGTAAGTAAAGCAGAACGCGGCATCCCGCGCCACAGCAATACGCACGTTAGCCGGGGGCACGGTGCGCGGGGCCGCGGCAGGCGCGGGGCAATCAAACAAGGCGGAAAAGTGCGGCCAATCGATGGTTTTCTGTGCAGCATCCGACAAAATTTTTATTTTATTCTGCAGTTCTGCAATCTCCCCTGCGGTTTTCAACCCCAGGTGGCGGCTCTCGATGGCAGCTTCCTGCAGCGGCGGCAGGTAACCTATCACCGGTAGGCTGGTCTCCTTTTCTAACATCGGGGCCAGCAGTTTGTACAAAGTTTCGCTGCAATCATTGAGCAGTATGCCCGCCAGATGATGCGGTGTACGGAACGCCATGAGCCCCCGCAGCTCGGCCGCTAGGGTCAGGCTGGCACCCTTGGGCCGCACCACCAGCAGCACCGGCAGACCCAGCGTGTCCGCCAGATGCCAAGCACTGGCGGTGGCACTGGTGCCGCCCAGGCCGTCGTAATAGCCCATAGCGCCTTCCACCACCGCCGCGCCATGGCCTGCCGCGTTTTGGGCGTACAGGCGGCGCACCGTAGCCGGGGTGGAGAAAAACAGGTCAAGGTTATGGCTTTCCACGCCCAGCACGGCGCGGTGGAACATCGGGTCAATATAATCCGGCCCCGATTTAAAGGCACAGGGATACTCCCCCCGCGCCTGCAGCGCCGCCAGCAGGGCGCAGGCGGCGGTCGTTTTTCCGCTGCCGGAGCGCGGCGCCGCCAAAACCAGCTGCAGCATGTTACTCCCTCACAATTAAAAAAACCGGGTTGTTGGCCATCAGCAGGTGCAGGCTGCCCGCCGCCTTGCTGCGGCTGACGGCGATCTGCGTGACCTGGGCAGACAAACCGTGGGCCGCCAGTGCGGCGATGGCCTGCTGCAAAGTTTCCAGTGCAATGGCACTGATGCAAAGCCGCACGGCCGGGTTGGCGGCCAGCGCTGCATCCATAATGGCTGCCAGATTGCCCTTGCTGCCGCCGATGAAAACAGCATCCGGGGCAGGCCAATTTACCAGCACTTCGGGGGCCTTGCCTGCGGTCAGGTGCAGGTTTTCGGCATGGAATTTAGCGCGGTTCCGGCGGATCAGCTCACAGGCATCGGCATCACACTCAGCGGCGTAGACCTGGCCCGCAGGGGCGGCCAGCGCCATCTCCACGCTGACGCTGCCGGTGCCCGCGCCCACGTCCCACAAGATGTCGCCGGGACGCACGGCCAGTTTGGCCAGTACGGCGGCGCGGACCTCCTGCTTGGTCATCGGCGTTTTGCCGCGGATGAAGGCTTCGTCCGGCAGGCCGGGTACGCGGCGCTGCAAGTCAGGGCAAGGCTCCACCAACAGCACACTTAAAGCCGCAAACTCCTGCCGGGCAAGTTCCTGCGCCGTGCCGCGCACAAGGCGCTGGGCAGCGGTGCCCAGGTTTTCCCCCACCGTTGCCTGCACGTTCCCGCAGCTGCTTTGCGTTAGTTTTTCGCAAAGGGTGGCGGGTGTCTCGCTGCCGCCGGTCAGGAAAAAGGTCGGTGTATCGGCACTGCACACCAGGGCCGGGGTGCAGGCACAGCCGTGGGCGCTGACCAGCTTCCAATCCTGCCAGGGGCGGCCCAGCGCGGCGGCCAGCAGCTGTACGCTGGAAAGTCCCGGGCAGACCATGTAGGGCAGGCCCGCCGCATCCAGCGCACGGCACAAGGCCGATGCGCCGGAGTAAAAGCCGGTGTCACCGCTATAGGCCACGGCCACGTGGGCGGCTTCGGTCGTTCGCAGCAGTGCGCAGATCTCCTCGATCTTATAAAGCGGCGCACAGTTCCCGGTGCAGCCATCGGGCAGGCTTTCCAATAGGCGGCGGGCACCGATAATAAGCTCCGCTTCCCGCAGGGCGTTTAGCCCCTGCATCGTCAGGCTGCCAGGGGTGCCGCTGCCCATGCCGACCAATGTAATTTTCATAAAAGCTCCCTGCATCGTTGCAAAATCATTTCGGCGGTCTCGCCCCGTTCCTCAGGGCGGCGCAGCACGATCAGCTGTACACCGCACTGGGCGGCGGCCTGCGCCTTTTCTGCAAAGCCGCCCGCCGCGCCGCCATCCTTGGTGACCATATAGGCAATATGGAATTGGTGCATGACCGCCACATTCAATTCACGGGTAAACGGCCCCTGCATGGCAATAATGTTGCGGTGTGGGATGCCCGCTGTCTCACAGGCGGTAATACCCGCCAGCGTAGGCAACACGCGGGGGTAAAGCCGTGCGGGGTCCAGAGGTGCAAAGGCGGGCAGTTCCTTGGCGCCGGTGGCCAGCAGGATATTGCCCGGTTTGCCCGCCAGGTACGCCGCGGCCTGGGCGGCGGTTTGCAGCACCACACTGCCTGCAGGCAGGTCACTGGCGGGGCGCAGCAGGCGGTGATATTCCATCCCCACTGCCGCAGCCGCCGCGCAGATGTTGCGGGTAGCCTCGGTGGCATAGGGGTGGGTGGCATCCACGCAAAGGGCCGCGCCCTGCAAAAGTGCCGCCATGGCATCGGCATCCAGGCGGCCAGTGCACACTGTGATGCCGGGGGTACGCCCCTGCTCTTCAGCCCCTAACTCTGTTGCCACACAGACCGTAGCTTCTATCCCAAGGGCGGCCACGGCGCGGGAAAGCTCCCGTCCCTCGGTCGTGCCGCTGAAAATGACTACCTTCATACGCCGCGATACCCCCTGGGTGTGACCATTTTGCCGCCCAGCGCCCGGGTGGCTGCGTTGCCGATGTACACGGTAGTGAACATGTCCACCGCCGTGTTTTCCAGCTCGGCCAGCGTCAGCAGGCTAGCAGCCTGCCCCTCACGGCCAATGTTGCGCACGATGCCGCAGATCGTCTGCGGTGCCTTGCCGTTTTGCAGTAAGATCCGCACGGCCTTTTGCAGGTAATCTGCCCGACCCTTGGAGGACGGGTTGTACAGTGCCGCACAGAAGTCCCCCATCGCCGCGCAGGCCAGCCGCTTTTCGATGACGGTCCAGGGCGTGAGCCGATCCGAAAGGGAGATCACACAGAAATCGTGCGCCAATGGAGCGCCCAGCACCGCGCCGCCGCTTAAGGCCGCCGTCAGGCCGGGTACGATCGCCACCGTCACGCTTGGGTAGCCCTGTGCCAGTTCCAGCAGCGGGCTGGCCATACCGTACACGCCCGCATCGCCGGAGCAGACCAACGCTACCGTCTTGCCGCTTTGCGCAGTCTCCAGCGCCCAGCGGCAGCGGTCGATTTCCTTCGTCATGCCGGTGGTATACACTTCTTTGTCCGGGTACAGGGGGCGCACCAGGTCGATATAGACCGTGTAGCCGCACAGCACGTCGGCGGCCTGTAAGGCGGTTTGCGCCTGGGCAGTCAGGTAGCGGGCGTCGCCGGGGCCAAGGCCCACCACGTACACCATTGCGTCAGTCATCGTTCCATCTCCAATCCGGGGTAAAGGGGCGCAGTGCCACAGCAAAAGTTACACCGTCCCGCGCCCATTTGTGCGCCCACACGGGGCCGCCTGCGGCCAGCACAGCGGCGCGCTCGCAGACGTTATCCACGCCGGTGATGCTTTGCACAAAGTCTGAATGGGCGAACTGCCCCGGCGCGGCGCGCAGTTCGTCGGCGGTATAAAAGGTAACGGGCCAGCCCTGCTTTTGGCCGAATTCCGCCAGGCCAAGTTCATCCTTTTTTAAGTCAATGCTGGCCGCGGCAGCAATGCTTTGCGGGGCCAGTTTCGTTTCGGCGCAAAAGGCAGCAAATGCGTCCGCCAGCTTGTCGGCAGGTGTACCCCGCTTGCAGCCGATGCCCAATACAGCAATACGCGGGATAATGTGCAGGGCGTTGGGCGTCATTGTCGGGGTTATCGTCAGGGCAAAACTTGCCTGTGCGGCATCACCAGCCGGTTCCACACCGGCAGGCGGTGTGCCCTGTATCGGCCAATCACTGGCAAAACGCACGGTACGGCCCGCCAGCAGGGCGCCGCTTACCTTTTTGATGCGCGCCGGCTCGGCCACAAGGCAGTGCTGGTGCTTGGCCCACTCATCCACGGCAAACACATCGTTGGCGTCGGTGGCGCTGGTGATGACCGGCACCGCGCCGCATGCTTTCGCCAGCCGACGGGCCATATCGTTGGCACCGCCCAGATGGCCGGAGAGCAGCGGGATCGCAAAGCGGCCGCACTCATCCAGCACTACAACGGCGGGGTCGGTGGCCTTGCTGCGGCAGTGAGGCGCGATGGCTCGCACGGCAATGCCGACAGCCCCCACAAAAACAAGTGCGTCACTTTGTGCAAACTGCGCAGCAGTCCAATTGGCAAGGGTCACGCCATTTTCGCCGCAGCGGGCCACAGCACCAGGCTGGGCCGCCGCAAGCTTCCGGGCCAGCGCCAGTCCCTTGCTGGTAAAGGCAAGATACGCGCAGGTCATTGCGGCGCTCCTTTGCGGTATTCGGTGGTAAAAGTGGGGTCATAAAGCTTGCTGCGGTCGTACTGCGCGGCCAGGAAGTCCCCCACCACGATCAGCGCGATTTTGGTAATGCCTGCCGCGCGGGTGCTGGCGGCCAAGGTGCCCACGGTGCAGTGTACGGTCTTTTGCTCCGGCCAAGTAGCTTTGTAAACCACGGCGGCGGGGGTCGCCTCGGTGTAAGCCCCCTGTAAAAGCGCGGCCTGCACTTTGTCCACCAGACCAATAGACAGGAAAATGACCATAGTGGCCCCATGCACGGCCAGGCTGGCCAGGCACTCGCCCTCGGGCACCGGGGTACGGCCCTCCATGCGGGTGATGATGACCGTCTGGCTCACGCCGGGCAGGGTATATTCGGCGTTCAGGGCCGCGGCTGCCCCGCAAAAACTGGACACGCCGGGGGTGTCATCGTAGGGGATGCCGTCGGCGTCCAGGGCGTCCATCTGCTCCCGGATGGCACCGTACAGGCAAGGGTCGCCCGTGTGCAGGCGCACCGTGATTTTGTGCGCTGCTTCGTTTTTGCGCATCACGGCCAGCACCTGCTCCAGCGTCATTTCGGCGCTGTTGTAGATGGTGCAATCCGCCTTGGCCAGCCCCAGCAGGGCCGGGTTGACCAGGCTGCCCGCGTAGATGATGCAATCCGCCGTCTGCAGCAGAGCCGCGCCGCGCTGAGTGATAAGATCTGGTGCGCCGGGGCCCGCCCCCACAAAATGTACCATGTCAGTTTCCTTTCCAGCTTTGCAGCAGTTTTTCGGCCTGTTGGGTCTGGCCCAGCGGGCCGCTTTGGTTGGAGAAAAGTACCGCCCCTACCGTGAAGGCTTCCGCCGCGCGGCGGTCCAAATGCAGTTGGATGGCCTGCAGCAGGCTTGCCATTACGGTTTTTTTCAGGTTGGCAGCGGTTAAAATATCCAGGCATGCGTCGGTGGTAGCGGCATCCATCAGGGCGCGGCAGGTTGCCGTATCCGCCCCACAGAGTGCCGCATGGGTACAGAACAGCTCGGTGCGGCAATCGGCCTGCTTGGAGTGGGTGTTCATGATTCCGCCCGCCAGCTTGATCAGCTTGCCCACATGGCCGACAAGGAGGACTTCCGCAAAATGTTCTGCTGCGGCCATATCCAACGCTTCCCCAATGAAATTGGAGACTTTTACAATAGGGATCTCATGCAGTTCCGGGTAGTTTTGGGCCAGGTAATCCAGCCCATAGTTGCCGGGGGCCAGAATCAGGCGGCGGCTGTGCAGGGCGGCCTGGTGGATTTCCAGCTGCAACGAATCCAGCAGCGCCTGCTGGCTCATCGGCTCCACAATGCCGCTGGTGCCCAGTACCGACAGGCCGCCTTCGACCCCCAGGCGCGGGTTAAAGGTGCGCTTAGCGGCCTGTTCGCCGCCCTCGATGCGGATGATCACCGAGAAGCCGCCGCTGTAACCGGCGGTCTCGGCTTCTTTTAATAATGCTTCGGTAATCATCTGGCGCGGCACGTGGTTGATGGCCGCTGCGCCCACAGGCTGGTCCAGGCCGGGTTTGGTCACACGGCCCACGCCTGCGCCGCCGTCGATGGTGACGGTATGCGGGGCATCAGGCAGAAGCGTAACCTCGGCAACGACCGGCAGGCCTGTGGTGGCATCAATGTCATCTCCGCCATCCTTTACAATGGCGCACTCCGCGCCGGTTGCCGTGCGGCGGCAGAATTGGGGTGCAACCTCGACTACGATGCCCTTGGGGGTACGCAGGCCGACGCTTTCTGGCGTGTGGCCAGTCAGCAGCAGACGGGCTGCCCCCGCCGCCCCCAGCGCTGCGCAGGTGCCGGTGGTGTAGCCGCAGCGCAGCAGTTTTTGCCCGCTGCGGATGTAATGCTCAAATTTTGGTTTGGGCTTTTCGCTAAACAGGGCAGTGTACTGCTCGTCCGAAAGGTCGAACAGGTGGCAAATATTTTCCTTTGCAAACGCCTCTTTGGGCGTAAGCACACCGGAAACGCCCTGTGGCGAAACGCAGACGACCGTGTCGGCCAGCTTTTGGGCCAGTTCCAACTCATGCAGGGTCACGATGATGGCCACATTCTTCTCGTGGGCCAGCGTTTGCAAAACAGCCATCAGCTCAGCCTTGCCTTTTACATCCAAAAAAGACGTAGGCTCGTCCAGCAGCAAGATCTCCGGCTGCTGGCAGACCGCTCGGGCCAGCAATACGCGCTGGCGCTGACCGTCGCTGATTTTTGTGAAATCCCGCGCGGCCAGTTCGTCTGCCTGTACCAGATGCAGGGCGTCACGCACCTGCTGCTTATCCTCATCCGAGAGGATGCCCAGACGCCCGGTGTAGGGGTAGCGGCCAGCGGCGGCCACGTCAAAGCAGGTGGTCAGCTCGGTGCGTGCCATGTGGGGCAGCATCAGTGCCAGCTTGCGGGCGCGTGCGTTGGGGGTGTAGGTGGTCAACGTTTTGCCGTCCAGCAATACCGCGCCGCTCTGGGCCGCCAGCTGCCCTGCCAGCGTTTTTAATAAGGTAGATTTGCCCGCACCGTTGGGACCGATGAAGGCCAAAATCCTGCCGCGCTCGGCCTGCAGAGAGATGTCCCGCAGCAGCGGGGCACCGTAGCCGATAGCAAGGCCTTGGGTCTCGCAGTAGCTCATGTTGTCCCCTCCCCGCTGTGGTGGCGCACCAGCAGCCAGATGACCACCGGCGCACCAAATACCGCCGTGACCGAACTGATGGACAGCTCCGTCGGCGCAAACAGGCTGCGGGCGATCAGGTCACACAGCAGGCAGAACGATGCCCCGCCCAAAGCGCAGCCCGGCAGCACATGCAGCGGCTTGGCGCTGCCTAACGACTGCTTGACCAGGTGCGGCACCGCAATGCCGACGAAAGAGATTGGCCCGGCAAATGCTGTGACACAGGCCGCCAGCAGGCTGGACAGCAGCACTAGCAACACCGAAAAGCTGCGCACCGAAACGCCCACGCTGGCGGCGTAGGATTCACCCATCTGGTAGGCGGCCATGGGCTTGGACAGTAAAAACGCCGCCGCCAGGCAGGGCAGCGTAATGGCGGCCGCCGTGCCCACATTGCCCCAGGTCATGCCGGAGAAGCTGCCCATAGACCAGTTGTGCAGGTTGACGATGTTGGAATCCTGGGCAAAGGCCACCACAATATCGGTGATGGCGGAGCAGATGTAACCGATCATAACGCCGCAGATGACCAAAATGCTCATGCGCTGCACGCGGCGTGCCACAGCCAGCACAAACAGCATGGCAGCCATAGCCCCGGCGAAAGCAGCCAAAATCAAGGTGAGGGAGTTCGTTAATAGGCCGCGGTTTAAAAACACAACCATGGTCAGCGCCACGGCCAGCTTGGCCCCGCTGGAAATGCCCATGACGAAAGGCCCCGCAATGGGGTTGGCAAAAAAAGTTTGCAGCAGATACCCGGCCACCGATAACGCTGCCCCCAGCAGAACGACCATGACGGCGCGGGGCAGGCGCAGCTGCAGCAAAATGTTGCTGGTCAGTACATCCTGCCCACGGCCCAGCAGGGCATTGACCACATCGGCGGGCGAAAGCGCCACGCTGCCCCAAAACAGGTTGAGGGCAAACAGCACCAACAGAGCCGCCGCCATAGCGAGGTATGCAATTGTCAGGCGCTTTCGGGTGTGCATGGTGTTATCCTTTGCATTTTGCTTGTAAAGGCGGGCATTGCCCGCCTGCGGGCCGATGCAGGCATCGGCCCCTACAGTGTTGGGCAAGCGGCATTTGGGGTAGTTATCAGGTGATTTTCGTCAAAAATTTCAATTCACTGTCGTCGGGCGTGCCCTCGGTAAAGACTTTATTCATGTCCAGGATCAGGTCGGGCATCTCCATGCTTTGCTGGAAAAGGCTTTGCGCGGTGCACCAGACGTTGCCCTGCTGCACGGCTTTGAACTGCGCCAGCAGCGGGCATTTGGCGATCAACTCGTCCATCGTGCGGATCTCGCCCTCGATGGTGCTGTTGTAGATCAGCACATCGGCGTCCTTGGCCCCGGCGTAGAAATCCTCCAGCGAGATGTTGACGGTGGCCAGGTTGTTGCCGCTGTCCGTCAGGTCGGAGAAGACATAGTCGCCGCCCGCCATATCGATCATTTTGGCGACATAATCGCCGCCCTTGCGCACAGTGGCCAGATTATTGGAGGTGATGGAGAAGAACGCCACGGTTTTGCCGGTGGAGGATTCATTTTCCAGCGGTGCAATGCGCTGCACGGCGTCGTCAAAGACCTGCTCGGCCTCGTCAGTCTTGCCCAGCAGCACGCCGTACAGCTTGACCCACTCCATCCGGGCCAGGGGGCCGCTCTCGTAGCTGGAGCGCTCCACCAGCACCGGCACCCCGAATTTTTCCAGCTGTTCCTTCACTTCGGGCGTGTGGTAGATCATCGTGTTTTCGATGGCCAGGCCGCAGTTGGCGGCAAGAATCGTCTCATAATCGGGCGCACTGTACTTGCCCGCGTAGGCGATCTGGCCGTTTTTCATGGCGGTTTTGGCTGCATCCAGATACCAATTATCGGCCTGCGTGCCGGAAAGCGCCACCGTATCCAGCCCATCGATACTGATAATGGGGTCCATGGCGGAGGAGGACACGAGGTAAATATTCTCGATAGGCTGCTGTAAAACGGTAATGTCCGCGTCCAGCTCGGCTGGCGCGTTCTCACCCTCGGGCACGACCAGATAGCGCGTACCATCGATGGTAATGAGGTAATAGCCGCCCTCGCACTCGTCAATGGTGAATTGCTGGGCGTACTGCAAGGGGTAGCTGCCGGTGACGGTCAGCGTCTCCGTGCCGGAGGCCGCTGGCTGGGCCGCGCACCCTGCCAGCAGCAGCGCGGGCAGGGCGGCCAGCATTATAAGTCGCTTCATTCGGCAGCGGCCAGCGTGGTGCTGTCAAAGGTCAAAGTGTAATCGATCTCATGGGGGGTGCTCATTGCAACGGTGTCGGCGGTGACAGCCAGGGCAGTGTCCAGCGCGGCCACGGGGATCTCAAAGGTGGAGTTGCCCTCAGTGTTGGTGGGCAGGTACTTTTCGCCGTCGATGAGCATGTAGTCGTAGTTGGGGCTGCTCCACACGATGGTGGCGGTCATGGCACCGTCGACTACGGTCAGGGCAGCGGGGCTGTCCACAGTAGCGCGGCCGCTGCCGCCCTCCAGCGTGACAGCGCAGGTGTAGGTGCCGTCGGCAGGGACTTCCGCCGCAGCGGCATCGCCGCCATCGACAGCGGGCACAGCGTTGGACACGCTGACAACATGGTCGTACCAGGTACCCTTGGTGCCCAGGATAGCCAGCTGGAAGTCGGTGTCCACAGCCGCGACAGGGATGTCAAAGCCGTAAACTTCGTCGCTGGTGCCGTCGGAGTAGGTCACGGTATCGATGGTGGGCTGCAGCCATTCGTCCTCGTGGTCAGGGGCGTCAGCGGCCATACCCAGATACAGGTTGACGATCTTCTGGGACTGCAGGCTGACGTGCATCGTCATTTCGCCGTTTTCCACGGTCAGGGTGCCCTTGCCATTGCAGGCTTCGTTGACGTGGAACATGCTGCTGTCGGTGTTAAAGTCTGCTGTGTAGATGTCGTCCGGCAGGACAGCCTCGGCGGCGGGGGCTCCGCTCTCGCTCTCACTTTCAGCAGGGGCGGTCTCAACGGTGGAGACGGCCTCGCTGGTGCTCCCGCTGGCAGCGGCGGATTCGGATGCGCCGCAGCCTGCCAGCAGCAGGGCAGCGGCCAGGGTCAGGGATACGATCTGGAACTTTTTCATGTGTACTTTCCTACCTTATTTCATTAATTTTATTAAGTTTACAACGTATACTGCAAGGGTAATATCGGCACCGGGCCAATACGAGCATCGGCCCCTATAAATGCGTGCATTAAGGGTAAGCAAAACCAAAAACTGCCCGAAGGCTTTCCCCTTCGGGCAGAATGTAAGGCAAGACCGCATAATTCTAAGTGCCGATACGGCAAGCGAAAAGTACAAGCTGCTAAGCAAAAAGCGCAGAGAATACTTTGTGTATTCTCGAGCATTTTTGCAACGCAGATTGTGCTTTGCAGCTGCCGGAGCGATGCTTAAGCCCGAAGGGCGGGAATTGTGCGGTGTTGCCGTAAAAAATCAGCCGTTCAGGGCATCCATGGCGGCCTTGGTGTGATTAACGTAGATCTGCTGGATGTCAGCAATCTCGCCCAGACCGGCGATCTGGGTGTCGACGCTGTCAAAGCAGCCAGCGGCGTTGAACTGGCTCAGCCAAGAATCCTCGTCCGCACCGGCCATATCATTGTTGGCGTGGTCACCGGCAACGACCATCAGCGGGCGCAGGACGACCTTGGTATAACCAGCTTCCTTGACTTTCTCGATGACAGCCTCACAGGCGGTATCCTCCGGCTCACCCTCAACGGTGCCGATGAAGACATTGTCATAGCCCAGGGTCTCCATGGTGGTCTGCATCTGGCTGTAGCTGACCTTGGCGGTGTGGGAAGTGCCATGGCCCATGAACACGAAAGCGGTGCCATCGGCGGCAGCAGCAGCGGCATCCTCATAACCGGCGGTCTTGACAGCCTCGGTGGTGATGGCGGTGGCTACGGCTTCCTTATCCTCGTTGATGACGGTGGCATCAGCGCCAACCTCGCCCAGCAGGGGCTCGGCGATGGAAACGCTCTCGAACTTATCCTTGTATTCGTCGATGGCTTCGCACATCTCGTCGTACTCGGCGCCGTGCATCAAATGGGTGGGCTGGACGACCAGGTTCTTGACACCGTTGGCAACAGCGCGGTCGAGGGCCTGCTTCATGTTGTCGATCTTCTCGCCGTCACGGGCCTGGACATGGTTGATGATGATCTGGGCAGTGAAGGCGCGGCGGACGGACCAATCCGGGTTAGCGGCCTGCAGAGCATCCTCGATGCCCTTGATGTCGGCCGCGCGGCTGCCGTTGAAAGAGGTGCCAAAGCTGACGACCAGCAGCTCGTTCTCGCCGATTTCATCTTCGTTGCGAGGGTCGTCCTTGCTGGCGTCGCCGGTGTCGCGGCCGAAGTACTCGGGGTCAGCGTTCTCACCCTCGACCATTTCCTTCTGGGTGTCGGTCAGGGCATCCCAGGCAGCCTTGGCGGCTTCGCACTGGGCGTCGGTGTCATCGGTGCGCTCCTGCACGTAGATGGCGTCGATCAGGTCTGCGCAGTTCTTTGCAGCCACCTCGTCAGCATCTCCTTCTTCGGCTTCCTCTGCGGTGCTCTCGCTGACGGCGGTGCTTTCGGCCACGCTGTCAGAAGAAGCGGCGGTGCTGCCACAGCCAGCCAGCAGTGCGGTGGACAGGGCCAGAGCAGCTGCCACAGCGGCGGGCTTTTTCCAGTTGATTCTTCTCATGCGTTCTGCTTCCTTTCTTATATAACCGATGGGCGGTACGGGGCAGGACGGCCGCAGACACAAAAAGGCGTACACCAGAATGGGCCCACTAAAAAACGAGGCCTTTTGCATGCAGAATGGCAACACAAAAGGCCCCGTGCTTTTAACAGGTTCTTTACGGTACAACCAATTCCTCGTGATCTGGGGCGTTTGCCCCCGTACCCGGCAGCGGGCAGGTTTCCTGGCTGAAAGATCAACGCCCACCGCCGCCTTCCCGGGTAAACACCCAGTGACCGATGCAAAAGCACCCTGGCGGCAGGCTCCCTTATCACAGTGACGAGATCGTGCGGGATTTGCACCTGCTTCCCTTTTACCCTTTTCTATGCGCAAAATGCGGCATCAAAAGGCACCTGCTGTCGTATTCAGTTTTACGGTAGCAAGTATAACACAATGCGCGGGGAAGTGCAAGGGCATAACGGATAAAAAGAGAAGCGTCGGCCTGTGCAGGCCGGCGCAAAGTGTTAGGGCAACACCGCACAATTCCCGCCTAACGGCTTAAGCACCGCTCCGGCGGATCTCCGCGCCAAGAGCCGCCGCAAGCGGCGGTTGCGCTCCGAAGCGCCTCGCTGCGGCTCGGTGTGCGGCACGGCACCTCGCTCGCCGTATCGGCACTTAGAATTATGCGGTATTGCCTTAGAATATATTAAAACGCTTTAATCTCTACCCCAGCGGCGGGCAGGGCGGCGGAGATCTTTTGCACAAAGGCCAGAGCCTTGGGGCCATCGCCATGGACGCAGACGGAATCGGCCTGCAGCGCCACCGTGCTGCCATCGTCTGCCTGGACGGTACCCTGTTTGGCCATTTGCAGCACCCGCGCAATGGCGGTGTCCTCGTCCGTAATCATTGCACCGGGGGTTCCGCGGGGCACGAGGGTGCCGTCCGGCTTATAGCCGCGGTCAGCGAACACCTCGCTGGCCACGGGCAAACCGATGGCGTGGGCAGCCTTGACCATCTCACTGCCGGAGAGCGCCAGCAGCACCGCACCGGGGGCCGCGGCCTGCACCGCACGGCAGATGGCCGCGGCCAGCGCAAGGTCCTTGGCGGCCATATTGTACAGCGCACCATGGGGTTTGACGTGGTGCAGCGGCACACCGGCTGCTTCGCAGAAGGCCTTTAGTGCGCCGATTTGGTACATCACGTCCGCTTCCGCCTCGGCGGGCGAAATCGCCATTTTGCGGCGGCCGAAGCCCTGCAGATCCGGCAGGCCGGGATGGGCACCAACCTTCACACCATACTTTTTGCACAGCAATACGCTTTTTTGCATGACGGACGGGTCGCCTGCGTGAAAACCGCAGGCAATGTTGGCCGAGGTAATGTAGGGCAGAATCTCGGCATCCATGCCGATGGTGTAGGTGCCAAAGCTTTCGCCCAGATCACAGTTCAAATCAATGGACGGCATTGTAAAGCCCCCTTTAAAATTTCAGCGCGGTATTTTTGACATCGGTGATAAACATGTGTCCCGGCGCGTGGGTGATGCAAAACGCCGGTTTGGAGTGCATGACCACTGCCTGGGGCGTGACTCCGCATGGCCAGAACACCGGCGTCTCTCCAGGGCGGATTGTGACGGCGTCGCCATAGTCCGGGTGAGCCAGGTCGGTGATGCCGATGGCTTCGGGCGTACCAATTTGAACTGGCGCGCCGTGGACGCGGGGCATACCCGCCGTGATGGCCACCGCTGCGGGCACCTGGGCATACGGAATAGGCCGCATGCTGACCACCATATTGCCGCTGAACACCCCCGCCGGTGTGCAGGGAATGTTCGTATTGTACATAGGTACGTTGACGCCCTCTTCGATCTGGCGCACGGGGATGTCAGCTTCGAGAAGCGCCGACTCAAAAGAGAAGCTGCACCCGATGAGGAAACTGACCAAATCGTTCCGTTCTTCAAAATAGTGCGTCACATCGGTGGTTTCCTCGGCCAGCTCGCCGTTTCGGTAAATGCGGTAGCGCGGGATGTCGCGGGCAATATCGCTGCCCGGCGCAAACTGGGAAAAGCTACGCTGCCCGGCATCGGCCACTTCCAGCAGCGGACAGGCCTTGGGGTTGCGCTGGCAAAACAGCAGGAAGTCCCACGCCAGCGCTTTAGGCAGCACCACCAGATTTCCCTGAGCGTAGCCATCGCAGTAGCCGGTGGTGGGGGCCGTGAGCTGGCCCGTGCGAATCAGGGCGCGGACCTCGGCGGGGGTGGCGGCGGAATAGGTCATGGGGATACACCTCTTTATTTATAGTAGGCGCGCGGCAATTTGCTGTAAAATCGCTGCCTGCCGGCGGGCGGCTCGGACAGCCTGGGCGGGGGAGACGAAAGCAAAGGCCACCGCCTGCCCCGGGCGCAGCTGGGCCAGTACGGGCAGATCGGCCGAGATGACGGTGGCAATCTTGGCGTAACCGCCGGTGGTCTGGTGGTCGGTCAGCATCACAATGGGTTGGCTGTCGGCAGAAATTTGTACCGAGCCTGCCGCGATGCCGTCGGACAGGATGTCCGCGCCGTGTTTCATCTCGATGGCAGGCCCAGCCAGCTTGCAGGCCATGCGGTCACAGTTAGGAGTCAGCTGGTACACACTATGGGTAAAGATGTGCAGGCCAGCGGAGGTAAAAGCGGCATCCTGCGGGCCGGGCACGGTGCGCAGCAACGGAAAAGTCTGCGTACCAAGTGTGCGCACGGGATGCAGGGCGGTGGTGATACACGTATCTTGCAAGGGGCGGTCCAGATGGCAGGTGATGATTTTTTGCCATAAGGCCGTCGTATCACACAGCCCGGTAGGCAAGGTATCTCCTTTGGCCAGCTTGCGGCCATCCAACCCGCCGATGCAGCATTTCAAATCGGTGGCGCGGCTGCCCAGCACCGGCAGGGTGGCTATGCCGCCGCCCACGGCAAGATAACTGCGCAGGCCGGTGGATGCCATGCCCATTTGCAGCGTACTGCCCGCTTTGGCAAACAGCGGTGCGTAGTACGGCACGGGTACACCGTCCAGCGCGGCAGGGCTTACGGCCCCGGTTAAGGCAAAAACGGTGTCGGTTTCAAATTGCAGGGCTGCGCCCCGCAGGGTACATTCCAGCACCGCCGCGCCCGGCGCGTTGCCGATCAGCATGTTACCCAAACGGTAGGCGTAGCTGTCCGCCGCGCCGCAGACGCGATAGCCTTTGGCGGCATAGCCTGTGCGGCCTGCGTCCTGCACGGTAGTCAGCGGGCCGGGGTCCAGCACTTTCAGGCTCATACCGCCCCCTCCTTTTGCGCCAGGGCATTAAATTCTGCTTTTGTGATGGGCGTAAACCGGATGCGGTCGCCCGCCGCATAGGGCAGCGTGCCCGCAGCCGGGTCAAACAATTTGAGCGGCGTGCGGCCGATGAGCTGCCAGCCGCCCGGGCTGGCAATGGGATAGATGCCGGTCTGTTCGCCGCCGATCCCCACTGATCCAGCAGGGATCGCTGTGCGCGGCGTACCCAACCGCGGGGTAAACAGCCGTTCATCCAGCCCGCCCAGATACGGGAAGCCGGGCAGAAAGCCCAGCATATAAATGCGGTACTCCCGCCCGGTGTGCAGGGCGATGACCTCCTGCTCGGTCAGACCCGCGTGCCGGGCCACAAAGGGCAGGTCGGGGCCAAACTCGCCGCCATAGCAGACAGGGATCGTGACAAGCTTGCCGTTCTCGGCGGTGCTGCCCGCATCAGGGACATCGGCCAGCTTTTGCATGGCGGCGGCCACGGCATCATAGTCGGTCACCAATGGGTCGTAGGTGACCATCAGCGAGGCAAAGGCGGGCACGGTCTCGTCCACGCCGGAGATGTTGGCGGACAGAACGCGGGTGTTCAGCGCCGCCACGGCCGCGCCGATCTCCGGCGCAATGCGCTGCGTAAAAACTGCCAGCAGGGCACTGTCCCCCACCGGGTGTACCGTAAACGGCAGCATGGCCGCCGCCCCCTTTCCGCGAAATCAATCAAAGAAATGCTTTGCCAGCACCGGGCCGAACCAGTGATCCGAGTTGTGGGAGAACCGCACCGCGTAGGCCGTGCACTGGCGCATCAAACTGACGATGCCCACGTTCATCCGGGTGCTGAAACCGTCGATGCCCGGCAGCAGCGAGCCGGTCATATCGATAAAACCATTGCGCGCAGCCACCCGCATCACTTCGGATTCCATCTCCTCGTGGTGCAGAATCTCCATATCCTTTTTAAGGTACGCCAGCGCCGCCATCAACCCGTAGCATCCCCAGTCAGAACAGGTGGCCGTGATGATGTTATCGGCTTTGGTGGCACTTAAAATGCCCCCGCCGCAGCCGCACTGGCACTCGCCTTTGTCGGTAAAGGGCACGTACTTTTTGATGTGGTCAGCAATGGTGCCCATGCCGATCTCGTTGCCCAGATCGCCAATGGCAATGTTGGGCACGCCCTGGGTACGCAGCAGATCCCAGAGGGCTTCACTCTTGGCCTGCATCTCGGTCACATCCTTGCCCACGGCATTGTGGTAAACGCCCAAAGTGTTGGCACCGCTGGCTTCCACCGAGACGACCGCCGCAGGTTTACGGGCGGCCAGCTCGGCGGCCTGGGCGGGGGCGGCGGCCTTATCCTTAGTAAAGGCCACCACGCCCATGCTCAGTGGCAATTCCTGCACGGTGTCCAGGTCTTCGTAAATATGCAGGCCCACCACGGCGGCGCACTTTTCAATGGCCTGCACACTGTCGCTGGGGCAGACGATGACCGGCTTGGCGTTGAATGCCATGACCAGTGCGCGGGCCAGCAGCATGGCGCTGACCGTGCCGTCCATCTCCGGCACACGGTGTGGCAGCAGAACAAATCCAACCAAAATGTACACCAGGTCGTTTTCTTTTACGCTGTCGTACAACACCTGGGCGGCGTGCATCGTCAGCGGCTCGCCAGTGAAGGCGCGGCTGCCTGCATACAAAATGCGGCAGACACCGTAGCCGCGGGGGTCGAGGTTCATCAGCGCATCGAGGTTTTCGCCTACGTTGCGTTTTTCCAGTTCATCGCGGGTCATGCGGTCCACCCCCTGTTCAATCTGCCACGGTGGTTTTTCCGGTGTAGGCAAAGTACTCGCGCAGCACCTCGTCCTGGATGGCCTTGAGCATGGCGGGGTCCTTGCCACCTGCAGGCTGACCATCCACCTCGCAGGCATGCAGGCAGAAGTTGGAGGAGGAGGTCACGATAATTTCATCGGCGTTTTTCAAATCATCCAACGTAAAGCACTTTTCCATGACCGTGATGCCCAGCCGGTAGCAGGCCTGGATCATGTGGGTCTTGGCGATGCCCCGCAGGATGAACTCATCGTTGGGGTGGGAGTAGAAGACACCATCTTTCAGGATAGACACGTTGGAGTGAGCGCACTCGGTCACGATGTCGCCACGATGGAACACGGTCTCCTGTACGCCGATGCGCTTGGCGTGCTGGGCGGCAACTACGCTGGGCAGCAGGTTCAGCGTTTTGATGTTGCAGTGATAAAAACGGGTGTCTTTGGCTGTGTCAAGCTTGATGGGCACATCGGGATCGTTCAGATGGTTGGGTCGGATGGACACCCACAGCTTGCCGGGCAGATCCTCGGCGTAGACGTGGTTGCGGGTCTCAACGCCGCGGGTGACCTGCCAGTAGACGAAGTGGGTGGTGCCATTCACCTTGGCCAGCAGGTCGGTCAGCAGCTTGCCCAGTTCCTCTTTCGGCATCGGGATGTGAATATCCAGCGCCTTGGCACTGGTGTAGAAGCGGTCGAGGTGGTCCTGCATCAGGTACACCTTGCCATTGGCACCGACGGTGGCATCATAGACGCCATCGCCAAAGAAATGTACGCGGTCGTTGAACGGGACCATCAATTCTTCCGGCGTGCCGATCTTTCCATCGTAATATGCAAGTGCTTCCATAACTCTTTCCTCCCCTGTTTTATGATAGCGGGCGTTTTCCCAAGTTTTACTGCGGGCATTTCACCCCAAATTTCAGCTCGATGACTTTTTTGATGACCTCTACGCAGTTGTCCAGCCCAATGGCGGCGCTGTCCAGGCAGAGGTCGTAGTTTTCTACCCGCTTCCACTGGCGGCCGGTGTGATATTTGTAGTAGCTCTCCCGGTAGTGGTCCAGCTTGTCGATGTAGCGGATGGCCTGGCTGCGGCCGATGCCCTGGCGCTTCATCTCCCGGTCGATGCGGTCCTCGTAAGGGGCATCGATGTAGACGGTGAGGACATTGGGCTTATCCTTCAGTACAAAGTCTGCCGCGCGGCCTACACAGATATAGCTTTCCTCGTTCAGCAGTTCCTGCAGGACCTTGGCCTGGTAGTTGAACAGGTTTTGGTCGCTGATGAAGTTGCCGCTCTCCGGTGGGATAAAGCTGCCGTCGTAGACATGCTGGGATACACGGTAGAGCAGCGTTTTCCTGGTGTTTTCATCGGCGGCGGCAAAGATTTTTTCGTTGATGCCGCTGTCCTCGGCTGCCAGGCGCAGCAGCTTGCGGTCGTAGAGATCAATGTCAAAATCCTTTGCCAGCTTTTTGCCGATGTAACTGCCGCCGCCCGACCCGCAGGTGCGGGTGATGGCCACGGCGAAGTAGGGATAATTCGGATACATGGCGTGCCCTCCTTTACTGGCCCAGGTAGGCCTTTTTCACACGGGGATCATTCAGCAGTTGCTGGGCATCGCCTTCGATGGTGATGGTGCCGGTCTCCAACACGTAGGCGCGGTCCGAGATGGCCAGCGCCATTTTAGCGTTCTGCTCCACCAACAGGATCGTGATGCCCTGTTTGTTGACTTCCTTGATGATCTCGAAAATCTCCTTGACAAGCAGCGGGGACAGGCCCATAGACGGCTCATCCATCAGAATCATCTTGGGCTTTCCCATCAGGGCGCGGCCCACGGCCAGCATCTGCTGCTCACCGCCGGAAAGGGTGCCTGCCAGCTGGCGTTTGCGCTCTTTCAAGCGGGGGAACCGCTCGTAGACATCGGCCATCGTTTTGGCCATATCGGCAGGATCCGTGAAAGCTCCCATCTCCAGGTTCTCTTCCACCGTCATCTGGGGGAAGATGTGCCGTCCTTCCGGCACATGCGCCAGCTTTAGCGTAATGATCTTGCTGGGTTCGGTCTTGCGCAGGTCGTGGCCATCAAAGGTGATGGATCCGCTGGCGGCCTTTTCCAGCCCGGTGATGGTGCGCAGCGTGGTGGTTTTGCCCGCGCCGTTGGCACCGATGAGGGAGACGATCTCGCCGTCGTTTACCGTCATGGATACGCCGTTCAGTGCGTGGACGGCACCGTAGTTGACATGCAGGTCTTTGATCTCAAGCATTGGCGGCCTCCTCCGGCTCGTCCTTGCCCAGATAAGCCTCGATGACATGGGGGTCGTTGGCGATCTGCTCCGGTGTGCCGGAGGCGATGGTGGTGCCGAAATCCAGCACTTGGATGCGCTCACAGATCTTCATGACCAGGCTCATATCATGCTCGATCAGCAGGACGGACACTTTAAATTCATTACGGATGTAGTTGATGATCTCCAGCAGTTCCTCGGTCTCGGTGGGGTTCATGCCCGCCGCCGGTTCATCGAGGAGCAGCAGCTTCATATCGGTGGCCAGCGCACGGGCGATCTCCAGGCGGCGCTGCTCACCATAGGGCAGGTTGTCGGCCTCCAGGTCTTCCTTGCCGGAAAGGTGGACGACTTTGAGCAGTTCTTTGGCCCGCTCGGTGATCTCGGCCTCCTGCTGCCAGTACTTTTTGGTGCGGAAGATGGCATCGGTCAGGCTGTAAGTGGTGTGGGCCTGCATGGCGGTCTTGACATTCTCGATGACCGTCATTTTTTTGAACAGACGAATGTTCTGGAAGGTGCGGGCAATGCCTGCGTGGACGATCTGGTAGGTCTTTTTGCCGTCCATCCGCTCGCCGCAAAGGTAGAACGAACCCTCGGTAGGCTTATAGACGCCGGTAATAAGGTTGAACACGGTAGTCTTGCCGGCGCCGTTGGGGCCGATAAGCCCGACCAGCTCGGACTCTCCGATTTCCATATTAAAATCATCCACGGCTTTTAAGCCGCCGAACTGGATGCCCAGGTGTTGCGCTTTCAATACGGGTGCTGCCATAGAGGGTCACGCTCCTTTCGCAGCTTTTTCTTTGGGGTGACGGATACCGTCCAGCAGGCGGTTCAGGCTGAACTCCCACCGGCCGAAGATACCGCCGGGACGGAAGAGCATGACCAACACCAGCACGATCGAGTAGGCCAGCATGCGGTAGGTGGAGAAATCACGCATCAGCTCCGGCAGGCTGGACAGGAACGCCGCGCCGATGATGGAGCCAGTCAGCGAGCCGGTGCCGCCGATGATGACCTCGGAGAGCAGCTCTGCCGAATAGTTAAAGTTGAAGTTGGTGGGGATCATGGCGGTCATGTAATGGGCGTAAACGCCGCCGCCAATGCCTGCGAAGAAGGCCGAAATGGCGAAGGTAAGAACCTTATAATAGGTGACGTTGATACCGGAGGCCGAGGCCGCGATATAATCCTCGCGGATGGCCTGCACGGTGCGGCCGAAGCGGCTGCGTACAAACAGGAACATGACGGTCACGCAGACGACCATGATCCAGAACGCACGGTCAAAGGTAGAAAGCTTGAGGATGCCGCTCATCGTTTTGCCGCCGCCGGTGATGGAAAAGTTGCAGAAGCAGACGCGGATGATCTCGGCAAAAGCCATTGTGACGATGGCGAGGTAGTCGCCCCGCAGGCGCAGCGCCGGGATGCCGACGGCCACGCCCATGATGCCGGCGGCCAGGCCGCCCGCCAAAATAGCGACCAGCAGCAACGCCAAGTCCGACAGGCCATGCCCGGCCAACGCACCGGAAACGATAGCGGAAACATAGGCCCCCACCGAGACAAAGCCCGCGTGGCCCATCGAGAACTCGCCCATAAAGCCAACCACCAGGTTCAACGACGTGACCATGATAATGGTATAGCAGGCGGTGGTGCAGATGCCCTGGATGTAGGTAGTGCTTTTGCCAAAAGCGTTAAAGGTAAATGCCAGCGTGATCAGCGCATACAGCAGCGCGACGCCAACCAAGTTCAGGCCATAGGAGGCCAGCCGTCGTTTCGTCATCTTGTTCACGCTCCCTTACACTTTCTCGCCGACGTTCTTGCCCAGGATGCCGGAAGGTTTGACCAGCAGGATGACGATCAGGGTCCCGTAGGTCACAGCCTCGTACCAACCGGGGGCAAACAGCTTGACAAAAATCTCAATCAGACCAATCAGGATACCGCCCAGCATCGCACCGGGGATGATGCCGATGCCGCCGAGGACGGCTGCAATGAAGGCTTTCATGCCCATCATCGAACCCATATCGTTGGTGACGCGGGGATAGGTGGCGCAGTACATAAGCGCCGCCACCGCTGCCAGACCGGAACCGATGGCAAACGTTGTGGTGATGATCTTGTTGACGTTGATGCCCACGAGAGTGGACGCGTCCTTATCCTGCGGCACAGCGCGCATCGCTTTGCCGAGCTTGGTTTTCTTAACAAAAAGCTGCAAGGCGATCATGATGCCCAGGCCGATGGCAATGGTGAGCAGCACGTTCAACGGCAGCGCCACAGTGCCGCCCGTGATGGTGGGCAGGCTGAAGATGGCCTGCACGTTATGGGGCTTGGCGCCGAACAGCACCATGGCCAGATTTTCCAAAAAGATGCTCATGGCCAGGGCCGTAATCAGGGCGGACATAGGGCCGGCCTTGCGCACCGGGCGGTAAGCCAAAATTTCGACCAGCACGCCGACCACGGCACAGACCGCAATGGCGATGATGACTGCCAGCCAGGCGGGCATACCCGCGTTGACCATAAGCGGGACGGTATAAAACAGTGTGTAGGCACCGATCATGATAAAATCACCATGGGCGAAGTTGATCATGCGGATGATGCCGTAAACCATTGTGTAGCCCAGGGCAATCAGTGCGTAGATCGCGCCCTGGTTCAGACCGTTTATCAAACTTTGAAAAAACAGTGAGAAAGTCATTGTGGTCCATTCCCCTTTTCTAAACACACAGGGGCGGGGGTGGTTTTCCCCCGCCGAGGTGCGATATATTCTCTTTTAGTCTGCCTTGGAAACGACCGCGCCGTCCGAGCCAAGCGTTTCGGTCCACTTGACCGCGCCGTCCACGAAGGTGTTGACGGCAATGCTCTTGATAGCGTCGCCGTTCTCGTCCAGCGTGATGTCGCCACCGACACCGGTAAAACTCATGCCGGTCATGCCCTTGACAAGGCTGGCCGTGTCGGTGCCGCCTGCATTCTCGGCGGCCTGCACCAGCATGTACATAGCGTCATAATACAGCGCTGCACAGGCGTTCAGGCTTTCGGTGCCGTACTTTTCCGTGTACTTCTGCACGAAGTTCTGGACAGCCGGGGCTGTATCCTCGCTGGAGTAGTGGTTCGTAAAGTAGCAATCCTCAAACTGTGCGGCAAGACCGGTCGTGTCGGAACCATCCCAGCCGTCACCGCCCATGATGGCACCGGTAAAGCCTGCATTGCGGGCTGCACCAACCAGCAGCGGAACGGTGTCGAGGAAGCAGGGATAATATAAAAGCTCTGCACCGCTGGCCACGGCCTGTGCCGCCTGCGAAGAATAATCGGTGTCGGTGGTCATGCACTCACCGGTGTAGGCAACCTCTATGCCGTTGGCCTCGCAGTTTTCAATAAATGCATCCTTCAGGCCGTTGGAGTAGTCATCGTCCTTGGCGTAGATGACGGCCACCTTGGTAAAGTCCTTATCCTTGGCAAACAGCGCCGCCATCTTGCCCTGATACGGGTCGATGAAGCAGTTGCGGAAGATGGTGTCGCCTTTTAAGGTGACATCGGCGTTGGTTGCGCCGGTCGCCAGAAGCAGCATACCGTCCTTGGAGGCCTGCTCTGCCATGGGCAGCGTGACCGAGGAGAAGAAGCTGCCGACGATGGCCTCGGGCGAATCCGCCATGACCTTGTTGTAGGCATTCATCGCCTGCTTGGCGTCCTTGGCATCGTCAGCGACCTTACCGCCGTTGACGATTTCGATCTTATAGCCGGAGTCCCCGCCGTTAATCTCCTCAACGGCCATATCAATGGCGTTCTGTGCGCCCTCACCGTAGATGGCGGAGCCGCCGGTCATGGAGCAGACAACGCCCACACGAATGATGTTATCTTCCTCGCCATCCGCTGCGGCGGTGGTGCTGGCCGAGGCCTCACTGGAAGCAGCCGCCCCACCCTGCTGGGTGCTGGAACCGCAGCCTGCTAACAGGCTGGCCGACATGGCAGCTGCCATAGTAAGTGCAAGAACTCGATTACGCTTTTTCATTGTGTGCCCCTCTCTTTCTGTTCTTTTCCTGTTCTACAGTGAACTCTCCCACCATCCAAAACAAAAGGCGCGCGGCACCGATGTAAAGTGCTGCACGCCTTTGTGCGTAACGGAAAGGGGCCGCTGTACTTTTGCAAGTACGCGACCCCTTTGTCCCGTTCGTGTTCTGTGATGATAGTGCCATTATAGCAGACTATGCAAAAAGTGCAAGGCTTTTTGGGCAATTCTTACGAAAGTTTGGTTTGCGCAGGTGTTTTGCTTACAAATACAATGATTTTTATGGGAAGGACAGCCGATTCTTAACTGGGCAGGCGTACCCGCCTGTGTGAAGCGTCGGATCTCTTGTTTCCTGCCATTTCCACACTTTTCACACCAAATTTTCAGCTTCTATTCAGCTTCGTGCGGTACAATAGCGGCATAAAGTGTGGTGCTGACGATGCGTGTGCTGATTGTAGAAGATGAAAAACTGCTGGAGGAATCCCTAAAAACGCTGCTGGAACGAAAAGGTTTTACCGTGGAGACCGCTTTCGACGGCGTGTCCGGAGCCGAGTATGCCGAGACCGGCATTTATGATCTGCTGATTTTGGACGTGATGATGCCCGACATGGACGGCTACGCCGTGGCGCGTCAGGTGCGGCAAAAGCGCTGCACCGTGCCCATCTTGATGCTGACGGCCAAATCCGACCTGCCTGACCGCATCGAGGGGCTGAACGCCGGAGCGGACTACTACCTGACGAAGCCGTTTGACATTGTGGAACTATTGGCCTGTATCCGGGCGCTGCTGCGGCGGCAGGGCGGGCAGGTGGACCGGCTGGTCTTTGGCAACACCACGCTGGACCTGGATGCCGACACGCTGACCTGCGGCGAGAAAAAGATGCGGCTTTCCGCCAAAGAATTTGATGTGATGCGCCTGCTGATGCAGGCCGGGGAGAACAACACCCCGAAGGAAAGCATCCTGACCCATGTGTGGGGCTTTGACTCCGATGCCGTAGAAAACAATGTAGAAGTGTACATTGGCTTTTTGCGCAAGAAACTGAAAAGCATTGGCTCCAATGTGCGCATTGAGTCTGTGCGCCGCGTGGGCTACCATCTGGAGGTTGCCGAATGATCCGGCGGCTGCGCGCCAAACTGGTGGCCATCATCATGGCGTTTGTAGCGGTGATTTTGGTGTGCGTGATGACTGCCGTACTAGGCCTGACCCGCGCCACGCTGGAGCGGGAAAGCCTGGACATGATGCGGCATATCGCGCTGGACCCCATCCAGGCCCCCGCCCCCGGCGAAGAATTTGACGGCGTGCGTCTGCCTTATTTTGTACTTTCAGTGGCCGAGGATGGCACGATCGAACCTGCGGGCGGCGGTTACTATGATTTGTCCGATACTGAATTTTTGCAGCAGGCGGCGGAGGAAGCTGTGGACAGCGGCGCACAAAGCGGCATGCTGGCAGATTCGCACCTGCGGTTTCTGCGTCTGGAAACGGACAGCGGGAACTTTATCGTATTCGCTGATACATCCAACGAAACGCAGACTTTGACCGGGTTGCTCCACACCTGCTTGCTGCTGTGCGGCGCGGCATTTGCTGCATTCTTTCTGGTAAGCATCCTGCTAGCGCGGTGGGCTGTGCGCCCGGTGGAAACGGCATGGACCCAGCAGAAGCAGTTTGTGGCCGATGCAAGCCACGAGCTGAAAACGCCGCTGACCGTGCTACTGACAGATGCCGAACTGCTCTGCACACCGGAGGGTGAGTATGATATTGCCGAAAAACGCAAACTTTCTCAAAGCATGCTGACCGTCGCCCAGCAGATGCGGGTGCTGGTGGAGCAGTTGTTGGAACTGGCGCGGGTCGAGCAGGGCCTCCCCCGCGGCCAGCACGAGCGGCTGAACTGGAGCGAGAACGTCAGTGACGCCCTGCTGCCCTTTGAACCGATATTTTATGAGAAAGGTTTGCAGCTGGAGACCGACTTGCAGAACGGCTTTTTTGTGCGTGGCTGCGGGACTCAGTTACAGCAGGCGGCAGGCGTTTACCTGGATAACGCGCAGAAGTACGCCGTCCCAGGTACGGCGGTGCAGGTCACGCTGGCACGATGCGGACACCACCGTACACGGCTGGCCGTGGCCACACGGGGCGCGGCGATACCGCAGAATGAGCTGCAAAATATCTTTAAGCGCTTCTACCGTACCGACCCTGCCCATCACCGCGACGGCAGCTACGGGTTGGGCCTTGCCATCGCTGCCGGTGTAGCTGACCAGCACGGCGGCAAAGTCTGGGCCGAAAGTGCGGACGGCGTGAATACCTTTTATCTGGAATTAAAAACAGTCTAATGTGTGGAAAAACACCTTTGACTGCGGAATCTTTTTATAGTATAAATTACAGCAGACAATTTAAATTCAGCTACTCTTCTGCCACCGGGCAGAAAAGTTAAGGCAATACCGCATAATTCTAAGTACCGATACGGCGAGCGAGGTGCGGCAACTGCTAAGCCAAAAGCGCAGATAATACTTTGTGTATTATCGAGCATTTTGGCAACGCAGATGCCGTGCCGCAGCCGC
>ERZ856578.1794-NODE-1794-length-38351-cov-49.513665_pt1 | contig 38351 bp, 29 predicted proteins | sample MGYA00514384_ERZ856578 | MGnify/ENA primary metagenome ERZ856578 (study PRJEB29103, sample SAMN06111958) | human gut metagenome | biome: human gut; feature: ankylosing spondylitis patient; material: healthy_person | host: Homo sapiens | place: China:Hangzhou...
AGAGGATCGCGTGGAGGGTATATACGACAACATTTTGGTGGTTATTCCATCGCTGAACCCAGACGACAAGCTGATGAAGCTGCTTGAGGATTTGAAAGCAGGGGGCTTTCCTCATGTTCTGGTCGTCAACGACGGCAGCGCGGAGGACTATGCGCCGTACTTTCAGCGGGCGGAGGAGGAATTCGGCTGCGAGGTGCTGCGCCACCATATCAATTTCGGCAAAGGCCGGGCGCTGAAAACCGCCTTTAATCATTTTCTGAACGCCTATCCCGCCTGCAAGGGCCTTGTCACGGTGGATGCAGACGGCCAGCATAAGGTGCCGGATATCCGGGCATGCTGCGACGCCATGCTGGCCCACCCCGAGGCCCTGATCCTGGGCAGCCGGGATTTTTCGAAAGAAGATGTCCCCTTTAAGAGCCATTATGGCAACGTCATCACCCGCAATGTGTTCCGGCTGCTGTGCGGCGTTCGGATTTCTGACACGCAGACCGGTCTGCGGGCCATGTCTTCCCCGCTGGTTAAGCGCTTCCTGACCACCAAGGGGGAGCGGTTCGAATATGAGATGAACATGCTCATCGATTGCGCCGAGGACAAAATCCCGCTGCGGGAGGTGCCGATCGAAACCGTTTATATCGAAGAGAACGCGTCCTCTCATTTTCATCCGGTGCTGGATTCTATCAAGATCTATGCGGTTTTCGGCAAATTTCTCTTTTCCTCCGTGTCCAGCTTTTTGGTGGATATCATCATGTTTACCATGCTCAGCTGGGTGCTGCGCCTGGCCGCGCCGGAGCTGCTGACGACCGATGTGCCCCATATCAAAATCACGTACGCCATCCTCATCGCCACGGCAGCCGCCCGCGTGATATCTTCCTTGTGGAACTACCTGCTCAATCGAAAGCTGGTTTTTCAGAGCAAGGCCAACGGCGCGGTTACGCTGGTTAAATATTACGCACTGGCGGTGGTCATTTTGTTCCTGTCCGCCCAGGGGGTCAGCTTTTTCACCCACCTGACCGGATGGAACAGTACCGTGGTGAAAATTCCCATCGATATGCTGCTGTTCCTAATCAGTTTCCCCATTCAAAAGCATTGGGTCTTTAAGAAGGAAAAAGCACCGCGGCAGGATGGTCTGGCCGCTTGAAAATTCTACAACGTATTGTCGTATAGGCAAAGGGACGGGATTGCATAAATTTGCAATCCTGTCCCTTTTTTTCTATATGTTGTTGTTTGCCGCGGCTTTTCCTCAATGAAAAATATCCGCCCACCGGATAAAAAGGTAAAAAATGGCTAATATAAACGGATAATTCGGATGAGTTCACAGCTGGCTAAGATTTTACCGCAACTTTCTTACGATGCAGATTCCACAACAATCCTTCATATTTCAGCCTAATTGTAGGAAAAAATTTCCGCATAATTGCGGCTCTTCTGGAAATACTACCGGAAATAAGTGAATATATTTCACATATTGGTGGTTAAAATTCACATGTACTGCATTTGGAAAACGGCCATGATATACTTGGAGGGAAGGGGGCATCAGTATGTCCAATGACAAACGGGCTCGTTCTGTCTTTTCCGAACGTCTGCGCATGCTGCGCAAGTCCAACAATCTGACACAGAAGCAGGTGGCTCAGAGCCTGAGTATAGACCGTTCCACATATGCTTACTATGAAATTGATAAAACCAAGCCGGATTATGACACGCTGCTGCGTATTTCCCGTATTTTCAATGTTAGTGTGGACTTTCTTTTGGGCCGCGACCGGGATGCCTCCGCTTCGGTGACGCTTCACGACAACCATTATCCCCGCGATAACACGGAGACCTCTCGCTCTCTGGTAGATCTCACCCAGGAGGAACTGGCCTTCCTCAACATTTACCGCCAGCTAGACAGCATCCAGCGAAACGCCGTGATGCAGTTTGCGCTGGAACAGCGGTTTCAGCGGCAGAGCTTTTCGGATAGATAAGAAAAAGCGGAGGGGACAAGCCCTCCGCTTTGCTTTGTCATGTAGCCGTTTATCGATGCTTTCCCAGGAAAAAGAGGGCCAGTGTTCCGGGGCCGGAATGGCTGCCGATCACGGTGCCAATGGTGTGCAGCATAAAATGCCGCGCGCCGGTGACCTGCTGCACGATGGCCTTGAGCTTTTCGGCATCCTCCAGGCAGTCGCCGTGACTGATCAGGATCATCTGATCGGACACGTCGTCATTCACCGTTTCCTTCATTTTGGCGGCCAGCGCCTCCATGGCGCCCTGACGGCCGCGGCTCTTGCTCATGAGAATGAGATGCCCCTCGTCGTCCACATGAAGTACCGGCTTGATCCCCAGCAGGGAGCCGAAAATAGCGGAAGCCTTGGAAACCCGGCCGCCCCGATGCAGGTGCATCAGATCGTCCACCGTGAACCAATGGCACAGATGCAGTTTGTTGTCCTCCAGCCACTTCGCGTTTTCCTGGATGGTCATGCCCGCTTCCTTATGCATCTGGGCGTAATAGAGCAGCAAGCCCTCGCCCATGGACGCGGCCAGGGAATCGACCACCAAAATGGTGCGATCCGGGTATTTTTCCCGCAGCTCCGCCGCGCCACGCTCCACCGATTCATAAGTGCCGCTCAGCCCGCTGGAGAAGCAGAGATGCAGCACGTCCTCCCCCGCCTGCAGATAAGGCTCCACAAAATCGATAAAATCGTAGGTATTGACCTGCATGGTGGTGGACTGGGCGCCGCCGCGCAGCGCTTCGTAGAAATCATGAATGGGCATGCAGTCCTCGCTGCCCTCCCGGTACTCCTTACCGTTTATCTGAAAGCCGAGACCTACGCAGGGGATAGAATGCTCCGTATAAAATTCCCGGGGCATATCGCAGGTGGAATCGGTGGTAATTCTGTAGCTCATACAGCAGCCTCCCGTTTTATCTGGTTTTGGATACCATGTTACATCATATTACCCGGCGTGTCAAGAGGGGCCGACAAACGTCCATTTTGACGCCGGCTGTTCCGGCGTGGCGGGCCGCCTGGCACGCCCTTTCCCGGACTTTCTTTCAGTATACCCGATCCTTCAGACAAATACAAGGTTTCCCGTACTTTCGGATCCGATTTTCGAGGATTCCCCGGCTTCCCCCCTTGCGCCGGCGGTTCAAAACCGGTATGATGGGGGAAAACGCCCGGTTGGGCGCGCTTGGAGGAATTTCGCTATGGCTGATCCGTTTTCATCCATCCTGTCCCTGACACGGGCCGCCGTGGAGCGGTACGATATGCTGCCCGCCGGCGCGTCGGTGGCCGTGGGGGTATCGGGCGGTAAGGACAGCTTGGTGCTGCTCGTGGCCCTGGCTCGTCTGCGGGAATTCTTCCCCACCCCCTTCTCCCTCACCGCCATCACGCTGGATCCGGTCTTTGAGGGGCGGCAGACCGACTATTCCCCCGTGGCCTCCCTGTGCGAGGAGCTGCGCGTCCCTTATATAGTCCGCCGCACCCGGCTGTGGGAGGTGGTGTTCGAGGAGCGGCGGGAGGCCAATCCCTGCAGCCTGTGCGCCCGGATGCGCCGCGGTGCCCTTCACGCGGCCGCCAAGGAGGCAGGCTGCAGTTTTGTCGCCCTGGGGCACCACAAAAACGACGCGGCGGAGACCTTTCTCATGAATCTGCTGGCGGGAGGCACCCTGGCCTGCTTTTCGCCGAAAAGCTATCTGGACAGGCGGGAGCTCACCCTTATCCGCCCGCTGATATTCGCGCAGGAAGCGGATATCACCCGCTGCGCCGAACGGGCCGCGCTGCCGGTGGTCAAGTCCCGCTGCCCGGTGGACGGCTGCACCAACCGGCAGAGGACCAAGGAGCTGCTGGCCGATCTGTCCGCCGCGTACGGCCCTCTGAACGACAAAATTCTGGGCGCCATGCAGAAGGCCGGCCTGAGCGGCTGGTGAATAAAGTGAGGGGACGCGAACCCGCCCCGGCAGGCTCTTGTTTGCCTGCCGGTTTTTGCTGCGCCTCGGTCGATATTATATTTCCTTTTTATATGAGGGCGCGTCGCTTCCTCCCCGTGATATTGACGAAAACTCGTGCGAAATTGCTAAGAGATTTCGGCTGAATAAGGGTATCTTTTTTTGAACAGGCCGGTATAATAGGGCGTGTAAATAGTTTGTTAACAAGTTCCCCGCGAAGCCGCCGGGGAATTTGAAAGGCAGGGTGATGATATGTTCCAAATCCGATGGCTGTGGCGTAACATTGAACGCAAGTACCGCGTCGCTCTGATTGTCGCGCTCATTCTATCCGCCGGCACCAGCGTCATGCTGGTGATCAACCCCTTTCTGTCCGCCAAGCTCATCGACGATGTCATTATCCCCCAGAACCCGGATCCCCTGCTGCCGCTGCTGTTCTCCATGTTGGCGGTGCAGGTGCTGCGGCAGGGCATGCGGTATGTGATGGTTATTCTGCTGGAGCGCTCGGCTCAGCATCTGATGTTCAATCTGCGGGTGCATCTCTTCACCGTCCTGCAGCATCAGGAGATGCGGTTCTTCGATCGCAACCGCACCGGCGACCTGATGACCCGCCTGTCCGCCGATCTGGATTGGTGCCGCCATTTTACCGCGTTTCTCACCTATCAGGTGGTGGACAGCGTGGTGATGTTCGTCGCCACCCTGACCATGTTTTTCTGCGTCAGCTGGCAGTTGACCCTGGCCCTGCTGGCGGTTACCCCTCTGCTGATGCTCATCACCAAGCTGTATTCCAAAAAAGTGCATCCCCTCTTCGTCGGCATGCGGGATCGCCTGTCCGATCTGAACACCGCCGCCCAGGAAAATATCGCCGGTAACCGGGTGGTGAAAGCTTTCGCCCGGGAGGATTACGAGCGGGAGCGTTTCCATGAGCGGAACCAGGAGTACCGGGACGCGAACCTGGACATCAATAAGTTGTGGCTTACCTTTTTCCCCATGATCGAGGTGCTGGCCAACGCCATGACCCTTATCACCATCTTCTTCGGCGGCGCGCTCATCATCATGGGCCAGCTGCACCCCGGCCCCGGCGCCTTTTCCCCTGGTGACCTGACCATCTTCACCTCCCTGTCCTGGGCGCTGGCCAATCCCATGCGCAACCTGGGTACCCTGATAAACGATTTGCAGCGGTTCGGCGCCTCCGCGACCAAAATCATCGAGGTGTATTACGGCCGTCCCCTTATTGTCGACCGGCCCGACGCCGAGAGCCATCCGCACATGGAAGGGCGAATCGCCTTCCGGGATGTGAGTTTTTCCTTCGGCGGCGTCCAGGTGCTCAAGGATGTCAGCTTTGAGGTGGAGCCTGGCCAGACGGTGGCCATCATGGGCCCCACCGGCTCGGGCAAAACCACCCTTATCAACCTGCTGGCCCGCTTCTATGACGCCGACAGCGGCGAGATCCTGGTGGACGGCTGCAACGTCCATATGTGGAAGCTGCAGGAGCTGCGCCGCGGCATCGGCACCGCCACCCAGGACGTGTTCCTCTTCTCCGACACGGTGGAGGGCAACATCGCCTTCGGCAACCAGTCTTTGTCCGAGGTGGAGGCCCGGGATTTCGCCCGGCGGGCGGCGGCGGACGAATTCGTCGTCAAAATGCCAGAGGGCTATGACACCATTGTGGGGGAAAGAGGCGTGGGCCTTTCCGGCGGCCAGAAGCAGCGTATCGCCCTGGCCCGCGCCATGGCGGTGGAGCCCGCCATCCTGGTGCTGGACGATACCACCTCCGCCGTGGATATGGAAACCGAAAAATACATACAGCGGCAGCTACGCGAGCTGCCCTATCCCTGCACTAAAATTCTCATCGCCCAGCGGATTTCCTCCGTCAAGGACGCGGATCTCATCCTGGTGCTGGAAAACGGACAGATAACCGAGCGGGGCACCCATGAGGAACTGCTGAAAAACCGCGGTTACTATTGGGAAACCTATGCCCTGCAGAACGATATTCATGAGGAATCCGTCCCCGTGACCGCTCAAGGGGGTGTGTGCTGATGGCTCGGAACAAATTCGACGTGGACGAAAACCTGGAATCCCCGTTCAGCTTCGCCCACCTCAAGCGTGCCATGAAGTACGTTAAGAAGCATGCCTTTAAAATGGTGCTCGCTCTGGTGCTGTCCTGCATCGCCAGCGTGGTGGCGCTGTTCGGCCCGAAGATTATGCAGTGGGCCCTGGACGATGCCGTGCCGCATAACGATTTCGGCCTGCTGGGCCGCCTGGCCCTGTTCTACACCCTTATCGTGATTATCGGCATCGTCTTCACCACCATCCGGGCCCGCATTATGGCTCATGTCAGCCAGGAGATTGTCTACGATATTCGGGAGGATCTCTTCGCTCATCTGCAGCGCCTGCCCTTCAGCTACTACGACAGCCGGCCGGCGGGGAAAATCCTGGTGCGGGTCATCAACTACGTCAACTCGGTGTCCGACATGCTGTCCAACGGCATCATCAACAGCATCCTGGAAATCGTCAACGTGGCGTTTATCATCGTGTTCATGTACTCCACCAACGCGCTGCTGGCTACGATCGTGGTGGCCGGTCTCCCGCTTTTCGCGGCGGTCATCTGGTACATCAAGCCCCGCCAGCGGAAATACTGGCAGGCCCAGTCCAACAAAAACTCCAACTATAACGCCTACCTCGCGGAGAGCATCGACGGCGTGCGCGTCAGCCAGCTGTTCGCCCGGGAGGAGGAGAACATCTCCATCATGAAGCGGCTGGCCACCGCCTGCCGCGCCGCTTGGCTGAAGGCTGTCTATGTGGGCAACGCCGTGTGGCTCTCTTCCGAAATCATCAGCCAGATCGTCTTCACCGTGATGTACATCGCGGGCGTGTACTGGATTGGCGGCGCCATGGTATCCTTCGGCGTGCTGCTGGCCATGGGGCAGTATGTCAGCCGCTTCTGGCAGCCCATCACCAACCTGGCCAACATCTACAACATGTTCATCAATAACATCGCGTACCTGGAACGCATTTTTGAAACCATGGACGAACCGGTGGTGGTGGACGATCTGCCCGGCGCGCAGCCTTTGCCCGCCATCCGGGGCGAGGTGGAGTTCCGTGACGTGACCTTCGCCTACGAGCCGGGCGTCAATATTCTGGAGAACCTCTCCTTCTCCGTGCGGGAGGGTGAGAGCGTGGCCCTGGTGGGGCCGACGGGGGCCGGCAAGACCACGGTGGTCAATCTTATCAGCCGGTTCTATAACCTCACCGGCGGTCAGGTGGTGCTGGACGGCAAATATGACATCGCCGGCGTCACCCTCCACTCCCTGCGCAGCCAGATGGGCATCATGCTTCAGGACAGCTTTATTTTCAGCGGCACTATCATGGACAACATCCGCTATGGCCGGCTGGACGCCACCGACGAGGAAGTGCAGGCCGCGGCCCGGGCGGTGCGGGCGCACGATTTCATCATGGAAATGGATCGAGGCTACTACACCGAGGTTAACGAACGGGGCAGCCGCCTCTCCCAAGGGCAGCGGCAGCTGATCTCTTTCGCCCGTACGCTTCTGTCCGACCCGAAAATCCTGATTCTGGACGAGGCCACCTCCTCCATCGATACCAAAACGGAGCGGCTGCTCCAGGAGGGGATCGCGGCGCTGCTCAAGGGGCGGACCTCCTTTATCATCGCCCACCGGCTGTCCACCATCAAGACTTGTGATAAAATCATGTACATTGCCGACAAGCACATTCAGGAATGCGGCAGCCACGACGAACTTATCGCCCGGCGCGGGCTATATTATAATCTGTATACCGCACAATCGCAGGAACAGGGCGTCGCCCTGGCGACATAACGAAAAGGGATCGGTCTTTTGGCCGATCCCTTTTCGTTATGTCTCTCTTACGCCGCCTCCAAGCGGCGGGCTCCCACGGCCAACTTTCGAGAAAACTCCTGGAGTAGTCTCTCAGCCGCCATCGGTTTGTCCGTTGCGGCTATTTTTTTGTCTTTTTGGGTGAGTTTATATAAAGCGCTGCATAATTTCGTAGAAAATTTCGCGTTTGTCGGCGGTTTTGCCTAACAATTGCCTATTTACAAGGCCTAGAGAATATGTTATAGTTTTAACAATGCATCATGGGGGAGTTTGGCGCTTTGTCATGGGGCAGACAAATTCCGACAGCGACCCGCCGGGTTACCGGGGGGCCGGAGAGGGTGTACCGCGGGGCTTGTGCAGCCAGCCCGATCCGGGTAAGCCGATAGAGTTAAGGGAGACAACCGTATGCGAAAAGGGAAGAAGATCACCGTTTTGGGCGCCGGTAATGTGGGCGCCTCCATCGCGTATACCCTGACCATGGACGGTATGGCGTCCGAAATCGTTCTCATCGACATCAACGAGAAAAAGGCCCAGGGCGAGGCGGCCGACATCCTGCAGGGCACCCCGTTCAGCGCGCCGGTGAACATCCACGCCGGCGGTTATGAGGATGCGGTGAATTCCGATATCGTCATCGTCACCGTGGGCATGGCCCGCAAGCCGGGACAAACCCGGATCGACCTGGCCCAGGCCAATGTGGACATCGTCAAATCGGTGATGCCGCAGATTACTCGTTTCGCTCCTGACGCGGTGTATGTGGTGGTCAGCAACCCGGTGGACATCATCACCTACGCCATTCTGAAAACGACCCATCTGTCCGAAAGCCAGGTCGTTGGCTCGGGCACCATGCTGGATTCCGCCCGGTTGCGTTCCCGACTGGCCGCCCATGTGGGGCTTAACTCAAAGAACGTGCACGCCTATGTGTTCGGCGAGCATGGCGACACCTCCATGATCCCCTGGTCCCTGGCGACCATCGCGGGCATGGAAATGGGCACCTACTGCTCGGTAATCTGCGACAAGCACAACCACTGCGGCAAGGAAGAGCTGCGGGAAATCGAGGACGACGTGCGCACGGCGGGGGCCAAGGTCATCGCGTTGAAGGGCGCGACCTACTACGCCATCGCCATGGCGGTGCGCCGTATCTGCGAGTGCATCATCCGGGACACCGACTCGGTGATGACAGTGTCCGCCATGATTCACAACCAGTACGGTATCAACGACGTCTGCCTCAGCCTGCCCTTCGTGGTGGGGGCGGCGGGCCTCAAGAGGGCCATCATCCCGCCGCTGACCGACGGGGAAAAGGCCATGCTGCATAAGAGCGCCGACGCGCTCAAGGAAGTTATCTCCCAGCTCAATATTTAACGAGATAGTATGGAAAGGATAGGATGACATTATGGATTACGCTGCCGAATCGCTGAAACTGCACAAGGAATGGAAAGGCAAAATCGAGGTGGTCTGCCGCGCCCCCCTGAACACCCGGGACGACCTGTCCCTGGCCTATACCCCCGGCGTCGCCGAGCCCTGCCTCGCCATTCAAAAGGACGTGAATCTGAGCTATGACCTGACCCGTCGCTCCAACCTGGTGGCCGTGGTCACCGACGGCACCGCGGTACTGGGCCTGGGCGATATCGGCCCGGAGGCCGGCATGCCCGTTATGGAGGGCAAATGCGCCCTGTTCAAGGCCTTTGGCGACGTGGACGCGATTCCGCTGTGCGTGCGGTCCAAGAGTGTGGACGATATTGTGAACACCGTGCGCCTGCTGGCGGGCAGCTTCGGCGGCGTCAACCTGGAGGACATCTCCGCCCCCCGCTGCTTTGAAATCGAGCGGCGGCTCAAGGAATGCTGCGATATCCCGATTTTCCATGACGATCAGCACGGCACCGCAGTGGTGACCCTGGCCGCCATGCTCAACGCCCTCAAGCTTACCGGTAAGAAGATCGAAGAAATCCGCGTGGTGACCAGCGGCGCGGGCGCGGCGGGCATCGCCATCATCCGTCTGCTCATCGCCATGGGCCTCAAGGACGTGGTTCTCTGCGACCGGCAGGGCGCGATTTATAAGGGCCGGGAGGGCCTCAACGCCGAGAAGACGGAAATGGCCGAAATCACCAACCAGGAATGCCGTAAGGGTACTCTGGCCGAGGTGCTCAAGGGCGCCGATGTGTTCATCGGCGTGTCCGCCCCCGGCTGCGTGACTCCGGAAATGGTGAAGAGCATGGCCCCCAACCCCATCCTCTTCCCCATGGCCAACCCGGTGCCGGAAATCATGCCCGCCCTGGCGCTGGAAGCCGGCGCCGCGGTTGTCGGCACCGGCCGCAGCGACTTCCCCAACCAGATCAACAACGTTCTAGCCTTCCCGGGCATCTTCCGGGGTGCTCTGGACGTGCGGGCCAGCGACATCAACGACGAGATGAAGATCGCGGCGGCGAAAGCCATCGCCGCGTTCGTCACCGACGATAAGCTGACCGCCGAGTACATCATCCCCAGCGCGCTGGATCGCAGCGTGGCGGCCGCCGTGGCCAAGGCGGTGGCCGAGGCCGCCCGGAAAACCGGCGTGGCCCGGATCTAATTTGTTTGTCCCCAGCCCCGTGGAGCCTCGGCTCCACGGGGCTTTTTTCATGGAACTCCCCTCCCGCTCTGGACATGGACAGGCCGCGCATGGTATACTTCGAGCATAAGGCTCGGACAGGGCCGCGGGGGATGCCCCCGCGTCGATTTGAGGAGGAGTTTCATGGGGCGGTATGTGGCGGAATACACCATCGGGCAGCCGGATGATTTTATTCGGCTGGTCAGTGAGGATTATTTCCAGAAGGAAGGGTTCAAGCTGGTTCCCTATAAGGGAGAAATGCTGTGGAAAAAGGGGCGCGGGGTGCTGACCGCTCCCCAGTATATCAAGCTGGCCTACGGGCAGGGGATTGTGCACGTGGAGGCATTCATCCGCTGGACCATCCTGCCGGGTGTATACGTGGGCGAAATGGCGCTGGACAACGGGTTCGTGGGGGCCATTCCCAAAAGCATGCTGATGGACAAGGTAAACACCCTGCTGCGGCTGCTCAGCCAGCCGATGCCGGCCGCCGCGCCTGCGGGCGGCCCGATGCCTGCAGCGGCGCCGGGGGCTGGAGCCCCGCAGGCGGCTGTTCCCCAGCCTATGCCCGCGCCGGGAGCGCCGATCCCTGCCGCGCCCCCCATGCCGGGCGCGTATCCGGGAGCGCCGGCTCCATATGCGGCGGCGCCCGCTTACGCGGGCGGGCCGGTTCCGGTGGCGGTGCACAACCCCACCGGAAAGGCGACCATGGCCTTGGTGTTCGGCCTGCTGAGCGTCCTGGGGGCGGTGGCCTTCCCGGTGGGCATCGTGTTCTCCATCCTGGGAATAGTGAACAGCCGGACGGGGATGAAATCCACCGCCAAGGGCATGGCCGTGGCCGGTCTGGTGCTGAGCATCCTGTTCCTGGTGGTCAGCCTGGTGGAATGCGCGGCGATGATCCTGCGGTTTTGGCTGAGCCTGATTTGAGGAGGTTGGATTGATGCGTGCTATGAACATACGGGCCACGGCGCTGGCGGTGGCTTTCCTGATGTCTTTGCCGCTGCTGGGCGGCTGCAACACCATTCTGCTGACGCGGGAGCTGGCCGCCAAGACGGAGGAAGGGAATACTCCGCAGACCGTCGCGACCCCCGACGGGCGGTATGAGGTGACTGTGACCGGCGGCTGGACCGAGGACAGCAAGCAGTTGGAGAATCCGCAGGCCCTTCGAGTAATCCATACGCGCAGGGACATGGTAGTCATCGTGCTGGCGGAGAGCAAGGAAGAGATCGGGCTGGACATAGGGATCGAGGAATATATGGACGCGTCCCTGGAGGTCATGCAGGAGGATGCACAAGACGTTACCCATACCGCGGGCGTACCGGTGACAGTGGGCGGCATGCGAGGCTTATCTGCTGAAATGCGGGAGGAAACCGACGATTTGGAGCTGATATACTGGCTTTATTTCCTGGAAAATGACGACGATTTCGTCCGGGTAGTCGGCTGGACGACGGCCGAACGGGAAGCCGATAACCGGCAGGCCGTTCAGAATGTGATGCAGTCGGTGAAAACGGCGGAGCTCATCGGATAAAAGGGGGATCGGCCGATGAACAGGACGGATCGGCTGCGGCTCTGGTACGAACGGGCAGCTTCCCGATGGGAGGAGACTCTGCCTATCGGCAACGGCAGCCTGGGGGCCATGATCTGGGGCGGCGCGCCCTGCGAGGTGCTGGGCCTCAACGAGGAAAGCCTGTGGTCCGGATGGCAGCGGGATCGGAACAATCCCGGCGCCCGCGCGCATCTGGAGGAGGTGCGCCGCCTGATCCGGGAGGAACGGTACGGCGAGGCGGAAGCGGTGGCCGAAGCCCATATGCTGGGGGAATACGGCGAGAGCTATCTGCCGCTGGGCAGCCTGCATCTGGCGTTCAAACACGGGCCGGCGACGGATTATATGCGGGAGCTTGATTTGGAGCAGGCGACGGCCCGGGTGGCCTATACGGCCGATGGCGCGACCTACGAGCGGGAGTATCTGGCGAGCTTCCCGGCCCGGGCGATACTTGTCCGGCTGACCTGTTCGCAGCCCCGGATGGCCCTGACCCTTTCGTTCGAATCGCCGCTGTCCTGCCGGACGCGGGCGGATGAGGACGGGCTGATCATCGAGGGGCAATGCCCCGAGCATGTGGATCCCCCTTATATTCCCGACAGGCCGGAGGCGGTCATTCAGGGCGAGCGGGGCCGGCGTTTCTCCGCACGGGTGCGGGTGCTGTCCGGCGACGGGACGGTGCGCGCGCGGGACGGCCGCCTGTCCGTGGACGGTGCGTCTCGTCTCGTCCTGGCGGTGTCGGCGGTGCGGGAGCCGGAACTGCCCGCGGGCGCTTCGTATGAAACGCTGCGCGAAGCGCATATCCGGGATTACCGGGCCCTGTTCGACAGGGTGGAACTGTGGCTTGGGCCGCAGAAAGCTATGCCCACCGATCGGCGGCTGGCCGTCCTGCGGGAGGGCGGAGAGGATCCGGGGCTGTACGCGCTGTATTTCCAGTACGGCCGGTATCTGCTCATCGCCTCCTCCCGGCCCGGCGGCCTGCCCGCCAATCTGCAGGGGATCTGGTGCTGGGAGCTGCGGCCCCCTTGGAGCAGCAACTGGACCACCAATATCAACGCGCAGATGAACTATTGGCCTGCCCAAAGCTGCGGCCTGTCGGATTGCCTGTCCCCTTATGTGGGGCTGCTGAAACGGCTGTGCGAGCAGGGGCAAAAGACGGCGGCGGCGCACTACGGCTGCCGCGGCTTCGTCCATCACCACAACGCCGATGTCTGGGCCAACACCAATCCGGTGGGGATCCCCTACGGCGGCGCGGCGGGGCAGCCAGGCAGCGCGGAATGGGCGCTGTGGCCCATGGGCGGCGCCTGGATGGCGGCGGAGCTGTACAAACACTATGCCTATACGCTGGACGAGGCGTTCTTGCGGGAAACTGCGTATCCCTTGCTGCATGAGGCGGCGCGGTTCCTGGCCGACTGGCTGGTGGAGGTGGACGGCCGATACGAGACCTGTCCCTCCACGTCCCCCGAAAACCGGTTTATCGGGCCGGATGGGAGCGCCCATTGCTTGGCCATGTCCACGGCCATGGATTTGGCCATTATCCGGGAGGTGTTCCGGGATTTCCGCCGTGCCTGCGAGGTGCTGCACATTGAGGACGGGCTGCTGGATGAGATAGACGAGCGGCTCGGGCGACTGGCCCCCTTTCAGGTGGGCAGCCGGGGGCAGCTGCTGGAATGGCACAGGGAGTTTGAAGAACGGGAACCGGGGCACCGGCACCTGTCCCATCTGTACGGCCTGTTCCCCTCCGATCTGTTCGCCGGGGATGCGCGGCTGACCGAGGCGTGCCGGGTGTCCCTGCGGGAGCGGCTGGCTCACGGCGGGGGACATACCGGCTGGAGCTGCGCCTGGATTATCAATCTGCTGGCGGTGCTGAAGGATGGGGAAGGGGCCTACGCCTATTTACGTACTCTGCTGACCCGATCCAGCTACGACAATCTCTGGGACGCCCACCCGCCGTTTCAAATCGACGGAAATTTCGGCGGCACAGCGGGGATCGCCAATATGCTCGTGCAGGATCGGGGCGGCGAGGTGAAGCTGCTGCCCGCCCTGCCCGCCGCTTTTCCGCAAGGCTATGTCCGGGGGCTGCGGATTACCGGCCGCCGGGCGGTGGATATCCGCTGGGAAAACGGGACAATGACGGCGCATCGGATTTACACGGTGGATTGAATTCGGAGAGAGATGGTCATGGATTTCATCCGATCGGTTCTGCCGACGGCGGCGTTGCTCTTTCTATACGCCCTGATCCTGGCGGCTGTCTTCCGCTTCTTGGGAAACCGCCTCGTCAGCTCCTCCGTCTGTAAATTCCTATGGGAAAAGCTATGCGGCCTCTTTCATAAAGCCCAGTAACAACCACGCGCCGAAGGAAGATTCCTTCGGCGCGTGGTTGTTGTTTTACCGCGATTCCAGCTCGATATAGAATTCCACCCCGTCGCCGTGGGCGCTGCGGCAGTTGTAAGCGCCGTAGGGCATGCCGTGGGCTTTCATGATGGCCGCCACCACCGACAAGCCGATGCCGGTGCCTCCGTAGGCGCGGGTGCGGGCCTTATCCACCTTGTAAAAGCTCTCCCAGACGCGGGGCAGATCCTCCTCGGGAATATGGCTGCCGGTGTTGAACACGGTGACACGGACCCGGCCGTCCTCCTTGGGGATGATGCGGGCCTCCACCCGTCCCCCCTCGTTGACATGGTTGAGGGCGTTGGACAGGAAATTGGTCAGGACGTTTTCCATGAGGTAGTCGTCGGCCCAGACATATACCGGCCCAGACTCCGGCAGGATGGGAACGATGCCTTTTTGGGAAAAGCGGATGCTCATTTTGTTCATCAGGTTGTCGAGCAACTCGGTGATGTCAAACCGCTCGATCACCAGCTGCTCTCCGCCGGCTTCCAGCTGCATGAGCATGGTCATCCGCTTGATAAGCTCCGACATCTTCTGTGCCTCGTCCTCGATGACCTCGCAGTAGTAGTCGCGGTTGGCCGCCCCGTCGGCGATGTCCTCCTTCAGGCCCTCGGCATAGGTGCTGATGAGGGCGATTGGCGTTTTCAGCTCATGGGAGACATTGGAGATGAAGGCGCGGCGGGCCTCGTTCTGCTGGTTCTTTTGCTCGATGTCGTTCATCAGCTGGCGATTGGCGGTTTTCAGGTCGGAAATGGTGCGCTCCAGGGAGATGGACATGGAGTTGATGCTCGCCCCCAGATCGGCCAGTTCATCCCGGCCGCCGCCGGTGTACCGGTCCTGGAAGTCCAGGCGCGCCACGCTGCCCGCCACTCGGGACAACTCCCGGATGGGCCGGGTGAACCGGCGGGAAAAGAAAAAGACCAGGAGCAACGAGACCAGCAGGGTGACGGCACCCGAAATTAGCAGGAACTGGTTGGTGATGCCCACGCTTTCCTTGATACCCTCCACGGAGGTGCGCATCTCGATGGGAAACCCGTTGCTCAAAGCGCCGGTCAGGGTGATAAAGCTGGTTTTCAGCTTGGTGTCCTGCACCACCGTCACCTCGCAGGAGCCGGGCAGGTAGGTCTTGGTGGGGCGGACGGGGATTGCCTGGGTGCCCTCCGCGCGGTAGCGGGCGATCAGCCGGCTGCCCGCCCAGATGGTGCTGGATATGCCGTCGTTGTTGGCCAGGCTGTCCAGCGTCAGGTCGATGATTTCCAAATTGGCGGTATAGTCCTGGGAAAAGAGGCTGTTGACCTCGGTGAAGGCCATCTGCACCGCGTCGGATTTTTGCCGGCGGTAATAGCTTTCCAGCGCGAAATTGTTCAGCAGCCAGTTGACCCCTAGCAGCAGCGTGATGCACAGCAGGAACCAGCCCGCCAGCTTCCACACGATGGAATGGCGGGGAGGCAGCAGGGCCTGCAGGCTCTTTTCCGATAGGCGGTTGTGCGCAAGCTTGTCCATAGGTCTGTCCCTTTATCCGGCGTCGGGCTCGAATTTGTACCCAATGCCCCGAATGGTTTTGATGCAGTCGCCGTGACGGCCCAGCTTGCTGCGCAGCTTTTTGACATGGGTGTCCACCGTGCGGGCGTCGCCGTAATAATCGTACCGCCAGACGCTGTCCAGAATTTTGTCCCGGGAGAGGGCGACCCCGCTGTTGGTCATCAGGTAGGTCAGCAGCTCGAACTCGGTATAGGTCAGTTCCACCGGCTGGCCGTCCACCTTGACCTCGCGCCCCACCGGATCCACCAGCAGGCCGTCCACCACGGGGCGGGCCGCCGGCTCCTCGGGCGCGCCCCGGCGGAACACCGCCTCGATGCGGGCCAGCAAAATTTTCAGGCTGAAGGGCTTGGCGATGTATTCATCCACCCCCAAGGAAAAGCCCTGCAGCTCGTCGTCCTCCTCGGAACGGGCCGTGAGCATGATAATGGGCACCTGGGACTTGGAACGAATATGGCGGCAGACCTCCCAGCCGTCCATGCGGGGCATCATGACGTCCAGCAGGATGAGGTCCGGACGCCCGGATTCAAACAGACTCAGCGCCTCCACGCCGTCCCCCGCCTCCAGGGTTTCATACCCCTTGATGTGCAGATAATCAGCGATGACGCGGCGCATGCGGATTTCATCGTCCGCGATAAGAATGGTTTTTGACGCAGTGTTTTCCATAGCAAACGCCCCTTCATCTGATCCGTCGGACCAACAGCCAGCAGCCGTCCGGTTTTATGGAGCCAACGGGATATAGTATGCGATATCCGTGTGATAACCGTGTGAATTTCCGCTTGAAATTTTATGACGGTACTAGGTAAACGATAAAAAGATCATGCCTGACTGCTCAGCGGCGGCTTGGCGGGAAATCCCCTGGGGGAATTCTTCTGCACCGATCTAACCACTGGCTTTTTCATCATCGCTTACCTAGTATAACATAAAATCCGGCCAAACGGACAGTCGCCGCTGAAACGAATATTTTTTCTTTTTTCGGAAATACTATGGCAAGCGGTTGATTATATACCTCTATATATCCAGACAATTTTCTATGGATAATCCGATAAAACAGGCAATAATACGAAAAAGTATACAAATAAAAATTACATTATAAAAAATATTGCAATAAAAAACAAGATAACCGCTTGACATGTCAAGCGGTTGATGCTATACTGCAATTGTAGAGAACAGAGAGCGGCTGAACGCCGCGATCCGAAGGCGGGAGGTACCCTTTATGGACAATACCATTATGCTCATCACCTACGCGGACAGCTTGGGGAAAAACCTGAAGGAGCTGGGCGGGGTTTTGCGGGATCACCTGGACGGGGTGGTCGGCGCCGTGCACATCCTTCCCTTTTTCCCTTCCTCCGCCGACCGGGGCTTCGCCCCCATGCGGTACGACATGGTGGATCCGGCTTTTGGGGATTTCGAGGATATCCGGGCCATCGCGCAGCGCCACGCTGTGATGTTTGACTTTATGGTCAATCACATTTCCGCCCACTCCCCCTATTTTGAAGATTTCTTGAAAAACAAGGACGCCTCTCCTTATCGGGATATGTTCATCCGGTATAAAGACTTTTGGCCGGGCGGAGCGCCTACCGAGGATCAGGTGGATAGGATTTATAAGCGCAAGCCCCGGGCCCCTTCCATCACGGTCACCTTCGCCGATGGAACCACGGAAGACATCTGGTGCACCTTCTGCGAGGAACAGATCGACCTGAATATGAACAGTGCCGTCGCCCGGAAGTTTATCCGCAGCACCCTGCGGGACATGTGCGAAAAAGGCGCCGCGGTCATCCGGCTGGACGCCTTCGCCTATGCGGTCAAAAAACCGGACACCAGCTGCTTTTTCATCGAGCCGGAGATGTGGGAGCTGCTCGAGGACATCGAAGAGGTGGTCAAGCCTTACGGAGTGGATATCCTGCCCGAAATCCACGAGCATTACACCATTCAGCAGAAAATCGCGGACAAGGGCTTCTGGGTGTACGATTTCGCGCTGCCCATGCTGGTGCTTCACGCCCTATACACCGGCAAGGGGGAGGAACTGGTGCACTGGCTGAACATCTGTCCCCGCCGGCAGTTCACCACCTTGGATACCCACGACGGCATCGGCGTGGTGGATGTGGCCGATCTGATGTCTCAGGAGGAAATCGACGCCACCAAGGAGGCGCTGTTCACCAAAGGCGCCAACGTCAAAAAGATTTACAACACCGCGGCCTATAACAATTTGGATATTTACCAGATCAACTGCACCTACTATTCCGCCCTGGGGGACCAGGACGCGGCCTATCTGCTGGCCAGGGCGATTCAGTTTTTCGCCCCCGGTATTCCGCAGGTGTATTACGTCGGGCTGCTGGCCGGCGGCAACGACATCGAGCTGCTGGAAAAAACCAAGCAGGGCCGGGATATCAACCGCCACTATTATTCCCGGGAGGAGGTGGACCGGGAAGTCCGCCGCCCGGTGGTGCAGAAGCTGTTTGAACTTATGCGGCTGCGCAACGCCCATCCCGCCTTCGCCGTGGAGGGAGAATGCCGGCCGGAGATGCTGGATGAAACTACCTTGCGGATTACCCGGTGCAACGGGGAAAACCAATTGATGCTGACCGCCGATTTGGCCACTCACGCATTCCAGATAACCGAAGGCGATGCAGTCCTGTTTTCCCAAGAGGTATAAGGCTAAAGACGCTCGTGCCAAGCTGCCTTGGCCCCGCGTTGATAGGGCGGGGATTCTCCCCGCGAAACAACACAAATTTGATAAAGAAAGAGGTAATGACCATGCTGAAACGTATCCTGGCGGTAACCCTCTCGGCGGCCATGATCGGCGCCGTCCTTACCGGCTGCAGCAATGACAAGGAACCCGGCGCCGAAAGCAAGATGAAGCTCACCTTCCTCAACTCCAAGGGTGAAATCCAGGACGGCCTGGAGGCCGTGGCCAAGGAATACAAGAAAAAGACCGGCGTGGATATCGAAATCCTGGTGGCGCCGGCTGGCACCTCTCCCTCCGAGCGGTTCTCCCAGCTGTACAACTCCGGCACGCCGCCTACCATGTCCATGCTCGACACCACCGACGTGGTGGACATTGGCTGGGACAAGGCGGTGGACTTGACCGGTGAAAAGTGGGTGGCCGACGCGGGCAACCAGGCCTACCGCATCAACGACAAAGTGTATTCCTTCCCCATGGGGGTGGAGGGCCGCGGCCTGATTTACAACAAAACGGCCATCGAGAAGACCCTGGGCAAAACTTTCGATCCCAAGGAATACAACACCATGGATAAGCTCAAGGCCCTTCTGGAGGAGCTGAAGAGCAAGGGGATGGCCACCCCGGTCGTGATTTCCAAGGAAGACTGGTCCCTGGGCTCCCACTATTTCGGCTATCTGTATATCACCCAGTCGGACGACGAGGGCGCCAGCGCGGCGTATATTGACAAGATGAAGAAGGGCGAAATCGATCTGAAGAACGATAAGCGCTTCAATCAGCTGCTGGACACCTTCGATCTGCTCCGCTCCTACAACATCAACGGCAAGGCGCCTCTGGACGCCAAATATGAGGTGGATCCCTCCTACGTGGTGGATGGAGAAGCGGCGTTCTGGTTCAACGGCAACTGGGCGTGGCCCAACATGAAGGAATTCATCACCGCCGACAACAAGAACGAGTTCGGCCTGATGATCCTGCCTCTGGGCAACGACGCCAGCGATTTTGTCAACACCAAGATGCTGGGCACCGCGTCCAAGCAGATCATCATCGATAAGACCAAAACCTCCGAGGAAGAGCAGAAGGCTGCCAAGGACTTCCTCAATTGGCTGGTGTATGACGAGGCGGGCCAGAAGGGCATGGTGGAAACCCTGCAGCTGGTGCCGGCGTTCTCCAACATCAAGCTGGAGCCCACGGATCCCCTGGGAAAAGCCCTGAAGGTTTATGTGGACGAGGGCAAGACCAGCCCCGACTGCATCGTCCCGGCGGATCACTGGAGCAAGGTGGGCGCGGCCATGCAGCAATATCTGGCCGGCAAATCCACCCGTGAGCAGCTGGCTGCCAAGGTGCTGGAGTACTGGAAGAGCAAAGCGTAATAGCCCCATAAACGGCACCGCTTCCCGGACGCGGAACGCCGCGTCCGGGAAGCGGCGGCCGATACATACGGCGGCCACCCGGCGGGATTCCCACGGGCAGCCATGCAGAAAGAAGGCTTATCATGAGAGAAAAAACAAAACTGGGCAACCTGAAATTGTTTTTGATATTTGCCGGGCCGGCCGCGGTTCTGTTCCTCTGCGTGGTCGTCATCCCCTTCCTGTACGGCCTGGTGTTGACCTTTACCAACTGGAACGGCATTTCCGACGGGGCGGGCTTCGTGGCGTTTCAGAACTATGTGACCGCCTTTAAAGACACGGCGTTCTGGCATTCCCTGCTGCTGACCCTCGGCTACGTGGCCGCGTCGGTGATCCTCATCAACCTGGTGGCCTTTTTCCTGGCCTATCTGCTGACCAGCGGCATCAAGGGTCAGAATTTTCTGCGATCCGCCTTTTTCACCCCCAACCTCATCGGCGGTATCGTCCTCGGCTTCATCTGGCAGTTTGTGTTCAATAACGCGCTGACCAGCTTCGGCAGCGGCATCGGATCCGATTTGCTCTCCAGCTCCTGGCTGAGCGATCCCACCATGGCGTTCTGGGCGCTGGTGGTGGTGACGGCCTGGCAGTATTCGGGTTATATGATGATCATCTATGTGGCCGGATTTACCAGCGTGTCCCACGACCTGCTTGAGGCGGCCAGTATCGACGGCTGCACGGCCTTTCAGACCACCCGCTATGTCACCCTGCCCCTGATGGTGCCCTCCTTCGTCATCTGCTTGTTCTTGTCCATCCAGCGGTGCTTTATGGTGTACGATGTCAACCTGTCCCTGACGGGCGGCGGTCCCTACGGCACCACCATCCTGTCCGCCATGCATGTGTACCAGAAGACCTTCGTGTCCAAGGAATACGGCGTGGGCCAGGCGGAGGCGCTCATCCTCTTCCTGGTGGTGGCCATTATCAGCATCACCCAGGTGTCCTTGGGCAAGCGGAAAGAGGTGGAGGCGTAACATGAAAACGAGCCTCACTCGGGATGGAATCCGATATATGGCCGTCTGCGGGCGGCGGAATGGGGGGATACGATGAAACGGCAGGTTATCGGCGGCACCCGTACGCGGATCTGGGGGATCGTCAAGACGGTGATCCTGTTTGCGCTGCTTCTGGTCTATATGGTGCCGTTTTTCATGGTGATTATCAACGCGTTCAAAACCAACCGCACCATCCTCAAGGAACCGCTCAAGCTGCTGGAGCCGGGCGGCCCGATCTTCACCAACTTCTCTTACGCCTTTGATAAAATGGATTTCCTGCGCGCCTTTTTCAATTCGCTGTTCATCACGGTGCTCAGCGTGCTGCTGATTGTGATCATCACCTCCATGACCGCCTATTTCTTCGTGCGGGCGGATTGGAAAATTAATAAGGTGTTTTTCGCCCTCATGGTCGCGGCCATGATCGTCCCCTTCCAGGTCATCATGACCCCGCTCATCTCCATCTACGGCAGCTTCCTGGGGATTCTTGATCACCGGCTGACCCTGGTGTTCATGCACGTGGGCTTTTCTATCAGCATGGCGGTGTTCATCTATCACGGCTTCATCAAGAGCAACATTCCCCTCTCCCTGGAGGAAGCCGCCACCCTGGACGGCTGCAGCCGGACACAGACCTTCTTCCGGATCGTATTCCCGCTGCTCAAACCCATCACCGCCACTATCATCGTCCTCAATGTTCTGGCCATCTGGAACGACTATCTGCTCCCTTCCCTGGTGCTGACCAAAAAGGAGCTGTTCACCCTGCCGCTGTCCACCTATTCCTTCTACGGCAGCTATCTGACCAACTACGGCGCGGTGATGGCCGGCCTGATGCTGACGGTTCTGCCGGTTATCATTCTGTATCTGTTCCTGCAAAAGCAGATCATCAGCGGCGTGATTTCGGGCGCGGTCAAGGCATAATTCGATTGCGTTCATTGGAAAGCCCTGTTATAATGGCGGTATAAGCGGCCGAAAGGAGCGGATAGCGGCATGGCGACTCTCAAGGATGTGGCGGAGCTGGCGGGCGTTACGGTGACCACGGTCTCCCGCGTGCTCAACAACCGGGGCTACATCAGCGATAAAACGAGGCAGGCGGTCTATGAAGCCATGAAGCGGCTGGACTACCGGCCCAACGAGCTGGCCCGTTCCCTCTCCAAACGGCGCACCAACGTTATCGGGGTCATCGTCCCCTCGGTGGCCCATCCGTACTTTTGCCGGGTGGTCAGCTTTCTGGAGCAGGAGGCGGCCCGGCATGGGTATAAAATCATGCTCTGCAACTCCTTCCATCAGCGTGAGAAGGAGATCGAATATATCGATATGCTCAAATCCAATAAGGTGGCGGCCATCGTCCTGTGCAGCCGGACGCCGGACATCGGGGCCTATCTGGACATGTCCCTGCCGGTGGTCACCTTCGAGCGCACGGAGGAGGGCAACGTGTCCGCCGTGTCCTGCGATAATTACCAGGGCGGGACGCTGGCCACCCGGCACCTTATTGGGAAGGGCTGCCGCCGCCTCGCCCATATCAGCGGAAGCAGCGAGGTGCATATGCCTGCGGATCAGCGGTGCGCGGCGTTTCTGGATGTCTGCCGAGAATATAATCTGACCGGCAAAGTGTTCGACACGGCGGAGGCCCAGTTTCTTTCCATGGATTATGGAGCATTTTTGGATCGGATTCTGATGGAAAACCCGGAGCTGGACGGCGTCTTTGCGAGCAGCGACGTCATCGCCGCCCAGCTCGTGCAGGCCTGCGCTCGGTGCGGCCGGCGGGTGCCGGAGGACATCAAGGTGGTCGGTTTCGACGATGTGGATATCGCCGCCCTGACCACACCGCCCATCACCACCATCCGCCAGCCGGTGGAGCAGATGTGCTCCTTCGCCGTGCGCACCATCCTGCAGCAGCTCGAACAGGGCTGTACGGCGGTCAAAACGGTGCTGGGCGTGACGCTGGTGGAGCGGGGCACGACGTAAGGAGGCGGAAAGACGCGATGCGTGATTTGGTTTCTCTCGGCGAGTTGCTGGTGGATTTCACCCCGGTGGGGGAATCCGCGGCGGGCAACCCGGTTTTTGAACGCAACCCGGGCGGCGGCCCGGCCAACCTGGCCTGCGCGGCGGCCCGCCTGGGCGTGAACACCGCGTTCATCGGGCAGGTGGGGGATGACGCCTTCGGGCGGGCTTTGAAGGGGATTCTCGCAGACAGCCGGGTGGATGTCGGCCGCCTGAGGCTGTCCGCTGACTATCAGACCACCCTGGCCTTCGTGCATCTGGACGCGGGCGGGGAGCGGTCCTTCAGCTTCTATCGGCGACAGGGCGCGGATACCATGCTCGTCCCGGAGGAAGCGGATTTCGCCCTGGCGGCTGATTGCCGGTGCTTTTTCTACAGCTCGGTGCTCATGACCGGCGGCCCCTCCCGCCAGGCGAGCTTTCAGCTGGCATCTCATGCCCGGGAGCGGGGGGCCGCTACGGTCTACGATCCCAATCTCCGTCTGAACCTCTGGGACAGCCCGGAGGAGGCCCGGTCGGTCATTCTCTCGGCCATGCAATGGGCCGATATCGTCAAGGTGTCTGAGGAGGAGCTGGTGTTCCTGACGGGTGAGCCGGATCTGGATAAGGCGGCCCGGCAGCTGAAAGCGGCTTACGGCGTGAAGGCGCTGCTGGCCACCCTGGGGGCCAAGGGCTGCTTCGCCCTGGTGAATGGGGAGCGGATCGACGTCCCGGGCTTTGCGGTGGAGACGGTGGACACCACGGCGGCCGGCGACTCCTTCACCGGCGGCTTCCTGTACGGCCTACTACAGGGCTGCACCCCCATCGAGGAGCGCTCCGCCGATCAAATCCGAGATATGCTGACCTTTGCCAATGCGGTGGGGGCGCTGACTACCACCCGGAAGGGCGCCATCTCAGCCCTCCCCTCCTACGGCGAGGTGCTGGAGTTTTTACAGCAACAAGGCCATATGTAACGCAGCTTCAAGCCCCGGCGGATTTTTCCGCCGGGGCTCAGCTTGTCGATAAAGTCGACAAGCTGCTGGACGGGGACGCCGGATCACGGCGGCTCACTGACGTTCGCCTTGTTCCATCTGTCCCCGCTGGCGGAGCGTTCGCTCCGCCCGACCACGCCCTGCTCTTGAAAACCGGCGGAAACACGTGTGTTTCCGCCGGTTTTCGCCTATAAGGTGTGTTTGCGAGGCACATGTCCTCGCAAACACCGATTGGTAACCCGCCCCCGCTTTTTTCGTTTTCCGAATGGCGGATTCCCCTTTTTTGACAGACTGCAAGCCCCGGCGGATTTTTCCGCCGGGGCTTTTTTGGACAGGCTGGTTCTTGACAACGGCGCTTTTGTTCCTTATAATTAGCATATCAACTATTAGGGTGCTAATCATTCGCCTGCAAATGATTAGCACCCTAATGATTAAATCGCGTATACTGATAAAGAAGGCGGCCCCCGCCGGACAGGAGACGACATATGAAAACGCCCTTTCACCTGCTGCTGATTCGCACCTATCACGCACAGAAAAACCGGCTGCGCCCCGAGATGGCGGGGATCGGCCTCTCGCCCGGCCAGCCGAAAATCCTCAACCGCTTGATGGAGAAGGACTGCTGTATGCAGAAGGAGCTGGCCGAATCCTGCGACATTCAGCCCGCCACCGTGTCCCGCATGCTGGACACCATGGAGCAGGCGGGGCTGGTCTGTCGGCAGGAGGAGGCTCCCCGCCGCCGGGCGGCCAGCGTGGCCATCACCGAGGCGGGCCGGGAGGCCCATCGGCAGTGGCAGGCCATCTGCGGCCGGGTGGGCGAGGTTTCCCTGGCCGGCTTTACCGAGGAGGAACGGCAGCAGTTCGCGGAATATCTCCGCCGGATGTACCGCAACCTCACCGGCCGGGAGATCGACGCAGGCGTGTAGAACAGGAGGCGGCTTCGGGTATGTTCAAGCGATTTTGGGCCTATTTCGGGCCTTATAAAAAATATCTGGTCATCAGCAGCGTCTGCGTCGTTTTGGAAGGGACGTTCGAGCTGGTGATTCCTCTGATCATGGCGGATATCATCGACGTGGGCGTGGCGGCCCGGGACACGGGGTACATATTGGGCAAGGGGCTGCAGATGGTGTTTTGCGCCCTGGTTTCCCTGGCGCTGGGTGCAGTCTATGCCCGTCTGGCCGCCCTGGCCGGCCAGGGCTTCGGTGCCGAGCTGCGCCGGGCGGAATACCAGAAGGTGCAAAGCTTTTCCTTTTCCAACATCGATCGGTTCAGCACCTCGTCGCTGGTCACCCGGCTGACCAGCGACGTCGCCGTCCTGCAGAATGCGGTGTGCAACGGCATCCGGCCGCTGGTGCGGGGGCCGGTGATGATGGTCACCGCCCTGACCATGTCGATTCTGCTCAACGCGCAGCTGGCGTTGATTTTCGCGGTGGCCATTCCGCTGCTCGCGGCGGCGCTGTTCCTCATCCTGCGCAAGCTGCGGCCCGCCTATGGCCGGATGCAGCGGGCGCTGGACAAGGTCAACTCCGTGGTGCAGGAGAACCTGACGGCCATCCGGGTGGTGAAATCCTTTGTCCGGGGCGATTATGAGTGTAAAAAGTTCCAGGATGTCAATGAGGACTTTCAAAAGACCAGCGAGCATGCGTTCCGGTTCGCGGCGCTGAACATGCCCTGCTTCCAGCTGGTGATGTACGCCACCATTGTGGCGATTCTATGGTTCGGCGGCGGCATGGTGAACGCGGGCAGCATGCAGGTGGGACGGCTGACCGGCTTTCTCAGCTATGTGCTGCAAATCCTCAATTCCCTGATGATGATTTCCGGCGTGTTCATGATGCTCACCCGTTCCATGACCTCCGCCTCCCGCATCGCGGAGGTGCTCGACGAGGTGCCGGGAATTCCGGCCGCCGGGCGGGAAGGCGCGCGGGTGGAGCGGGGCGGCGTCGATTTTGATCACGTGTATTTCAAGTATGCCGATACAGCGGCGGAATATGTGCTCTCCGACATCTGCCTGCACATTGCCCCGGGGCAGACGGTGGGGATCTTGGGGGGCACCGGATCGGCCAAAACCTCCCTGGTGCAGCTCATCCCCCGGCTGTACGACGTGTCGGGGGGCACGCTGCGCATCGACGGTATCGATGTCAAGGACTATCCGGTGGACCATCTCCGGGACGCCGTGGGCATGGTGCTTCAGAAGAATACCCTGTTCACCGGCACCATCCGGGAAAACCTCCTGTGGGGCAACGAGCAGGCCGGCGACAAGGAGCTGGCCTGGGCCTGCCGGGCGGCCTGTGCCGATGAGTTTATCCGCCGTCTGCCTGAAGGGTACGAGACGCATCTCGGGCAGGGGGGCGTCAATGTTTCGGGCGGGCAGAAGCAGCGGCTGTGCATTGCCCGGGCTCTGCTAAAAAGGCCTAAGGTGCTGATTTTCGACGATTCCACCAGCGCGGTGGACACCGCCACCGAAGCCCGCATCCGGGAGGGGTTGGCCGTCAGCCTGCCGGACACCACCAAAATCATCATCGCCCAGCGGATAAGCTCCATCGAGCACGCGGATCAGATTGTGGTGCTGGACGATGGACGGATACAGGATACCGGTACCCACGAGGAACTGCTGGCCCGCTGTGCGATATATCAGGACGTCTGGGCGTCCCAGAAGAAGGGGGCGACGGCGTAATGGCGCGGACCATGCGGCACGAAAAGCCCAAAAATTTCGGTTTGACTCTCCGGCGGCTGCTGGCTTATCTGAAGCGGCATACCCCGATGCTTCTCCTGATTTCCCTGCTGGTCCTGATCAGCGCGGGGGCCAACGTGTTCGGCACCTATCTGCTCAAGCCGGTGGTCAACCGGTATATCCTGCCCGGGGACATCGGCGGCCTTATCCGGATGCTGGCGTTTATGGGGGCGATTTATCTGGCAGGGGCGGCGGCCACCTTCGGTTACTCGCAGCTGATGGTGAAGACCGCCCAGCGGATTATCCGGGAGCTGCGGCAGGATTTGTTTGGCACTGTCCAGAAGCTGCCGTTGAGCTATTTCGATTCCAAAACCCACGGGGAGCTGATGAGCCGGTTCACCAACGACATCGATACCATCGCGGAATCCCTGAACAACAGCTTTACCGCCCTGGTGCAGAACACGGTCATGATTGCGGGCACCCTGACGGTACTCCTGGTGCTCAACTGGAAGCTGGGCCTGATTGTCATCGCCACCTTTGGCGGCATGGCCCTGTTTCTGCGGTACAGCAGCAAGAAAAGCCACGCCCACTTTTCCGAGCAGCAGGCCTATCTCGGCAGCTTGAACGGCTTCATCGAGGAATCGGTGGAGGGCCAGAAGGTGGTCAAGGTTTTCAACCATGAGGAAAAGAACCTGGAGGAATTCACCGCCCGCAATGAGAAGCTCCGGGGCGCGGCCACCCAGGCGTTGACCTATTCGGGCCTGATCATCCCGGTGGTGGTCAGCCTGTCCTATTTCAACTATGCTCTGTGCGCGTGTATCGGCGCGTTCTTTGCCATCGCAGGGGCCATCGATCTGGGCAGCCTGGCGTCCTATTTGGTCTACGTCCGGCAGGCCGCCATGCCCATCAACCAGTTTTCCCAGCAGGTGAATATCATCATGGCCGCCCTGGCGGGGGCGGAACGGATTTTCGACGCCATGTCCCAAACGCCCGAGGTGGACGAGGGCGACGTCACGCTGGTGAAAACAGCGGACGGGCAATGGGCCTGGCGCTCCCCGGAGGGCCTGGAGCCCCTGCGGGGGGACGTGCGCTTCCACGGCGTCAGCTTCGGCTACCGGCCGGATCACCCCGTTCTCAAAAATATCGAGCTGTACGCCAAGCCCGGGCAGAAAATCGCCTTTGTCGGCTCCACCGGCGCGGGCAAGACCACCATCACCAACCTCATCAACCGCTTTTACGAGGTGACGCAGGGCGTCATCACCTACGACGGCATCGACGTGCGCCGCATCCGCAAGGACGATTTGCGCCATTCCCTGGGCGTCGTGCTGCAGGATTCCCATCTGTTTACCGGTACCATCGCGGATAACATCCGCTATGGCCGGCTGGACGCCTCCATGAAGGAGGTGATCGCCGCCGCCCGGCTGGCCAATGCCGACGGCTTCATCCGCCGCCTACCCCAGGGGTACGATACCCTGCTGACCGGGGACGGGGCCAATCTGAGCCAGGGTCAGCGGCAGCTGCTGACCATTGCCCGGGCGGCCATATCCGACCCGCCGGTGCTCATCCTGGACGAGGCCACCAGTTCCATCGACACCCGCACCGAAAAACTCATCGAGGCGGGCATGGATCGGCTGATGGAAAACCGGACGGTGTTTGTCATCGCCCACCGGCTGTCCACCGTGCGCAACGCCAAGGCCATCATCGTGCTGGAAAACGGCGAAATCATCGAGCGGGGCAGCCACGACGAGCTGGTGGCGCACAAGGGCCGGTACTACCGGCTGTATACCGGCCAGTTCGAGCTGGAATAAGCCAAAAACACCCGCCGTTTTTCAACGGCGGGTGTTTTGCGCGTGTGTTTATACAAACTGTTAATCCAAAACCAGTTCCCGGTGCTGATCGGCGGAGTCGTACAGCGCCTGCATGATGCGAGAGGTGATGACCGCGGTATCGATGTGGGAGGGCAGCTTTTCACCGGTCTGGATGCAGCGGATGAAGGCGTCGATTTCCTGCTGGAAATGATCCTTGGTGGGGAAGACGGGCGTGTAGGAAATCAGGGCGTTGTTCTCGGTGGTGTAAACGGTGAATTCCTTGCCGTACTGCAGGCGGATGCCGCCCTTGTCCCCCATGAAATCGATGAACATTTCTTCCTCGCCGATGTTCTGAGCCCAGGCGCCGTTGAGGGTGATGACCGGCCCCGCGGTGCGGATAAGGCCGGTGACCGAATCGTCCACGTCGTATACGCCGTCGTATTTGGGCGGGCCGGCCCACATGTTCTTATACACGTAGCCCTCCATCTCCTTGCCGAGCTTGCAGAAGGTTTCGCCCGACACGGTCCTGGGCGCGGGATCGCCGCAGCAGTACATGACGATGTCCAGGAAATGCACGCCCCAGTCGATGAGGGCGCCGCCGCCGGCGATGGCCTTGGTGGTGAAGGCGCCGCCCAGTCCGGGGATGGAACGGTAAGAGCGGAAGCTGACGTAGACGTGAAACACCTCGCCCAGCTTGCCGGCCTCTATGTATTCCTTGATCCGGTTGACGCTGTCGTTGAACCGGTTGACGACGCCGATGTTGAGAACCTTTCCCGTTTCATGCTGCACCCGCTGCATCTCCAGGGCTTCCTCATAGGTGCGGGCAGCGGGCTTTTCACACAGCACATGCTTGCCGGCCCGTAGGCAGTCCATGGCGATGGAGGCGTGGACGTTGTTGGGCGTGCAGACCGAGACCGCATCAACGGCCGGATCCGCCAGAATCTCTTGGTAATCCGTGACCGGCTTGCCGCAGCCGTATTTGTCCACCGCGGCCTGGGCCCTTTCCGGGAGGATATCGCAGAAATACACGATTTCCGCTTCCGGGTTGTTCATGTAGGAGGGGATGTGCGCGTGGTTGGCAATGTTGCCGCAGCCAATGACAGCGATTTTCATGGGAACAGCTCCTTTTTTTGTAATATGGGGGAATCGCCCGGCGGATTCCGGTTGTCCTCCGCCCAGCGCTTGTATTCGCGGGGGGACAAACCAATTTCCCGATGGAACGCCCGGCTGAATGCGTGAATGGATTGATATCCCAGGGCCTCGGCGACACTGGTGATGCTCATGCCCCGGCAAAGATATTCCCGCGCCTTTTCAAAGCGGCGGCGGGCGGCATAGGTTTTCAGGGTTTCGCCCGTGATGGATACAAACTTATGCGCCAGATACGTATAGCTGTAGCCGAATACCGTGCTCAGGCCCGACAGGCTGCCGATGTCAGCAATGTGGGAATCCAGATAGTGGATGATGTCGTACACCAGCTTTTCATCCGTTTCCCGCGCCTGGTCGGCCAGATACGCCCGGTAGCGCTTTTGGCTGAACAGCCGGTACGCCGTACCGACGATTTGATGGATGGTTCCTTCCAGCAGGGAGGGAGAAAGAAAATCGTCGGTAATCAACTCGCTGAACAGCCGGATAAACGCCTCCTGCATGTCGGTCACACCGTGAAGGCACAGGTTGGCGGGATTGTCCAGCGTCTCCCGCAGCCGGCGGACAAACGCGGATTTTTCCGCGTCCCCGGTAAACCGAAAGCCCAGATAGTAAAACCGCAGGGGGTCGTCCTTCGACGACTGGATCTCATGCAGCTCGCCGATGCGGTTGACAAACACATCCCCCCGGCTCATGGGCTGGCCCCGGCCGTTTGTGCTGTTGGTACCGGTTCCCTCGGCCACATAGGTGATTTCGTAAACCAGCTGCCGGTGGGGCGGCACCCGGTACCCCGGCTCGCAGCACAAATCGCCCGCCTGATACAGCAGATAGGGGCCAATCGTGACGTTCATATCGCCGTAAATGGTGTCGAAATGGAATTTGGCGCGGTTCAGCGGCATATGGGCCTCCTTTCCCCCGGTGTCACTTGTATTATAAACTTGCCCGTTCTAAAAGTATTTGATACATTTAACAACATAGGTATCCGTTTTCTCCAATGTACCATTTTTAAAACCTGCCTGCAAGGGAAAATTAAGAGTTAGGCGGTTTCTTTTGCTGCCCCGGCATGGTATAATAACCTCCGTAAGCGGCGCGGTGGGCGGAAAGCGTAGCTTCCCGCAACGGAGAACATTGTACCATCAAAAGGCCCTGCTGCGGCAGGGCAGGGCACTGTCGTGCCCCCACAAACGTCGTTTGCTTGCTTTTGTGGTATAATAATGCAAAAACATAAGACGACGCACGGAAAGGAGGCCGGTCATGCAGGATATCCATCGGATAAAAAAGGCACTGCTTCTCAGCGGGGCGAAAACGATTCTGCTGTTCCTGCTGTGGCTGACCGCAACGCTGGTGCTGGTGATCGGGCCGCTGCTGGCACCCGGCAATAAGGTGCGGGTGGAAGGCAAGCTGCGGGTAGAGGCCTATGCCTACGAGGGCACCGCCCAGACAGGGCCGGATTTGAGCACCCAGAGGGATTTGTCGGCGGATCCCATTCCCATCATCTCCAAGGACGATTGGCTGGAGGGAAAAAGCCGGGTCAAATTCCTGGAGGTACGCAACAAGGGGGACATTCCCGCCCGGGTCAAACTGAATTTCTCCATCACTGACGAGTCCATGGCCGGCGCGCTTTGGTACGATTTTAACCGGGTGGACGACAGCTGGAAGGAGATGGGGGAGCCCTCCCGCCGGCCGATGAACACCCTGGAACAGGTGGGCGATATCTATACCTATACCCTGCAGCCGCAGGAGACGCTGCGGCTCAAGCTGGAGTATGGGGTCAGCGAGGAGGAAAGCGCCTCCGAGCTGCATCCGGAGTTTGAGGCGGACGCTGTCGTGAGGGCCGCCCAGGTCATCGGCATGGAACAGATGGTCAAGGTATACGATGCCGTGGATTTTTTGGATCGCAACGATCATCCCACCTATGTGCTGATGCGCAGCATTAAGGGAGACGTGTCCCTGAGCAGTCTCGCCAATATCGATTTGAACGGCTATACGCTGGACGGCAGCGTCCGCTTCGGCGCCGAGGCGCCGATCCTGGCGGCGGGGGATTTGTATATCGGATCGGGTACGGGCGGCGTCATCACCGGCAGGGTCTACGTCGACGCCCCCAACGCGGAGGTCTACCATTATGGCACGGCGGACAGCGTGAGTATCAAGGCGGCCGCCGGGTATCATTTCTATGGGGAGTCCAAAGTCTCCTTTTGGATGCAGGACGGAACGCTAACCATCGGGCGGGACGCGCTGGTGGAATCGCTGAGCGTTTCCTCCAAGGCGGCCGCGCCGATAAAGATTGTCAACGACGGTGTCATCCGCGAATTCGAGGCGCTGGTGGAAAACGCCGCTTACACGCCGGTGATCACCGGCAACACCCCCCAGGTGCTTACAGAGGGGACAAAGGCCAATCTCGAGCAGGCAACCGGCTGGGACGGCGAATTCCTGACCGAACCGGAGCAGCGGGGAGGCGTTTACCAAATCGGTTCCGCGGCCGAGCTCGCCTGGATTGCCAACGAGGTCAACACGAACGGTCTCACACAGATCCGGATGTGCCTGACGCGATCGATCGATCTCAACGAGCGGGAATGGACGCCTATCGGCCGGCTCCATCCCTTTACCGGCTCGCTGGACGGGCAGGGGTACACGATTTCCCGTCTGCATGTGACCGACGGCGCCCAGCATAGCGGCCTGTTCGGCCTGGTCAGAGGGGCGGATATTCAGAATCTTACGCTGGAGGCGGCCACTCTCCAGGATGTCAATTCCTATTCCGGCGCGCTGATAGGGCGGGCTGTGTCCGCGTCACTGAAAAACTGCCATGTGCGAAACAGTACGGTTTCGGCAGCCTCCGCCTCGGTGGCGGTGGGCGGCCTGATCGGGCAGGCCGCCGAAGGCGCCTTCCGCGCTGAGAACTGCTCGGTGTCGAATACCTCCGTATCCGGCTACTTCAATTTGGGGGGATTCATCGGCTCCTGTTTGGCGGAGAAGAATCAGAAGCTGCTGCTGTCCGCCTGCCGGGTGGAGCGTGTGTCGGTCACGGCCGCCCCTTATGAGGGCGACGTGGAGGCCTGGCGCGGGAAATATGTGCAGACTCACCGCTTTATCGGGCAGGCGCAGGCCGATGCTGCCGGGGCTTCCCTGACGCTCCAGGGCTGTTCGGTTGCGGACAGCACCGATAACCTGTCGCCCGAGGCGCGGATCGGTTCGGAAGAGCTGAAGGACTGGATGGCGCGGGGCGTCGGCGATATCCGTATACAACCATAATGCAAAGAAAGAGGAAATGCCCGTGCCGATTCGAAAATCCGGCCGCGCGCTGACGGACAGGCCGGCTGTCAGGCTGGCGCTCGTGACTCTGGCGTCGGTGATTATGGCCGTCAATATCAAAAGCTTTGTGGAAGCGGGAGGCCTGTTTCCAGGCGGCTTTAATGGTCTGACGCTGTTGATCCAGCGCAGCCTGCAGCAGTTCGCCGGCGTAACCCTCCCCTTTTCCCTGATCAACTTCCTGCTCAACGCGATCCCCGCCATTGTCAGCTTCCGCCTGATCGGCAAACGCTTCACGCTGTACTCCTGCCTGATGATTGTGCTCACGAGCGTGCTCACCGATGTCATCCCTTCCATGCCGCTGACCGACGACGTGCTGCTCATCTGCATCTTCGGCGGCATCATCAACGGCTTCGCCATCAGTCTCTGCCTGCTGGGGCGGGCGACCAGCGGCGGCACCGACTTTATCGCCGTGGCCGTCTCAGAACGGATGAATGTGGATGCCTGGAACTATGTGCTGCTGGGCAACGCGGCGATGCTGGCGGTGGCCGGCTTCCTGTTCGGCTGGGATAAGGCGCTGTACTCCATTGTGTTCCAATTTGCCTCCACCCAGATCGTGCATATGCTCAACCCGCGGTATAAGCGGACGACGCTGTTCATTATCTCGGATAAATCGGAGGATATTTACGAGCATATCAAGGATTCCACCCACCACGGCGCCACCCTGTTCCGCGGTACCGGCCTGTACAACGGCGCGCCCAAGGATATGATTTATTCGGTCATTGCCGGCGATCAGGTCAAGCTGGTGACCCGGCAGGTGAGGGAAATCGATCCGCAGGCGTTTATCAACATTCTCAAAACCGATCAGGTGGCGGGGAATTTCTACCAGCGTCCCAATGATTGACACAAAACAAGGCGGCTGCTCTCCGGCAGCCGCCTTGGTCTATAAGGGCTCTCTGGGCTCAAAAACCAGATCCGTCATGCCATTGTACGTCTCGGTGGAAACCAGCCGCAGCCGCTGTTCCTCGTCGCGCGTGCCGAACAGACGCAGACCGCTCCCCAGAATGGTCGGGATAATCGTCAGATGATACCGGTCGATTAACCGTCGGTCGATCAGCTGGTTCACGATGTCGGCCCCGCCGCATATCCAGATGTCCCGGCCCTCCGCGGCCTTGAGCCGGGTTATCAGCCCGGCGATTTCTTCATCCGTAAAAATCACATCGCCGGCGGGCCTCTCCCGCCGGTGAGTAAGCACATAGCTGGTTTTCCCCTGATAAATCCACCCATCCGGGAAGAGTTCCGTCACAATTTGACGGTACGTCGCATACCCCAGGATGACCGTGTCGATGGATTCGTAAAACCGCGGGTACGATCCCGGATGATCCGGGCTGGAGCCGTCCCCAGCGAGCCATGCCACCCCGCCGTCCCTGTCCGCGATATACCCGTCCAGGCTCATGGCGATATACAATATGGTCTTTCTCATCCCGCGTCCCTCCCTCTATAGGATTTGTCGGACAAGTCGCTTGTATCCCTGCCACCCCGGACAATTCTTCCTACTAGCAAGGTATGGTAACAAATTTCTTTCCCAATATTGAATTCTGCCGGTTTCAGGATTGCAGACATGCGATTACGGCCATAGGCGATGAAACAATGAGTATAGAAAAGGCCCCACCAGTTAGCTGGTGGGGGCTACTGCTTCGGATATATCTATATAGAATTTATTAAAAGGTAAAATAAAATGACCCCACAGCTACAAGTTAGATTGTAGTGTGACACACTGACCGTTTTTTTAAGATCAATAGGACTGCCCCAACGCCGGCACTCAAAAGCAGGACGCCCGCTCCAACCAAAATCCAACCCCAAACCGGAAAACTGGAAGCAGACTGTTCCCCCATAAATATTGCCTGATCGCTTATAAACCACAGAGAGCAATGATCGGTACAAAAGGTTAGCGTTCCATCCTGTGCCACCAACTCTGTCGCTGCTTCAATCGGCTGATTTTCTTCATTCAAATAATAAACATACACCTGTTTGTTTGCATATTTCTCCGTTAACTGGATGGATATTTCCGCTGGGGCGGGCAGCGTACCGTGATGGGCAAACGCAAAGGGATAAACAGAGCGGTCTCCAGCAGCTTCTTGGATCTGCTTGCGCTCTGCCTGTGGAATCTGATCCCCAAACGAGATCGTTCCATTTAGCTCTCCCACGGTATCGCTTTTGAGATTCACTCCCGAAAATTTCCAGCGATATTTTTCTCCGATTAACACCAAGTCCTTTCCGTCCTGGGCTGCCTGAGCAAACACCTCGGCGGGAACTACAGGTGTCTGTGTAAGATTCACTTGAAAAGCTGTCTGCTCTGGAGCGGATGCTGTTCCCTCCTGAGAAGAAGTGACAGGGGAGCTGGTTGGCTGGGAGGCAGTCTGTTCTGAGCGGCTGGGTTTAGAACTGGGGGGAGTGTTGGACTGGGGGAGATTGGTTTTTTTCGAATCGTCAGTCCCTTTCCCATAGGCCTTAGCTGCAATTTTATGGGTCTTGGCAAAGGTCGCTACTGTAGGAAAATTAGAGGAGTCATAGCTTTTTAACATATCCTGCCCCATCAGGACATATGAACCAGGATTAGAATCCTCAAAGGTACAATCGATACCATACCATTGGCCATCCAGCTCGACCATATTCCATACATGAACCGTTTGATAGTTTGAAAGGAGAACATTTTCCAGCCCCATTAAATCCAGAAAACGCATCATAGTAACCGCATAGGAGGTGCAGACGGTATTGGTCCGCACCTCGTTTAACACATCATACACCCCGTTAATACTGTCGTATCCGCCGCCGGGCAACTCTTGACTGCCATACTGCGCTTTTTTACAGATATATTCCGCCGCATATCGGATCTGCTCCGCCTGAGATTTAGAAGAAACTGCCGAAAGAATTTGCCGGATCTCAACGTCCGCCTTGGCAAGTTCCTCTTTAGTATCATTAAAGGTCAGGTCGATGGTTCCCCAATGCTCCTGAACCGACCCGTCTTCGGTCAAAGAATCCATCATCATTGGAGTGACACAGACGGTGTTGGTATTGTAGTCCTTAAAATCGTCAAATTGAGTTTTGGTGTCATAATGGGTAAAATTTAACACATTATTACTGTAGGAACTATCCCATTGCTGTTTGTCCGTTTGATAGAAAACATTTACATGCTCCAGATGATTGTCAATGGCATACTGCACCATCTGCGCATATTCCTCTTTGGTGTTAACACAGGTGTAAACCTGTCCGTTTTTGGTTTTGGTAGTCAACTTTGCTGCCGCTCCAGAGACAGTAAAGGAAGCCAGGAATGCGACTGTCATCAACAGACTCCCAAAGAATTTGATCCGTTTCATCCTGTCATTCTCCACAATCCATGTTGGTTTTATTCTAAGCATAACAACAACTCCTCACTGAAGGACAGCGAGGAGTTTGTTTGTGCAAAGGACGGTTAAAATCGATATTTTTGTTTTTGGTGCAGAAGGTGCCGCAGCTTATAAAACAGGGCCGGTCTGCTCAATGCCAGCTTCCTGTGCTGGGGCAATATTCAGCTCAGGTAGATCGTTCAGATAGCGTTCCACATTCCGGTACTGGACCCCATTTCCCAATGCGGCATCCTCGCCGCGGTACAGGATATATCGCCCCCGGATCGGGCCAAACCGTTGTTCGGTCTTATCGCACTTTTCCTGGTCGAGCAGATGCCGGTATTGTGCCGGGACCTGTTTGCCACTGTGCTTGATCTCGAAAATCTCGCAGCAGTTTTCCTTCTCGTCATAGATCACCATGTCAAACTCGCCGACTGCAAACTGCAGCTTAAACACCCGGTGTTCTCTGTCAGCCGACTTCATGGTTTCCAGCAGGACGATATCCTCGAGCATCCGGCCCCGTACTTCTTCGAGGATCCTGCCCGCAGTCTGGGTCTTCTCCAATTCGCTGAGAGCTGAAAAGGTCTCGTCCTTCATCAGCGAGTGGACAAGGGCCTGTGCCTGGCAGTATCGCATCCCCGGCTGGGTAAACAGGATGTGTTCCACAGATTTTGCTCCTGGGTCAGCGGTTTCAATCGGACAGTTTACGATCAATTCCAATGCGGAGAGATACTCTTTGATCTCCCGGATATGGGTATCTGTGATACCGATAGACTGTTCCTCTTTGTTGCGGATATCCAGCAGCTCCATCAGGCGCTGGGTGACCGCTTCTGTGTCAATGTTGTCCAGTATCTCGGTACGCTTTTCGGGGTCACGCTCTTTCCGAAGATTCGAGGCGGTCAGCCGTAGATCGTGAGATTGGAAATCATCGGTTAGAACCGAGAGCAGGAACCGGTGGTTCATGTCCTCGATGATCCGGTTGATGGCGCTGGTCAGCTCACCGGCCTCATACAGAGAGTACAGGTGGCGGAAATGCCCGCCTGCCTCATAGCAGGCCAAGGAATGCTGAATGTTTTTGCAGATCGCTGTATCGATGTATCGCCGTGTGGACTCATCGTCCCGGAAGGAGGCGTCCTGGGCGTTGACATCTTCATCGTCAAAGGCAAGCTCACCGGCCCGCAGCGTCCCGCCATAGCGGATATATTCATCAATGCTGTCGATCCCCAGCAGGCGACTGTATTCTCGGTATGGGATGAAGGTGGTGTGGATGGGCTTTGCCCGGTCATAGAGTTCCTGATCCATCGCCAGCCAAAAACCGAGGGAGTCCGTACCGGAGAGGATGATCTTCATTCCCATCGCCGCAAACACATCGGAGAAGAGAGCCGCAGAATCGATGAAATCCCGCATCAGGGTGACCTCATCAATGAATACATAGCGGAAGCCCGCATCGAACAGTTTTTTCAGATCCCGGTTCATCATGTCCATGGTATCGCTTCGGCGGGCTTTGATATAGACCGTGCGGCTGAGATCCTCTCTGCTCATTCGGGCGATGGCCTGCCGGAGCATGGTAGTCTTTCCGGTTCTGCGCAGGCCAAAAACCAGGCAGACCCTGTCGCTTTCATTGCTGTAGAGATAATCCTCCAATTGCCCGAAGCAGTCACGGAGATCCCAGCCCTTTACGCCCTGCGACAAGGCGGCCAATCCTTTGCCAATAATTACACTGGTTTCAAAGTTCAGCTTTGGCTGGCGCACTTTGGGCATCTTGGCTTGCAGTTCTTTCAGCTGTGCCTGCAATCCTTTGCGCCGCTCTATTTGCTCCTGCAGCGGCTCCAGTTCGCCATCCCGCAGATATTGGCTGTGCTTCTTCCCATTTTCTGTCCACTGATGATAGTAGCGCGTCTTTCCGTTGATCGTCTTCTTGGAAATATAGCCGATGGGAAGGGCGGCGATCTGCCGCTCCAGTTCCTGAATCTTTTCTTTCATACCGCACCTCCATTCTGTTAAATTTATTATACCCTGTTTTCTTTATACATTCAAGGGGTTATAAGGGGTTATATTGTTGTAAGCAGTGCCGCACAGAAATTGTTCTGTGCGGCACTGTTATGATCTTCTCGTTTGATCAAATTTCTAATCCGGAAATCTGCTCCCACTGGAGAATATATCTGTCATCGATGATCCGGTTGTCGTGGTAATGCCCGAAGAACCAGTATGTAAACTGGCACCGCTGATTGACCGTTTCCAGAAAAT
>ERZ856578.1796-NODE-1796-length-38344-cov-4.296940_pt1 | contig 38344 bp, 38 predicted proteins | sample MGYA00514384_ERZ856578 | MGnify/ENA primary metagenome ERZ856578 (study PRJEB29103, sample SAMN06111958) | human gut metagenome | biome: human gut; feature: ankylosing spondylitis patient; material: healthy_person | host: Homo sapiens | place: China:Hangzhou...
CTGTTCTGTTCTGTTCTGTTCTGTTCTGTTCTGTTCTGTTCTGTTCTGTTCTGTTCTGTTCTGTTCTGTTCTGTTCTGTTCTGTTCTGTTCTGTTCTGTTCTGTTCTTTCATCAATAACATCCTCCTCATGATTTATCACGTTCGTCCGAAACGAGTGATTTTTTTACAACGGCGGATAACTCTTCAATTTTGAATATTATCGTTCAAGTATGAATTAAAGATATCAAAAAGACGCCCGCCGATTCTTTAAGAGAACGGCTTAACGGCGGTATTCGGCGCCCAAGGGAGGCCAGCCGCGCGGTACTATCTCGCCTGCTGCGCAGGCTGCGGAACTCGCTTTGTGAATCTCCCTCGGGGGCGCTGTTCAATTCTACCCAAGAACTCGCGATACGGCTTTCGGTTCGGGGTTCCTTTGTCATGCGCTTCGAACGGCTTGAAGAGGATGGTATGAAGGCCTCCGCACCTGATTTTGCATGGTTTCAGTCGCTCTTATCCGATATTTTCCAGAAATCTCTCTCAGGGCGGAAAACTTTTTGCAAACTCAACGCAACTCTGGCGCTTTTACTTTGAAGGGCTTGCTTTTACTATGAAGAAAATCATTCGTATTATAACAGATAACAACCCATAATCAATCACTATTATCACTCCAATTTTAAGAGACGAAGACTTTGACCAAGGAGCTGAAATACAGGAGCCTTGGAACAGACGAGATTATTTCATGCAACGAACCGCTTCGGAGCGCTGAACACTCGCTTTTGTAATATTTTTTATTTATGATGCAATTATGAAGTTTGTGATCGTTTTCGTTATACTTAGCTTGACTTCTCGTCGACGGAACAAAAAAACGGGGCGAACGCCGTCGCGGCAAAAAAAACGGCGTTCGCCCCATTCTCGTTGATATCAACGATGTCTTTTTATTGCAAGGACAAACATTACAGACCCGGCACGACCGACTTGAGCAGGCGGCCTTCCCAGAAGCGGGCGTTCTGTTCGTTGACGGCGTATTTCTCCGAGGTGAGCTGACGCTCCGGCACGGCGTTGGCGTGCTGGACGTGCATCAGCCCCAGCACCAGCGGGCAGATCAGGTCGCTGGTGAAGATGCGGCCGGAATTCGCGCGCAGCTGCGCCGTCGTCGCCGCGTAACGGCGGCGATATTCCGGCGAAAGCCACAGCACCACGGGGATCTCGGCCATGACGGGTTTGAAGGCGTCGAAGTTGTGGCCGACGCCGGTCACGTCCTCGCCGTGGTCGGAAAAATAGACCATGCTGCTGACGGCGAACTTCGATTGGGCGAGGATTTCAGTGATTTGCCGCAGCAGGTCGTCCGTATAGGTGAGGCTGCGGTCGTACGCGTCGATGCGCTCGCGCAGCTCGCGCGAAAGGAGTTTGCTGCCCTTGACGCGGGGCAGCCACGGCCAGTTTTCGGGCGCGCTGTTGCGGTAGCTCCAGTGGCTGCCGCGCAGGTGCAGGAAGATCGCGTGGCTCTCGCCGTCTTTGGCGCGCTGCAGCGCCCGGCGCAGCAGCGGCAGAATCTCTTCGTCCTGATGGCCGTTTTTGCGGTCGAGCAGCGGCAGGTCTTCGATGAACTCCTGTTCTCCGGCGTCGCGCGACAGCGCGCTGACCAGATTGTTGTACGCGCCGATCTTCTCCTGGTTGCTGAACCAGTGCGTCTTGACGCCGGCGCCGGCAAGGATCTCAAGCAGCGAAAAGGCTTTCATGATGCCGGTGAACATGAAAGAGCTGTCGCGATGGTCGAAATGCAGCAGCACGCGCGGGTCGTAATTGCTGAACTGGCTCAGCGCCAGCGTCACGGCCGATTCGGTGTGAACCATGCAGGAATAAGCGCGCTTCAGCACGATCAGCGCTTCCTGGACCGCCGCGTCGCTGGAACAGAGCCAGGGCGTGGTGGGGCGCCGGTAGCCCCAGCGCTGCATGTGCCTGGGGCTGGCCGACTCGCCGACGACGACCACGCAGACTTCGCCGCGTCCCGTTCTGGAGATCTTCAGGTCTTCGATGCGGCGCTGCGGGTCGGAACGGGCTTTTTCCAAACTGTCGAGCGCCGTTTGATACTGACGATAGCCTTTTTGAAAGTCAAAAAAAAGATTGCTGTAACTGGTCGCCTTCGCGCGGCAGGACAGGGCCAACGCCACGCAAAAGCAGAGCGTCGCGGCGGCGCACCACAGGCTTTTCACGGGACGACAGCGCCGGATCAGCGAGCGCAGCACCGCCGCCAGCAGCACGAACAGCCCCAGACTGGCCGCCGTCGGCAGCAAACCGAATTGATCCAACAGAAAAGATCTCGCTTCGACAAGATTTGTGCCGAGAACGGTCATCAGCGTGTTGGAACCCAGCCGCCGCCCATAGCGTACGATATAGACGAAATAGACGATGTACTGCGCGACGCCAGCCGCCAGCAGCGCCGTCAGCAGCGCTCCGAACAGGCGCTTCGCGCCCGCGAATCGCTGCGAAAGCATACACGCCAGCAGCGTCCAGCAGGCCGGAAAAAGGCACAGGCAGGCATATTCGTACAGCCCGCTGGGCGCGCGGCAGAGAAAGGCCGGCGCAAACTCGAAAAACAGAAAGAACGCGTAGATCTTCGCGCCGGCGCCGCCGCGCCAGTACAAGATCGCCGACCACAGCGCCCAACTGCCGGCAAACTCGATAAACAGCTGCGTCGTCCGCAGACGTTCCGACATCACGAAGGTCAGGAAATTCGCCGAAATCCAGGAGCGGTACAGAGGCCAGGCCAGAAACAACGTCATCAGCGCCGCCAGCAGCGCGCCCTGAAAGAGCGAGGCCACCGCGCGGTGGCGGCGAAAATATCCAAGCAAAGAAACTCACCTCTTTTGTCGTTCCCCAAATCGGCTGAAATTTCACCGATACCAGAAACTCACAACTGATTAAGTATAAGCGAAAGAATCGTAAAATTCCAGAAAGACAGCTCGCAAAAAAACGGCGGGCTCCCCTTGCGCAGGACCACGGGAAGCTCGCCGTTTTCGGGAACGGTTCTTTACCGCTTGCGCGGCGGGAACAGCAGCCCCAGCAGACAGCCGCCGACCGAGACGCCCATGCCCGTCAACAGCGGATCGCCGGGCAGTTCGAAAAAATGCCCCGCCGCCACCGCTGCAGGAGCGAGAACGATCGCCGCGAGGATGAACCCGGAACGGATGCGTCCCTTGAGCGCCAGCGCACAGGTCATCGGCGCGAAGACCACGGCGCCGCGCAGCGCCATGGAGAGAAAACCGAAATCGTTCAGCGTCTTGTTGGGAATGACGATCGACAGCACCGCCGCCACGATCAGCACAACGGCGATCGTCAAACGCGTGGCCAGCAGTTCCCCCGCGGGCGTGCACAAACGCGGCCAGAAGCGTTTGTAAATATCCTTGACGAGGATCGTCGCCATCCCCAGCGACAGCCCGGCGCCGCCGCCGATCACCGTGATCAGCAGCGTTCCGAGCACCACGCCGGCCAGAATCGGCGGCAGATGATCCATCGCAAAGGCCGGCATCACGTGCAGCGTGCTGGCCAGCACCGGCAGGTCGGGCACGGCCTGCCCGACGGCGGCCAGCGCCGCCGCTTCGGCCGCCGTGATGTAATGAGCGCGCATGGACAACCCCATCAGCACGCCGGCGATGCCCAGCGGCGGGATCAAAAAGGCGCTCAGCAACACGCCCTTGCGGGCGTCCGAGTCGGTGCGGCCGCTCCATACCGCCTGAGCGTACGTCTGCGTGGAGAGCACCCCGAGCAGCAGCGACACACAGGAACCGAGGTCCTTCATCGTGCCGCGCGCCGTCAAATTCATGAAACGACGGGGAATATCAGCCGCGCCCGTCAAATTCGGCACGTTGTTCGCCGCCTGCTGCACCAAACCCAGCGGCGTGCCACCCAGAAGCGAGGAGAGCGCCGCCGTCAGGCCGTCGAGCCCGCCTTCGGAGCGGAGAACCAGAACCATGCCGCCCATCAGCGAAAGATAGAGCAGAACCACCTTGACCACGCCGCCCATGCCCGCGCCCCAGGCGCCGCCGAAAATCACGTAACAGCACATGACCAGCACCGCCAGCGCCGCCGCCGTTGTCACCGACATGGACGGGAACATCAGCGTGAACAGACCGATGCAGCCCATCACCTGCGACAGCACCGTGATGAAGATCCCCGTCGCGCTCAGCACGGAACCGATGCTTTCCACCGTGCCGCCGTATTCGCCCGAGATAATCTGCAGCTCCGTGACGCAGCCGCTGTTCCGCAGCGCCCTCGCGTATCCCAGCGCCATCAGCAGGCAGCCGAGGCCGGAACCGAGCGTGAACCACCAGGCCGCCAGGCCGTAATGGAAGGCCAGCTGCACAGAGCCCAGCGTCGATTGGCTGCTGACCAGGCTGCCCATCAACGCGCCACAGACCAGCCCTGGTCCGGCCTTGCCTCCTCCGGTGAGAAAATCTTTAGCGTTCTTCACCTTTCTTCCCGAGTACAGCCCCACGCCGATGATCAGCGCCAGGACCAGAACGATTCCGGCGACCGTCAGTCCCGTCATGAAAACCCGCTCCTTTTCTTCGCTGAATATGACACGGAAAATTTATTATACCCCCGCATTCGTTCTCGTAAAGCACAGTTGAAGCGCGCAAAAAAACGACCCATTCCTTCACGGAATGAGCCGCTTTTTTTGTATCCGCAGATTTTAATAATTGTTCGCCCTGATCTGGAAATACGCCTGCGGATGGGCGCAGACGGGGCAGACCTGCGGCGCCTTCTTGCCGACGACGATATGGCCGCAATTGGCGCACTGCCAGACCATGTCGCCGTCGCGGGAAAAGACCAGACCGCCGTTGACGTTGGCGAGAAGCTTGCGGTAACGCTCTTCGTGCTCCTTCTCGATGGCGCCGACCATCTCGAAAAGCTTGGCGATGCGGGTGAAGCCCTCTTCGTGAGCGGTCTTGGCGAAACCGGCGTACATGTCGGTCCATTCGTAGTTCTCGCCGGCCGCGGCGTCTTCGAGGTTTACCGCCGTGGTGGGGACGTCGCCCTCATGAAGCAGCTTGAACCAGATCTTGGCGTGCTCTTTCTCGTTGCCCGCCGTCTCTTCGAAGATCTTGGCGATCTGCTCGTAGCCTTCTTTTTTGGCTTTGCTGGCATAGTAGGTGTACTTGTTGCGCGCCTGCGACTCGCCGGCGAAAGCGGTCTGAAGATTCTTTTCGGTCTGAGTGCCCTTGATGTTTTCCATGATAAAAATCCCCCTTCAGAATCACTGTACGGATTTCCCGCAAAAATCTCTGCCCGTTCCCCCCGGACCTTTATTCAATATAGATTATTCTGATAAAATTTGTCAAGACTAACAGCTTGTTTTTTTCCCTAAAAGGTCTCTTCGGGAAGCAGATAGCGCCACTGTCCCGGCGGCAGCGCCCCCAGGCGCACTGAACCGACGCGCACGCGTTTGAGGGCCAGCACTTCGAGCCCGACGAGAGCGCACATGCGGCGGATCTGACGTTTTTTTCCCTGCTGCAGCACGAAGCGCAATTGATCGTCGTTCTGCCATCGCACCCGAGCGGGCAGAAGCTCTTCGCCGTCGAGGCTGAGGCCGTGATTGAGCAGCGCCAGGCCGCGTTCGCTCAAAGATCCGGCCACGCGCACGAGATACTCCTTTTCCACGGCACTGTCCTCGCCGACGAGGCGCCGCGCCACGCGCCCGTCTTGGGTGAGCACGAGCAGCCCGGTGGAGTTGACGTCGAGCCGACCGGCCGGGACAAGGTTCTGCAGCTGGCGGAGGTCGAAACGCAGCGGCGATTTGTCGCCGCTCCAACAGTTTTCCGGGCGGATCAGCACGCGGGCGGGCCGGTAACCGTCTTCGGCCTGGCCGGAAACGTATCCCAGCGGTTTGTGCAGGAGGATCGTGACGCGGCGGCTCTGATCCCGTTCGGCGACGCGGTTCATTTCGATGCGATCGCGTTCCGTTACTTTCTGCCCGAGCACGGCGGGAACGCCGTTGACGCTGACGAGCCCGCGCGAAATGTATTCGTCGGCTTCACGCCGGGAACAAAGACCAAGCTCTGCCATGCGCTTCGAGAGGCGCATCTCCCCGCGCAAGTTATTCACAAATTATGCACCTCTCTTTGTGGATACATGAACGCCTTTCCCGAGCGAACCGCCCGCAATCAAAAAACGACCGATCGTTTTTCACTCCTCCCTGCGCCCTTCACCCCATCGCGTCCGCGCCGCCGCCTCGAGGCGAGCCAGCGACAACGCCGTATCGGGATCCTTGACGGTCGCTTTCACTCGGTTTAAGGCCTCGTCGACCATTTCCGGCGAGACCTGAAGACGTCGCGACGGAGGAGGCGGCGCTTCACGCTGGCGTTCGAGGCGCGACACGACGGCGCGGACGCCGGGCAGCTCCAAACCTGTCAGCTTTTTCACGCGACGCAGCAGCGTGCCGGCGCTCAATTTGATCATCTGCGCCGCGGCCGGCGACTCGCAGGCGACGATCAGTTCGCCGCGTTCGAGGCGGCTCGGACGGGTCAAAGCGGAGAGCTGCGGGCCGACGATCGTGAGCCATTGGCGTTCCATGTCGGCCAGCTTAAAAGCGATCTGAAAAGCCGACGGCAGATTATGGACGATCACGGAACCGACTGCCCTTGGGGCAGATATCTGATCCTTCGCCATACTCTCGCGCCCCTTTCAAAATAAATGGAGAAAAACAGCACACTTCACAAAACAAGTTTACATCGGCTCTGTTGAAAAATGTTCCACGTGGAACATTATAAAAATTTAAGCCTTTACTCGCAGCGCGCCGCTTCGCGACGGCGGGAACGCTCGCTCAGATAGAGCGCCAGATGCTGAAGATCGGTGGGAGTAACGCCGGAAATGCGGCCGGCCTGCCCCAGCGTCATCGGGCGGACGCGCTCGAGCTTCTCGCGGCTCTCGGCCAGCAGTCCCCGAAGCTCGCCGTAGTCGAAACCGACGGGGATCTTCATGCTTTCCAAGCGGAGCATCTTATCCACCGCAGCCTGCTGGCGGGCGATATAGCCCTGATATTTGACCGCGGTTTCGACATTGGCGGCTTCTTCTTCGCCTTTAAGGCGGCCATCGGGAACGATACGGCAGAGCAGCTCGTAATCCACCTCGGGACGGCACAGCAGCTCGGCGGCGCTCATGCCGCGCTCCAGCGGCCGCAGTCCTTCTTCCGCCAGCACTGCGTTAGCCGGAGTCGGAGCGACGTGAACCCGTTCCAGCGTTTCGATCTCCTGATCTTCGCGTTCCCAGCGCTCGCAAAGCTGGCGCCACTTTTCATCATCCAAAAGGCCGAGACGACGCCCGATCGGGGCGAGACGACGGTCGGCGTTGTCGTGACGCAGCAGCAGCCGGTGCTCGCACCGGCTTGTGAGCATACGGTACGGTTCGTGGGTGCCCTTGGTGACCAGGTCGTCCACGAGCACGCCGAGATAAGCTTCATGACGCCGCAGCACGAGCGGCTCTTCGCCGCGCATCGACAGCACGGCGTTGACGCCCGCCAGCAGCCCCTGCGAAGCCGCCTCTTCATAGCCCGAGGTGCCGTTGATCTGGCCAGCGCAGAACAGACCGGGAAGGCGTTTCATCTCCAGCGACAGCGAAAGCTGCTGCGGATCGATGGCGTCGTACTCGATGGCGTAGCCGGGACGCAAGATCACGGCGCGTTCGCAGCCCGGCAAAGTGCGGGTCATGGCGATTTGCACGTCGAAAGGCAGACTGGTGGAGAAGTTCTGCACGTAGATCTCGACGCTGCCGCGCGCTACGGGTTCGAGAAAAATAGGGTGGCTGTCCTTCTCGGGGAAAGCCATCACCTTCGACTCGATCGAAGGGCAATAGCGCGGCCCCACGCCGGTGATCTCGCCATGGACGATCGGCGAACGGTCGAGATTGTCCTTGATGATGCGGTGTGTGCGGGCGTTAGTGCGGATCATGCCGCAACTGATCTCGCGGCGGATTTTTTTCTCATCCCAGAAGTCGAAGCCGACGGGATGGGGATCGCCTTCCTGAAGCTCGATGTGGCTCCAGTCGATGCTGTCGCGGTACAGGCGCGGCGTCGTCCCCGTCTTGAGGCGCTGCATGACGATACCCAACTCAGCCATGGATCGGGAAAGTCCGACGGCGGGTTGCTGTCCCATCGGCCCCGAAGCGAAATTCACCAGCCCAACGTGGACGCGCCCGCCCAGATGCGTGCCGGTCGTCAGGATCACGCGCGGTGCTTCGAAGCTCAACTGAAAGCGCGTCTTCACTCCCTTGAGCCGGTCGTTTTCAACCCACAGCGCGTCGACCTGGTCCTGAAAAACCCGTAAATTTGGACAGTTCACCAGCTCCCGCAGATAATAACCGTGGTAATCGTGCAGGTCGCACTGCGCGCGCAGGGCGCGCACGGCCGGCCCCTTCGAAGTGTTGAGCCAGCGCATCATCATCGCGGCAGCGTCGGCGGCCCGGGCCTGGACGCCGCCCAGCGCCGAAATTTCGCGCACCAAATGGCCTTTTGCCGGGCCGCCGATGGAAGGATTGCAGGGCATATGCGCGACGTGATCGACATCCTGCACGATCATCAACGTCCGCGCCCCCATGTGCGCCGCGGCGAGGGCCGCCTCACAGCCGGCATGGCCGCCGCCGACGACGATAACGTCAAAAGTGTTTTCGGGAAAAATTTGCACGGAGGCACCGAAATCCTTACTTGCGGCTGGCGTCCTCGTAGCTGAGCACAGTGTCGTTGCGGGACAGCGAGCGATTCTCGAAAAGAGCGACGGACCGGCGCCCGAACGTGCCGGTGATCCACTGGTAGCCCGAAACCGCGCCGTCAGCGGCGTATTCCGCTTTAGGCGCGCCGTATTTACGAGTCAGCATGGCGTTGAGCTCCGTAAAATTGCGGCTGAAAGCGAGATATTTCTTCTCTTTCTTATTCTTATGCTCGTTTTCGGCGACGTCGGCTCTCTGAGGCGCGGCAGCCGGCAATTGCTCCGCGCGAATAAAGGCGAAGCGGGCCAAAAAAAGACCCCGTTTTGAAAAGCGCAGCAGCAGATGGCCTTCGCGCCCGAAGAAGTTGACTTTGTAAAACGCCTCGTGATAGTTGGGAACGTAGCTGTACTCGCACAGCAGCGCGGCGGCGTTCTGCTCGGTCATGATGCGGTTGGCTTCCGCGACGGACGTGCCGAACTTCACGCCCCAGACGCCGTCGATCGTGTCGTCGATTTCGGCGGCGCCGGCCCCCGCGCCCATCACCGCGGCCAACAAAAGCGCTAAAAGAATTTTCTTCATGTTGAGTTCCTCCCCAAGGAAAAAATAACGGAAAACAATTTTCCGGCGCACATCGATTTTATTCATCAGAATTCATCAATATCTTCAAACTCGTTTAATCAAGGCGCTGGATCTTTCCCGCCGACACCTGCCAGCGCGTCCCCTGAAAACATGGCAGCGCACTTTCCGCCGTGGCGGCGAAAACCTGCCAGCGACTGTGCTGCAAACATTCCATCAGCACAGTGCGGCCCGCTTCGTCGAGCTCGGAAGCGACTTCGTCAAACAGCAGCACCGGCGACGCGCGACCGCGCCGCTCCACCGCCGAGGCCGCGCCCATCACCAACGCCAGCGCGGCGCGACGGCGCTGGCCGCGGCTGAGAACTTCCGACGCCAGGCGCCCCTCGCAGCCGATGACCAGATCATCACGATGCGGACCGACCAAAGGCAGGCCGGAAGCCCGCTCTCGTTCCGCGAGGATCGCGCAGGAACGGTGAAAATCCTCCAAAAGGTCATCGGCATTGCCGCTTCCGCCCCTTTTTAAGTTCAGGTCGATTTTCCGGGGCAAAAGACCGCGCCATTTTTCCAGATGCTCCCGCAGCGCCGCGATCACTTCGAGACGACATTCCCAGATCCAGGCGGATAAATTGGCCATGGTCTCCTCCGTGACGCGCGTCGAGTGGCCGAGCCCAAGCAGATGACGGCGATGCTGCGTGATCTTGCGGTACTCGGAAAGCTTGTAGGCGTACAGCGGGAAATAAAGCGCGCAAAGCAGGTCGAGAAAGCGTCGGCGCACGGACGGCGCGCCCTCGATCAAGGCCATGTCCGACGGCAAAAACGTCAGCGACGGCACGCAGTTTCTCAGATCGCCCCAACGGCAGAGCTTGCCGTCGAGACGCAGCGAAGCGCGGGCCATGATCACGGCTTCGATTATGGCTTCCCGCTCGCCTGCCGCCTGTGCCGCCAGGGAAGCGCCGCCCTCGGATTGCCATTTCACGGTGTCGGAACATTTCGAACCGCTGAAGGCTCCCCAGCCGGTGACGACGTGGAGAGCCTCGAGTATATTGGTTTTGCCTGCGCCGTTGGCCCCGGTCAGCAGATTCAGCCCCGGCTCCCAGGCGATGAGCGCGTTTTCCAGATTGCGAAAATTGCGGAAGCGCGTCTGTGCGATCCGCATGCCGCCTTAAGACTCCTCGGCCGTCTCAGAGACATCCATGGACTTGAGCTTGATGGGCATGAGCATGTAAACGAAATCCGTGCCGCCCGGGCGCGTGATCATCATCTGCCCCTCGGCGCCGTTGAAAGCCAGCGTCACATCGCTGCCGTGGAACGCCTTGATGCCGGCCATCAAATAGCCGACGTTGAACGCCACCTTGAGCGGCTCGCCGCTGATGGAAGCGTCAACGCTTTCGTTGGCTTCGCCGATCTCGGGAGCGCGACCGCTCAGCTCCATGGCCGCTCCCGGCGACAGCGTCAGGATGACGACGCGGCTGTTGTCGCCGACGACGATGTTGATACGATCCAGCGCCTGCATGAAGCCGGAGCGGTCCGCCTGCATCTGCGTGGTGCTGGTGTTGCTGAGAATACGTTCGTAGTTTGGAAATTTTGAATCGATACAGCGCACGGAATACTGCACGCCCGGCATGTTGAAGTAGGTTACGGCGCCGTCCTGAAGCACTTCGACCTCCTGGTCGGGGGCAAAACCAGTCAAAATACGCTGATATTCTTCAAGCGATTTCAGCGGCAGCAACATCTCCCGAGCGGAAGACGCCGCATCGGCGTTTTCGATCATGGTCTTCGACAGCGAAAGGCGGCGCCCATCGGTAGCGACGACGCGCAGCTCGCCGCCAGCTATCTGCATCAGGCCGCCGGACAGGTACTTGGGAAAATCTTCGTTCGGCGCCCCGGCGATGCCGCCCTCGGCCAGCACGCGCGAGAGCTCGCCGGCGGAAACGCGGGTAAACTCCTCGGCGGCGCGGGGAGACGGCAGATCGGGAAAATCGCCGACGTTGTAGGTCGTAAAGGAATAATGGCTGCGTCCGGCGCTGATCGTCCCTTTTTCGTTGTCAACCTCGACGGTAAAAGGGCTGGCGACGATCTTCTTGAAAAGTTCGCCGACGACTTTCAACGGCAAAATCGCCTTGCCGGGCTCAAGGACGGTCGCGCCTTCGGCTTTGACGCGGATCGTTGTCTTCAGATCCGTGGAGTTCAGCATCACGCCCGTTTCATCGGCAACGCAAAGAACGCTGGCCAGCGTCGCCATCGTGCTCTTCGTTCCGGTGACTCTTTCGGCCATGGACCAGTATTTCATGAATTCGTTTTGGGTGATTTCGAGTTTCATCTGTGGAGAATCCTCTCTTTCCTTTGACTTATTCTTCGGTTTGAGATTTATAAAAACCGTAAAATACGTAGTAGGTCACGTGAATGTTGTGGATAAACGAGAAACTCATTAGAAAAATCTGACGTGGCGCTGTGGAATTTTTTTCGGATAAGCTGTGGAAATTTATCCACAATATACACATTTTTTTGTGATTTTGGAGAACCGAAGCGGTTATCCACCGTTGAACCTCCAGAAAATCCTCTGCTCAATCACAGCTTTTTATCGATGTTTTCCACAATCTTTTTCACACGGGCGTCTTCCTTCATGAGCATCTCGATTTTTTTCAGCGCGTGCAGCACCGTGGTATGATCCTTTTTGCCGAAATCCTTGGCGATTTGCTGTAAGCTGGATTCAGTGTGGATACGGCACATGTACATGGCTACTTGACGGGCCAGCGCCACTTCCGCCGTGCGGCGCTTACTGCAAATATCCTCTGGAGAGAAGCCGAACTCGCTGGAGACCACGTCCATGATGCTCTGAAAAGTGAGGGGCCCGCGGCGGCCGCTGCCGATTACGTCTTTAAGCCACTCCTGCGTGTTTTCGATGGTGATCGGCTCCTGCGAGAAGTTGGCGCTGGCGATGACGCGGTTCAAAGCGCCCTCCAGCTCGCGGATGTTGCTGGGAATGTTTTCGGCAAGAAAACCGATGACGTCGTCGTTGACGGGAATGCGGCGTTGCTCGGCTTTTTTCTTGAGGATGGCGATGCGGGTCTCGTAATCGGGCTGTTGGATGTCGGTCACCAAACCCCATTCAAAGCGGCTGATAATGCGGTCCTCGATGTCGCCAAGCTCCTTGGGCGGTCGGTCGGAACTGAGCACGATCTGCTTGTGCTCGGTATGAAGGTCGTTGAAAGTATGAAAGAACTCGTCCTGTGTGCTTTCCTTACCGGCCAGAAACTGGATGTCGTCGATCAAAAGGATGTCCACGTGACGGTATTTGGCGCGAAACTCCGCGGTGCGGGCGTTTTTGATCGCCGTGATCAGCTCGTTGGTGAACTTCTCGGAGGAGAGGTAAGTGACTTTCGTGTTCCCGTTTTTTCCCTGCGCGTAATTGCCGATGGCGTGCATCAGGTGAGTCTTGCCCAGCCCGACGCCGCCCCAGATGAACAGAGGATTGTACGCCTCTCCGGGACTTTCGGCGACGGCCAGACTGGCGGCGTGAGCGAGACGGTTCGATTTGCCGACGACGAACGAGGTGAAATCGTACTGCCGGTTGAGCCCGTTCGAGCCGATCGGAGAATGCGGCTGGGGAGACGGAAGCGCCTCTTCCGCTCCGACTGGTTTGCTGTCGTAGACCAGGTCGATGCCGCTGCCTTTCCCTTTGCGCTGCATCACGCTTTCCAACGTCGCCAGAAAGCTGTCCTTGACTTTTTTGGCGACAAAGGAATTGCCGGCGTCCAGCACCAGCCGGTCGTCTTCCATACGGAGGGGAGAGCATGATTTAAGCCAGATGTCGACAGTCTGGTTTGGCAGGAGCGGGGCGGCTCCTTCCAGAATTTGCTCCCAGATTTCTTCTGCGTTTTTCATCGTCGAAAGCTCCTACTTTTGTGTTTTACTGTTCCTGAGCTCAAAAATAATCCAGTCTTATTATCCACAATTGGACGAGAGTTGCAAGAGTTGTTCACTATAACTCGATAAGCGAGATTTTTTTGTGGAGAGAAAAAGGAAAAATCTGGTGTATAATCAGGATGATCTCGTTAAAACTTTTTATTATGATAAGTAAAACTTTTCGATCTGGTTCGAAGAATCGGAAGGACTCCGACGTTCCAGTCGTTTTATTTTCGCTCTCGTTTCGTCGATCATTCGCTGGAGGAGGCAGTTGATCATGTCGATCTATTTCAACAACGCAGCCACCACGTGGCCGAAACCGGACTGTGTCGCCCGCGCCATGAGCGATTTTCTCGGTTCCGGAGGCGCCAACCTGGGGCGGGGAACCGCTTCGGCCCGAGACCTCGGCACCATGGGATTGGTGCTGGAGTGCCGCGAGCGCGCGGCGCACCTGCTGGGCGGCTACGAGAATGCTTCGCCCGTGTACGTGACTTTTACGGCCAATATCACCGAGTCGCTCAACGTCGTGCTGAAAGGATTTCTCAAGCCCGGCATGCGCGCCGTCACCACGTCCATGGAACACAACGCCGTGACGCGCCCGCTGCGCTGCCTGGAAAAGGACGGCGTCGATCTGGAGATCCTGCCCTGCGACCGGCGGGGTTATCTTGATCCCGAAAAACTGGCGGCTGCGCTTGACGCGAAAAAAGCCGATCTGGTTGTGATCAGCCATTGCAGCAACGTGTGCGGTTCCGTACAAAATCTCGAAGCCATCGCCGCCGCCTGCCGCGATCGGGGAGTGCGCCTTGTCGTCGACACGGCGCAGACGGCCGGACTGATACCGCTGAACGCCGCGGCGCTCGGCCTGGCGGCGCTGTGCTTTACAGGGCACAAAGGGCTCATGGGGCCGCAGGGGATGGGCGGCATCGTCTGGCAGCCTGAATTCGCCCGTCTTTGCGAGCCCTTGGTCGATGGAGGCACTGGCAGCTTCTCGCATGTGGAAACGCAGCCGGAAGCCATGCCCGACCGTTTCGAGAGCGGCACGGGGAATCTGCCCGGCATCGCCGGGTTGAACGCGGCCCTGAAATGGATTGAAGAACGCGGCGTCGACGCCATCCGCGCCCACGAAAACGAACTGGGCGCCCGCTTTTTGGCGGGGTTGAAAAAAATTGACGGTCTGATCCTGTACGGACTGCCGGAAATGATCGACAAAAAACGGTTATCCGTCTTCGCCGTCAACTTCGAAGGCGTGGACAACGGCGTTCTCGCCGCCGAGCTCAGCAGCCGTGGTCTGGAAACGCGTCCCGGTCTGCAGTGCAGCCCGTGGGGGCACCAGACGTTGGGCTGCTTTCCGCAAGGCGCGCTGCGCCTCAGCCTCGGCTATTTCAACACCCCCGCTCAGGTTGACGAAGCGTTGCGAATCTTGGCTGATTCGCTGGCGGTCGTGTGCGCCCCAAAACTGCCGGCAAACTGATCGCTCCGATCCCCGCAAACGTTGTCTGCGGGGATTTTTTCATAAGAAATGTTCCACGTGGAACATTGACAACAGACGTTCGTCGATGTCGAGTCGGCTTCTGTCAGGTCTTTCTGACGGAAAATTTAAGCGTTGTATACTCCATTTTTGCTGAATTCCTCTTATCCCCGTGCTATAATACGCTCACGTATAAAATAATACGTAATTGCTATGGTATTGGAGGGTGTCATCATGAACGAGACTTTGACGAACATCATGGCTCGCCGCAGCATCCGCCGCTACACTGAAGAACCGGTCTGCGAATCCACAATGAAGCTTGTCTTGGCGGCCGCCTGCGCAGCTCCCAGCGCCAAGGGGGAACGCCCGGTGCGTTTTGTCGTGTTGGATAAAAAGCGGATGGGCTCTCTGGCCGAAAAAGTTCAGCAGAAAGATCCCTTCCGCGAAGGGCAGTGGGCCATTGCCGTCCTTGCCGATCTGCGCGGCTACGACAGCGGTCTGGCCTGGATCGAAGACGGAGCCGCCGCTATGGAGAACATGCAGATCGCCTGCAAGTCGCTGGGTCTCGGCTCGCTGTGGTACGGCGTCTACCGCCGTGCCGCCAAGGAAGCGGCGGTCCGCGAGTTTTTGCAGCTGCCCGACGGCGTAGAGGTTCTCGGGATCACCGTGATGGGCTATGCCGCCGAGCGTAAAGAGGCTTACAGCGGCGTGGACGAAAGCAAAGTGCGTTACGGCATCTGGAGCGAATAGACGGCGATGGCGAATCTTTGCCTCAGCAGCGGAGTTTTTTGGAAACATTTTTTCTGATCTTTGGTGGTAAAAACAAGGGATGTGACGAGTGAATTGCGCTCGCTGCATCCCTTGTTTTTGTTCAGCGCTTATTTTTTATGGTGATTACGATAGTCGTCCCGCAGCCGAGGCTGCTTTTGACGGCGATCGTGCAGCGCGCGCCGAAAAACATCCTCAGCCTTTTAAAGCAGTTGCTCATGCCGATATGGATTTTGCCGCCGCGCGGGAGTCTTTTCGAGGCCAGTTCTTCCAGGATGGCGCCAAGCGTATTTTCGTCCATGCCCGCTCCACTGTCGCGGATTTCGATCGTGTACGCCGACATGCCGGCGCGGCAAGCGATATTCAGCTCGCCTCCATATTTGCGAGTCGGGTTCAGGATCCCGTGTTCGAGCGCATTTTCAACAAAAGGCTGAAGACTGAAGAATGGGATCGTCAAAGGCTCTGATTTTTTATCGCAATCAATATGATAGACCAGATTTTCACCGAAACGATATCTCTGGATCCGCAGGTAATGGCGTATGTAGTCGAGTTCCTGTTTGAGCGTCACTTTGGCCGCCGGCCGGGACAGAGCGTAGCGGAGCATCGACGAAAACGACTCCAGCATTTCTTGGGCCTGATCGTTTTTTTTCATGCTCATGAGTCTGGAAATCGAGTTGAGGACGTTAAACGTGAAATGCGGCATGATCTGCTTCTGCAAAGCCTCGAAGCGGGCCAGGGCCAGCTGGTTTTTGAGGTTGATCAGTTTTTTCTGGTTTTTCAGCAGCTCGTCCGTCAGATGCCCGACGTGCTCCTGAATCTGCGTGTAGGACTTTTGCTGAAGGATATAGTTGGAAAAATTTTGCAGGGCGCGCGCCGTTTCCTGGATCTGTTTCAGGCTGAGGATGGGGATCTCGCGGTAATACGACGCATACAGCTCGTTTTCGCGCCACAGTTGGCGGGTCGCCTGCTCGTCTTGAGGAAAAGGATGGTTTCCTTCGCAAATGACCTGCCCGGCGGTGATCGCGCCGATCAGTTCGCCGTCCAGCGTCAGCGGGATCTCGATGTTGACTAGGCCGGCGTGGCAGATGTAGATGCCGGGGCGCCCCTCTTTCAGCGCGATCCGGATGGCGTTCTTGTTCGAACACTGGCAGCGCGCCCCGTCTTTCGGATCGGCGTTGATGGCGCGGCAGAAACGGGAGAAGTTGCTTCCCTCGCCGATGTGCCGCCCTTCCTTGTCTACGAAAACGACGCCGAAGCCCGTCGCATAGGCGAAAGACTCCTGCAGTTCCCGCTGCAGTTTTTCCGGGATAAGATCGGCAAGTTCACTCACGGTATTTTTCCTTTCTGTACCGGGCGGGCGTCAGACCATATTTCTTTTTGAAATTCCGAAAGAATGTCGATACGTTTTGAAATCCTGCGCGTTCTGAAATTTCCTGCGTCGTCATCCTGCTCTGCAGCAAAAGCCGTTCGGCTTCGGCGAGACGTTTTTCATTGACGTACTGCTGGATCGAAATGTGCTGAGTTCTGCGAAACAGCCTCCTGATGTAATCTTCGCTTAAAAAGACGAGTTCTTTCAAATCGCCGGCGCCGACGTTTTCCCGGAAATGCTCGTCCAGGAACTCCATAATGCGCCGTATCGGAGCGGCTGAATCGCGAAAAGAACTTCTGACGGCAGAAAGGATATTGTCAAGGCAGGAATTGGCGAGATCGGCGATCTCCGGCATGGTGGGCGTCTGCGAAATGCGCGTCAGGATCCGGTCGCACGAGCGTTCATCAGCGGCGCTCATGGAAACTGAGCCAAGACGGCACGCTTTCATGATGTCGAACAAAACGTTGAGGACGTGCAGCCGATAAACGTTTAAACTCAGGTTCTTTCTAAACGAAGCACGAATCTCGCTCAGCACGCTCTCGCACAGCGCGTCGTCCTTTGTTTCCAAAGCTCGGGCGAAGTTTCCGACGGCTTCCACTGGAAAGGCGTCCAGAAGAGAGCGGAACGTCTCCTGACTGTCGCGTTCAAGAGACCGCGGCGTAAAACGGGAACGCAGCAGGGAAAATATCTCGTTTTCCGACGAGGGCTTCAGCAGATAAGCGTCGACGCCGCAGTCGATGCCCTGCTGCGCGTACTTGAATTCGGCAAACGCCGAATTCAACACGACAAACGTTTGCGGCAAAGCTTTTTTGATCTTTTCCGCCGCGGCCAGGCCGTCCAACAGCGGCATGCGGATATCGAGAAACGCGACGTCGGGACGATGCAGAAAGGCCAATTCAACAGCGGTCTGCCCGTCACCGGCCTCCGCGACGACGTGAAAATCTTCGAGGCGGTTCAATAAATTTACGAGAAATTCCCGCTCGATCATCTCATCCTCGGCAATCAGTACGGTATGCATCTCTTCTCGCCTTTCTGTTGCAAATCCATGGATTTTTATTGCAAAATAGTGAGCATATAACTTTTTTTGACGATGAAAAGTCGCTTTTATGAATTGTCAGAAACGTGATATTTGCTGATAATGATGCTATCTTAACATACTTTTACTATTGGAGGGATTCTCATGAAGGTGAACGATCGGTACTGTTCGTTCTACTATGAGCTGGACGACGACTATTGCGACATCGAGGTCGACAGGGACAGGACGGCGCTGCTCATCGTCGATATGCAGCATCATTTCCTCACTCGTCCGAAGTTGGGCGATAACGCGTCCGAGCGTGAAAAAGCCTACTATGCCAAATGGGGCTACTTTTACGACCGGATCGAAAAAGAAGTCGTCCCGAACAATCAAAAACTGTTGGCCGCTTTCAGGGAGAGAAACATGTTTGTTTCCCACGCGCGCATCACCGGTCAGCTCGAGAGCGGGCGCGAGCGTTCTCTCGATCAAAAAGCGACCGGGTACAACGAACTGCTTCTGCTTCCCGGTATGCCTTCCGCCGAAATCGTCGAGCCTCTGAAGCCTGCCAGAAACGAGCTGGTCGTCATGAAGACGACCGACAGCGCCCTGACGGGGACTTCTCTGCGCCTGATGCTTCATAACTGCGGCATCGATACGGTGGTCGTCACCGGCGTTTTGACGGATCAGTGCGTTTCCGGAACGGTGCGCAGCCTCGCCGACGAGAGCTTCAAGGTCTGGCTGATTGAAGACGCTTGCGCCGCGTCGACCAAGGAGATCCAGGAACACGAGCTTTCCGTGCTGAACAACATTTACTGCCACGTCGTCAATACCGAAGAGCTTATCGGCGCTCTTTAATTTCTGTTGAAGCGGGAGGAAGAAAAAAATGAAAGACAACAGGCTGAAGAGAGATTTAAGTTTTATCCAAGTCATCGCGATTTCCTCTGGAGCCGTGATCGGCGGCTGGCTAGCGGAAGCGCCGTATTGGTTCCAGACGACGGGGGCTGGCGCGGCGTTCCTGTTCCCGCTGCTGGCGCTGCTGCTCGTTCCCGTGGGGCTGGCGTTCGGTGAGCTGTCGGCGATGCTGCCTTTTGCGGCCAGCACCGACGTGTGGACGTGCAACGCTTACAATAACAAAGCGGGTTTCGCCACACAGTGGATGATGTTTCTGATCCAGGTTGTCGAGCCGCCGATGATGGCGTTTATTTTCGGCACGGCGATCAACCACTTCTATCCGCTGACGAACGAGCAGATGATGATTATCGCCATGCTGTCCGTCACACTGTGGTTCGTGCTTTCCAACTTCAATATCAGCCTGACCGGACGGCTTTCCAACATCTTTTTCTTTGCGATGATCCTCATCTCGCTCTGCGTCTCGACGTCGTTTTTCCTGAGCGGACACTGGAGCTTCGACAATATCCGCCTGCACCAGGGATTCTTCCCTAAAGGAGGATATGGGATTTTCATCGCCATGGCTGTGTTCTCGTTGAAATTCATCGGTTTCGAGATGACGCCGACGCTGGTCGAGGAGGCCAACTTCCCTGCTTCCAAGTTGTGGAAGGTCATTTTGTCCGCCCTTTTCATTCCCGCGCTGCTGTACAGCTTTGTCGTCCTCGCCATGGGCGGCATGGCGCCCTGGAAGGAAATCGCGGCCATGAGCATGCCTGAGCCGGAATTGATCGCCCGTTTCGGACTACCCAGCATCCTTGCCGTTCTCGCCATTGTGTCCGGGCTGATGCACGCCTTTACGACGCTGATGGGGTTTTGGACTTCCAGCGCGCGCGTGCTGTACGGCGCTTCCCAGCTGAATCAGCTGCCGAAGGTGTTCATGAAGGTGAACCGCTACGGGCAGCCGTTTTGGGCTAACGTCGTCGTGTATCTGTTTTCACTGTTCTTCTGCTACTTCAGCGGCGACAACTGGGTGCAGTACATCTACGCGATCTCCAGCATCGCCGCGGGCATCGTCTACTTTATTTCCTGCCTTGACGTCGTGCGTCTCAGGAAGCTGCACCCCGAATGGAAGCGTCCGTTCAGGGCCCCGGGGGGGAACTTCGTCTTCGGCGTCGGTATGCTCATTTCCATCTGGCTGATCATCGGCGCGTGTATGGAGCTGGACCGAGGCGGATACGTTTCATTGGGGCTTTTCTTCGCTCTTGGAGCGGTAGTCTACGCTTTCGCCGCGACGCATCGGCGCGTCTGTGGCTATCAGATGCGCGTCCTTACGCCGGACGATGTCGGTAAAGAATAAAACGACTCTCGTCTTTTGGCTATAATTATCAGAGAAGATTTTTCGTTGTCCGGGCTTTCGCGTGGAAGCCCGGATTTTTTATGTTTGTTGTTCTCGAGACAAACGATTGGGCAGGATAGACGGCGACCGCTTATCCTGCCCAATCGTTTGTTTCTGTCAAATTTTTTCATGATCCGTCGGCTTGTTTTTCTGCTGCAAGCACGTAGTCTTTTCCCCAGCGCGGCGGGGCGGCGAGCAGAGTACGTCCTTCGTAGCTGTCGAGCAGAACGCGCAGCCGTTCTTCGATCTCGGGGGAGACGAGCAGGTTGAGCGTGACATCCGCGGCATAGGTCGTGCGCAGGCGGTTCTCGGCGACGCCGGCGTTTTTGACGACGCGGCTGAGGGAGGCCAGATGTTCGTAACTGCAGCACAGTTCCAGATCTTTGAAAGGCAGAGCGGTTTCGAGCGCGGCGCGTTCGATGACTCCGGCCGCGGCGGCGCCGTAGGCGTCGATGAGGCCGCGCACGCCGAGCTTGACGCCGCCGAAATAACGCGTCACGACGAGAACGGCGTTGAACAGCCCGGCTTTTTGCAAAACGCCGAGGATCGGCCGTCCCGCGGTCCCGCCCGGCTCGCCGTCGTCGGAGCAGAATTCTTCCACGTCGGGGTAGCCGACGCGCCAGGCCGGGCAATTGTGCGCGGCGCCGTAATGCTCCTTGCGTACGGATTCCAGCGCGGCGCGAGCCTCGTCGCCCGCCGCGGCGGGAAAGAGGGCGGCGATGAACTCGCTGCGTTTCTCCTTGAAGCTGTAAACGGCGGGGGCCGCGGGGCGGCGGCAGGGCTGGTTTAGCGCCAGCACGAGCGGCAGCGTTCCCAGGTCTCTTCAAGGGAGATGGGGACGACCTTGACGTCGCCGATTGCGCCCATGAAGTTGCTGTCGCCGTTCCAGCGCGGCACGACGTGGCAGTGGATATGGGTGTCGATGCCGGCGCCGGCCGCCGCGCCGATGTTGATGCCGACGTTGAAGCCGTCGGGATGGAACGCGCCTTTGAGGCACTCGACGGCGCGGGCGATCAGGTCGTGGAACTCCAGAGACTCCTCGGAGGTAAATGATTTCAGGTCGGTGGTGTGGCGGTAGGGGATGACCATCAGATGACCCGAGCTGTAGGGATAGGCGTTGAGAATCACGAAGCAGTGTTTGCCGCGAAAGACGATGAAGTGTTTTCTGTCGTCGCTGCCGTCGGCGGGAAAGTCGCAGAAGATACAGCTCTTGCCGTCGCTTTTGGTGGAGTTGAGGTACGTATACCTCCATGGGGCCATGAGTGTTTCCATGTTCTTTCCTCTTTTCTATGAGCAAAAAGATGAGAGTTATTCACCGCTGTGGATAACATTGGTGGATAACTTGTGAGTGGGATGTGCACTCGTAAAATTTTACAGCCGGAACTGCGCGAGAAAAGATTTTTAAAAGCTCTTTTCGAGGGGATCTGAAGAAAAACGGGGTGGTTCTGTGGAAACTGTGAATCAAAGCGTCGCGGGAAAATTTGAATGGTCAGAAAACTTTTCCCATGTGAACTTTTCGGCATCGCGATTTATATTGAAAACGAATTTTTTATGTTCGTTCTTCGTGACGGGCTTTTCAAAAGTCTTCGGCGTTAGGCGTTTTGAAATACTATCCTCTTCAAAAGATTTTTTGAAAGAGCTCCTTTGTTCCTGGAAAATTTTGTCAAGTGCCAGAAAGTATGCTTTTGCGATGGTGGAGAAGTGGACAAAATGTGGATAACTTGGGACGTTCAATGCTTCATGCCGCGGCTTCACCGGTTCTGGCGGTCGCGGCGGATCATCGCGAGAATGCTTTTCAACTCGTGAACTCCCGAGAGCAGCGCGCCGATCAGGCCGGCAATCAGGCACAGGGGGAGCGTCCATTGCGGGTAACCGCGGTCCAGAAAATAGCGGCCGATGAACAGTCCCGCCAACAGGTAGCCGCAGACGAGCAGGGCCGCTCCGACGATGCGGCTGAAGACGATGACGTCTCTGACGTGGGGAATTTTCATTTATTTGCTGTCCGGCTCTCCGCCCATAAAATCGGCTTCGCGGTCCAGCAGGGCGAAAAGACGTTCCACTTGCCCACGGCGCATGCCGTTGATGACGACGCGGTTTTCTCTCTCGTTGCCGAAGACGCTGAAAGACAGGCCGAGCCGGCGCGCCACTCTCAGCGCTCCTTTGGGGCGCCAGGGATCAAGCTGAGGGGCCTTGTAAAGGACGGTGACGCGGCGGCTGTTGAGGGAGTCGATGCGTTTTTGCAGGTTGTGAACGGACCAGTGGTGCGTAACGCAATCCTCTACAAGCTCTTCAAGAAATTTCTGCGGTTCCTTCAGAGACAGCAGGGCTTTGGCGTGCCCTTCGCTGAGGTTGCCGGCGGCGATCTGGTCCAGAGCGCATTGAGGCAGCGAGAGGATGCGGAGCTTGTTGGCCACGACGCTGCGGCTCCAACCGATGCGCTCGGCCAGTTGGTTCTGGGTGAGCTGGTGTTTTTCCATCAGGGCTTTGAGAGCGTTGGCGGCCTCGAGCACGGTCAGATCTTCGCGCTGAAGATTCTCTACGAGGGCGATCTCGCTGAGGAGCTGCTCGTCGCCACGGACGATGCGCACGGGCACTTCCGCGAGTCCGGCCAGCTCGCAGGCGTGAAAACGGCGTTCGCCGGCAACGATGCGGTATTTCTTCGCGCTTTTTGCAGGCGCGGGGGTGACGATCAGCGGCTGAAGCAGCCCATGAACTTTGATGGACGCCGCCAGTTCGTGCAGCGTTGCGCTGTCGAAGAGCTTGCGGGGCTGATGGGGATTGGGCTCGATATCGGCCAGCGGGGCCATTTCACTGTTCTGGGGGACGCGGCTCACGTTTTGCTTGGCCAGCAGCGCGCCGAGGCCGCGCCCAGACTGGATGATGGACTTTGCGGAAGCGGCGGATTTCTTCGCGGTCTGAGCCGCGGCGGTATTTTTGCGATTTACAGCCATAGTCTTTTGACCTCCAATGCCAGATCGTGATAGGCTTGGCCGCCGCGGCTGGAACGGACGTAGTCGCGGATGGCCAGTCCCTGCGCGGGGGCTGCCGCCAGGTCGATGTTGCGGGGAATCACGGTCTTCAGCACGTGTTCGCCGAAGACGTCGCGGATTTGCGTTTCGATCTCGCGCGTCAAGCGCAGATTGGGGTTGTACATGGTGAGCAGAATCGCGTCGATCTGCGCGCCTTGGTTGATGCCTTGTTCGCGGACCATCTGCACGGTGCGCGCCAGCAGGCTGAGCCCCTGCATGGAGTAGTATTCGCACTGCACGGGCACCAGCAGGCGGTTGGCGGCGGCCAGCGCGTTGACGGTGAGCAGTCCAAGCGACGGGGGGCAGTCGACGAGGACGACGTCGAAGTCGTTTTCAAGCTTGCGTAGCGCTTCGCGCAGGCGGAACTCCCTTCCTTTAAGGCCGCCCATTTCCAGATCGGCGCCGACCAGATTGATGTTCGAGGCGATCAGCGAGACGTTTTTGGCGCTGGTCGAATGCAGCGCCCATTTAGGCTCTTCGTTGCCGACGACGAGGTCATAAAGCGACACGGAATCGTCGAACTGGAAGCCGAGGCCGCTGGACGCGTTGCCTTGAGGATCCGCGTCGACGACGAGCACCTTTTTGCGCATGGCGCCGAATTCGGAAGCCAGATTGACGCAGGTCGTCGTCTTGCCGACGCCGCCTTTCTGATTGATGACCGCGATGGTCTTCATCGTCTCACCTCCACCACAGTTTTTTTTCGGCCCGCCCGGGCTTGCGCGGATAGACCGCGGGACAGGGAGCGCTTTTCTTCCAGAGCAGCATATAACTTTTATGATCTTTGAGATCGTACTCGTACAGATTGGGCTCTGCCAGTCCCAGAGTGTGCCAGAGGCCTTCAAGCGGCGCCAGCTCTTCGCCGACGGAACTGCCCTTCATGGCGATCAGCGCGCCGCCTTCGCGCACCAACGGCGCCAGATATTCGGCGATGACGCCGGCTTCGCTGACAGCCCGCACCACGGCGGCGTCGTACCGTTCACGGCGCGCGGCGGCGAAATCCTCCGAGCGCATGCAGATCACTTCCGCGTTGGGGAGCTTCAGCGCAGCGATAATTTCTGCAAGGGCCTTGGTCTTGCGCGAAAGGCTGTCCAGCAGGGTGAATTTCAGATCGGGGCGGCACACGGCCAAAACGGCGCCGGGCAGACCGCCGCCGGTACCAACGTCCACGACTGTGCCTGAAGGCGGCAACAGCGGCAGCACGTGCAGGCAGTCTTCGATATGATCCGTCCACAACGTTTCCTCGTCGTACGGCCCTGTCAGCCGCACGCGCTCGTTGGCGACAGCCAGCAGCGAAGCGTAGCGGCGCAGCTGCGTCACCGTTTTCGCGGATGGTTCGGGGAGCGGCGGCAACGGTTGAATCTCCATGGGGTTCACCTCCATGCTTTATTTTCGGTTCAATCATACCGCAAAAATGTTCCACGTGGAACAGCGAGCCCCTTTTCTTGAAGGTCTGTTTGGTGAGAAACAACGCGTGAAACGGCATTGGATCGTTGGCGCTGAACGTTCGGCCCCATCGCCGGAAAAGCGATGTTCCACGTGGAACATCAGGCGGTTGGAAGGACGCCCAGCGGATGTTTTGCCGATGGAAAACTTTCTCTTCGTGAAAAAGAGATATAAGAGATTGATTAATACTGACTATTATTGGATCATATTCGTGGAGCACCGAATGAAGCGTCGGAGGGAATCGCTTTTTTGTTTTTGGGATGGACGGATCTTCGCTTGCGGCAGCCCCGGAGGCGTCCGCATCACCACCACCGTCCTGCAGGTGATCTCCAATGTGATCGACCATAAAATGCCCATCAACAAGGCGGTCAGCGCTCCCCGGGTGCATATGCAGTGGCTGCCCGACGAGCTGCGCGTGGAACCGATGAACGGCCTCAGCGGCGGAACCGTCGACAGTCTGCTCTCCATGGGCTACTCGCTGCCGCTCAAATCCTACATGGGCGACGTCAACGCCATCCTGATCGATCCCGAGAGCGGAGAAATGACGGGGAGCCATGATTCGCGTCACGAGTTTTGATTGATCCGGTAAGGAGCTTTTGAAAATTTGCGCTGTTATAAATAAAGAAGCCGTCTCAAAAATCAATTGAGGCGGCTTCTTTGTTCTTTTTTGATGAATCTCTTCGTACTCATGCTGTTTGTTGACTAAAACGTTGAATAGCAGGAGCCCCCAAGGGAATTTAGTCGCTCAGGATGTTCTCGATTTGGAGATCTCCTTCGGAGCTCTCGTATCGTTCAGTTGTCTGGTTATATCGGGAAGAAAATCGGCATCGCAAACCATGACCACACGACGATGAACGCGATTGACGTCATAGATACTGACCAGCCGCCGAACAGCATGGCTTTCAGACTTTCGCTGCGCGCCAGTCCCATTGGAGCGATCATGTTCGATCCGGGATAGATCGACGTCGTGACGCGGGAACCGCAAATCAACGCCAGAGCCCAGAACTCCATGGGGACGGAGGCTGTTTTCACGGCGCTGGCGAACAAATCGTGCGTAACTTGCAGCTGCGCGACGGCGCCGCCATTGACGCCGAAAGAGCCGACCAATGTGCCCATAATGACAACCATCATGCGGCTTCCCTCGCCTGCAAACGAAACAAGGATTTTGCCAAGAGCTTCAAAGCCATGACCATAATTGATGTATTCGAGCATCATGTTCAACAAGATAAAGAGAAGAAATGTGCCGGCCATGGAGCCCATGCCTTTGGCAAACGCCCGGAACATGACTGACATATCGAGGGGCTTGAAAAGGCAGATCACGAGAGCCAGAACCAGCATGACGAACACCGTGAACGCCGTTTTTTGATGGGTGATCATCGAAAACGTCAGAAGTCCGACAAAGCCAATTAGGAACGCCAGTGTCACGCGCTTTTCCTGAGCGGTGATGCCGAGCGTCGTCTGTTCGGCGGTGTCGAGCTCGTATCTTTCGTCGTAACTTGGGTCGTGTTGAATTCGCAGACCGCAGAAGTAGATGACCGTGAGCCAAATGAGACCATAAGGAAGCGCGGCCCACAGCATCATACGACCGTAGCTCAGATGCGTAATCGCAAGGAGAGCGACAGTCGGTCCCGTGAATGGTCCCCAGATCAGACCCGTTTCGCCGGATGATTGGAAAAGACAGGCCACCGTGGCAGGTTTCAATCCTGCCGCCGCTACAATAGGAATGAGGATAGGGGCGACGATAGCACAACCGCCCGCCAAGGTTCCCAGCAGACCGCAGACAAGCGTTGTTGTGACGATCACACAGAGAATGGCACGTTTTTCAGTCGTCACGCCGATATATTTGACGATCCAATACACGATCGTATGGCTTACACGCGCCTCGCTCATGACACTGCCGAGCCCGGCGCCACACATGATGATGAAGCCGATCAGACCGAGCGTCGATCCCAGCGATTTCACAACGAGAGCTCCCGTCATGGCGGGGGTTTGTCCCGTCAGAATATAACCAAACAGACAGGCGATCATCGCGATCGTCAGCGCGTGAACTCTCGGGCGGAACGAAACAAGAATGTATACTGCAAGCGGAATCAATGCCCATAACGATTCTTCAGGAATCAACGCATAAGGCCCCAACATGGAAATCCCTCTCCCCATGGTCGTTATTTATGGACAACAAGGTGTCCGATGTTATCGCCAGTCTGTTCGCCATTTTTGAACGCGACACGGCCGTCGATCACAACCGCGCAAATGCCTGCCGGTTTCTGCGGGGAATCGGTGTATGTGGCGCGGTCGCTAATTTCGGCCGCATCGAAAACGGTTATATCCGCGATCTTATCGACGGCAATCACGCCACGGTCCTTCAAGCCGAGGATTTGCGCCGGAAGCATTGTAGCCTTGTAAACAGCGTCTTCGAGGCTCATCAGCTGATGCTCCCTGATCGTCTGGAAATAACGGGGAAAGGTGCCGAAACTGCGCGGGTGCGGGTTCGTCCCAAGAAAATGGCGGTCATAGGTCATCGCGTAACCGTCCGATCCGATACAGACGAACTGCTCGCGCATAATGTGCAGCATATCGTCTTCCGAAAGGCTGAAATAACAGCACGGAACGCCCCCATCGCTCGCACGCAGCAGGCGAACGACGGCCTGAGCCGGAGGCAGCTCCATGTCCGCGGCGATCTCGTCAAGGCGTTTCCCTTCATACTGCGGGAGTCTGCCGTGCGTGGAAACGACCAGAACCGCATGGGCGCCGCCGCGGCGTTCGATTTCCGATTCCGTTTCAGAGAGCAATTCTTCCGTCGGAGACGCAAGGCGTTTGCACATTTCATCCGAACCGCCATCATGGGCCCAGGCAGGAACCAAGGCCGACATGCCTGTCGACGTTGCGGTATATGGATACTGGTCGCACGTGATATTCAATCCTTCTTCGCGGGCCGCTCTGATTTTTGCAAGGAGCTCTTTGGAACGGCCCCATTGCGGTTTGCCGATCAACTTGAGATGGGAAATCTCGACGTGGACGCCGGAATGGCGCGCCACTTCGAGCATTTCATCGACCGCTTCAAAGATTTTCGTGCTCTCGCTGCGCATATGAACAGTAAGGATCGCATCGTGCCTTTTAAGCACTTTGCCCAACGCGACGAACTCGTCAATCGCGCCGTACGAACTGGGCGGATAAATCAGGCCGAGCGACATGCCAAATGCGCCTTCGCTAAGTTCCCGCTCAAGCACGCACTCCATATGTTTCTGTTCCTCGAAAGTCGGTTTTCGCATGCCAAATCCCATGACCATGCCGCGAAGTGTGCCGTGACCGACAAGGACGCCGATATTTGTCGCGGCTGGGCAACGTTTCAGGTGTTCGGCATAATCCGACAGAGAATCGTCCTCGACGGTCCTGCCATCCATCGGCAGTTCGAGACCTGAAGAGATGAGGCGAGTGATCGCCTCGCGTGAAGCGTCGTCGGTCGGCAGACACGAGATGCCGCAGTTTCCGACAATCTCGAGCGTGATGCCTTGATAGAGTTTGCTCTGCATTTTCTGATCGGTGAAAAAGGGACTCATGTCGGAGTGGGAATGGATATCGATGAATCCAGGAGCGACGATTTTTCCAGAGGCGTCGATCGTCTCCTTTGCTTCTTCTTCGATCTGCGGGGCGACCGCGACGATCTTTCCATGGCGGACGCCAACGTCTGATTTCCGCCGCGTCGTTCGTGTTCCGTCAATGACGGTACCGTTTCGAATCAAAAGATCCAGCAACGCATTTTCCCCCTTAAAAGTTCTCCATTTTTTGAATAACGTTCAATCGCCCATAAAGACAATAGAATTTACGGACCGCCTTCTTCTTTGCCTTCACGAGGGAGGTCTCCATCTTTCGGAGAGCTTCCGATGATATCTTATTCGTGAAAAATTATAACATTAATAAATGAATAATGCCATGTATACTCTAATTTTTAGTATGGAACGGATATTTATGAAAAGGATGCTGGAAGCCCATGAAATTTGCTTTTCATGTCATATGGACAAGTGATGGCGCTTTTTGACATTCGTAGAATCAGATGGGAGATCGGGGACTGGTATATAATAAGAAAAAACGGCGTCTTACAGAGCGCTGATCGAGGAGGATTTTCCGATGGGAGTGTTAAGGGAAGAACTGCGCCGCAACTTGATGAACGCCGGCGCGGTACTGGTCGGATATGCTTCGTTGGCGGGAAACGAAAAGCTGCCTTATCCGGCGCTGACGCAGGCCGTGTCCTACGCTGTGCGCCTCGAACCGGCCGACGGCAGCGTCTGGGCTTACGCGCGCGCCTACTTCGAAGCGGGAGACAAGGTGGAGCTGCTGGCCGAACACGTCAAAGCGTGTCTGCGCCGCTACGGCTTTGCCGGCGAGGTCATGCCCAAGGCGTATATGGACGGCGAAACGCCGGTCACCGAGTTCCCCGACCAGACCGCGGCGGCCGCCGCCGGACTGGCGGAACGCAACGGCGACGGCCTGATGACGGCGCCGGAATTCGGCGTCAACGTGCGTTTCGGCACGGTGTTCACCGACGCCACCTGGAAGAAAACGGAATAACGAGCACAAGAGATCCCGCGGACGAAAAGCGTTCGCGGGATCTCTTGCGTCGGCGCAGACGGAGCGGAGAAAATTTATAGTCAGGTTTAATCAATTTCTTCTCTCGCGGAATTTGCTGCGAAAGTTCGCGTTTTTTCAGTCCGTCGCAGCCGCTTCGTCCGCGGCTGTGCGATGGAAAAAGTTTCGCGCGCTTCTTTTTTGGCGGCCGCTGTGATATTATTCGAAAATAAAAACGTGATTTCGGTTTTTTATCCCGACGAACGGAGGAATCACCAATGAAGAAGTGTGCATACTGCGGCTCTGAATTCGACGGAGCCCTGCACGAATGTCCCTATTGCGGCGGGCGCGCGGCGGATCACATCTGCAAAAACTGCGGCGCCGAGTACGACGGCGCGGCCTGTCCGCAGTGCGGCGTGCGGGCCGACGACGAAGGGCAGAGGTGCCCCCGCTGCGGCGCGCGCATGTTCAAGGGCGAGTGCTCTTCCTGCGGCTACATGGCCGACAAGGGCAAAGCCGTGGCTGCCGAAGCCAAAAAAGCCGGCGCGGCGATGGCCTCGTGGTTCGGCACGCTCTGCCTCTGCGTCGTCGGCGTCATTTTCCCCTTCGTCAGCATCCCGTTCATCTTCAGCCGCCGCCACGGAAAGGTGATCAAATGGTTTTTCGGGGGGTACGGCCTTTTCTATATCTGGGCGCTGACCTTGCCTCAGGAGGGCGGCACGGCTGCGACGGAGATGTCGCCCGGGCTGCGCTGGAGCTCGGTGGCTCTGACGGCGCTGGCGCTGCTTTTCGCGCTGTACCGACTCTGGAGAGAAAGCGCGCGTCCGTCTGTCTGAGCGAGCGGGATGGACAGGGCCGCCGGCTGTCGTTTTTTCGACAGCCGGCGGCCCTGTTTCTTTGCGGCCCCGTCGGACAGAGAATTCAATTTGATTTATAGTATTTTATTCAAAAGACGGGATCGCCGCGATGCCGCGCGGCGGAAGCGCGCTGTGACGCCATCGCGCGGCTTTTCCGTGAAATATTCGCCGAAAATGATACAGATCGCGCCTTTCCGCGCCGCACCCGACATTGCTTCCCTCTGAAAGTGCGAAGCCGTGCCGCGTTTGCTTTTCGCCGCGGCGCAGAATATAATTTCGATATAAAATGGCCGGAGCCGCCGCCCGCTGTTCTGACACGAGCTTGCGGCCCCGCGAGATCGGAGGGAAGGTCATGGACAAGCAGAACCTTTTTCCCGCCTGTCCGGTGGAGACGACGCTGAAGCTGATCGGCGACAAATGGAACGTGCTGATCCTGCGCGACCTTTTTCTCGGCACGAAGCGCTTCAGCGAGCTGAAACGGTCGCTCGCGGGCGTTTCGCAGAAGGTGCTCACGTCCCAGCTGCGCGGCATGGAAGAAGCGGGGCTGGTGAGCCGCGCCGTCTATCCCGAGGTGCCTCCGCGCGTGGAATATTCGCTCACCGCGCGCGGCCGTTCGCTGCGGCCGGTGATCGAGTCGATGTGGAACTGGGGCCGCGCCTTCAAAGAGGATCTGGGGCTGGACGTCGCGGCGATCCCCGAGCGTATGCCCGTTCCCGCCGAGCCGCGGGAATAATAAGGAGGAAGACCGATGTCGAAGAGGATCGTTTTGGCCGGAGGCTGTTTTTGGGGCCTCGAGGCCTACATGAGGGAATTGCCCGGCGTATTGGATACGGAAGTGGGATTCGCCAACGGGCGCATGCCGCACCCGACGTACGAACAGGTCAAAGCCGGCGGCACGGGGTACGCCGAGGCCTGCAAGGTCGAATACGACCCGCAGGTCATCAGCCTGCGCACGCTGTTGCGTCACTATCTGCGCATCATCGACCCGACGACGCTGAATCGGCAGGGGCCGGATATCGGCGCGCAGTACCGTACGTCCATCTACTACAACGACGACGAGGAGCGCCGTCTGGCCGAGGAGCTTCTCGCCAAAGAACAGAAGAACTGGGACGAGCCCGTCGTCACGACGGTGGAGCCTCTGGTCAACTTTTATGCGGCCGAGGAATACCATCAGGACTATCTGAAAAAGAAGCCGTGCGGCTACTGCCACGTCAACCTCGCCTTGCTCGACGAGCCGCTGCCGCCCGAGGAAGACTGAGCCGCGCTCTGCCGCGGCATCGCTGGAATTTTGAGAGGAGAATCGTTTTGGAAGCGTTGTTTCAGGGTTTTTTGAGCCTGACCTGGCAGCAGGCGGTGATGATCGGCATCGGCCTGACGCTGGTCTGGCTGGCGGTGGCCAAGGAATACGAGCCTTCGCTGCTGCTGCCGATGGGATTCGGCACCGTGCTGGTGAACATTCCCATGACGGCGGCGCTGACGCAGGCCATGGACGGCACGGTGGTGCCGGGGGCGATCAGCGTGCTGTTCGACGCCGGCATCGCCAACGAGATGTTCCCGCTGCTGATCTTCATCGGCATCGGCGCGATGATGGACTTTTCGCCCGTGATGGAACGCCCCGTCTACGCGCTCTTCGGCCTGACGGCGCAGGCGGGCATCTTCCTCACCATGGGGCTGGCCTATTACGTTTTCGGCTTCAGCGTCAGGGAAGCGGCTTCGATCGGCATCATCGGCGCCGCCGACGGCCCCACCTCGATCTTCGTCTCCAGCCGCTTCGCGCCGCAGCTGCTGGGACCGATCTCCGTGGCGGCGTATTCCTACATGTCGATGGTGCCGGTCATCCAGCCGCCGGTGGTCCGCGCGCTGACGACCAAAGAGGAGCGGCGCATGAACATGACGCTCCGCGCCGGGCGCACGGTGAGCAAGCGTGCCAGGATCCTCTTCCCGATCGTCGTCACGATCGTGGTCGGCATCTTCGCGCCCTCGTCGTCGACGCTGATCGGCTTTCTGATGTTCGGCAATCTGCTGCGCGAGAGCGGCGTAGTCGCGCGCCTTTCCAACAGCGCCCAGAACGAGCTGGCCAACATCGTCACGATCATGCTGGGGCTGGGCATCTCCTGCACGATGACGGGCGACCGCTTCCTGCGCGCCGACACGCTGATGATCCTCGGCATGGGGCTGGTGGCCTTCGTCTTCGATACGGCCGGCGGCGTGCTCAGCGCCAAGCTGCTGAATCTGTTCATGAAGGAAAAGATCAACCCGATGATCGGCGCGGCGGGCATTTCCGCCTTCCCGATGTCGTCGCGCACGATCCAGCAGATGGCGGCCAGGGAAAAACCCGGCACGTTCGTGCTCATGCAGGCTTCTGCGGCCAACGTGGCCGGACAGATCGGTTCCGTCGTCGCCGGCGGGCTGCTGTTGGCGCTGCTGAGCTGATTTTTTCCCGATCGTAAAAATCGAGCCGCGCCGTTTTTTTCGGATGGAAGAGACGGAGCGGCTCGATTTTTATGGCCCGGTGGCTATAATATGAACGGGATTCTTTCATCTTGCGCTGTGAAAGGGACGTGTGAAACGTGAAAAACAACGACTGGCTCGAGCGTTTCGGGCTGAGCGCCGGCCGCCTGCCCAAAGGCCCCCGCAACACGATCGCCGACGTGGCGGGCGTGACGGTGGGGCACGCGACGCTGGCGGAAGGGAAAACGCAGACGGGCGTGACGGCGGTGATCCCCGCGCCGGGCAGCTTGTTCCGGAACAAGCTGATCGCCGCCTCGCACGTGATCAACGGTTTCGGCAAGACGGCGGGGTTGGTGCAGATCGACGAGCTGGGCACGCTGGAAACGCCGGTTTTGCTGACCAACACGCTCAGCGTCGGCGACGCCTGGCGCGGCTTGTCGCAAGCGATGATCGAGAGCGAACCGTCGATCGGCGGCGCGGCGGGCACGGTCAATCCGCTGGTGTGCGAGTGCAACGACGGTTTTCTAAACGACATCCGCGTCCAGGCGGTGACGCCGGAGCTGGCGCGTCAGGCGCTGGCGGCCGCCGCGCCCGATTTCGCGCTCGGCGCGGTGGGCGCGGGACGGGGCATGAGCTGCTACCAGTTCAAGGGCGGCGTCGGTTCGGCTTCGCGGCTGGTGACTGCCGGCGCACGGACCTATACGCTGGGCGCGCTGGTTCTGAGCAACTTCGGCGAGATGGACGATTTCACGCTGGACGGTCAGCCGACGGGGGCCGAAGCGAAAAAGATCCTCGCCGCGGAACAGCTGCGCGAGCAGGGATCCTGCATCGTGCTGATCGCCACCGACGCGCCCATGACCGCGCGCCAGCTGAAGAGGCTCTGTAAACGCGCCAGCGCCGGCATCACGCACACCGGCTCGATCATCGGCAACGGCAGCGGCGAGATCGCCGTGGCTTTTTCCACCGCGCAGCGGGTTCCCTTCGACGCGGCGGGGGAACTGGCGTTTCGTTCGGTCAGCGACGCGCACGCCAACCTGTTCTTCCGCGCCGTGATCGAGTCGGTACACGAGGCGATCCTCACCTCCATGCTGGCGGCCGAGACGGTGACGGGTTTTCAGGGACACCGGCGCGTTTCGCTTGCTGTGCTGGCCGGGCGCGTGCCGGGGTTGCCCGCGCCGCGCCGTTAAGTCCAGAGGCAAAGAGACGCGTCGATCCGGAAAAAGCGCTGTGCTCCTTTTCGGACAGAATGTTCCACGTGGAACATTTTTCGTTGGAATAGATGAACGCTGATGTTATGTGATATGCGTTCGGACATTTCTCTTGGTTCCCGCGGCAATCCCCGTTTTTGCCGCGCGTGAATTCGAAAAATCCAGAGGGAGGGGTTTTTTATGGTTGGAGAAGTCGCGTTAAAAGCGATTCAGGCACGAGAGGAACGGTTTGTCGCCCACGCTAAAAAAATCTGGGAGCATCCCGAGACCGCCTACAACGAAGTGAGCACGTGCGCGGTCACTGCCGAGCTGCTGCGCGAGCTGGGCTTTGTCGTGGAGACGGGGATGTACGGGATGCCCACGGCCCTGCGTGCCAGTTGGGGCAGCGGCGAACCGACGATCGGTTTTCTGGGCGAGTTCGACGCTCTGCCCGGTCTGAGCCAGAAGGTCAGCACTCGCCAGGAGCCTGTGCAGGAAGGCGCGCCGGGAGAGGGATGCGGCCACAACCTGCTCTGCGTGGCGCCGCTGGCGGCGGCGTACGGTCTGAAAGAAGAGCTGCGGGCTTCCAGCCGTCCCGGCACCGTGGTCTACTACGGCTGTCCCGCCGAAGAAGCTCTCACCGGCAAGGTCTTTATGGCCCGCGGCGGCGCGTTCCGTGAGCTGGATCTTGCTTTTTCCTGGCACGGAGCCGCAAAAAACTGCGTCATGCGCGGCGTCATGACCGGATTGAACAGCGCCAAGTTCCATTTCACGGGGCGCACTTCTCACGCCGGCGGCGCGCCGGAGAACGGCCGCTCCGCCCTCGACGCCGTCGAGCTCATGAACGTCGGCGCCAACTATCTGCGCGAGCACGTCACCATGGACAACCGCATCCACTACGTCATCACCGACGGCGGCATGGCTCCCAACATCGTTCCCGACAAAGCCTGCGTCTGGTACTTCGTGCGCGCCCTGACCCGCGAGGCCGTGGAAGACACGTATCGCCGCCTCGTGCTGGTCGCCGAGGGGGCGGCGCACATGACCGAGACGAAAGTGGAGATCGAGTTCCTCGGCGGCTGTTATCCGACGCTGGAGAACAGCGTCGTCAGCGACGAAATTTACGAAAGCCTGCAGGAAGTGGAAAAGCCCGAGTTTGCCGAAGCCATCAACGTGCAGAATCCGAACTACGATCAGATCAAACGGCGCCCCGATTACGACGGCCCGCTCGGCGTCAGCGTCGGGATCCGCGAGGAGAATGGCTTTGGTTCCACCGACGTGGGCGACGTGCAGCACATCGTCCCCTGTGCGGAAGTGAACACCGCTTCGTGGAACTGCGCCGCACCCGGCCACAGCTGGCAGGTCACGTCCTGCGCCGGCTCGTCCATTGGCATGAAGGGCATGCTTTACGGCGCTCGCGCCTTGGCTCTGACGGCCGCCAAGGTCGCCGCCGACCCGCAGCTCGTCGCCGCCGCCAAGGCGGAGTTCCTCAAAGCCACCCGCGGCAAACCCTACCGCTGCCCCATTCCCGCCGACGTTCCCGTGCCCATGCCGGTCCAAAAATAAGAGCGAGACGCGAATAATGCCGCCAGACCGGCGAAATTTTTTCGCCGGTCTGGCGGCATTATCATTATGAGGAGGGGACTGATACGGTCTCTTTATTAAAAAAGTAAAATGTTGTGGTCGACGACGAGTGTTCCGTCTCGCGTAGCGGCTTTCAGGCGGGCGTGGTAAACTGGTCGAAAAGTGACGAGACGGCGACGGCGGGGAATGTTCCACGTGGAACATTCCCCGTCTCGAGGGCCGCCGATCCTGATCGGATATGGACGGAGGGGCTGAAACGATGCAGGGTTTTCTAACGAATCTGGTGATTTTCATCGTCATGGGCTGCGGCTGGGTTCTGAAAAGGCGAGGACGGCTGACTGAAACCGGGCTGAAGGAACTGAACGGCCTGCTTTTCTCGTTGCTGATGCCTGTCAGCTTTTTCAAGGCCGGACTTGGCTTCAACGCGTCAATGATCCATGGCTGGCGCTTTGCCGCCGTGCTCATTGGCGGTTACGCGGCGGCGACGGCAGTGCTCTGGGTGGCGTCGGGGCTGCGCAAAATCGCGCCCGAACGGCGCGCCGTGTCCATGCTCACGTCGGTGCGTCCCAACGCGATCTTTATCGGCCTGCCGGTGATGACGCTTTGGCTCGGGCAGGCGGGGACGGAAGCGCAGCTGCTCTTCGTAGCGGTCGGTACACCGTATTTCAACCTCGTACCGCTGCTGATGTCGCAGATTGCCATGAGCGGTCGGAGCGACGGCCGGTCACTGGCGAACGCGTTGGTGCGGACGGTCAGAAATCCGATCCTGCTGGCGGGCATCTGCGGCATCCTGATCGGCGCTTTGGGGTGGACGCCTTATATCCCGCAATGGTTTGCGCGCGTCCTCGAGGTGCTGGGCGACTGCGGCAACGGCATGGCGTTGCTGGTCATCGGCGCGGCGTTGGCGCCGGAACGCCTGTGGAGCGACGTCAAATCGGCCTGGCCTGACATGCTCATGAAACTGTTCGTTCACCCGGCGATCGTCATGGTCGCGTTCATGCTCTTTCCCGTGGAGAATCCCGTCGTCATGCAGGTGGCGGTGGTCGGATCCGCCGTGGCGCCGGCCTTCAACTGTTACGTTCTGGCCCGCGGTTTCGGCATGGACGGCGATTACGCGGCCATGCTGGTGGCGTCGTCGACGCTGCTGTGCATGGTGACGATGCTGTTTTGGATGGAGGTCTCGCTGCGCGTTTTCGCGTAGCGCTATTCTTCGAATGCTTCCTGCGCGCCCCGGTTGGTCAGCTTGCGCCGCTGCCGCCAGTCGGGCAGGCAGCGGGCCACGCAGTTCCAGAAGGCGGCCGAATGGCCGGCGACGATCAGATGGCTGAGTTCGTGCACGACGACGTACTCGAGGCAGCGCGGGTCTTTGGCGGCGAGGCGAAGGTTGAAGCACAGCCGCCCCGTGCGCGTGTTGCAGCTGCCCCAGCGCGTCGTCATGTCGCGCACATGCCAGCCCGAGGCCTGCACGCCCAGCGCAGCCTGCCAGCGGGCCAGCAGCGGCGGGATGGCGAGCCCGAGACGGGCGCGCAGAAAGCTGTGGATCAGTTTGCCTCGTTCATCGGCGGTGCCGTTCTCCGGCAGGTTCAGGAGAATGGTTTCGCCGCGCAGGCTGGCGCCGTACGGCCGTCCGTGTGCGACGACCAGCGGCAGAGGACGTCCCCACAGCGGTATCGTATCGCCGGTTTCGTATTCCGCCGCGGCGGCCAGAGCCGTTTGCATGACTGCCGCGCGGCGTTTCCGCAGCCAGGATGCCTGCGCGATTACGAAGCGCTCGATCTCCGTGTCGGACGTAGAGACAGGGCAGGAAACGCGCAGCGTGCCGTCGGGGCGCACCGTCAGATACATGTTTTTCTGCCTCTGGCGCAGGATCAGCAGCGGCACGCCGAGGATGTCGCGCCGTTCGTCATTGTCTTTGTCTGCCATCCGCTTCACCTCCCTTTCCGTCTCAGTGTATCATGTTTTGCCGGTGTGAACGTCGTCGCGAGATCGTGCGGGGAAAATTATATAAGTTGTGTCTAATGAACAGCTACCGTTGAGAATACTGAAACGGCGGAAAATGTTCCACGTGGAACAGCGCGAATCGGCGTTCGGACGAAACGCTGCGGCGTCCCTCCACCGGTGTGGAGGGGTCTTGCAAAAAGAGAAAAAGGAGAACGGCCGGCGGGATTTTCTACCCCGCCGGCCGTTCTCCTGTGCCGTGTTTTTTGCAGGAGCATTCAGTTGCAATACGAATTTGCGGGTGGCGCCTTACGCCACTGTGTAAATGCGCACGTCGGGATCGGCGCCCCAGAGAGGTTTTAACCCCGGAACGACTTTTTGGGTGAACAGAGCGCTGTCGAGGTAGCCCCGCGCATGTTCTGCGCTGTCGAAACCATGGATCACCTGCACGTCTTCGTCGCGAATCAGCAGTTCCTTGGTCAGGGCCCCGGGGATTTCGTCGAGGAAAGGCGCGCGATAATCGTGATACACTTTTGCGGCCGCCGGACGGTTTTCGGGAGCAATTTCCATGACCACTTCCAAATAGGCATTGACTTTCATCGTAAGACCTCCTCAAGGTTTGTTTTTGAATCCGAGAAAATTTTAGCGGTCTCGCTGTAAAAATCAAAGATATGGAGAAATTTATGAGTCGCTCATAAATTTCATAGCGACTTTTGCGGAAAGAGGCGTTAGGGTAGAATGAAATGAGGAAAGACGGGAAAGGGGGGCTTGTTATGTATCAGCCGAAACTGGAAAAGGACATCCGCTGCCCGCTGGAATACGGTCTGGAAATTTTCGGAGGCAAATGGAAGTCGCGAATTATCTGCGTGCTGGCCGAAAAAAGACGGCTGCGTTACAGCGAGCTGCGCGGCGAGATGATAAACATCACCGACGCCGTGCTCTCCTCGATGCTGAAAGAGCTGCTGCGCGACGGGATCCTGCGCCGCCGTTCCTACGACGAGATCCCTCCGCGCGTGGAATATTCGCTGACGGAGAGGGGAAAATCGGTGGTTCCCATTCTGCAAGACATCTGCCGCTGGTCGGGAGCGTTTCATCGCGAGAGCGGCGAACGGTTCTTGCCCCAGTGCCGCAAATGCGACTACGGCGCGGGAAAACGAGGATCGTCTGTTTGACGGCGCGTTTGCCATACGAAAAAGCCGTGTGGTAGAAGGCAGCGATGCTTTACATAC